>ENA-ORBV01000277-ORBV01000277.1-microbial-mat-metagenome-genome-assembly--contig:-NODE-277-length-115119-cov-24.315215_pt1 | contig 115119 bp, 110 predicted proteins | sample MGYA00237777_ERZ505514 | MGnify/ENA primary metagenome ERZ505514 (study PRJEB26160, sample SAMN06269048) | microbial mat metagenome | isolation source: Oligotrophic lake microbial mat | place...
GCCGGGCAAACGGATCGCCGCGGAAGCCTGTCCGGCCACCAGCGTCAGCCCGATCGCCGCGACGAGGGTTTTAAGTTTGATATTCATGCGAGACTCCTGCAAAGGTTGCCGGCGAAGCCGGTGGAAGTTTTCATTTGCTGCAAGACATTCAAGTCCACCTGACCACCCTTCCTACCGCCGGCGTTTTTGCGCGGTGCGGGAACGGCATCGGGAGGAGCCCGCTGCGGATGGATTCGCGGCGGACTGATCCGATAAAGAGCGAGGGTTCGCGCGGCCTGTTGTTGCGACTGCACCACCCGGTTTGGACAACAGGTGCGACTGTATTGGTCGGGTGTTAAACGGCGATTAATCGCGTGTGCTCATTCGATAGTCCGTTCGACTCATGCATGGTCCGAAAAGCGCGCTTTCAGGGCCAATCGCCGGCTGCGGGCAACCTCGGCGCAACCCCGGCAGGGGTCGGCATGAGCCGAACGGACTACGCGCGCGGCACCCTGCGCGCGCCGCCTGTCACACGCCGATGGTGGTGTTGGCGATCAGGCCGAGGCTGATGGCCTTCGACACCGCCTGGGCGCGGTTGGAGGCGCCCAGCTTGCGCAGGATCTTCTGCACGTGGTTCTTCACCGTAAGCGGGCTGATGAAAAGCACCGTGCCGATCTCCTGGTTACTCTTGCCCTCGCGCACCCAGCCGAGAATTTCCATCTCGCGCTCGGTGATGATGAGATCGGCCGTCGCGGCTTCCGGGCGCGGTTCCTCGCGCGCGCGCTCGGCCCCGACGATGCGCTGATAGGTGGCATGCAGGTAGGGCAAAAGCAGTTCGAGCATGAAGCTGTGGCGCGCGGTGAGTGGCTTGGCCTCGCGCTTGATGTGCATGGGCACCAGGTCGTTGCCGGCCTGTGCAAAGCAGAAAAAGGTTTCGATGGCGCGCACGTCATAGGGCGAGGGCATGCCGTGGGCTACGAATTCGCGCATGCCGCTGGCCGCAAGGGCCTCGACAAGCAGGCCGCCACGGGCCGAATCGGCCGCGCTGCCGTCGCTGGCGCAGGGGGTGCGCTCGGCATCGTTCCAGCTTTCCACCACCCGCGCCATCAGGCCGGTGCCGGGTTCGTAGAGCCGGTCGAGCGCTTCGCGCGCCACCGGAAACATCGGGAAGCAATCGTAGGACAGGCCGCGCCGCAGCGGGTCGTGGTGCGCGCAGATCAGCACGTCATGCGGCACCATTGCATTGAGCCGGCTCTGCGCCCAGATGTAGAACTGATAGCGGCGCCGGATCGTAAGCGAAGACTGGATGGTGAAAAGCAGCTGCTCGGTTTCGCCCTGGGTGAGCGCGCTCAAGCCTTCGAGTTCACCGGGTATGCGCATCGATCAGTGCCTGGTGGCTGCGCCAGCCAGGGTGGCTACGGCACGGCATGCCAAAGCACCGAGTGTGGCCCTGCGGTGTGTCAGCCACATGACCGACAGGTGCAGCGCTTGGGTCTCATCGCAGGCCCTCGGGCAATTCGACCAAGAGCCGCCCCAGGCGCGCGCCATTGTCGAACAGGGTGCGGGCGATCTTCTCCTCGTTGTAGAACACCGCCCAGTAAAGCGGCGTGCGCCCTTCGTCATCCTCGCTATTGAGGCGCGCGCCGCGCTTGACGATCGCCGTTGCGATCTCGGCCTGGCCTTCGTTGATCGCCCACAGGAGGCCGCTGATACCCTTGGCCGGGAACAGACGCCGCATGCCGGTGCGCAAAGGCGCCACCGCCAGGTCGGCGTCGGCGCCGGCGGCGAGCAGTTCGCGCGCCGCCGCCACGCGGCCGAAGCGGATCGCGCTCACCAGCGGCGTCTGACCGACGGCGTCAGCCAGATCCGGATCGGCACCGTTGCGCAACAAGAGCCGCACCAGCCAGCGGTTTTCGTTCAACACCGCGCCTAAAAGCGGGGTTTGCCCGAACCCGTCGCGCAGGTTGGGATCGGCGCCTTGCGCCAGCAGGTAGCGCACGATCTCGAAATGCCCCAGGCGCGCCGCCGTTGCCAGCGCGGTTTCGCCCTCGATGGTGCGTGCGCTTGGGCGGCCGCTGGCGGCCACCGCACGGCGCAGCGTGTCGAGATCGCCGCTACCGGCCGCTTCGATCAGGCGCCGCGCCAGGGCCTCGCCTTCGGGCATGAACTGGTTGGCGGTGGCCGCCACCGGCGCGAAGTCGATCCACGCCGGGCGCACGCCGGCGGCCACGGTCGGCTCGGCGACCCGGCCGGCATCGAGCAGCCAGACGGTGCCGCCATCGCCCTCCTGCGCGGCAACCGCGCCGACGCCACCGCACAGGAGCAGCAGCGCCGATGCGCGCACCAGACTCAGGCAAAATCGTTGAATGGCGCTGGATCGATGTGTCATGCGATTTCCTTGTCAGCGCTCGGCTGCGCCGGGTAGCGAGAGTTGCGGCAATGAAGGCGACGCCGCGCCGGCGCTGCCGTCCGCGGTAGCGCCTGCGCCGGCCGCAGCAGGCGCGCCTGGCTGGCCGGCCGCAGCAGGCGCGCCGGGCTGGCCGGCCGCCAGGCTGCCCGGTGATGCACCCAATGAGGTACCCGGTGAAGTACCCAGTGCCATTGCGGGTACGCTGCCGCCTGGCGCAGCCGCCAGCGTGCCGGCCGGCGCCGCCGGCGCCACCACATCGGGCGCCATGAAGCGCCAGTCGGCATAGCGGGTGGCGCTGGCGAAGGCCTGCTCGGCTTCGCTGAAGCCGCCGCGTATCACCGGCACACCGGGCGCTAAGCTGTAGACGCCCATGATGCGCCCCTGCACTGCCACCAGGCCCCATTCGGCGCGCCCGGTCAGCGGGTCGGCATAGATGCGCCGCAGGTGGCGCCGCAATGCCGGGCCGCGCTTGTCTTCAAGCAGATCCTCCAGCCGCTGCGGCAGCTCCTTGGCGGCCTGCGGCGTCAGGCGGTAATAGTCGGCAATGGCGCGGCGCATTTCGGCACCGATGGCCAGCAGATCGCGCTCCTTTTCGCGCCGCACCCGCAGTTCCCACAGCACACCACCGGCGGCCAGGCTTACGCCCATGGCGGCGACGAAAAACAGCACCCACAGGTAGACGAAGCCGCGCCTGCCGGCAGGCCCCTGGCATACCAGGCGCTGCGCCACGTAGCGCTTACCAGGCGCCATACGCACTCCCATCCATGGCATTGCCGGGCGCGCCACTGCGCACGTCGAACACCCCCCCCAGTCCGCTGGCCGGCGGCGGTGCCAGCGCCACCCAGGTGGTGGCACTGCCGGTCAGCGGATCTTCCGGAATCTTGCGCACATAGCGGCGCGTGGCGAGCTCGTTCAAGGTCGACGGATAGGCTCCGGTGTCGGCGTGGAACTTGTCGATGGCGTCGCGCAAGACGTTGAGGTTCTGCAGCAGCACGCGTTCGCGCGCGCGATCGATGCTGTCGAAATAGCGCGGCGCGGCAATGCTGGCCAGAAGTGCCACGATGGTCATCACCACGATCAGCTCCAGCAGGGTGAAGCCGCGCTGGTGCCGCGCCGGCATGGCGCCGGGCGCCGCCTGCACTGGCAGGGACGTGCCACTTTGCGACAGGCTCAGCATGCTTGTGCTCACCATTGCCGGTATGCCAGGCCGTTCAGTCCGCTACCTTCGGCCAGCGAGTAGACATCGAACACGTCTTCACCCTCGGCCGGCGCATCCGCCGGGCTGGCATAGCTGCGCCGGCCCCATGAGGCGGCCGCCGCGCGCGTATCGGTGCGCGCGCCAGCTCGCGCGAAGTCGGGCGCAAACGGATCGGCCGGCAGGCGCCTTAAGAAATAGATGCGTTTGGGGTCGCTGCTCTTGGCATCGGGCGCGCCTTCCACCAGCACTTCCAGGCGCGGCGGGTAGCCGCTGGCATTGACTGTCCTGGCGATCCGCCCTTCGTCGGTGGCGCGCTTGTAGGCGTCGATGGCGGCGCGAATCTCGCGCAGCGACTGGCGCAGCTCCTGCTCGCGTTCGCGGCGGCGGTCGAGCTCGGCCAAGGGAAACAGGCCGGCGGCGAGAATGCCTACGATCGCCAGGGTAACCATCAGCTCGATCAGCGTGAAGCCGCGCGCTGCGCCTGCAAAAGCGCGCGCTGTCACGCTCGCACCGGCACGCAGGGTCACGGGCGCACCTGCAGCGCAAGCGGCGGTGGCGCGATGAATTCACTGCTGCCGCCGTCACTGAAACGTACGCCGGCAATGCCCACGCTTGCGCTCGCGCCCGCCGCACCGATCACGCGCAGGCGCAGCACCGCGCCGGGCGCCGCTGGCTGCAGCGCGAGCGTGGCGCGCCCGGGGCCGTCGGAGGCGGCACCGAGTGCCTCGAACACCGCGGCATCGAAGCTCATATCCACCTGCAGCGCGCGCGGCACGCCCCCGGCGGCCGAACTGACCGAAATACCGATCTCGCGCCCAACCTGGACTACGCCATTGACCCCGAGGGCAAGGATCAGCGGCCCGGCGCCGGGCGCCGCTACTGGCAGCGGCGCTGCCGCGTCCGCAGGCGGCGCCGGTCCGGCATCCTGGGTCGACGGCGCCGCATTCCCCGCCTGTGCCGCAGCCGCCTCTCGCGTGGCGCGCAACTGGGCAGCGCGCTGCTGCGGATTGGCGGCGGCTCCCGCTGCCGCGCCTGGCGCGCCGGCCGGCGCCAGCCCGACCGAGCGCGGCAGCGCTGTCGTCAGGCGCAAGGGCTGCGCCCCGACCTGCGCCTCGGTACCGGCCGCCATGGTCGCCGACAGCACCTCCGGGGGCACCAGGTTGCGCAGCACGCGCGGGGTGATCAGGAGCACGATCTCGGTCTTGTTGCGGGTGTCCTGCTGGCTGCCGAACAGGCGCCCGAGGATCGGAATATCGCCCAGGCCAGGTATGCGGCTGCCGGTGCTGCGGTCTTCATTGTTGATCAGGCCGGCCAGGATTTGCGTTTCGCCGTCTTTCAGGCGCAGCACCGTGTTGGTCAGGCGGGTGCCGATCTGGTAGGCGATCGAGCCGGCCGGGCCGGCGACCTCGCGCGCCACCGTGCTCACCTCCAGCGCCACCTTCATCGCCACTTCGCCGTCGAGAAACACCTGCGGCTCGATGTCGAGCTTGAGCCCCACATCGAGATAGCTCACCGAAGCGGACACGCCGACGTTGGCGGTGGAAGTGGTGGTAAATACCGGCAGCTTGTCGCCGATGTGCACCTTGGCTTTTTCGCGATTGCGCACGCGGATGCGCGGGTTGGCCAGGGTGTTGGTGGCGGTGATGTCGGCGCGCAGGTTGGCCACCGCCACCGGGTTGGCAACGCTGGTGGTGAAGGCGTCGAAGGGGCCGCGCGCGCTGACCTGGCCGGTGACGCCCAGCACCCCGTATTGCACCTGGTTGGGCCAGCGAATGCCGATCTCCTGCACCCGCCCGCTGGCGATTTCCATCACCTCGATCTCCAGCATTACCTCGGGTTCGGGCAAGTCGATCGAGGCGATCAGTTGCTCCACCAGGCGGATCGCATCCGGGGTGTCGCGCACGATGATGGCATTGAGCTTTTCGTCGGCGTAGAGGTCGCGCGTCTTGGCCAGCGCGCGGATCATGGTCTGCGCCTGCTTGGTATCGATGTTGGTCAGATAGAAGGTGCGCAAGGCCAGCTCCTGGTGCTCGCGCAGCTTGGCCGGGGTGTTGGGGTAGATCAGCACCGAGTGCTCGTTGAGCAGCTTGCGCTCCAGCTGGTTGGTCGAGAGGATCAGGCGCATCACCTCTTCGATCGAGGTGTTGCGCACGAAAATGGTCACGCGCAGGTCTTGCCGGACGTCGCGGTCGAATACGAAGTTGATGCCGGCCAGACGCGACATGGTCTCGAACACGCCGCGCAGCGGGGCGTCGCGGAATTCCAGCGTGATGGGCCGCGAAAACGGTGAGTTGACGCCGCCCGGCGCCACATCGGCCGCACGCTTTTCATCGATGCGACGCTTGAGCGCGCGCGCCTCGGGATGCTGCGGGCTCTCGGCCAACACCGCACGCACGCGCGCCTCGGCGCGCGCCACATCGCCCTTGCGGTGCAGTTCGTCGGCTTCGCGCACGCTTAGTGCCAGGCGCCGCAGTGCGGCGATCTCGTCGATGCCGGAACGCGCCCGCGCATTGCCGGGGTCGATCGCCTGGGCGCGCTCAAGATAGGTGATTGCCAGTTCAAGGCGGCCGGCGGCGCGTGCCGCATCCGCTTCGGCGAATACCTGCGCCAGCGCCAGTTCGCGCTGGCGCAGAAGATAGGTGCGGTACTCGCGGCGCTCGGGGTTCTCGCGCACCGCCGCCGCCACCTGCGCCAGGCCTTCCTCGAAGCGGCCGGCGGCAATCAGTTCACGCCCGTCCAGGTAGGCCTGGCTGGCGCAGCCGGCCAGCATCAGACATGCCATCAAGAGCGCGCTGCGCAGGGTATGCCTCATGGCGCGGCCCCGAGATCGAGTTTCTGCAGGATGTTCAAGGGCAGGTACATCAGGGTTGCTTCCTTTTCGTTCACGGCTTCGACGCGATAGTTGCGTTCCACCACATCGCCCGGGCGCAGCACATGCACCACCTGGCCCGCCTGCACGATCGCAGCGGTGCTGGTGCCATCGTTGAAGATGCCGATCACGCGAAACGGCAGCGCCGGTGCCTGCGGCGGCGGCGCTTTGGCCGTGAGTGCGGCCTTTTGCGCGGCCAGCGCGGCGGCGCTCGGCGGCGCTGGTGGCGGCGGCTCCCAGGCTTGCGCCAGGCCGGCGGCCAGCGCCGCATCGAACGGGGCGCGCCGCAAGCGATCGAAGTCGATCGGCGGCGCTGGCGCCTCAAGGGTGCCGGCCGCCTGCGCCGGCGGCAGCGCGGTGCGAGCAGGTGCAGCGCCGCGCCTGGACTCGCGCGTGGCCGGCGGCGCGGCCTCCTCCACGCGCGCGGCCAGCACCACCCCGATCAGGGTGAGCGCAAGCGCGCCCCACAACAACCTGCGGCGCGCGTCAGCCATCGCCACCCCGCAGGCGTGGCGGCGCGGCCGGCAGGCCGGGCGACGCCGCGCGATAACCGGGCACCAGCGTGGCGTCGACGAAATACAGCGACAGGCGCAGTTGCGCATCGACTTCGGCGGCGGCGCGCGATTCGCGCTTGAACACCACCTCTTCCAACACCAGGGTCGGCACCTCATTGAGCATCGCAGCCAGGAAGATGAACACATCGCGCCATGCGCCCTTCACCGGATAGCGCACTTCGTAGCGCCGCATGCCCAGCATGCGCTCTTCGTTCAAGCGATAGTCGCCGCTGTCAAGGGCGACGCGATTGGCTTGCGCCAGGCGGCTCAACTCGGCCAGCGCCGGCGCGATGGCAGCGCTGGCGGGGAAGCTTGCCCGAAACCGCTCGAGTTGCGCCGCCGCCGCTACCGCTGCCGTGGCGCCGCCAGCCACGGCGATGCGCCGCGTACGCAGGCGCGTGATCTCGGCCTTGATCTCACGGGCCTCTTGTTGCGGGCGCGCCACCGCCAGCCACCAGGCGGCCGGCGCCGCCGCCAGCAAGGCCGCGCCCACCAGACCGAGCACGCCGAGGTCGCGCAGCAAGACACGCAAGAGCGCCGGCCAGTTGCGCGCGGCCACCACAAAGCCTGCCGCCGCGGCATGCTTCACAAGGCCTCCTTCCATTGCGCCACCACCACGAACCCCACGCGCGGCGCGCCGCTGGCGTCGCGCGCCACCTCGTGCTGCGCCAGGTGCACCTGCTCAAAACCGGGGCGTGCCTGCAGGCGCTGCACAAACGCGTAGACCGCCGCCAAATCAGCCGTCACACCGCTGATGCGCACGCTGCGGCTCTGGGTGTCGGGGTTGAGCCCGGTCAGGGACACCTCGCTGCCGGCCGCCGCCGCGGTATCGCCCAGCAGGCGCGGCCACGGTGTGTTCAAGCGCGCGATGATCAGGTTGGCCTCGCGCAGGGCGCGCCCCTCCTGCGGATTGGCCGGCGCCGCCGGCGCGCTGGCCGCGCGCTGCGCGCGCACCCGGCGGTCGGCCTGGGCCTGCTGCGCGCTCAATTGTTCAAGATTCTCTTGCGCATCGAGTGCCTCGTTGAACAACACAGCGCAGGTCAGGGTGCCGGCGGCAAACAAGGCCAGCCCGAGCAGGCTTGCAGGGCGCCGTGCACCAACGAAATCAAGACGCAGCGCGCGCATGCTGCTCAGGCCGCCGCCACGCAGGGATCGACCCAGCGCTGCATGCGCCAGCCCGCCGGCAGTTGCAGCGCGGCAGCACTTTGTGGCGCCGCCACCAGGTTCAAGGCACGCACCGCGCGCGCCGCCGGCATGCCGATCGATTGCGCCTCAAGTGCGGCCACCAGTGCCGCACCGTCAAGCGCGCTGGCCGGCGCCAGGCGCGCACTCAGCCAGTGCTGCCAGGTGCCGCCGGCATGCAGGGCCGCGCACAAATGGCCTGGTTCGTGCACGGCAAACCAGGCATCGCCGGGCGGCATGCGCGACGCCAGCGCGGCCTGCGCGGCGGCAAAGTGCGGCGCGATCGAATCCACCCGCAGCCCGGCCTGGCCGCAGGCGGCGGTCAAGGCATCCCGCAGGCCGCCCTCGATCAGGACGGCAATGCCGGTGCCGGCGGCATCGCTGTCGACACACACGCGCCAGCTCTCGACTGCTGCTCCGTACTCGCCCCTGAATGCATGGCGCGCATAGGCGGCGGCCTCGTCGGCACGCGCGATGCCCGCTGCGGCCGGGATCAGGCAATAGTGCACGAAACGGTCGGACAGCACGATGCGCGCGCGGCGCGCGCCGCCGCAACCGGCATCCAGCAGTTCGCGCAGCGCCAGGAGCATGGCTTGCCAGGCCGGTGCAGCGCCCGCAGGCGCCGCCGTCGGCAATGCGCGGCGTGCCGTAAAGCTGCCGGCGGCCAGCGCCACGCCGTCGGCCATGCAGGACACCAGCAGCGGCGGGGGCAGAAATGGAATTCGCAGGCCCATGCTCAGCCCACCAGGGTGACGCGATTGAGTTCGGCAAGCGAAGTGCTGCCGTCGGCCACCAGCGCCAGCCCGGCTTCGCGCAGGGTGCGGGTGCCACGCGCGCGCGCGGCGTCCTTCAGCACGCGCACCGGTTCGCGCGCGATGATCAATTCGCGCAACACGTCGTCCAGCACCAGGATCTCGGTGACCGCGCGGCGGCCGCGATAGCCGGTGCCGCGGCAATGCGCGCAGCCCACACCAGCGCGAAACTCGAAGCCGGCAACTTCCGCCTCGGTCAGCGCCGATCGCGCCAGCTCCTCCGCGGTCGGCACCACCGGCTGCGCGCAGTGCGAGCAATTGATGCGCATCAGGCGCTGCGCCAGGATGCCGTTCAGGGCAGAGACAAAGCTGTAGGGATCGACCCCCATGTGCAGGAAGCGGCCGATCACGTCGAACACGCTGTTGGCATGCACGGTGGTAAATACCAGGTGTCCGGTGAGCGCGGACTGCACCGCGATCTGCGCGGTCTCGGTATCACGGATCTCGCCCACCATGATGCGGTCGGGGTCGTGGCGCAATATGGAACGCAGGCCGCGCGCGAAGGTGAGCCCCTTTTTCTCGTTGACCGGAATCTGCACCACCCCGGGCAACTGGTATTCGACCGGGTCTTCGATGGTGATGAACTTGTGGGCGCCGTCGTTGACTTCGCCGATCGCCGCATACAGGGTGGTGGTCTTGCCGCTACCGGTGGGCCCGGTCACCAGCAGCATGCCGTAGGGGGCGCTGGCCAGATCGCGAATCACCTCGCGGTCGCGCCCCGAGAAGCCCAGGCTTGCCAGCGTGATGCCGCGGTTGGCCTCGGCCAGGCCCTGCTTGTCGAGAATCCGCAGCACCGCGTCTTCGCCGAATACGCTGGGCATGATGGAGACGCGGAAATCGATGTCGCGCCCGCCCTTCTTCACCTTGAAACGGCCGTCCTGCGGTACGCGGCGCTCGGCGATGTCGAGCTCGGCCATCACCTTGATGCGCGAGATCACCTGTTCGGCCATCTCCACGCCGGCGGCGCTCCCCACCGCCGACAGCACGCCATCCAGGCGGTACTTGATGTGCATGCCGTCGGCGCCGCATTCAAGATGAATGTCGGAGGCGCCGGCGGAGAGCGCGTCGTAGAGCGTGGAATCGACCAGTTTGACCACCGGTGAAGCATGCGCGTGGATCGCCGCCAGCGACAAATCCTCGGCCGTGTCGGCCGTGCGCGCAGTTACCCCCAGGCTGATCAGGCCATCCATGGCCTTCAGATCCTTTTCATGGCGCATGAGCCAGGCGGCCACCTCGGTGAAATGCGCGATACGCCATTCCAGCGCGGCACCTGCGCGTTCCTCCAGCCAGTTGCGGCGCGTCAGGTTGAAGGGGTCGGCGGTCACCGCCAGCAGACGTGCACCATCGCGCATGAGCAGCAGCTCGCGCGCCTGCGCCTGGGCAAAAGGCAAGAGGTCGAAGGCCGGCGTGAAGCGCTCGATGCCGGCAACAGTCATGGCTTCGATGCCGGTGTAATCGGCCAGCGCGGCGATGAAGGCGCCCGGCTCCAGGCCCAGTTGCTCTTCGAGGCAGGCGGTGACGGAGCGGCCGGCAGCGCGCGCACGTGCGCTGGCCAGCGCGGCCTCGAACTGCGCGCGGGAAGGCAGTGCCGGCGCCAGCAGTGCGGGGGCGTTCATCGCACCTGCTCGGCCAGCTGAAAAATCGGCAGGTACATCAGAACCACCACCGCGCCGATGACAAGCCCCATGGCCAGCATCAAAAGCGGGCTTACCAGGCGCGTCAACCACTCGGCGGCACGCTCGGCCTGGGCGTCGTAGAACACCGCGATGCGCTCCATCATCACGCCCAGATCGCCGGTTTTCTCGCCCACCCGCAGCATGCGCTGGATCACCGGCGTGGTGAGGCGGGCCGTCTCGAGCGCGGCCGACAGTGGCTGCCCCTCGCGCACGCGCGTCACAGCGCTACGCAGGGCCGGTCGCAGATGCGCCTGCAGCAGCCCCTCGGACATCGCAAGCGCAGTCACCACCGGCACTCCGCCGCGCACCAGCATGCCGCAGGTGCGGAAAAAGCGCGCCAGCTGATAGGTCAAGAGCCGCACGGCGAGAAATTCGAACTTCCACAAGGCGGCACCGAACCAGGCGGCGGCGGCACGGGTGCGCGCGGCCAGCACGACTGCAGCAATCAGGCCGGCCGCAGCCAGCGCGAACACCAGCGCGTGGCGATCCAGCGCGGTGCCGGCCGCCAGCAGCCATTGCGACAGCAGCGGCAGATCGCCACCGATATCGGCGTAGACGCTGGCGAAGCGCGGCACCACATAGGCCAGCAAAAACAGGATCACAAGGCTGCCCACTACCAGCAGCAGCGCCGGATAAATGGCGGCATTGATCAAGCGCCCGCGCACCAGTTCCTGCTGCTGGCGATAGGCGACAAAGCGCGCCAGCGCCTCACCCAGGTCGCCGGTGCGCTCGCTGGCGCGCACGGTGGCCACAAACAAGGCGGGGAAGGCCGTGCCATCGGATTCAAGCGCAGCAGAAAAGGTGCGTCCCTCGGCCAGCATGCCGGCCAAGCGTTCGAACACCTGGCGCGTTTCCGCGCGCGGCTCTTTCTCGGCCAGGGTCTCAACGGCCTCGATCAGGGACACGCCGGAATCGAGCAGCGAGCGCAATTCCTGGGCAAACTGGGTCAGTGCAAATTTGCCCTCGCGCGCGCCGTCCAGGGTGCCGGCGCGACTGATCGACAACAAGCCCATGCCCTGGGCGGCCAGCCGGGCGCCGGCCTCGCGGATGTCTGCCGCGCTCACTTCCACCATGGCGACGGCGCCGCCGGGTTCGACCACCCTTGCCTTGAACCGCATGCGCTCTGCCCCTACCAGTTGACGATGTCGGCGGCGTCGCCGCTGCCACCGGGCTGGCCATCCTTGCCGAACGACGAAAGATCGAATTCACCGCGCTCGCCCGGCTGCTTGTAGAGGTAAGGCTTGCCCCAGGGGTCGTTCGGCACGGCCTTGCGCAAATACGGGCCGGCCCAGCGGTTTTCGTTGGCCGGTTTGACCATCAGCGCGGCCAGCCCCTGCTCAGTGCTGGGGTAACGCCCGGTATCGAGCCGGTATTGATCGAGCGCCGATTCGAGCGAGACGATTTGCGCCATGGCCGCCTTGGCTTCGGACTTGCCGATTTGCGAAAACAGGCGCGGACCGACATAGCCGGCCAACAGGCCGATGATGACCATCACCACCAGCAGTTCAAGCAAGGTAAAGCCGCGCTGGCAGGTGCGCGTGAGTGCGGGATCGGCAGAGTCGGTCATGGCGTGTGGTGCTGCGATTGGCCGTGGCTCCAAGGCGCGGGCGATGGATGACGAATCAGGGCAGTGCAGCACAAGATATGAAGCTTGCGTGACAAGGTGATGAAGAACGCAGTCCGAGCCGAATGGTCTTTTCGGAGCACGCGCAAATGATCCAAAAGGATCATCACCGACGCCGCGCTTGTCACAGAATGGTCACATCATATACCCATGGGAAACCGCCATGCACCTGCATGCAGCGGCGCGCTGGCCCGCTGTAACCCGATCGGGCATGCCTGCGGCCGGTCAGCGCGACACTTACCCGGGTGCAGCGCGCAACAGCGCAAGACGCTGCAACACCGCCGGCACATAGGCGCGGGTTTCACGAAACGGCGGAACGCGCATGCGCGCATCGAGCACGCTTCTGGGCCCGGCGTTGTAGGCCGCCAGCGCCAGCTCGAGATTGCCGGCGAAAAGCTTGAGCAGGTCACGCAGATAACGCGCGCCGCCGCTGATGTTTTGCAATGGATCGAACGGGTCGGCCACCGCGTACTGGCGCGCGGTGGCCGGCATCAACTGCATCAGCCCCTGCGCGCCCTTGGGCGAGAGCGCGCGCGGATTGCAGCGCGACTCGGCCCAGATCACCGCTGACAGCAAATGCGGATCCAGGCCCAGGCCGGTGGCCACCGGGGCGATTTGCGCCTGCCACGCCGCCTCGACATCCTTGCCGCAACCGGCTGCACGCGCGGCCGGCGGCATGCTGCGCGCTGCCACCTCGCCTACCGAAAACAAAAGCCGCCAAGCAGCGTCGCCTGCGGCATCGGTGAGGATCACTGCGCCTTCGGCATCCTCGAACACCGAGATAAGCGGCTGCGCCTCGACGGGGGCCAAGAAGGAACAGGCCAGCAGGGCGGCGCGCCACAGGCGCGCGCCAGGCGCCGAGCGCTTTCGGGCTTTCAAGTTGATTGCATGCATTGGCTGGCGCACGGCTATTTGAGACCCTTGACTCTCGGGAAGCATCTGGGTGGCGACCCGCTGCACGCTGGTCACCCGAGCATTCGCGGCTTGCGCACTGATGTCGCCGTCGCGCATGCGTGCCAGCGCTGCGTGTGAACTCAAGCCCGTGAACCGCATGCGGATGATCCTCATTGAAACCAAATGACCGCAAAGCGCGGCACAAAAGCCTGCAATCCCCGGATACACACGTGACCGCAGTATCTCAGGAAGCCCCGGCCTGCGCTTCGGCAAGCCGCCGTTCGAGCGCCTCACCCAAGGCTTGCAGCCCAACCTGTCGGGCCTCGGGCCGGAGAAAAAAAACGGGCCGCGAGGGCCCGTTAAAGAGGAGGTTTGAGCCACCGCTTAGCCCAAGACGAGGTTTGAGCACAGGCAGTCGCTACACGTCGCACGGCGTACTGCAAATACTGCGACGCGTACCCACACTATGACCGCAACAGGTGACAGCCTTGTGACCCGGCATGTGGGGCAGCAAGCCAAAAGCCATAGCGGCCTGCGGCGGCGGTCGCGCGATTTGTTGCAGCCGATGCGCGCCTCCATTGGCTGTTGCGGGTAGCGCCTGCGCCATGGTCCGAACGGACTATCGACGGCGCTTGGGTTGGCGTATCGGTGTCATACACGCTCACTAGACTGGAATCCGAACGCGGCAACCGGGCTCGCGCCATGCGCAGCATTGCCGAAGAAGTGTATCGGCGCCTCGGATCGATGGGTGTAAACAGCACGGCGCCAGATGAGCTCAGGAAATCAAGCCAGGGATGCCGGCAACGGGCCCCCAGGTCACGCGCTGCGGCGGGCCATGTTGCGCATCGCCGTGGTGCTGGTCGCGACCTTGGCCGCGCTGGCCTGGGCAGCCGATCCGATCACCAACGCCCTCCTGCCCTGGTACCGGCTGCAGATCGGCCTGCTGGGCCCGGAGTATCGGGTGCTGCTGCTGGCGAACCAAAAAAAACCGGCCGATACGGTGGTGGCACTGACGGTGAATCTGCAACGCCCGGTGCTCGCGCAGGGAAGGCTCAGGATGCCCGACCCGCGCGCGCAAGCCGAAGCATCGACCCTGGCCTGGGCGCCGCTGCAGTCGATCGGCATTGTGGTGGCCACGCTGCTTGCCTGGCCCGCACAGCGCATCGCCGAGCACTTGTGGCGCTGGCTGGCGGGCCTGCCGCTACTGGCCGTGCTGATCGGATTCGACGTGCCGGTCACCTTGATCGGCGCGGTACGCGATATCTACGACCCCGGCAACCTGCCGGCGGCCTGGGCCGGCCTGATGGCGCGCGGCGGCCGCCTGGCGCTGGCGCTCAGCGTCGCCGTGGCAGCGATTGCCCTGGCCGCGCGCATCTGTCGCCCACTCGGCCTGCCCGCCGCTGCCGCCATGCTTGCCGGCGCACTGCTCGCGACGGCAACACCGGAGGTGCGGGCGATTGTCGCCGGCGCCGCCCCGGACAGCCCGGCGGCGCGGGTCGACCCCAACACGACCACCTCGCCCTGGGCCGGGGTCGGCAGCGTGCGCGTCAATGGCGGGGTCTTCTCCGGCGCACTGATCGGCCGGCGCTACGTGCTGACCGCCGCCCATGTGGTGGCTGGCGCGGCTGCCACGAGCATTCGCTTCAACCTGAATTTCGGCGGCGCACTGACGCACGACATCGCGGCTGTGGCGCGCTACGTGTATCCCGATTACAACGGCTTTTCGGGATCCAACCCGAACAACGACATCGCCATCATCGAGCTGCAGGAGGAAGTGCCGGCGGGCGTGCCGATCTACGCGCTGCAGCGTAGCCCGCTTGCCAGCGGCAGCGTGTTGTGGCTGGTGGGTTACGGGGCCAGCGGCAGCGGCGACAGCGGCGTGACCGTCGCCGCCAGCGCGTCGGTCAAACGCGTCGGGCGCAATCGCGCGGACCAGTTTCGCGCCGACGATCAGGGCTCCGGCTCGCAGGAGGTGTATTACTTCGATTTCGACGGCGGCAGCGCGGCCAATTACATGGGCGGCACCACCCTTGGCAACAACGTGGAAGCCACACTGGCAGGCGGCGACTCGGGCGCGCCGGCCTTCATTGCCAGCGGCGGCTGGAAACTTGCCGGCGTCAATACATTCGTCGGCGCCTTCGAGAACGGTCCCACCACCGCCGGTGTGTTCGGCAGTGCCGGTGGCGGGCAATCGGTGGCGGCTTACGCGGCATGGATCGATGCCACCATCGCCGGCGCCGAACAGAAATACGCGCCCAGTGAAGACATTCCGACTCTGCCGCAGTGGGGCATGCTGCTGCTTTGCATGTTGTTGCTGGGCGAATTGCGGCGCGACGCTGCCGCGCCGGAATAGGCCGCGCGAAGTTGCGCCGCAGGCGAGGGCAGCGCGCGACGCTGTGGTCCGTTCGGCGCATTGCCGTGTACCGGCGTGTCGTAGTGTTGCAATATGCGACACGTAAGGTTCGTCACGCCGCGACATGTTGCGCGGATGAATTTCTCAAACCCCTGCCGGAGATTGCATGCCACTCAACCGATTTTCGCCCGCACGCCGCACCATGCTCAAACGCAGTGGTGCATTGGCCGCCACCTCAGTGGTCGGCACCCTGGGAGCCTTGCACGCACGCAACGTGCTGGCCGCCACCGGCAAGCAAAGCACGCCGGCGGCATCACCCTATGGCGCGTTGGCGCCGGTCAATGACCTGAGCACCGGCCTGCCGCTGTTGCAGTTGCCGGCCGGCTTTTCGTACAAGTCGTACGGCTGGACCGGCGACCTGATGGCCGACGGCAGACCCACTCCCAGCAGTCATGACGGCATGGCGGTAGTGGAGACGCGCCGCGTCGGCCGCAGCATGGAGAACGTGATTGTGCGCAATCATGAGCGTGGCCTGGTCGCGACGCCGGCTGCCGCAATCAATGCGCCCCACAACTATTCAACCGGTCTGGTCAACGGCATCATCACCCTGGGCGGCGCAGCCACGGTGCGCATCGGCCTGACAACGGTGACCAACCCGGCGGCGCCCAATCCGGCGCCGTTTGTGGGCTATGTCGGCGGCGGCACCAGCAATCTGGTGTTCCGCGACGGCAACTGGGTCAGCGCCACTTCTTCCATCGGCGGCACGCTCGGCAACTGCGCCGGCGGACCAACCCCATGGGGTAGCTGGCTGACCTGCGAGGAAACGCTGTTCGATTTTTCCGCCATCGGCGGCGCGAAGCACGGCTATGTATTCGAAAGCGACGCCAATCCACAGGACTCGATCGCCACGCCGATCGTCGAGATGGGTCGCCTGGCGCATGAAGCCGTGGCCGTCGATCCGGCCTCCGGTTATGTCTACGAGACCGAAGACAACCGCAATCTGTGCGGATTCTTCCGCTATGTGCCCAACGACCTCAGTGGCGCTGTCGGCAGCCTGCACAATGGCGGCAAGCTGCAGGCGGCGCGCATCAAGACCCTGGTGCGCCAGGCGCTGCCGACCTCGCTGGCACAGGCCAATGACGTGGCCCTGCTCAACCCCGACATCGGCGACGAATACCAGCTGGAATGGGTCGACATCGCCGACCCTGACGCCGGCCCGACAGTGGTGGCAGGCCAGCCCGGAGGCGTGACGCTGGGGGTGATGTCCGGCCCGACCTTCGAAGCGCTGTCCAAGGGCTGCGCGCGCATGGCCCGCGGCGAGGGCATCTGGTATGCGGCCGGAAAAATGTTCATCGTCGACACCGCCTCCGGCTTGGATGGCAGCAATCGCCCCGGGCGCGGTGAGGGCGCGGTATGGGAACTCAACCTGGCTACCATGCACCTGCGCGCGATATTCGTCAGCGCCAACCGCACCGTGGGCAACAATCCGGACAACGTGACGGTCAGCCCGCGCGGCGGCATCGTGCTGTGCGAAGACGGCGGCTTCGGCGACGCCGGCGCGCGCCTGCTGGGTTTGAACGGTGCCGGCGAGGCCTATATGTTCTGCCGTAACAATACCAACCTGAGCGCACCGCAAATCGGCGGCGCAGGCAAGAGCGTGGCGCCGGGCGACTACCGCGGCAGTGAGTTCGCTGGCGCCTGCTTCGACCCCAGCGGGCGGGCTTTATTCGTCTGCATCCAGACGCCTGGAATCACGCTTGCCATCAGCGGGCCATGGGCCCGCGGCAATCTTTGAGCCATTCAAAAACCCATGATCAGGATGGCATTGCGGGCGGACGGCAAGTCATACGTGTTTGCCGCCCACAACTTCAATTTCAACGCGGCACAACTGGCGGCGGTAGACAAGACCGGCGCCGGCGATCGCCGCAATACCGAATGGGCCGGCGCGATCAGCGGCCCATGGGCCAAAGGCAAGCTGTAACAGCCTGCTGTCAGCACAAATACTGAAATCCGGCTTCGGTGCCGCACCTGTCATACACACCAAGGAAAGCAATGATGAAAACCAAGACCCTCCTCGCTTCGATCGCCCTCGCCTCAGGCATGCTCTTTTCGCCGCTCGCATCCGCAGTGTTCGTTTCCAGCACCTCAGCGGCACCTGGGAATATCGTCACTGACTTCAGTGGCTTGGGCGTCGCCGCCATCAACCTCGACCTCACCGCCGCATTGCCGCCCACCACCATCAATTTCCGGATTGAAGCCGGCGATGGAGCAACACTTGCGTTCAACGCCGTCATCGCCAACCTGTTTGGCCAGGGCATTGGGCGCTTTTTGCTCTCACTGGACAACGCCACTTTCGGCGCGCTCGGGAGCGTGACCACCAGCTTTGGTTCCGTGCCTTTAGCGTCCGCCAACGGCGCGCTTGCCGGTATCGAATTTCTACCCGCGGAGAACTTTGGATTTACGCTCGGTGATCCGTTTCTGTCGGGCGCTACCGATTGGACCATCAACATTTCTCAATTGGTAGCTGGAGACAGTTTCGCGTTGCGTCTGGCGGTACCCGAGCCCCACAGCATGCCGTTGGTACTTGCCGCACTGGCCCTCTGCGGCATCTCGATGCGTCGCCGGAAAAGGCAAGATTGAGCATGTACACCCAATAAGGCGCAGCGCTGCGGATCGCGGTTCCGGCAGGGCGGGGCCGTGACCGCCCCCGCCCTGCGCCCGTGACGCGAAACCGGTTGCAAAAGCCCCCCTGCCGCACGCAGGGGTGGCTCTTTTCAGTTACACGCGTCCGCCAATGTCGCAATGCAGCGGCTCGCAGCGAGCCAACGCGAATTGAGGCTGCCGCTGAAGGCAGTCCTACCATGAGGTCATGGCCGCGTGCGCTCACCGGCATGCGCAAGCCTTGCCGCCCCGCCACTGGCCAGCGGCCAGCGTGCCAATGGCTCGCTCCAGGAGCCGATCTCGATATCGCCCGCGCTAAACAGCGCCATGCGCGCGGTCGAACTCCGCACGCACGCCGCACAGGCTCTGCCATGTAGATTGGCCGGCGGCCGGCGGCCCGAGCGGCTGCGGTCGGCGTCCCCTCACAAACAGCGGAAAATCCGGTTTGCACAACAGAGTCGGAAGCGCATGATTGCCGAGCGCACAAAAAGAACAGCCCCACGGACAAGCAACATCCGTGGGGCCGGCGAAGCCGATGCCGCCCTCAGGCGGCGGCCATAATCGTCAGGGAGAACATCTTTCGCATCGCTTCGCGAGGAAGAACATCCTGACTACTCGCCTATCGGCATCCCGCTGCAAATCTTTAGGCTGCACAGCGGTGAAAAAGTGCCGCGTTGCAACGCGGCCCCCTCTGCGCGACGGCCGGAAACATGCCGGACGCGTGCATCGAAAGCAATCGCGTACCCTGGTGACAAACCACCGCAGCGGCCATAAAAGCGCTTGCAATCCGCATTCGGCGGGCTGGTTCGGCGTTTGGCAGCGATGAAGCACCTTGCAAAATGGTCCGGTGACAGGTTAAACTGCGTAAACTGTTTAAACCATTTAAACCATTTATATCATTCTCATGCCAACTTCGCAACTCACGAAATCCGCAAAAAATGCCCGCGCCACAGCCGACATCAAGCGTGCCGAAGCGGCCGCGCATCCGCAAATCGTGCCGGCTGCGCCCGAAAAAATGCCTGCCGCGCAGGTCCAGGTCGAAGCGCGCGTGGTGCGCGACGGTTTCACCATGCCGCAGGGCGATTACGAAATCCTCAAGGCGCTGAAAGCGCAGTGCCTCAAAAGTGGCGTCGAAGTCAAGAAGAGCGAGTTACTGCGCGCCGGTGTGCAGGCGCTGGCCGCGTTGCCGGCGGCCAAGCTGCTTGAGCGCATGCGTGCGCTACCGGCGGTCAAGGCCGGCCGCAAGAAGATCAAGGCCTGAACCCTTACGGGCCGCACACGTCATGGCTTCCACCGTGCGCGGCGGTCGCGCCGCAGCGCCATCGGTCTTGCCTGCCGCGCTGCCGGAACTAGCGCAGCTTGAGCGCCTGCTCGACGCCGCACCATCCAGTGTGGGCGTGCGCACCGCCTGCGAAGTAAGTTGCGGCGGCCGGCGCCTGCCGGTCTACAGCATCACCCTGGGCAACCCTGATAGCAGTGCGCCCTGCGTAGGATTTTTCGGCGGCGTGCACGGCCTTGAACGCATCGGCACCCAGGTGTTGCTGCATTTCCTGGAACGACTTCTCGAGCGCCTTGGCACCGATGCCGGCTTGCATCGCCGGCTCGAGAATCTGCGGCTGGTGTTCATGCCGCTGGTAAATCCGGGCGGCATGCTGCAAACCACGCGCTCGAACCCGCGCGGCGTCGATCTGATGCGCAACGCACCGGTCGAGGCCAGCGGCAAGGTGCCGTTCATGCTGGGCGGCCAGCGCTTCTCCGCACGCCTGCCCTGGTTTCGCGGCGGCGCCACCATGGAAGACGAAAGCCGCGCGCTGTGCGAGGTGGTGGAGCGCGAAATGCTGGGGCGCCGCTTCGCCGTTGCGCTCGACTGCCATTCCGGCTTCGGCCTCACCGACCGCATCTGGTTCCCCTATGCCCACACGGCCACGCCAATTCGCCATCTGGCCGAGATCCACGCGCTGTCCGCCATGTTCGACCGCGACTGCCCGCGGCACGCCTACCTGTTCGAGCCACAAAGCGTGCAGTACCGCACCCATGGCGACTTGTGGGACCACCTGTACCAACGTGCCCTGGCCAGCGGCGATGGCGCATTTTTGCCTCTGACGCTCGAAATGGGTTCATGGCGCTGGATGCTGGAAAAGCCACGCCAGCTGTTTTCGCGCCTGGGTTTTTTCAACCCACTGCCGGCGCAACGCCACGCCCAGGTACTGCGCCAGCATTTGCCCTGGCTGGAGTTCCTGACCCGCAGCAGTGGCAACTGGACCGACTGGCTGCCGACCGGCCCCGAGCGCGCGCGCCACGAACGCGCCGGGCAGTTGCGCTGGTATGGAAGCGCTGCCTGAACCCACCTGGGTGCTGCTGCGCGGCCTGATTCGTGAATCACGCCACTGGGGTGCGCTACCGGGCCTCTTGGCGCGCGCCCTGCCCGCAAGCCGCGTGCTGTGCCCGGACTTGCCCGGCAATGGCCTGCGCAACCACGAACCCAGCCCGACCCGTATCGAAGCGATGGTCGAATCCTGTCGCGCGGCGCTCAAGCTTGGCGGCCATGCGCCGCCGTATCGCCTGCTGGCAATGTCGTTGGGCGGCATGGTGGCAGCCAGCTGGGCGAGCGCTTATCCCGCTGAAGTCGAAGCGCTGGTGCTTATCAATACCAGCATGCGGCCGTTCAGCCCGTTTTATCGGCGCCTGCGCCCCGCCAGCTATGCCAGGTTGCTGCGTGCGGCGACCGCATCCGCCGAACTGCCCGCACGCGAGACCCTGATACTCGGCCTGGTCAGCAACAGCGCGGCCAGGCGCGCTGTTGCCCTGCCCGCCTGGGTGGCGCTGGCGCGCCAGAACCCTGTCACGCGGCGCAACGCCCTGCGGCAATTGCTGGCGGCGGCGCGTTTTCGCGCTTCACCGGCGCCACCGGTAGCGCCAACGCTGGTGCTGGTGTCGCAGCAGGATCGACTGGTTTCCCCTGCCTGCTCGCACGCGCTGGCGCGCGCCTGGGGCACTGCGCTCGCCAGCCATCCCGCCGCCGGCCATGATCTGGCGCTGGACGACGCGCCATGGGTGGTAGGCGAGGTGATGGCCTGGCTCGAGCGCCGCAGCGCCGGCAGCATCGCCAGATAAACGGCGACGGCTGCGCAATCTATGTAAAGTGCCGCGCGTAGCGCGCGTTCATCTGGGCCAGGTTGAGCAGCATGAACAGATCGGCGCTGTTGAAATCCGGATCCCAGGCCGGCGCGCCGCCCACCTTGGCGCCCACTCGCAGATAGCCCTTGACTAGCGGCGGCGCAGTCACGGGGTCGTGGTTGACGAGCTTGTCGACGGGTAACGCCAGTTTTGGGAAAACCCTGTACTCGGGGCCCACGAAGTCCTTTTCGCGCAGGTTGCCGTACAAATTCGCGGCGCCATGGCCACCGTCGCGCAGGCTGATGCTGACGCAGCCGATCAGATGCAGGTAGCCGTAGCGTTTCATGAAGCGCGTGATGCCCGACCACAGCAGCATGATCACCGGGCCATTGCGATGCTCCCAATGAACGCAGGAACGGCCGGCCTCGACCATGCCGGCACGCAAATGCGCCAGGCGGCTCAGGTCGAATTCGATTTCGGAGTAGAAGCTGCCGATGCGCCGCGCGGTTTCCGGTGGCAGCAGGCGATAGGCGCCGACCACTTTGCCGTCAGCGCGGTTGCGCACCAGCAGATGCTCGCAATGCGCATCGAAGGCGTCGACATCAAGCCCGCTTTCAGGGTTTGGCAGGCGCGCGCCCATTTCTTCGGCGAACACCTTGAAACGCAGGCGCTGCGCTTCTTCGACCTCGCCCGCGCTGGCGGCGAAGTTGAGCGTATAACTGCTTTCGTCGCTGCGCAGCGCGCTTTGATGACGCACTTGCGGCACAAAAGCCAGGCCATCCTGATGAGCAAGCCAGTCGAGAGTCTTCATTGTTTCGATCCTTTGCAAAGCGGCACATGCCAGCGCCAAAGGTAAGGCGCGGCGGTGACGAATCGATGACAATTGGATGAAGAGTTGATTACAAGTCTTTGTTACATCAGGAATTCGGCAGGCAGCGCAACGCGCAGCACGGTCTGGGTTTCATCTTGCCGCACACGATTGGAAAACCACCAGATCGCGCCCTTCTTGATGGTCCAGTTGTCTTCGGCGCCGCCCAACAGCAGCGCCGCGGTACGCCCCAGCGTGGCTTGGTGGCCGACGGCGATGACGCAGCCGGTATCGCCGCCGCCTTCGGGCCAGTCGACCGCCGCCAGCAGGTCAGCCACGCCGCGCTCGGGATCCAGGCCCCCCACCACCTTGAAACGGCTCGACAAGGCCGTGGCGGTTTGCTGTGAACGCAGTGCACGGCTGGCCAGAAGCGTGGCACCTGCGGGAGCGTGCTGGCGCAGCCAGTCGGCCATCACCGCGGCTTGCTTGAAACCACGCCTGGTGAGCCCGCGCTTGAGATCGATATCGCCTTCTTCGGCTTCGGCGTGACGCCACAGGATGAGATTCATGTTGTCTCCGGAAATTGGTGTGGAAGTTTATCTTCGGCGCGGCTTCAAGGCGCTTGTCGATTGACACGGGCTTGCCTGGGCTTGCCTGGGCTTGCCTGGACTTGCATGGGCCAGCCGCGCCGGGCGCCGTAGTCTGGAGCCGCCGCTTGACTTAAGCGTGACAGTTCTTGCCCGCTTTGTCATCGTTGCGTCACATTAGGTTCATAAAGTACGCGGGTCGCACTTAAACGCTCCCGAAAGGATTGCCATGCATTTTGCAAAACTGATCACCCTGGTGGCGGCACTGGCCGGCACCGGCGCCGCATTCGCGCAGCAAGGCCCGATCGTCAAGATCGACGGCTCCTCCACGGTATACCCGATCACCGAAGCGGTGGCTGAGGAATACCAGAAAATGAAGAAAAATTCGGTCAAGGTCACCGTCGGCATTTCCGGCACCGGCGGCGGTTTCAAGAAATTCTGCCGCGGCGAGATCGATATCGCCAATGCCTCGCGCTCGATCCTCACCAAGGAAATGGAAGACTGCCGTGCCGCCGGCATCAAATATGTTGAACTGCCGGTGGCGTTCGATGCATTGACCGTGGTGACCCACCCCAACAACAAGTTCCTGACCCAGATCACGGTGGAAGAACTGAAGAAAATCTGGGAACCGGCTGCGCAGGGCAAGATCACGCGCTGGAACCAGGTCAACCCTGCCTGGCCGGATGCGCCGATGAAGCTCTTCGGTGCCGGCGCCGATTCCGGCACTTTCGACTATTTCACCGAAGCCATTGTCGGCAAGGCCAAATCCAGCCGCGGCGATTTCACCGCCTCGGAAGACGACAACGTACTGGTGCAGGGCGTGTCGCGCGATGTCAATTCGATGGGCTACTTCGGCTATGCTTACTACGCCGAGAACTCCAAGAAGATCAAGTCGATCCCGATCATCGAAAAGCCGGGCAAGCCTGCGGTCGCACCTTCGATGGAGTCGGTGATCAACGGCAGCTATCAACCGCTGGCGCGCCCGATTTTCATCTACGTGAATGCCAAGAGCATCGACAAGCCGGAAATCAGGGAGTTCGTCGAGTACTACCTGAAGAACAGCGTCAAGCTGATCCGCGAAGTCAAGTACGTGCCCTTGACCGATGCCGATTACAAGCATGCGCTGGAAAATTTCACCAAGAAGAAAACCGGCACCGCGTTTGGCGGCGTATCCGAAGTGGGCGTCAAGGTCTCCGACCTGCTGCGTCGCGAGCCGAAAGAGTAGCGCTTTGCAACATCCAAGGCCGCAGGCGCAACCTGCCTGCGGCCTTCCGCTTCAAGGCCTTCGGCCGGCGCGCCACGCCGTGCCTGTCGATACTCCCCTCCTGTAGACTGGTATGTCCTCCGTCCTCGCTGAAAGCCCCATGCTTGCCGTCGTGACCTCCGCGCGCCTGGCCAAACGCAGGTCGCGCCACATCAAGGAACTGCTCATCGAGATGCTGCTCCTCGGTGCGGCCATGGTGGCGGTGCTGACCACGCTGGGCATTGTGTATGTGCTGTTCTCGGAGTCGTGGGTGTTCTTCCAGCATGTGCCGCTGAAGGATTTCCTGTTCGACACGCAATGGACGCCGCTGTTCGACGACGCGCATTTCGGCATCATGGTGCTGCTGTCGGGCACGCTCACAAGTTCGGTGGTGGCACTGCTGGTGGCGATTCCGCTGGGCACCATCATCGCGATCTATCTTTCGGAATTCGCCACGCCGCGCTTGCGTGAAGTGTGCAAACCGATCCTGGAAATGCTGTCGGGTGTGCCGACGATTGTGTACGGCTATTTTGCGCTGTTGTTCGTAAGCCCGATCCTGCAATGGCTGTTTCCCTCGATGTCGGGCTTCAGCCTGCTCTCGGCCGGCCTGGTCATGGGCATCATGATCGTGCCCTATGTGGCTTCGCTATCGGAAGACGCCATGCGCGCAGTGCCGATGGCGTTGCGCGAAGGCGCCTATGCGATGGGCTCCACACGCTTCCAGACCGCTGTCAAGGTGGTCTTCCCCTCGGCCTTTTCCGGTGTGGCGGCAGCATACATCCTGGGCATCTCGCGCGCGGTGGGCGAAACCATGATTCTCGCGGTGGCCGCCGGCATGCAGCCCAACCTGACCTTCAACCCGATGGAACCGGCCGCCACCATCACCGCCTATATCGTGCAGGTGGCCTTGGGCGACCTGCCGCACGGCTCGATCGGCTACCAGACCATTTTCGCCGCCGGACTCACGCTGTTTCTGGTGACGCTGTCGTTCAACATTCTCGGTTACTTTCTGCGCAAGCGGTACCGCGAAGCCTACTGAACCCGGAACCAGACCATGGCCCTGCCAGATACCGCCGCCATCCGCACGATGGTGCAGAAGCACAAGCGCTACGATCACATGTTCGCCATCCTGGGTCTGTTGTGCCTGATGGTCGGTTTGCTCACCCTGCTGGCCCTTTTGGTCGACATGGGCATGCGCGGCATTCCACGCATCGACTGGGGCTTTTTCACCGAGTTTCCGTCGCGTCGCGCGGCCAATGCCGGCATTCTCTCGGCCTGGGTCGGCTCGGCGCTGGTGATGCTGGTGACTGCGGCGGCGGCGATCCCGGTCGGCATTGCTGCCGGCGTCTACCTCGAAGAATATGCGCGCAAGAACTGGTTCACCGACATCATCGAAATCAATATAAGTAACCTGGCCGGCGTGCCCTCGATCGTCTATGGCCTGCTGGCACTGGGCCTGTTCGTCTATCAGTTCAACCTGGGCCAGAGCATATTGTCGGCCGGGCTGACGCTTGCCTTGCTTATCCTGCCGGTGATCATCGTCGCCACGCGCGAGGCGATCCGCTCGATTCCCGGGCAGATTCGCGAAGGCGCCTATGCGCTGGGCGCCACCAAATGGCAGGCTGTGCACGACCACATCCTGCCCTATTCGACCTCCGGCATCCTGACCGGCGTGATCATCGGCATGGCGCGCGCCATCGGCGAGACCGCGCCCATCATCACCATCGGCGCCCTCACCTTCATCGCTTTCCTGCCGCCGGTGCCGGGCACCGGTGAACCGCCGGCCGGCATGTTCGACTGGCTGTTCTCGCCCTTCACGGTAATGCCGATCCAGATGTTCAACTGGACTTCGAGGCCTGAAGAAGCGTTTCAGGTCAACGCTGCGGCCGCCGGCTTTGTGCTGGTATTCATGACGCTGGCCATGAATGGCCTGGCGATCTGGATACGCTATCGCCTGCGCAAGAATCTCAAATGGTAACCAACATGCCCAACGCCGCCCTGCAAACCGCGCCCACATCGACCATCAAGGCCGACATTCGCAACTTCAACTTTTTCTACGGCGATTTCCAGGCCCTGAAAAATGTCAACATGAGTATCGAGGAAGGCCGGGTCACTGCCTTGATCGGCCCCTCCGGTTGCGGAAAATCCACCTTCTTGCGCTGTTTCAACCGCATGCACGATCTCTATCCGGGCAACCGCTACGAAGGTGAAATCGTGTTCCACCCGGACAATACCAACCTGCTGGCCGCCGATGTCGATCCGATCGAGGTGCGCATGCGCGTGGGCATGGTGTTCCAGAAGCCCAATCCCTTTCCCAAATCGATTTTCGAAAATGTCGCCTACGGCCTGCGGGTTCGCGGCGAGAGCAAACGTTCGGTGCTGGAGGAAAAGGTCGAACAGGCCTTGAACAATGCCGCCTTGTGGAACGAGGCCAAGGATCGCCTGCACGAACCGGCGTACAACTTGTCAGGCGGCCAGCAGCAGCGCCTGTGCATCGCCAGGTGTCTGGCCACCGACCCTGAAATGATCCTGTTCGACGAACCCACCTCGGCGCTCGATCCGATCGCCACCGCCAGCATCGAGGAATTGATCGACACACTGCGCGGCAAGGTGACCATCCTGATCGTGACGCACAGCATGCAGCAGGCGGCGCGGGTTTCGGATTTCACCGCCTACATGTATCTTGGCGAAATGATCGAATACGGCAAGACTGACGACATTTTCGTCAAGCCGCGCGACAAGCGTACCGAGGATTACATCACCGGAAAGTTCGGCTAAGTCATGGAAAAGGTCCATATCTCCTCGCAGTTCGATGCCGACCTTGAGCTGGTGCGCAGCCGGCTTTTGCAAATGGGCGGCATGGTCGAGGAGCAGTTGCGCAACGCCATCGCGGTCTACACCGGCGCGGATCGCAAGCTCGCCGAACAAATCAAGACCGTCGAGGAATCGATCAACATGCTGGAGATCGAGCTTGACGATCGCTGCACCCACCTGATTGCGCGGCGCCAGCCGACCGCAGGCGACCTGCGCCTTATCATGGCGGTGATCAAGATCACCACCGACCTTGAGCGCATCGGCGACGAGGCGGCCAAGATCGGCCGCATCGGCACCCAGATGCACGATCAGGGGCTGGTCAAGATGTTCGGCTTTTCCGACGTTCATGTCTGCGCCAACATGGCCATCGGCATGCTCAAGGATTCGCTCGACGCCTTTGCGCGCATGGATAGTGTCGCCGCCGAACGTATCGTCAAGCAGGATCAGCTGATTGACAACGAGTTTCGCAGCATCCTGCGCGAACTGATCACCTTCATGATGGAAGACCCGCGCACGATTTCGACCGCCCTGGGCGTGGTATGGATCGCCAAGGCGCTGGAACGCGTCGGCGACCATGCCAAGAACATCGGTGAATACGTGATCTATGTTGCCGAAGGCACCGATGTGCGGCATTCGATCTCAGCCGCCGGCAGCGTGCTTTGACGCCGCTCATCATTCTTCGCGCTCGGGACTAGATCGATGGCAATCGACACCACCCTGCTTTTGGTGGAAGACGAGCCGGCGATTCTCGACCTGCTTGAATTCACGCTAGCCCCCAAGGGCTACAACATCAAGCGCGCGACCGACGCCACCACGGCCCTGGAAATCGTGCGCGACGCCCTGCCCGACCTGATGATCCTCGACTGGATGCTGCCCGGCGAATCGGGCGTGCAACTGGCACGCGTGTTGCGCAGCGATCAACGCACCAAGGGCATGCCGATCATCATGCTGACCGCGCGCGCGGAAGAAGCCGACAAGATTTCCGGGCTGGATGCCGGCGCCGACGACTACATGACCAAGCCGTTTTCACCGCGCGAGCTGGTGGCGCGGGTCAACGCATTGTTGCGCCGGCGCGCGCCCGAACATGCCGACGAGCCGATTGTCTACGGCCCGCTGACGGTCGATCCGGCGCGCCATGAAGCGCGCGTCAACGGCAAACCGCTGGTGATGGGTGCGACCGAGTTCAAGCTGCTGCGCTTCCTTACCGCACACCCGGAGCGCGTGTTCTCGCGCGCGCAACTGCTCGATCAAGTCTGGGGCGACCATACTTTCATCGAGGAACGCACCGTCGACGTGCACATCCTGCGCCTGCGCAAGGCACTGTCGAACGAGGCGGCGGATGGCCTGGTGCAGACCGTGCGCGGTGCCGGCTATCGGCTTTCTCGCACTACAGTGGATAATTGAGGATCTTTACTCTCGCCTGAGGCATTTTGGAGCGCTTCTGGTTTCCGGTCTGGGGCCGCTTCGGCCTTATCGCCTTTGTTGCGATCGGCACCGATCTTGCCTTTGGCTTGCTGCCGGCCCTGTGGGTCGCCCTGGCCGGTTTGGCGGTGCTTGTCGGCCTGCACCTCTATTACCTGAGCCACATCACCCACTGGCTGCAACAGCCCGACAATGACGAGCAGCTGACCGAGTTGCCGTCCGGATACGGTGCCTGGACGGCCGTATTTGCCGCGCTGCGGCGCAGCCGCCGGCGCGGCGACCAGGAACGTGACCTGGTCACCGAAACCCTGAATCGCTTCATCGAAGCGACAAACGCCCTGCCGGACGGCATCGTCATTCTCGACCGCGGCGGCCTGATCGAATGGTGCAATCCATCGGCCGAGAAACACCTGGGGCTCAACCTGGCGCGCGACCGCGGCTTCCTGATTCTCAACCTGGTGCGCCAGCCGGCTTTCACCGAGTACCTGATGCGCGCCGATTTTCGCGAGCCGCTGACGCTTGTCGACGCGGTGGCGCAAACCACGCTCTCGGTGCAATTGCTGCCGTTTCAGGAAACCCGGCGCATGGTGGTATCGCGCGATACCACGCCATTCACCCGCATGGAGACCATGCGCAGCGACTTCATCGCCAATGTTTCACATGAGTTGCGCACCCCGCTTACGGTGGTGGGCGGTTTTCTCGAACAAATGATCGAGCAACCGGATATCGCACCGGCACAAGTCAGACGTATCGAGAGCATCATGCTCGATCAGACCCAGCGCATGCAGCGCCTGATCGAAGACCTGTTGACGCTGTCGCGCCTGGAAACCCATATGGCACCGGATCGCGAGACCGCCTTCGCTGCGGCCCCGATGCTGGAGGCGATCGTGGCCGAAGCGCGCGCCCTGTCGGCCGGAAAGCACGCAATCGAGGTCAACATCGCGCCGCTTACCATCGTGGGCGCGATGGACGAACTGCGCAGCGCATTCGCCAACCTGGTGTCAAACGCGGTACGGCATATGCCAAGCGGCGGCGTGGTAAACATCAGTTTCACGCGCCACCTCGACGGTGCCTGCTTTTGCGTCAGCGACAACGGCCCTGGCATCGCGCCTGAGCACCTGCCGCGCATCACCGAGCGCTTTTACCGGGTCGACAAGTCGCGCTCGCGCGAGACCGGCGGAACCGGCCTGGGCCTGGCGATCGTCAAGCATGCGTTGGCGCGCCATGGCGGGCGCCTGGAGATCGAAAGCACGCTTGACCGCGGCAGCGAGTTTCGCGCCATCCTGCCGGCTGCGCGCGTGCGTTCAAGCCCGATCACGGAAAGCGCTCAGCCCGCCTGACCCCCACTTCGGTCAGGTACAGCACCAGCGAATAGTGGGTTGCGTAGCGCGCCATCACCCGATCGGCGATACGCCCGGCTGAGGCCTCATCGCATATCACGCGAAACTCGACCGAACGATCGCCCTCCCAGTCGCCGGCTCGCTCGCCGCTGCCACCGCCGCCACGTACCTCCGAAATGGTGTAGCCACCGCCGCCGGCTTCGCGCACCTCCGCGATCAGCGCACGTTCCAACGCCGCCTCGGCGATGATGGTCAAGAGTTTGCGTGCATGCCAGGATTGCTCCATGCTTCACCTCGCCAGAAAAACCGCATAGGCGTGATACACGCCAAGACCCACAAACACGTTGAACGGAAAGGTCACACCCAACACCACCGGCAGCGAAAGCCCGGGGCTGGCCTCCGGCACTGCGACCCGCATCGCCGCCGGCGCGGCGATGTACGAAGCACTGGCCGCCAGCGTGCCCAGCAGGGCAGCGCCACCCACCGAGAGGCCGATCAGGCCACCCAATGCGGCACCGGCTACGCCGAACAGCAATGGCGTGACGATTGCAAACAGCACCAGGCGAGCGCCACTGTTCTTCAATTGCGCAAACTGGCGACCGGTCACCAGGCCCAATTCGAGCATGAACAGGCACAGCGCGCCCTTGAACAGATCGACGAACAAGGGTGCGGTCGACTTGAGCCCGGCAGGCCCCAGCAAGGCGCCGATCGCAAGCCCTCCCAGCAACAGCAGAACGCTCTTGCCTGCCAGCACTTCCTTGAGCATGGGCGTGAGCGCGCCACCGGCACCTGCCCCGCGCGCCAACAGCACGCCCACCACGATGCCCGGAACTTCGAGCACCGCCAGAAAAAGAGCCAGGTGAGGCTCGAACGGAATCGCACGCGCTTCCAGCCAGGCAACACCGGCGGCGAAGGTGACCACGCTCACCGAGCCATAGTGCGCCGCGATCGCCGCGGCGTTGATCCGGTCGAGTCGCACCAACCGCTTGAGCGCGACATAGGCCACTACCGGCAACACGCAGCCCAGGGCGATCACCGCCAGGGTTTGCGGCACCAGGGTGGTCAGCGGATGGCGCGCCAGTTCCACCCCGCCCTTCAAGCCCAGCGCCAGCAGCAAATAGACTGAAAGGGCTTCGTAAATCGGCTCAGGCAGGCGCAGGTCGGACTTGACCAGCCGCGCGATGATGCCGAGCAGGAAAAACAGGATGACCGGGTCTATGCTCAAGCACCATCACCCGCATGCATGCCGCCCGGGCCGATGCGCCACATTTCCTCGACATGGGTCACCCAAACCAGGCCATCCCCCACATGCCCGGTAGCCGCACAGACTCGGATGGTTTCGATGATCAGCCGGACCTGCAGATCGTCTGCCACGATCTCGATACGCACCTTGCTGGAAAAATCGACCAATCGATCGCACTGTTCACCCAGGCGATCCGGCGCGGTCATGCCGCCACAATCGGTGACGGTCATGCCGGGAAAATCCGGCAGGCGCCTGAGTGCGCTACGCAAGGCTTGAAGCCGGACCGGTCGCACAATCGCGGTGATTTTTTTCATTTTCAAGCCTCTTTCGCCTGCTTTTCCTCGAACCAGCGATACTGCACCGGCACCACCAGCAAAGTAAGTGCGGTGCACGAAAAAAGGCTGCCGATCACCTCCACCGCCAATGGGCGCGTGACTTCCGACCCGGGGCCGGTCGAAAACAGCATCGGTATCAGCGCCAGTATGACAACCGAAGCGGTCATCATCACCGGCCTGAAGCGATGAGTAAAACCCTCGATGACGGCTCGGAGGACACGATCTCGATGCGCACTTTCTCGGAGTCGTCGGTCAGCGCGCTCTTGATGTCCGAGGCGATCGGCGTGTCCGGGTGGTAACCGGATGTCTGCGCGCGCGGCACGGTCGTGCCGGGAAAAATCCGCTATCTTGCGGAACGCCGCGCGCACGCGCGCCAGGTGCGCGGGCTGGATGAGCACCTTGATTTCCTTCATGCCTCGACCCTCTTCTCCTCGAAAAAGCGGTACAGCACCGGCACCACCACCAGGGTCAGCAGGGTGCAGGTGATGAGGCCGCCGATCACCACGATGGCGAGGGGCCGCTGCACCTCGGAGCCGGGCCCGGTGGCGAAGAGAAACGGAATCAGGCCCAGCATCGCCACCGTCGCGGTCATCATCACCGGGCGGAAACGCTGCGTCGCGCCCTGCACCACCGCTTCTGTGAGCGTCAGCCCGTCGTCGCCCAGCTTGCGGATGTAGGTCACCAGCACGACGCCGTTCAGCACGGCGATGCCCCAGAGCGCGATGAAGCCGACCGAGGCCGGCACCGAGAGGTACTCGCCCGAGAGGGCGAGCCCCAACACCCCGCCGATGGAGGCGAAGGGCAGGACGGTGATGATCAGCGTGGCCAAGCGCAGCGAGTTGAACAGCAGGAACAGCAGGAAGAAGATCGCCGCGATCGTCGCCGGCACGATCAGCATCAGGTGGCCGAGGGCGCGCTCCATGTTCTGGAACTGGCCGCCCCAGGCGAGCAGGTAGCCCTCGGGCAGCTTCACCTCGGCGGCCACGCGCTGCTGCAGTTCCGCGACGAAGCCGCCGAGATCGCGGTCCTTGACGTTGATGCCGACCACGATGCGCCGCTTCGCGGTCTCGCGGCTGACCTGGGCGGGGCCCTCGGCCACCTCGATCTTCGCCAGGCTGTCCAGCTGCACCAGCGCGCCGGAGGGCGCGGTGAGCGTGATGGCGCGGATCTCCTCCACCGAATCGCGCAGCCGCTCGGGCAGCCGCACCACGGCCTGGAAGCGGCGCTCGCCCTCGTAGATCTCGGTGGCCACCTTGCCGCCTATCGCCATCTCGATCACGTCCTGCACATCGGCGACGTTGAGCCCCTGGCGCGCGATCGCCTGCCGGTCGATGGCGATGGTGAGGTACTGCTGCCCGCCCACCCGCTCCACGCGCATGTCGCGCATGCCGCGCACGCCCCGGGCAACGCGCGCGATGTCTTCGGCGACCGCCTTGAGTTGAACCAGGTCGTCGCCGAACACCTTGACCGCCACATCCGAGCGCACCCCGGTGACCATCTCGTCGACGCGGTCGGAAATCGGCTGCGCCATCACCAGCTGGATTCCCGGCAGCGTTTTCAGCTTCTCGACGATGGCCGCCGCGATATCGTCCTGCGTCCAGCCCTTCGGCCATTCGCTGCGCGGCTTGAGCGAAAGGATCGGATCGGACTCGTTCGGTCCGGCCGGGTCGGCGGGAGACTCGCCGCGCCCGAGGCGCGACACCGCCATCTTCACACCCGGCACCTCCAGCACCCGCCGCATCGCCTCCTGCTCCATGGCGATGGATTCCTCGATGGAAATGTTCGGCACCCGGTCGAACGCCGGGGAGATCGAACCCTCCTTCATCTCGGGAATGAAAGCGGTACCGAGGAACGGCACCACCGCGAGCGTGCCGGCAAAGGCCAGCAGGGCCGCGCCCACGGTCTGCTTCGGATTGCCCAGCGCGGCATGCAGCAGGCGCAGGTAGCCCGCCTTCATGCGCGCGATCAGCCAGGTATCGTGCTCGGCGCCGCCGCGCAGCGCATACGAGGCGAGCGCCGGCGTCAGGGTGAGCGACAGCACCAACGAGACGAAGAGCGCGATCGCGATGGTGTAGGCAAGCGGCGCGAACATCTTGCCTTCCATGCCCTGCAGGGTCATGAGCGGCAGGAAAACGAGGATGATCACGCCGATGCCGAAGATCACCGGGGTCGCCACCTCCTGCACCGCCTCGAACACCACGCGCGCGCGGCTCTCGCCGGGCCGTTGGCCGAGACGCGCGAAAGCGTTCTCCACCACCACCACCGAGCCGTCCACCATCAGGCCGACGGCGATCGCCAGGCCCCCCAGGGACATCAGGTTGGCCGACAGGCCGTAGCGGTTCATGACGATGAAGGTGGCCAGCGGAGTCAGGATCAGCGTCGAGACCACGATAAGGGAGGAGCGCAGGTCGCCCAGGAACAGGAACAGCACCACCACCACCAGGAGCACGCCCTCGAGCAGCACCTTGGTCACCGTCCAGAGCGCCGCGTCCACCAGTTCGGAGCGGTCGTAGTAGGGCACGATCTTCAGGCCCCCCGGCAGCATCCCCTGGGCATTGATCTGCGCCACGCGCTCCTTCACCCGGCTCACCACCTCCTTGGCATTGCCGGCGCGGATCATCATCACCACGCCGCCCACCGATTCGGTGAAGCCGTCCTTCACCATCGCGCCAAAACGCACTTCCTCGCCAAAGCCTACAGTGGCCACATCGCGGATGAAGACCGGCGTGCCACTGACTTCTTTGAGCACGATGCTGCGGATATCGTCCAGGTCCTTCACCAGGCCGATGCCGCGCACCAGGTACTGCTCGGCGCGCTGCGGCAGCACGCCGCCGCCGGAATTGGCATTGTTGCGGGCCAGTGCCTGCCACACATCCTGCATCGACACCTTGTAGTAGCGCAGGCGGTTGGGCTCGACTAGCACCTGGTACTGCTTGACGTAGCCGCCGGTGGAGTTGATCTCGGCCACCCCCGGGATCGAGCGCAGCAGCGGCCGCGCCACCCAATCCTGCGCGATGCGACGCTCGACCAGTTCCGCCTTGGTCAGCGCGCGCTTGCCGTCGTCGGGCCGCTCCAGCGTGTACTGGTAAACCTCGCCGAGCGCGGTGGAGACCGGCCCCAGCACCGGCGTGACGCCGGCGGGCAGCCGGCCGCCGATCTCGATCAGGCGCTCAAGTACCAGCTGCCGGGCGAAGTAGACGTCGGTCGTGTCGGTGAAGACGAGCGTGATGAGGGACAGCCCCGGCTTGTTGAGCGAGCGCATCTCGGTCAGCCCCGGCAGCCCCGTCATGCCGACCTCGACCGGCGCGGTGACGAAGCGCTCCACTTCCTCGGGCGAGCGCCCGGCAGCTTCGGTGGCGATCTGCACCTGCACGTTGGTGACGTCGGGGAACGCGTCCACCGACAGTTTGCGCGCCGCGTTCAACCCGAACGCGAGCACGATCAGCGCGATGACGACAACGATCAACCGTTGCGTCAGCGCGGCCCGGACCAGCGCGTCGATCATCTCCGTGTACTCCGTTCAGTTGCCCGACAACTCGCGCCGCTTGCGCTCGTTGTTCAGGTGAAAAGCGCCCTCGACCACGATGATCTCGGCCTCGCGCAGGCCGGCGAGCACCACGCGGCGGCCGTCGTATTCGAGACCGAGCTGCAACGCCTGCAGGCGGTACGCGTCCTTGCTTGTCTGCACGAAGACGAAGTCGCGGTTCTCCTCGCGCACCACGGCTTGCGCCGGCACCGTGAGCCGCTTCTGCGGCTTGCCCTTGATCACCATCGAGGCGAGCATCGCGGGCTTGAACGCACGCGCGGAGTTCGGCAGGTCCATGCGCGCGCGCACCGTGCGCGTCCCGGGGCTCACGGTCGCGCTGACGTAGTTCAGCACGCCGGAAATCCGCTCGCCGGGGAGCGCGGCGATCTCGACCTGCACCGCTTCCCCGCGGCGCACGCCGCCTGCGTTCTCCTCCGGCACATCGGCCACCACCCACAGATTGGACAGGTCGGCCACCAGGAACACGCCGTCGGCGGGCTGCACGACCTGGCCCTCGGTCACCTTGCGGTCGATAACGGTGCCGCTGATGGTGGCGACAATCTGCGTCCCCGAACTGATGGTGCGCGTTTCGGCCAGCCGGTCGATGGCCGCATCGCCCATGCCAAGCACCTTGAGCTGCACCCGCAGCGCATTCACCTCGGCCTCGGACTGCGAGAGTTCGGCCTGCCGCCGCTGCAGTTCCGCCGCGCCGATGACGTCTGCGTCGAGCAACTGCTGCGCCCGCGCCGCGGCGCGGGCGGCGAGCCCGCGCTGCGAAAGCGCCTTGACCAGGCCCAGTTGCGCGGCAGACAGCTCGGTGCTGTTCAGGGTCGCCAGCACCTGCCCGCGGCGCACCTCGTCTCCTTCGCGCGCCGCGAGATCGGTGATGCGTCCGGCAACGGGCGTGCCGACGCGCGCCAGGCGCGTTTCGTCCACCTCGATGCGGCCGGGCACGCGCAACAGTTCGCGCACCTCGTCGTAGGCCGGCGCGCCGAGCACCAGCCGCCCCGCCAGCTCGGGGCCGATGGCCACCGCTAGCGGATCGCGCGGCGCGGATGTGGGCGCGGGCGCGGGCTTGTCGCCGCAACCCGCCAAGGCCGTGGCAAACGCCACGGCTGCAAGGAATCGAATCATGGATTACTCCGTACGAAAGGGGTGGCGCGCGCGCAGCCGCTGAGTATCGAGCCACGCGGCGATGCGGTCAAAGCAGGCCTGGTTATAGTCGCCGCGTACCGCGCGGCGAGCGCAGGTGGCGCCGGCGGCTTCATGTCATTCACCCTTGATTTCAGTTGCGGCCAGGCGCTCGAGTTCCGCCTTGGCCGCGTGCAGTTCGAAACGAGTGTTGATGAGATCGGCGCGCACGGCGCGCAACTGGCGCCGCGCATCCAGATACTCGAGAATCCCGCGCTCGCCAAATCGGTAAGCCGCTTCCGCGATGTCGACCACCGTGCGCGCCTGTTCCAGGATGCCGCCTTCCAGCGCCTGCAGCGACTTCAGTGCCGCCTGGTATTGCTGCCACCCGGCCTCGAAGCCCTGCGCCAGGGAAAAACGGCGCAGGTCGGATTCACTGCGGCTTCTGATCGCCTGTGCACGGGCCTCGTCGATCGGCCCGCGCCGCCTGTCCCACAGCGGCACGCTCAAAGCCACGCCGCCGCGCACGCTGCGAATTTCGGGTTCGTTCTCCGACACGATGCGCAGTTGCACCGACGGCAACACCAGTTGGCGCTCGACCTCGACCTGGCTTTCGGAACGTGCAAGTTCGGCCAGAGCGCGCTTGAGCTCGGGATTGGCCACCAGCACCGCGTCGCGCAGGCTGGCGTAGTCGGCACGCGGTGTCTGGCGATAAAAGTCACCCGCCACGGCGAATTCCGCAGGCAGAGCGGGGCTAACGGCTTGCTTGAGGAACGCCTTGGCTTCGGCTACCCGCGCGCCACTACGCTCCAACTGCCGCAGTGCCAGAGACACTTCATTGTCAGCGCGAATAAGGTCGAAGCGCGCTGCCTCGCCAGTGCGCGTGCGCACGCGGATGCGGTCGCGAATCTGCTGGGTGAGTGCCAGGTCTTCACGTGCGGCATCCAGTTCCTCCTCACGTCTGAGGGTCTCGAAAAAGCGCGACTTGATTTCCGCCACCAGGTTGTTTTCGACAACCCACACATTGATTTCGCCGGCCTGTGCACCGGCGGTCGCGGCTTCAACCCGCGCCGAGCGTAAGCCCGGGTTCTCGATGCGCTGCGAAAAACCCAGGGTCGAGCCGCTGCCGCCGAGGGTGCCTGGCGTACGGGCACGAAACGAAGCACCCATCACTTCAAAATCCGGATTGGGATACGCACGTGCCGTGGTCACGCCGGCGCGACCGGCCAATGCCTGCGCACGCGCCGATTGCAGGGCGAAGTTTTCACGCCGGGCCAGCGTGAGCAGATCATCAAGGGCGTAGGCGCCCGCGACGGGCATTGAAGGCTTGGCGAGAGGCGACGTTGGACGCGCATCGGCAGCCGCTGCCGGCCGATCCTGCGCGCCAAGCGTGCCGGCGCAAATCATGGTCATGGCGGCAATCATCCGCAGGGCCATGAACGCACGACACGGACGAAACGGTGTTTCGGCAAGGCTAAGCATCATTCTATGTATTTCACGTTGATCATTTATATATACATCCATACAGATTGTGCGCCACAGCATTAGTTCCCCTGAATGCCATCGGGAAGACCATTGAAATCATGGGTAGGATTGGCGCCCTGCCCATGCGGCAGCGGATCGGCCGAACAACACCTTCCCGGCGCTCCCGGCACTGCCGGGAGCGTCATGGGAACGAGCGAAAAGGGAACTACAGGAATGAAGCGGAGATGGCGCTACGACTGCATGGCCAACAACTCAGAGCATGTGAACAGATCGCCTACCAGGGTCGGTCTCGCGCCTGTGATGCCTCCTGGCCATACGGCAGTATGGCGGGGCTTTTCGACGCGATTCCGACCCGCTCGCTACGATCGCTTTTCCCGCCCTCAGTCCAGTTCGATCAGCAGAGCCGCGACCGCCAGGCCGACACCGGCAGGTACGCCGATGCGCTGCCACAAGGATGCAGGACCACCGGTTACGATCTCGACCGGAATGGTCGAGCCCGCCAGCACGCGCCCGGTCACCGAATTGGTGAGAGTCCGCACCAATGTGCTCTTGCGGGTAGCGCCCATGACAATGCGTGCACATTGCTCACGTTCGGCGACCGCCAGAACTTCAGCGGCAATATCGAGGCTGGTCGAAGCGTGGACCGTGGTTTTGACCCCAGCCAATTCGAGCAGACGCTGCACCGGCTCCAGCGAGCGCGCCGCTCGCTCAGCGGCAAAACCCTGCTTGGCTTGCCTGGGCAGAAAGCGGCCGATGTGCTTGTGAATGAAAGGGGTCACGTGCAGCAAGTGCACCTGTGCGCCGCTGGCACCGCGCAGGGAGCGGGCGAGATATTCGGCGGCGCCCCGGCTCTCGGCTCCGCCGTTCACCGGCAGCAGAATACGGCCGGGGATTACCAGTGATTGCTCCATTGCGAGCGGTGCCGCTGCCGATCCGGAGGTTGCTTCGATTGCAAGGTTGTTCATCGCATTGCTCCTGTTGCCTTTTCTGTTGAAGGAATAACCAACTGCAAGGACTGCACCGACGATCGCTATATAGGCAAACCACGCAAAACCCATGTAGGGTTCGACATAAGGCTTGACCAGGGGCTCGCTTAACATCATCTTGGCGGCGGTCAGCGCAAGGACCGCAGCACCGATGTACATGATGGCCGGGTATTTCTCGACCCATTTCAGGATCAGGGTGCTGCCCCAGACCACGATCGGGATGCTGATCAACAGACCAAGCACAACCAGGAGGAAGTTGCCGTGCGCCGCACCGGCTACCGCCAGCACGTTGTCCAGGCCCATGACCGCGTCGGCGATGACGATGGTCTTCATCGCGCCCCAGAAGGTGTTGGTGCCTGTGTGCCCGCCTTCGTCACCATGATCTGCGGGCTTGAGCAACTTGACCGCGATCCACAGCAGCAAGGCGCCACCGACCAACAGCAAGCCGGGAATCTTGAGCAGCCACACCACCACCAGAGTCATCGCGGACCGCACGACGATGGCCCCGACCGTGCCCCACATGATGGCCTTTTTCTGCAAATGCTTGGGCAGATTGCGGGCGGCCAAGGCGATCACAATGGCGTTGTCGCCTGCCAGCACCAGGTCGATCAGGATGATCGCGCCCAGCGCCCACAGAAACTGCATCGAAAAAATATCCACTTTCCCAATCCTCCGCGCCCGGCTAGCCCCCTGGGGAAACCCGCGACACGATCAGGATGACGGAAAAGGCGAGCGCATGAACCTTTGCCGACCAGACGGTCGCCAAGGTCTCGCTCACAAGCACCGGAATCGGCACTTGCCGGACGATCCGGGAGGCCCCCTTGCAGGAAACTCCGTATTGACGAATCGCCCGCCGGTGGAAAAGCCCAACCCGGAAAGCTACTCCCCTTGACACCCGGTTACCCGGAGCCGCTACGCAGCTTCGAAATATACCAAGTGAGGAAATTATTCATAGAGAATATCAATGAATATTATGGATGTCAATACCTTTTTATCTATCGTTTTTTTAACTACCCGAGTTCGCCTCTGGCCCCAGCCTTGATTCGCCTGCGGGCTCAGGCGGATTTCCGCGCGCGAGCCTCCGGCAACTGTGGCCTCGGCAGGCCTGCAGGGACTACGCGTGCACGCCTGGCTTCGGCGACAACATGATCGAAAAACGCCCGTGCCACCACCGACAGCCGCTTGCCGCGCAGGGTTACGAAGTACCAGTCGTCATGCAGGGGAAACCCGGCCACGTCGAGAATCGCCAAGCCGTCGTGCTCGGGTGCGACGTCAAGTGCGTGGCGTGACAGCACTGACACCCCCAGCCCCGCCGCGACCGAGTGCTTGATCGCCTCGTTGCTGCCCAGTTCCATGCGCACATTGGGCACAAATCCGCTTTCCGCGAAAAACGCTTCGGTGCGGATGCGCGTACCCGAGCCGGCCTCGCGCATGATGAAACGCTCGTCGCGCATGCGCTGCATGTCGATGCCGCTGCGACCCACCAACGGGTGCGCCGCCGAAGCCACCATCACCAGCGGGTTGTCGCGAAACGGAGTCCTCTCCACTTCCAGATCGGCCGGCGGCAGCATCATGATGTAGAGATCGTCGAGGTTGGCACGCAGACGCTCAACCAGTTGTGCACGATTGGCGATTTCGAGCCGAACCTCAACCTCCGGATAGATTTCGCAAAACGGCCCGAGCAGTCCAGGCACAAAATACTTGGCCGTTGTCACACAGGCCACCTTGAGCAGGCCGCGCTTCAAGCCGCGCATGTCGGCCACCGTCATCTCGAAGCGCGACCAGGTGTCGAAAACCCCGCGCGAAGCCGCCAGCAACTCGCGCCCGGCGTCGGTCAGGTTGACGGCCTTGCCGATCTGTTCGAAAAGCGGCATGCCAACCGCCTCAGTGAGCTGGCGCATCTGCGCGGACACCGTCGGTTGGGAGAGGGAAAGCTCTTCGGCGGCACGCGTGAACGAGAGGCGGCGCGCGACGCACTCGAAGACTTCGAGCTGGTGAAAAGTGACTTTCATCGTTTCAATCCTACGCGTGAAACTTGAGGAATTTATTTTTTTCTATCCACATTCTGCCTGATATGCAATCTAACGACCAAGGTTAGATCGTTCGAAGCCACGATCTGAACCGTTTAATCAGAAATTCGGGCGTGTGCCAGGCAAGCCAGGACCATGGCGCAAATGAACTAGCCGCGACGTGCTGTCGCCGCTTTCATCAAATAGATACTCGCAATGGTCGTCAGCCACAGTACCCCCACTGCGTAAATCACGCCGCTGCCCTGCCCGTGGTCGAGCAGCCAGCCGAACGCCGATGGCGCCAGCGCGGAACCCACATCGAGCCCGGAATAAACGAAGCCGTAGACCTTGCCTGTACTGCCCTTGGGCGCCGCCGCGCGCACCAGCAGATCGCGTGACGGATTGGTCAGGCCTGAGAAGAACCCGGCAGCGGCAAGAAAGCCGGGAATCGCCCACACCGGCGGGCTGAGCGCGGCGATGCTTGCCACGCTCAGGGCGGCTAAGGCCATGCCGGCGGCCGCCACATGCTCGTGATGGGTGGTGCGGGTGGTCAGCGCGCCGCCGCACAGCACCCCGGCGCCGCTGGCAAGCAGGAATGCCGTCAGCGCCGCTGCAGCGGCTTGCGCCGACATGCTGTAGGTCTGGCTGAGTATGGGAATGCCAAAGGTCTGCACACCGATCAGACCGGCGGCCAGCAACAGGAAAAACAGGAAACACATGAGGATGGGCGCGCTCAGCAACACCGCCACGCCTGCGGCCTGCGGCCGTGTTGCGGCCGCATCGGCGGCACTCTCGGGCAGCGGTTCGAACAAGTCGCTCTTGGCAACCACCAGCGCCAGCACCATGAAGCCCAGAACACCGGCGCCGACAAGCGCGCTGCGCCAGCCGCCAAACCATAGCGAGAAGGCGGTCATCAGCGGCGGCGCCAGCGCCCAGCCGATATTGCCGGTGATGCCATGCACACTGAAGGCGGGCCCTAGCCGTTGCGTACTGACACTGGCATTGAGGATGCCGTAGTCGGCCGGATGGAACATGCTGTTGCCGATACCGGCGATCACCGAGCACACCAGCAGCGCCTCGAAATTCGGCGCCAGCCCCATCAGGCCCACGCCCGCGGACATCAGCCCCAGCCCCGCATACAGCACCGGTCGCGCGCCGAAACGATCAACCGCGAAGCCCGCCAGGGTCTGGCAGATGCCCGATGCCACAAAAAACAGCGTGGACGCCAAACCAAGCTGGGCGAACGAGATGCCCCAGTCGTGGCGAATCGAAAGAAACAGGGTGGGCATGGCTAGCTGCAGAAAATGCGACAGGCCGTGTGCCACACCGATCACGCTGATGACCGCGATGTCGCGGCGTGCGGGCTGAATGGAGATTGCGGTCATCAAGGGATCGAAAGGTTCTGCAGGCCGTCGAACAAGAGCTTGCTGCCGGTCAGAAAAATGCAGGTCTGGCCGATGCGGTAGAACTGCTCGTTGGTGAACCTGCCCTGCAGCCACATGCCCAGTTTGATGCCGATCGGCACCAGCGGGCTCAGTATCAGGGCGGTTCCCAGGTTGGTCAGGTTGATCTGCCCCAGCATCGCGTAGGGTGGCAGCTTGAGCAGGTTGAGGTAGGTGAAGAATACGCCATTGGTCGCCACCAGCGCTGCCTTGTCCAGGCGCAGAGGCATCAGGTACACCAGTGCCGGCGGGCCGCCGGCATGCGCGACGAAGCTGGTGTAGCCGCCAATCGAGGTCCAGAAGCTGCCGCGCGCCAGGCCTGGACGCGCCGGCTTGGGCGCGGCCGGCAGCATCCAGCGCGACAGCGGGTACACCACCGCGATCAGCCCGACGATGATGCGCACAAGGTTTTCGTCGAGTGCGCGGAAAGTGGCCCAACCGACCAGGGTGCCAATCAGCCCGCCCCCCAGCATGGTGGCCAACACTTTGAAATCCGCTTTGCGCCAGAACTGCGTGAGCCCGAAGAGATCCATGAAAATCAGGATCGGCAGCATCACGCCGGCCGCCTGCAGCGGCGAAATCGCCAGCGCCAGCAGGGGTACCGAGAGACCCGAAAACGCCCCGGCGAATCCACCCTTGGAAATCCCGGTCAACAGGATCGCGGGAATCGCCGCCAGGTAAAAAGCCGGGGTGTCGATAAAATCCAAGTCCGGCCCGTCAGAGTGGTGCACGCATGCTTACATGCGGGATGTCAACTTCAAGAAACTGCGGGCCGAACGCGACGAATCCGTGTGCCACATAAAACGCCGCGACATAGGTCTGCGCGTTTAAGACGATTGCCGAAAAACCTTGCAGTCGCGCCTCCTGCATCAGGCTTGCGAGGATGAGTCCGCCGGTGCCGCCGCGACGCGCCTGTGCCAGCACCGCCATGCGCCCGATGTGCCCGACGCCCGCGCGCTCGGGGTCGAACTGCGCCGGCAGCAGGCGCCCGGTACCGATGGCCACACCGCGCGCATCACGTGCGACGGCATGGACCGCAAGGGCATCCCATTGATCCCATTCGAGTTCGCGCGCAATCCCCTGCTCGACCAAGAATACCGCCTCACGCACGCCGCGCGCCTCATCGCCCAGCACATCCCAGGTGCCGACATCCACCTGCACGGCACCCGCCTTCGAGGAATCTGTCACCGCCAAATTATAATCGGCACCCACTGCTGGACGATCAATCACGAAGGAAGGGCGCAATGCTGCAAAGCCGCTGGGCCACTGCAAGCATGCCGGCCCAGGATCCCCTGGCACAGGCCCTGCACGCCGCGCGCCTGATCGGTGCGCAACCCGAACTGGTGCTGCACGGTGGCGGCAACACCTCGGTCAAGCTCGAACGCGACGGCCGGCAGCTACTCTATGTCAAGGGCAGTGGCGCGGACCTGGCGCGGGTGACCGCACAGGACTACACGCCGCTGGACCTGGCGGCAACCCGTGCCTTGCTCGACGATGCCGCTCTGGACAACAGCACCATGTATGCCGCACTTGCGCCCCATGTACTGGACCGCGCCGCGCCGCGCCCATCGATCGAGACCCTGATGCACGCCGGTCTGCCGCCTGCGCACGTGATCCATACGCATGCCGCGCCGATTCTGGCGATCGCCAATACGCGGCGCGCCACGATGCATCTGCGCGCCGCCTTCGGCCGCCGCGCACCGGTGGTCGACTATCATCATTCAGGCGTCTCTCTGGCGCGCGCGTGTGTGACCGCCTGGCGTGCCGCCGACGCGGCCTGCGTCGAGGGGCTGATTCTCGCGCACCACGGTGCGCTCGCCTGGGGACACAGCGCCGAAGAGGCGTACGCGCGCATGCTGGGGCTGGCCAATCGCGCCGATGCCTATCTCGAAGCGCATGGCGCACCACGCGCAGCGCCCAGCGACACAGCGCAGCGCGCAATGCCAGCGCAGACCCTGCTCACGATCGCGCGCCTGCGCGCGGGCGCCTGCCGCATCGCCGGGCGCGCGCTGGTCGCCACAGTGCGCTACGACGCCGCGATCGGCGCCTTCGCACGCCGCGCCGATCTCGCCGACATCACCGGTCAGGGTCCATCGACTCCCGGTCATGCCATCTTTACCAAGCGGGTGGCGCTCGTCGGTGGCGATGTCGACCGCTTCGCCTTGGCGTATCGCACCTATCTCGGCGACTGCGCGCTCGTTGATTGCGCACCGCGGGTGGTGCTCGACCCGGCGTTTGGCATGCTCGCCTTGGGCGTCAGCAAGCGCCATGCCGATATCGCTGCCGACGTTTTCGCGCACGATTGCGCGATCATGGCGCGCGCAAGCGCGCTTGACCGCTACGCAACCATCGCACCCGAAATGATGCGCATGGCGGAGATCGAGTACGCCGGCTTCGAAGCGCACGTGGCGCGCGATCAACCACTGGCCGGCCGCGTACTGGTGATGGATCGCGCGCTGGAACGCGGCACCATGATCGCCGGCCTGCTCGAACGCGGCGCCGCAGTCGCCGCGCTTGACGCGAATCCGCAGGTCACCAGGCTTTTCGATACCCCCAGCTATCTCGGCCTCGACTCGACGGCCGCAGCAAGCGATGACCGCGCGTGCAAGACCCTGATCGAGCAGGTGGTGCGTGCCTTCGGCGGGGTCGACGTGGTTGACAGCGCAGCCGCCTGGCGAACAATTTTTGCTCCATACCTTGCCATCAGCAATGCCTGACATCCAAACCCTGCGCTGGATCCCCGGCGCCATCCCGGCACTTGAATTGATCGACCAGCGCGTTCTGCCGCGCCGTCTCGAATGGCGCAGCTACGCCGCCCGTACAGGTGCCGCGGGCGTGGCCCGGGCCATCCGCAGCATGGTGGTGCGCGGTGCGCCGGCAATCGGTATCGCCGCCGCCTACGGCATGGCACTGGAGGCGGCACGCCAGCGCCATCGACCGATTGCCGCGGCGCGCGTTGCACTGGCAGGCGCTGCCCAGGCGTTGGCGGCAAGCCGGCCCACGGCAGTCAACCTGTTCTGGGCGCTGGCACGGGTGCGCCGCGCGATCGATGCGCATCATGGCGACAGCGAACGCCTGTTCACTACCCTGCTGCGCCTGGCGTGCCGCATGCAGGCCGAAGATATCGCGATCAACCGCGCGATGGGACGCCATGGCGCTGCCTTGCTGCACAAAGGCGCTCGCGTTCTGACCCACTGCAATGCAGGCGCCCTGGCGACCGCCGGTTACGGCACGGCACTCGGGGTTGTGCGTGCGGCGCGCGCGAAGATCGCCCACGTCTGGGTCGACGAGACCCGCCCCTTCCTGCAAGGTGCACGCCTGACGGCGTGGGAGCTGATGCAGGAAGATATCCCGTGCACCTTGATCACCGACAACATGGCTGGGCATTTCATGCAGCGTGGCGCGGTCGACGCGGTCATCGTCGGCACCGATCGCGTCGCGGCCAACGGCGATGTGGCCAACAAGATCGGCACCTTCGCGCTGGCGGTGCTGGCACGCCACCATCGCATTCCGTTCTACGTGGCCTGCCCGCTTTCCACCATCGACATGGCAACGCCCGACGGCGCCGGCATTCCGATCGAGGAACGCGCAGCCTCCGAGGTCACCGGCTACGCCGGCGTGCGCTGGGCCCCGGTCGGCGTGGCAGTTGCCAACCCCGCCTTCGACGTGACTCCGGCCCGCCTGGTCACCGCGCTGATCACCGAGCGCGGCGTCATCGACAAGCCGAACCGCGCGCGCCTGCGCGGGTTCCTCGCGACATGAAGTCGACACTGCGCGCAGCAAGCATCTACGCCTGGGCCTGCTTTGCCTGGCTGGCAACGGCGCAGGCGAGCGCGGCGAGTTTTGACTGCAATCGCGCGCGCAGCAAACTCAATCGCGTCATCTGCTCGGATGCAGCGTTGTCACGACTCGACGAAACGGTTTGGAACACCTATGGCGAACGTATCCGCGGCTTGACCGCGTTGCAATACGCCCATGTGCGCGAGCGTCATCTGCTATGGCGCAGATCGCGCGGCCTGTACGAAACCACGGTCGAGGCGTTGATCCACGAATATCAGAGCCACCTGGCCTGGTTGACCCATCCCTTGCTCGGGCTTGAAGGCCGCTACCTGCGTAGCGGTCTCGCGTCCCCTGACGCGCATCTCGAGGTTGAGGTCGATGTTCGCTCGCCGCAGGCGCTTGCGTTGCGCGGCCTGGCGACCGCGCCGATTGCGCTGGCCTGGCAAGCATCGGTACGGCATGATCCCGATACGGGTTCCTTGCCCGGAGAGGCCCAACGCGACCAGGGTCTGCAACTCAGAGTCCAGCCGCAGTCGCCTGGCAACGCCGCCCCACTGACCGCGACCTGCGAGTTCAATATCGCATTTGCCGAAGACCTGGCCGTGCTCACCAGCAATGGCGAATGCGGCGCATACTTTGATGGCGGCTATGCCAGAACCTTGCGTGACTGACAGCGCACAACCCCCAGCCAGGATGGAGTAACCATGAACAAGGAACGCAGCGGGCAGTTCATGCAAAAGGTGGTCGGCGATGTCGGCATCGCAATGGCCGCGGCCCTGGTGCTGACGGGAGACAAGGCCGGACTCTTCATGGCGATGGCCGGCGCCGGAGCGCTGCGGGCGACAGACCTGGCCGCCCGCTCCGGTATCCATTTGCGTTACGCCGAGGAATGGTTGGCTGCGATGGCATGTGCCGGCTATGTCGAATACGACGGCAATGCCGATACCTTCCTGCTGCCGGAAGAGCATGCGGTTTTTTTTACCGATCCGGCTTCCGAGTACTACCTGGGAGGCCTGTTCACCGGCCTGCCCGGACTGATGGCGATGGCGCCACAACTCGGCCGCGCGTTCGCCAGCGGCGGTGGCATCAACTTCGCCGACTTTGGTGACCAGTTGCCTCTGGCGCTGGAGAGCATGAACCGCTCGGTGTACGAAAATCGCCTGGTGCGCTCGTGGCTACCGACCATGCCGGCGGTGGTGCAAAGGTTGCAACAGGGCGGCCGCGCGATCGACGTCGGCTGCGGCACCGGCATCGTACCGCTCACCCTGGCACGCGCGTTTCCGCAAGCCAAGATCGAAGGACTCGACCTCGATCTGCGTTCCATCGAGATCGCGCGTGGCTACGCGCAGGTGGCCGGTCTGGCCGAACGCGTGCGCTTCACGCAAGGTGCCGTAAGCGCGCTCGGCAGTGACGGAAAGTACGATTTCATCAGTACCTTCGACGTGATCCATGACCTGCCCGATCCGGCAGGGGCCCTGCGCGACATCCGCAACGCGCTGGCCGACGGCGGCACCTACCTGATGGTCGAACCGCGCGTCGACGACAAGCTGGAAAACAACCAGGGCAACCCCTTCGGGCGCATGCTCTACGCCATCAGTTGCCTGCACTGCGTGCCGCAGTCGCTGGCGCAGGGCGGGCCGGGATTGGGGGCGTGCTGGGGGCCGACCAAGGCGCGCGACCTGGCACTGGCAGCCGGGTTTGCGAGCTTCACCGCGCTGCCGATTCGCAGCCCTGCGATGGCGTTCTATGAAGTTCGCTGAGTCTGCGCCTGATTGTCGAATCCGCGCACCCGGCGCAGCATCAAATCGAACCGAAGCGCGTGCGCGACCCTATGCCGTGATCCTGATGAACTACGCCGCCGGCCCGGCTGGTCGCGCCGCGCGGCCGAACGCGGAAGCACTACGCCTGCCATGGTCGCGGGTTCACCAAGGGCCTCGCAAACCCGCAGGGCTCTGGCCATATGCACTTTTGTTGCGGCAGCTTGCATCAATATGGCGGGGATTTCCTGCACATCCTGTGGCTGTGGCAGAGACCGACAATGCCAAGTCCGATCATTTACCGGCACACGCCGAGTGCCCGGGCGCCTGGTTGACCAGCATGGTCGGCACTGCCGGCTAGGGCTCGTGCCGCCGATTACCCCACAGCGCCATCCAGCCCGCGCGACCGAGGCGTTGCAGAGTCTCGATGTTGGTGGCGTAGATGCGATCGGCTGCGGGAAATGCCGCAACCGCGCGGTCGACACTGTCTTCGCGGAGCAGGTGCAGGGTCGGGTACGGCGAGCGGTTGGTGTAGTTGGCAACGTCGTCGGGTTCGGTGCCGGCGAACCGGTAATCCGGATGAAAGCTTGCCACTTGCAGCACCCCTTCCAGACCGAGCTCATCGATGGCGCCATCGGCGATATCGAGAAAATCGTTGTAGTCGAGGAAGTCGGTGAGCACATAAGGGTGCATCAACAAGGTGGTGTCGCAGACCTGCGGGTCCGCATTTGCGAGCATTTGCAACTCGCGCCCGAGATCAGCCAGCAATTCTTCCTCAGTGCGCGCCGGGCTCACTACGTAGCGAATCTGATCCTTGAGATGTACCGCCTTGGCGAACGGGCACAGGTTCAATCCGATCACGGCTCGCTCGAGCCAGACTCTGGTTGCCGGGATCACGGCTTCCGGGTTCGCCGGGCGGTTCAATGCGGTCGTCATGCCAGCACCTTGCCGCGCAGGGCCTTGGTCAGGCCGCGCTTGACCTTGGTATCCACGCGTTTGCGCCGCGCCGACTTCGACGCCTTGGTCGGGCGCCGCACCCGCGGCGCTGTCGCGACACTGGCGACCAGTTGCTGCAGACGTTCGAGCGCCTCGGTGCGGTTTTTCTCAAGACTGCGATGCGCCTGCGCCTTGATGATCACCACTCCGTCAGCGGTAATGCGTTGGTCAGCTAGCGCCAGTAGGCGCGCCTTGACATCTTCCGGCAACGACGAGGCATGCACGTTGAAACGCAAGTGCACCGCGTTGGAAACCTTGTTGACGTTCTGCCCGCCGGCGCCTGCTGCGCGAATAGCGCTGAAGTCGCACTCGAATTCATGAACTTGGATTTGGTCGGTAGACATGGTGCAACGCGCAAAGGAAACACTGAACAAGTCCGTCGGTCGAGAAAATCGCTTTTGCAAGATGGTGAATCGAAAAGCTTGTTTGTTCGAAAGTCCGAATGCGAGGGACTTGTTCAGCGTTTTCTGAAGAGCCAGGAAAGAGCGCCGCTTCGGCGCATCACGCCGCCAGCCTGCCCCACAGGTCGTGCGTGTCGCTGCCGGTGACTTTCACATTGACGAACTCGCCAACCTTCAATCGGGCCTGGTCGGCGCGTCGTTCGGGCCAGTCGATGAACACGTTGCCGTCGATCTCCGGCGCGTCGGCGCTGGAGCGTGCGACCGCGCCGTCGGCGTTGACCGTGTCAATCAGTACTTTCAGGGTCTTGCCGACCTTCCTGGCGAGGCGCTTTTTCGAAACCCGCTCCTGCACCTTCATGAATTCGGCGCGCCGTGCTTCGCGCACGTCATCCGGCAACGCACCCGGCAGATCGTTGGCGCGCGCACCATCAACCGGCGAATAGGCGAAACAACCGGCGCGGTCGATTTGCGCGGCTTCAACGAAGTCGAGCAATTCCTGAAATTCAGCCTCGGTCTCGCCCGGAAATCCGGCGATGAAGGTCGAGCGGATGGTGATCTCGGGACACACCGCACGCCAGGCCTCGATGCGCTCCAAGTTGCGCTCGCCCGACGCCGGACGCTCCATCAGTTTCAGGATGCGCGGGCTGGCATGCTGGAACGGCACGTCAAGGTAAGGCAGGATGCGCCCTGCGGCCATCAGCGGAATCACCCGATCCACGCTCGGGTAGGGATACACGTAGTGCAAGCGCGTCCATACGCCCATCTCGCCCAAGGCAAGCACAAGTTCTTCCATGCGCGTCCTGATCGGCGTGCCATTCCAGAAGCCGGTACGGTACTTGACGTCCACCCCGTAGGCCGAGGTGTCCTGCGAGATGACCAGCAATTCACGCACACCCGCCTTGACCAGGTTTTCGGCTTCGCGCAGCACCAGCCCGATGTCGCGGCTTACCAGGTCGCCGCGCATCGAGGGAATGATGCAGAAGGTGCAGCGATGGTTGCAACCCTCGGAAATCTTCAGGTAGGCGTAGTGCTTCGGGGTCAGCTTGATGCCCTGCGGCGGCACCAGATCGGTGAACGGATCGTGCGGCTTGGGCAGGTGCGCGTGCACCGCAGCCATCACTTCCTGCATGGCATGCGGGCCGGTGACCGCCAACACCTTCGGGTGGGTCTGGCGCACCACATCACCCTTGGCGCCCAGGCAACCGGTGACGATCACGCGACCATTCTCGGCCAGGGCTTCGCCAATGGCATCGAGCGACTCCTTGACCGCCGAATCGATGAAGCCGCAGGTATTGACCACCACCAGGTCCGCGCCCTGGTAGGAAGGCGACACGCCGTAGCCCTCGGCGCGCAGCTGCGTAAGGATCTGTTCGGAATCCACCAGCGCCTTGGGGCAGCCAAGCGAAACGAAGCCGACCTTGGGCGGGTTGGCGGACGCGGCGCTGGTATTGTTGTCGGTCATCTCTTCACACCTGAAAAACAAAGAGCGCCGCGAGGCGCCCTTGCGGACATGCGCACCAGGGTCTACTTCTTGCCTTGCTCGCCCGGAAACGGAAACCCGGTGAACATGGTCTTGGCCTGGTTCTGGAACTGGTCCTGCATTTGCAGGAACATGTTCTTGCTCTGCTCGATGTAGTTGCTCATCATGCCCTGCATCATCGGGCCCTGGAAATTCATGAACTGCGCCCAGGCGTCCGGGCTGGCACCGGCACCCGGCACGGGCTTGCCATTGGCGGCAAACAAGGCCTTGGACTGCTCGGCCATGCGTTCCTGGATATCCAGAAAAGCCTGGATGTTCTTTTCCAGATAGGTCCCCATCATGCCCTGCATCGCATGCCCGTAAAACCGGATGATGTTCGACAAGACCGGCGCGGAGAACATCGGCTTGCCGCCGGCTTCCTCGTCGAGAATGATCTGCAGCAGGATCGCCCGCGTCAGGTCCTCGCCGGACTTGGCGTCAAGCACCTTGAAGTCTTCCTGATCGAGCACCAGTTGCTTGACATCGACAATCGTGATGTAGGTGCTGGTCTGCGTGTCATACAGGCGACGGTTCGGGTACTTCTTGATCAGACGGGTATCGGCCATGGTGTCTCTACCTCGTGAATGTTGTACCTGCACCCGACCTGCAACGGGGCGTGTGACCGGCGTTATCGACTCACACCGCGCAAGTCAAATGACGCACTGCAAAAAGAGAGCCGCATTCTACACGTTTGGCATGCACCGTCATGACCTTGCAAGCACATGCTGATGGCATGGAAAACCCGAGGGCCGATGCAGCCACGCAACCGGCAACATTCGCCTCCCGCAGGTGCTCAACCCATGTGCAATCCACCATTGAGCGAGAAGTCTGCGCCAGTCGCGTAGCCGCCGTCGTCTGATGCGATCCACGCCACGATCGAGGCGATTTCCTCGGGCTGACCGAGCCGCTTGACCGGAATGGTGGCGACGATTTTCTCCAGCACGTCGGGGCGGATCGCGCGCACCATGTCAGTACCGACGTAGCCGGGCGATACCGTATTCACGGTAACACCCTTGCCGGCCAGTTCCTGTGCCAGCGCCATGGTGAAACCGTGTATCGCCGCTTTGGCGGTGGAATAGTTGGTCTGGCCGAACTGGCCTTTCTGCCCGTTGACCGAAGAGATGTTGATGATGCGCCCGAAATTGCGGTCGCACATGTCGTCGATCACCTGCTTGGTCACGTTGAACAGCGAGTTGAGGTTGGTGTCCATCACCGCATCCCAATCAGCCTTGCTCATCTTGCGAAACGAACCATCGCGCGTGATGCCTGCGTTGTTGACCAACACGTCGATCGGGCCGTGCTCCGCTTTGGCTTTCTTGAACGCCTCAACGGTTGAATCCCAGTCCGATACGTTGCCCACCGAGGTGTAAAACGTATAGTCCAGCGCCTTTTGCTCACCTATCCACTTGTTGTAATCGCGGCTCGGCCCGCAACCGGCGATCACAGTGAAGCCATCCTTGTGAAGGCGCTGGCATAGTGCGGTACCAATGCCACCCATGCCGCCGGTTACATATGCGACTTTTGCCATTTTGCTTCTCCTTCGGTCAGAAACTTTATTGGGATTGAAATCGGTCAGACCCGTACTTTGACATATTCTCCCGGCGCCGGCCCCAGCGGCCGGTATTGCGCATTGCCGGGCCGCGCGCGCGCAGGCACCGCGCGCCCTTTGAAACACGCCAGCCATGTGCTCCAGTCGGTCCACCAGCTGCCCGGCATTTCGGTCGCCGCGGCCAGCCATTGCTCCGCCTGGATCGGCGGGCTCACGCCATCCTCGTCGACACACCAGAAGCTGCGCCTGCAATGCGCCGGCGGATTGACGATTCCCGCGATGTGCCCGGAGGCACCCAGCACAAAACGTGTTGCGCCAGAGACAAGGCCCATGCTGGCGAATGCCGAGCGCCAGGGTACGATGTGGTCTTCGCGCGTGGCCAGCACATAGGTCGGCATCTCGAGCAGGGTCAGATCCACCGGTTGATCCAGCGATCTCAGTACTCCCGGTTTGCGCAAGCTGTTTTCAAGATACATGTTGCGCAGGTACCAGCAATACATGGGGCCTGGCAGGTTGGTGCTGTCGGCATTCCAGTACAACAGGTCGAAGGCGCGCGGCGCATGCCCTTCGAGGTATCCATGACTGACATAGTTCCACACCAGTTCCCTGGGCCGCAACGCGGCAAAGGCGCCAGCCAGCTCCTGGCCCGACAACAGGCCGCCCGCTGCAAGCGCGGCCTCGCGTAGTGCCACGGTGGCCGGGTCGACAAACACCGCCAACTGCCCTACCTCGGAGAAATCCAGCAGGGTCGCCAATAGCGTAAGACTTTCGACCGGTCGTTCGCCGCGCGCGGCTAAGGCCGCCAGCGCCGTTGAAAGAATGGTGCCGCCAACGCAGAATCCGAGGGCATTGATGGTCTTGCTGCCGCATATGTGACGCACCGCCGCGATCGCATCGACCACACCCTGTTGCAGGTAATCATCCCAGCCCAGATGCGCCTGCGCAGGGCCCGGATTGCACCATGACACCATGAACACCGTGTGCCCGGCCAGGACGCAATGACGCACGAAGGAATTGTCGGGCCGCAGATCAAGAATGTAGTACTTGTTGATGCATGGCGGCACGATCAACAACGGCCGCGCGCCCACCCTGGGCGTCGCAGGCAGGTACTGGATCAACTCCACCAACTGGTTTTTCATCACCACCGCGCCCGGGCTTGTCGCCAGATCGCGCCCGACCTCGAAGGCCGCCTCATCGGTGTTGCTGACCCGACCGCGCGCCACGTCCGCCGCCATCAGGCGCATGCCGGCCGCAAGACTGGCGCCGCCGCTATCGACGGCCCGCCGGATCGCCTGCGGATTGGTGGCCAGAAAATTCTCCGGGTTGAGCGCCGCCATCCAGTGCTCGGCGGCGAATGCGAGCCTCGCACGCGTGGCCGCGTCGGTTTCCAGCCCCGCGATCCATCCCCGAGCGGCTGCACAGCCGGCCGCATAGGAACGCGCAACCCACTGGTCCATCGAAACTGCCGAATCCACACCATTCTCCGCTGCAGGCACGCCACCGACTCCTGGTTGATCCGGTCCACGTCCGCATTCTGCGCCGGCAAGATTACATGAAGCTTGAGAGGGCGCTGAACGTGCCCTGTATTGCGCGCCTCGAACCGCACTCGCGCACCAAACAGGGTCCTGTGGGCCAGTCGTTCTCCTGTAACCTTAGGGCTTTCGCCGAATCCGCGACGCTGCGTTGGCGTCGCATCCAAAAAAATGCACAAAAGCCTATCGCCCTGGCCGGCACCGGCACAGGCCGGCATGCGGGTCGAAGACATCGATACCCCGGCCCTGGTGCTCGAACTCGAAAGTTTCGAGCGCAATCTCGTACGCATGGCCGAGTTTGCCGCCAAGCGCAAGCTGCGCCTGCGACCACACGCGAAGATGCACAAGACGCCGGCGGTCGCCGCAGCGCAGTTGCGCTTAGGTGCTGTGGGCATCTGCTGCCAGAAAGTCAGCGAAGCCGAAGCCATGGTCGATGGCGGTGTCGCCGATGTCCTCGTCACCAACGAGGTCGTGGGGGCGGGCAAACTGGCACGACTGGCCGCGCTGGCGCGGCGCGCGCGGGTCGGCGTTTGCGTCGACGACATCGACAACGTTGCAGACCTGGCCGCCGCCGCACGTTCTGCCGGGGTCACCCTCGACGTATATGTGGAAATCAATGTTGGCGCCGGGCGTTGCGGCGTGGTTCCTGGCATCGCCGCAGTGGAACTGGGGCGCGCGATCAACTTGCAGCCGGCCCTGAGATTGAGCGGCCTGCAGGCCTACCACGGAAGCGCCCAGCATCTGCGCACCGCCGCACTGCGCGCAGCGGCGATCGACGCTGCCGCGGCGGCAGCGGACGCCACCCGCACCCTCTTCATCAGTGCCGGCCTGCCCTGCCCGCTGGTGACCGGTGCCGGCACCGGCACCTTCATGCTCGAAGGCTCTGGCGGGGTATACGACGAACTGCAGCCGGGCTCCTACGCTTTCATGGATGCCGACTACGCGCGCAACGAATGCGACACGCCGTTCGAGCATAGCCTTTTTGTGCTGACCACCGTGATGAGCCGCGGCGGCGCCGGCCCGGGTGAGACACCGACCCGTCTGGTGGTGGATGCCGGCCTCAAGGCGCACAGTGTCGATTCCGGTTTGCCAACGGTGCATTCCGATGCAACTGGCGCGCGGTTGGCTGGCCTCAAGTTCCAGGGCGCCTCCGACGAGCATGGCGTCATCGCGGTCGACGCAGGAACGGTGGCGCTGCGCTTGGGCGCCAAACTTCGGCTGATACCGGGTCATATCGACCCGACGGTCAACCTGCACGACTGGATCGTCTGCTTACGCGACAACCGGGTCGAAGCGGTATGGCCGGTCGCTGCACGCGGCGCGATGTGGTGAGCCGGGTCAGCGCGGTCGTGCTGGTGAATGGTCCGCGCCAGCTGCTGCGTGCCATGCGCAAGCGGGTGGTCGAAGGTTTGAGCGTGGAGGGCGACGCATTGCGCATGACGCAGTCACACGCCCACGACCAACTCGAGTTCAGCATCGATGCCGCCCACGGTCTGCCCTACCCCGCGCTTGTCGCCGCGTCCGCACGCTATCCCGACTGCGTCCTCACTGTCGAATGGGAGGCGGACGGAGCGCGTGGCCGCACCAGCATCCGCAATGGCGAGGTGGAAAGCAGCGACGCCGGCGCAGCCGCAGACCACGCCCTGACGGAATCGATCGAGGTCGACGACTCGGGCGCGCTATGCATCGGCCTGGCGCTGCCGCTTGAATCCGGCATTGCAAGCCAGGCAGTCGCCGGTTATGCCGTCACCCGCAACGCGGAAACCTACTTCAGGATCAGCGGCGGCCCGCGCACGCATACCCTGCAAACCGCCGCTGGCGACGGTCGAATGTGGAATGAAGATTGGAGCGTTGACGCCGATGGCGCCTGGATCAGTGGCGCTGTCACGCTGCCGCAATCGATTGGCGCGAGCGATCTGCTGACCCTGGACGACCGCGCCGCCGGCTTTCGCGCACGCTGGCTCTGGTATGACCATGCGCCGCTCGAAGAAACCGCGATCGAGCGAGCGCGTGCCGGCGCTACCGCGCGGGCCGTCAACCCGATCAACGTACAATCCCGCGGTCTGGCACGCTTGGCCAGCGGAGTTTCCGGCCGCATCGCGCCGCAATCGCAATGGGTGGTCGAATTGCTGACGCGCTCATGGGCGGCCGCCGATCTCTGAACCAAAGGCCTCGCTGCATGATCCCGTATCGCGAACATTCGATCCAATGCCTGTCCCCTGCCGGCTTGCATCGGGTCGCCTATACCGAATGGGGCGATCCGCATAACCCGCGTGTGTTGGTCTGTGTGCATGGACTAGCGCGCGTCGGTCGCGATTTCGACGATCTGGCACGCGCGCTTTGCGACGACTATCGCGTGGTCTGCCCGGATATCGTTGGTCGCGGCCGTAGCGACTGGCTGGCCGACCCGATGCACTACCAGATCTCGCAGTATGTGAGCGACATGGTGACGCTGCTGGCGCGACTAGACGCCGCAAGCGTGCACTGGATCGGCACCTCGATGGGCGGCCTGATCGGCTTGGGGTTGGCCGCCATGCCGCACACACCGATTGAGCGCCTGGTGCTCAACGATGTCGGTCCGTTACTCAAGGCCGAGGCACTCAAGCGCATTGCCGAGTATCTGGGACAGTCGCCCGTGTTTTCCGACTTCGCCCAGGCCCTGGCCTACATCCGCGCGATCAGCGCCTCATTCGGCCTGACTACCGAGGCCCAATGGCGGCGCCTCGCCGAAGCAAGCCTGGTGCCGGTGCAGGGCGGTGGCTTGCGCCTCCACTACGACCCCGCCATCGCGGTGCCGATGCGCGCGCAGGGCACCGGCAGCGTGGACATCGACCTGTGGCACATTTATGATGCGATCCGTTGTCCGACACTGGTGGTGCGTGGCGCACAGTCCGATTTGCTTGACCGCGCCACCGTGGCCGCCATGGCCACACGCGGGCCGCACGCGGCGACCGTCGAAATTCCCGCCGTCGGCCACGCACCGATGTTCATGGACGCGGGCCAGATCGGCGTCGTCAAGGATTTCTTGTTGAACCCCCACCCAAAAGGCAGGCAATCATGAAAGTAGAACGTTTCCATGTTGGTCCCAGGCTATCCGAGATGGCCATTCATCACGGCACGGTGTATCTGGCCGGCCAGATCGCCGAGGATACGAGCCAGGACATGGCCGGCCAGACCCAGCAGGTATTGACCAGCATCGATCGACTGCTGACCGAAGCCGGCACCGACAAGACGCGCATCCTGATGGCGCAGATCATCATCACCGACATGCGCCTGTTTGCCGACCTCAACAAGGCATGGGAGTCGTGGGTCACACCGGGCCAGACGCCGCCGCGCGCCACCATCGAAGCCAAGCTGGCCACGCCCAAGCACCTGGTGGAGATCATCGTCACAGCAGCACAGAAATAGCAGGCGACGTCGAGCGTGGCCGGATCGCCACGTTGCTGATGGCCGGCTCGGCCTGCACCCCGTACCCTGCGGTGGAACAGTCTGAAACACGCGGTCGATGCTGCGGCGCAATAAGAACTTGGCAAAAGTCCATGATCCACGGTATAATTGCTTGTTTGCCGAGGAAAGAACATTCGCGAACCTTGCGTTTCTCGGGGACGTTCGCGAATGCATTTACTTCGTCAAAGATCTCTTGTCGCTCTGATGTTTTCAACCAAATAACCAACTTTCATAAAGGAAGTCAAAAATGACCAAATCCCTCCTGATCGCCGCCCTGCTGGCCACCACGCTTGTCGCTTGCGGCAAAGAAGAACCGAAAGCGCCGCCTCCGGCACCGGCTGCCGCTCCGGCGCCAGCGCCTGCTCCCGCTCCTGCCCCGGCTGCTGATACCCCCAAGGCTGACGCTGCTGCGCCCGCCCCGGCCCCGGCCGCTGGCGATGCGAAGCCGGCTGCAGCCGAGCCGATGAAGGACGCCGTCAAGGCCGCATCCGACGCTGCCGGAGACAAAGCCAAGGACGCCGCCAAAGACGCAGTGAAGGCGGGCGCAGATGCTGCCAAAGACGTGATGAAGGACGCGATAAAGAAGTAACTTTTCGCTCCGAAAAAAACCGGGCTTGTGGCCCGGTTTTTTTTCGTCCGGCATTGGCGCGTTGCTTCGCCAATCAACCCCGCCGATGGCCATGAATGGCGCGGCAAACCGCGCGTCGACATCGTCGAAATGGCCGCCTAGAAAACCTCGCGCCAGCCAAAACCCGCATTCTGATCAGCGATACCGATCCATTCCGGGTCACATCCCAGCGCAAGTGCGAGAGCGGCACGCGCCAGTTCCGGCGTATTGTTCTGTTGGCTTAGATGTGCCGCCAACACATGCTGCAAACCCGTATGTTTCAGGCGCCCCAACAGCGCTCCCGCCTGGGCATTGCCCATATGACCATAGCGCCCGCCGACGCGCGCCTTGAGCGATGCCGGATAAGCACCACGTTCCAGCATTGCCGCATCATGATTGCATTCCAGCACCAGCGCATCACAACCAGCGAGCATGGCTTCGACATGCGCGGTCGGTCCACCCAGATCGGTGAGTACGCCCAGGCGGCGCCGGCCGTCGCAGAACACATACTGCACCGGCTCACGCGCATCGTGAGGCACGGGAAAAGGATGCATCTCCAGTCCACCGACCGCGAACGGCGTATGCGAGTCAATCAGGTTGATCTCGATCTCCAGCGCCGGCTTGATCATGCCTACGCCGCCGATACGCGAGGCCACGAAGGTGCCGTGGGTCATCCATACCGGAATCGCGTGCTTGCGCGCGAGGCGCTCGACCCCCCCGACGTGATCACCGTGTTCGTGCGTCACCACTATCGCCGACAGGCTTTCCGGCGCGACGCCCAGGCGTTGCAGGCGACGCTCGGTTTCACGCAACGCCAGCCCGCAATCAAGCAATACCCGTGTCGCGGACCCAGCTTCGATGGACTCAACCACCAATGCGTTGCCCTCGCTGCCCGAGCCCAGCGCGGCGAAGCGCAACCGGCTCAAGCGCGGCGCCGGTGCGAGCGCGGATGCGCTGTCATTTCAGTTGCTCGTGCAGCAAGCCCAGAATGCGCTGACCGGTTTGCGAATCCTCCGGCGCACCGTTCTTGCCAAGTACCGCAATTCGGGTGATGGCAGCCGCGTCGCTGACCCTGATCTGATATTGCTCCGCCGGCACGCTCTTGTCGCTGTTGAAAAAGCCGGTCACGCGCGAAAGGAACCCGCTGTCGGGCTTTCTTTTGGTCGCATCGGTATCGGCATAACGTACGAAGTAAAGGCCTTTCGAACGATCACGGTCTTCAACGGTGAAGCCCACCCGATCCAGCGCCAGGCCCACGCGCCGCCACGCGCGATCGAAACTTTCTTCAAGTTCCACCACAGCCGCCCCGCTCGAACGCACGATCTTCGCCCGTTCGGGCGGCCGCGCGCCCGCTTCAAGGGTCTTCTTGGCGCGCCCCTCGTCGCTGCCCAGACGCACCATCAGGCGCAACAGGAAGTCGGCTTCCAGTTCCGGATCAGCGGGTCGCGGCTGCCACACCGTCTGGTCACGCCCCTCGGTCTTGTAGATCTCGATCATGCCGCGGTGGCTGATGTAGATCTCGGTTTCGCCGGCGGCATTTACTTCCAGCCGGGTGCGAAACTTGTCGCGTTCCGGGGTGGAGTACAAACCATCGAGTACCCGTCCGAGCGTGCGGCGGATCAAATCCTGGCCGATCTTGGCGCGATTCTCCGCCCAATCAGTCTCCATGACCCCGGATTCCGGCCGCTCGATATCGATAATGAAACCCGACTCCTGCCAGAACTCCTTGATGGTCGGCCACAACTGGTCCGCCTTGTTGTTGACCACCAGCCAGCGTTGGTTGCCGGCGCGCTCGACACGGGCATTCAGCACCTTCGGCAACACCCCGGCGGCTGAAGGTCGCGCGTTGGCGGTTCGCGTTGCAAGCTCGGTTGCCGTGACAGTGGTACGACGATTTTCCTCGCCTGGAACGGTGAAGCGGGTATCGCGGGTCGGCGCGGTCAGGTCCGGCGGAACTTCCAGCCCTGGCACTTCGGCCTGTCCCTGGCTCTTGTAGTCGACCTTGTCGCCCTTGAGCAAGTCGCTGGTCCAACTGCAGGCGCTGAGCACCGAGACTGCGCCAACCATCAGCAATGCGCGTATTTTCAACATGATCTGACCTTCATTTTGCTACAGGGCCCCGGCTTCGCGCAGGGCCGCTTCAAGCACAGCGTAATGCTGTTCGGCCAAAGCAGTCATTGGCAGGCGCAGATGCGCACCAACCCGGCCCATGCGCGCAAGCGCCCACTTGACCGGAATCGGGTTGGCCTCCACGAACAGTCGCTGATGTAGCGGCAAGAGGCGCGTGTTGAGTTCGCGCGCGGTGGCTAGATCGCCCTTGCGTGCTGCGGCGATCATCTGATGCATGAGTTTGGGGGCGACATTGGCGGTGACCGAAATGGTGCCATGCCCGCCCAGCAGCGTGAACGCCAATGCGGTGCCGTCGCAGCCGGACAGCATGGAGAAATCCGCCTTGCCGGCAAGCCGCAGCTCGCGCATCAGCGCCGAACCGCGCTCGATGTTGTCGGTGGCGTCCTTGAGGCCGACGATGCCGGGCACCTGGGCCAAGCGCAGCACGGTTTCGTTGCTCATATCGGCCACGGTACGCCCCGGCACGTTGTACATGAGCATGGGCAGGTCGCAGGCTTCGGCCTGCACCCTGAAATGGCGATACAAGCCTTCCTGGGTGGGCTTGTTGTAGTAAGGCACTACCGACAGGCAGGCATCGGCACCCACCGTTTTCGCATACTTCATCAGGTCGATGGCCTCGGCAGTCGAGTTGGCGCCGGTACCGGCGATCACCGGAACACGCAAAGCCGCGTGGTCGACCGTGGTCTTGATCAGCAACTGGTGCTCGTCGTGATTGACCGTGGGCGACTCGCCGGTCGTGCCGACGATCACGATGCCGTCGGTACCTTCGGCCACGTGCCAGTCGATCAGGCGTTTCAATCCCGCGATGTCGAGCGAACCATCATCATGCATCGGCGTGACGATCGCCACGATACTGCCGGAAAACATAGCCATGAACCCTCCTGGCGCGCGCTGTTACCAAGCCTGCGATTTTACCTCAGCCAGCGATTTGCCAAGCGCTGGATGCGGCGCGAATTCGTATCAGAACGTATCTGGTCCGCTGCCCTGATGGAGGGGCAACGGCGCGGCGTGCGCCCCCGCGCGACGCGCGCAAATCCGCTCGACCACCGCCGGCCCCGGACGCGCAACCATGCCGCTTTCGAACGCGACCACGGCCAGAGCGGAGTTGCGCGCGAACTCCAGCAGTTCGCCATTGCGCAACAGGAACGCCGGGTTGGACGGCTTGCCGAACTTTTCGTTGCCGACGCCGAAGGTTTCATAGATCAATACGCCGTCCGGCGCCAACGCTGCAGCCAGGTCGGGCAGCAGCGGCCGCCACAGATAATTGGTGACAACAATTGCGTCGAACGCAGCGCCCGCGAACGGCCATGGCCCGGCCTCAAGGTCGACCGCATGCACGTGCACACCGGCAATCCGCCTCAATGCTTCCAATGCCGCCGCATCGCGGTCCGCCGCCTGGACCGCCAGGCCGGTTTCGGCCAACGCACGGGCGTGGCGCCCATGTCCGGCCGCCAGATCCAGCACCGTCCCACCCACGCGGATCAGCTTGGCGAAACGCATCACCCACGGCGACGGCGGCTGGAGCGTGTGCGGTAGAGGCGCAGCGGGCATGCTCACGTGTCTTGCCCGCTTGCCGTCAGAACGAACTTCCGGGTTGCTTGAGAAACTCGACCTCCGCCGGCGTCGATTCACGCCCGAGTATCGCGTTGCGATGCGGAAAACGCCCGAACCGCGCGATCACCGCACGGTGCGCGACAGCCCATTTCGGCACGTCCGCGAATTGCGGGTCTTCGGCCACTTGCTGCATCAAGCGCAGGCACAGATCCTGGTCTGCCAGCAGCTCGCTATGCTCGAACGGCATGTAGGCGAACCAGCGCATGGCAGGTGGCAATGCCACGTCCCAGGCGGATTCAATCATGCTTCTGGCCGCGACCAGCGCCTGCGCGTCGGTCGCGAAACTTGCCGGCAATCCACGATGGATGTTGCGCGAAAACTGGTCCAGCACCACGATCAAGGCCAGCAGGCTCTGCGGCGCCGCCATCCAGGCCGCCAGTTCGCCACGCGCCGCCGCAGCGTGCAGGTCAGCAAAGCGCGTAGCCAAGGCGCGATCGGACACCGCATCCTTGCGAAACCAGAAGTCGCGCGAACGGCCGAAATCCGCCGACCCGGGCGCCCCAAACCAGAAATCCAGTACTGCCTGCGCCTGCTGTAAAGGTGCCATAGTGAGCGCGTCACTGAGTCGAAGTCGAGTGCGGTATCCTATCCGATTGTCAAAACAACAGGCCCGTCATGCCCTCACCCCTGTTCGACCTGAGCGGCAAAGTCGCCCTGATCACCGGCTCCACCAAAGGCATCGGGCGCGCCATCGCCCTGCATCTGGCGCAGGCCGGCGCACGAGTCGTAATTTCCAGCCGCAAGGCCGAGGCCTGCGACGAGGTCAAGCGCGAATTCGACGCGCGGAAGCTCCATGCGATCGCGATACCGTGCAATGTGGCGCGCAAGACCGAACTTGAAGGCCTGGTCGCCAAAACCATGGCTGCCTATGGCCGCATCGACATACTGGTGTGCAATGCAGCCACCAATCCGGTCTATGGACCGACCGCCTGCGCATCGGACGAAGCCTTCGACAAGATCATGGGCACCAACATCAGGAGTGTCTGGCAGTTGTGCAACATGGTGATCCCGCAAATGGCCGAGCGACGCGATGGCGCGGTGATCATCGTCTCGTCGATCGCCGCACTGCGCGGCAACGGCGTGATCGGACTTTATGGCGTCTCGAAGGCGGCGGACGTCGGGCTGACACGCAACCTGGCGTACGAATGGGGTCCGCAAAACGTGCGGGTCAACGCGATCCTGCCTGGCCTGATCAAGACCGACTTCGCGCGCGCCCTGTGGGAAGACGACGGCGCGCGCACTGCCCGCGAGTCGCATACCCCGCTGCGCCGCATCGGCGATCCTGACGATATCGCCGGCATCGCGGTGATGCTCGCGGGTCCGGCGGGGGCCTTCATCACCGGCCAGACCATCGTCGCCGACGGCGGCGTGACGATCGCCTGAACGCAGCCCGGCACTGATGTCGGTTGCCACCGTTTTCGCCCTTTTCGCAAGCGCTGTGGGCGTCGGACTGGCGCTGGCTTTGTGGCGCGCGCGCGCGCGGCTGGCGGAGCTGGACCGGCTGCAACGCGTCGGGCCACTGACGCTCTCGCGCGTCGCGGGAGAGAATCAGGCTGCGCACGCGATTCATGAAGGCTGGGCCGCAGTATTCCAGCAAATGATCTACTCCGCCAACGACGTGTTCTGGGAAACCGACTCGGCACATCGCTACAAGCGGGTGCTGCATCGGGATCACGATCCGGCTCACCAGGATCTCGACGCCCTGATCGGACAGGCACCATGGGAAACAGTATCGGTCGGCGTGGCGCAGGACGCCTGGGAAGCACTCAAGACGACGCTCGACCAGCAACGGCCGTTTCACGAATTCGTCAGCGGGCGCATCGACAAAACAGGAGTGCTGCGATTTAGTTGCGCAAGCGGGGTGCCGGTATTCGCAGGCAACGGCGAATTCAGTGGCTACCGCGGCGCCAGCCGCGACTACACCCTGATCCGCCAGACTCAGGTGCAGCTGGAAATTCGCGACGCGGTCACCGGCATTCTGGCCGGCGCCGCGCGGCTGTCGGAAGCCCTGCCATCCATCCTGGAGGCGGTGGCCAAACCGCTGGGCTGGTGCTACGGCGCGCGCTGGATGCGCGACACCCGCAACAACACCCTGCTGTGCGGCGAGACTTGGGCCCAAGCGATCGCGCAACCGCTGGCCGCAGCGGCGCGTGGTCGCCGCTTCCCGATCGGCCCGCATGACATGATCAGCCGCGCCTGGACCACCCAGACCCTGCAGGTACTGCCTGATATCGCGCAGGATCTCGATTTCAATCGCCGCGATCAGGCGCTGGCTTCGGATCTGCACGCGGCCTTCGCTTTTCCGGTGGTGGTGCAAGGCGAGGTGGTGTGCGTGCTCGAGTTCGTCGGCGCCCAGGTGCAAAAGGCCGATGCCCTGATCGAACTTCTCGCCAAGTCGCTGGGCAGCCAGCTGGCGCTATTCTGGCTGCGCCGCGAGGCCGAGGCGCGCCTGACCTACGCCGCCACCCACGACGCCCTGACCGGCCTGCGCAATCGCCTGTCGTTCAATGCGGAACTGGATCGTGCGATCCAGCGCGCCAAGCGCAATCGCTGGCGCTTGGGCCTGATGTTCATCGATCTGGACGGCTTCAAACAGGTCAACGACCGGCTCGGCCACACCGCCGGTGATGCGCTTTTGATCGAAATCGCCAAGCGCCTGAAGAACAGCCTGCGCTCCTCCGACACGCTGGCACGCATGGGCGGCGACGAATTCGTGGTGCTGCTGGAGCAGACCGGCAGCGATGGCGAAATCGCCGAGGTCGCACAGAAGTTGCTCACCGTGATTCAGGCACCGTTCGAGGCGTTCGGCGGTGAACGCCTGGTCTCGGCCTCGTTCGGTGTGGCGATTTATCCGGTCGATGCCCTGGATCAGCAAGGGCTCCTGACGCACGCCGATAGCGCCATGTATCGCGCCAAGGCCTCCGCCGAAAGCCACGTGGTGTTCTACCGCCCGCCGGCCTCCGAAATACCCAGTCTCAATCGCAGCCGCGATGTAGGTGCTGTGATCGAGGCCGTGGCCAGTTCCCTGCCGAGCACGGACGCGCCCCTGCAGTAAAAGCGGCCGCGTTCGCCCGGCCCGCCGCTTACGCGGCCATTGCGGCCAACAGCACAACCACCAGACCGGCTGCAAGCGCTGTGCCAAGGCCTGCCATGGCGGCAAGGGTCAATGCACGCAACAGGTCAAGCGCAAGGTTTTCCGCCTGAATTCGGTTTTGCTCGGTAGACATGGTTTCGGGCCCGGTTATGGTGGCGACTGGGACCATTTCAATACCGCGGCATGGCGCTCGACTGCGCGCATTGCGACGCCGCTCCGACCGAACATGGCAAGAAAATGACATCGCCTGCCCGCCCGTGCGCGGCTTCCGGCATCTGCTATCGTGCCTGCATTGCTTGACTGACGGCATTTAAGGAGAACGGCATGGCCAAACGCATCGCGCTGGTGGAAGACGACGCCGCGATTCGCGCCAACTATTCCGAGGCGATCAAGCGCCACGGCTATGAAATCAGCACCCACGCCTCACGCCCCGAGGCCTCGGCCGCGTTCAGGATGCGCTTGCCGGAACTTGCCATCATCGACATCGGCCTGGGCCAGGAACCCGATGGCGGCTTCACCCTGTGCCGCGAATTGCGCGCCGCCTCGGCCACCCTGCCGATCATTTTTTTGACCGCGCGTGATTCGGATTTCGATGTGGTGTCCGGCCTGCGCCTGGGCGCCGATGATTACCTGACCAAGGATGTATCGCTGCCGCACCTGATGGCCCGCATCGCCGCCCTGTTTCGCCGCGCCGACCTCGCCGCGGCGCCACAAGGGGCCGATGAACTGATCGAACGCGGCCCGCTGACTCTGGACATGAAACGTTTCCTGGCGCTCTGGCGCGGCAGTGAAGTCGATCTCACCCTGACTGAATTCTGGATGGTGCATGCCTTGGCCAAGTTTCCCGGCCATGTGAAGAATCGCGATCAATTGATGGGCGATGCCAAGATCGTGGTCGACGACGGCACCATCACCTCGCACATCAAGCGCATCCGTCGCAAGTTCGCCGCCGTCGACGGCGCGTTCGACGCCATCGATACGGTGTACGGCATGGGCTACCGCTGGCGCGACTGAAGTCCACCTCCATGCCGCGCCTGCGCATCGGCTTGCGCCTGAAACTCCTGCTGGTTACCGTGGCGCTGGCGGCGATTCCGCTGATCGGCGTGGGCTATGTACGCGAGATGGAAACGCTGCTGCGCGCGCAGCAGGAGCAAAATCTGCTGTCGGCCGCGCGTGCGCTGGCCACCGCGCTCAACGACCGACCGGCGATGTTGCGACTGCGGCCGCAGTTGGCGCCGGCGTCGACCGCCGCGCCAGCCGCCCCTGCGGCAGCGTCGGATTCGCCTGCCAACGCCGGCGACAACGCCGGCACGATGACGCCGCGGCCCGACCCACCAGCCCCCCCAGAGCCGGCCGCAGGCGTACCTGCGGTGGCGCCAGCAGAGGTACCACCAGCCGCACTTGCGGCGCCGCCACCGCCAGCCAAAAGCAGGGCCCTGATCGCCACCGAGGAAAGCGCGGTTCCCGAACGTATGGGTGAGCAGGTTGAGGCGATTGTCACCTCGATCAACCGAACCGGCAGCCGGGTGTGGGTGGTTGACCGCAAGCGCCGCCTGCTGGCGCTGGCGGGCAGCCTGCGCGCGGCGCCGGCACAGATGTCGCCGCCGGGCGCGGCAGCTTCTGCCTGGCAGCGCCTGGAAGAATCAGCGCTGCGCCCGCTTTATCAACTTATGCTCAAGCAGCCGACAGAAGACTTCGACGACAGCCTGCCGGAAAACGCCATCTCGTCCGGGCCCGAGGTGGAGCGCGCGCTGACCGGCATCGCCGGCGCGCGCTGGCGCAGCACCGCAGACAACCGCGCGGTGATCGTCTCGGCTGCACACCCTGTGTTCGCCGGTGATACCGTGGTCGCCGCGGTGGTGGTGGAGGAAACCACCAACGCGATTCAGAGCTTCACCGTGCGCGCGCTGGAAAAGCTGATTTCGGCCACGCTCGCCGTGTTCGTCATTGTCGCTGCCATCATGCTGCTATTCGCCAGCCGCCTGGCCAATCGCATTCGCCGCCTGCGCGATGAGGCCGAGTCCGCCATCGACGCCCACGGCCGGGTGCGCGCACTGACCACCGCAAGTCGCGCCGGCGACGAAATCGGCGACTTGTCACGCAGCTTCTCGCAGTTGCTTGAGCGCCTGGCCCAATACCACGACTATCTCGAAAACCTGGGCGCGCGCATCACCCACGAGTTCCGCACCCCGGTAGCGGTGGTGCGCTCGTCGCTCGACAACCTGGCGATGCAGAACCTGCCGGAAGAAGCGCGCGAGTACATGCGGCGCGCCGAGGAGGGCCTGGGCCGGCTCAACAAACTGATAACCCGAATGGGCGAGGCGCGACGCCTGGAGCAGGCCCTGGCCCTAGGCGAACGCGAGACCTACGACGCGCGGACCGTGGTAACAGGTTGTGTGGAAGGCTACCGCGCAGCCTATCCGCAACAGCCCTTCGAGACCGGCATCATGGACACGCCGGCACGCGTCGATGGCTCACCCGACCTGCTGGCGCAGGCGCTGGACAAACTGGTAGCCAATGCCGCCAGCTTCGCCATGCCCGGCACTCCGATCGTCGTGACGGTGCATGCACAGACTGGCGCAATCGTAGTCGAAGTCGGAAACAGCGGGCCCCCGCTCCCGGAAAGCAGCGGCGACCCGCAGCGCGCCCGCCTGTTCGACTCCATGGTGTCGTTGCGCGACGGCAACGCAGGCAACGAACCGCACCTGGGTCTGGGCCTCTACGTAGTTCGACTGGTGGCGGCGTTTCACAGAGGGAGTACGCTGGCACGCAATCGCGCCGATGGCAGCGGGGTAGTGGTTGGGATTCACATGCCGAGCGTCTGAAAACATGAGCCACCGCACCTAATGGCGCGCGAACGGCTGTGCCAGATCCACATGCAGACGGCGGATGGTCAGGTCATGCATGCTTGCACCTTCAAGAAATGAACGATCGCTTCCATGCTACTGCGCCAGCGCCGGCCGCCGCTTCCACACCATGGTCGCCTGCTCAAAGGCGAAGGCCAGTTGCAGCACGCTGAAATCGGCGTTGCGACGCCCGACAATCTGGATGCCTACCGGCAAGCCCTCTTCAGTGAACCCTGCCGGCACCGATATCGCGGGGTGCCCGGTGATGGTGATGTAGTAGCAGCTCTTCATCCAGTCGAGATAGGTGGTGAGCTTTTCGCCGTTGATCTCGGTTACATACTCCTCTTCAACCGGGAATGGCGGCACCTGGTTGACCACCGTGATCAGGTATTCATGGGTTTCGAAGAATTTCGACACCCGCTCGTAGATGCGCGCACGTTCGGTATCGGCGCGCGCAATGTCGGCGGCGGACAATTTGCGCCCGGCCTCGATGTTCCAGATCACCGTCTCCTTGAGCAGGTCGCGGTGAAAATCGAGATACTCGCCGTTGTTGAGTTCGAACAGGTGGCCGCGCAGTGCCAGAAACACTTCGTGCGCGCCGGAAAAATCCGGTACCCGGTCGTCCAGTTCACAGCCCAACGCGGCAAACACCTTGTCCTGCCCGGCGATCACCGCCAGGACCCGTTTGTCCACCGGTACCTGGCCGCCAAACGATGGCGAGAATCCGATACGGGTGCCCTTGAAGTCGCGCTGCAGATTCGCGGCAAACGAAGTGCCCGCCTCCATCAACGCGATCGGTACGCGGTCGTCGGGGCCGGCCTGTACCGACAGCAGCAGCGCGGTGTCTGCAACCGTGCGCGCCATCGGTCCTTCGACGCTCAAGGTGCCCCACAGGTGCTTGGTGGGCCAGGTCGGTACCCGCCCGGGCGACGGCCGCAAGCCGACCACGTTGCAGAAGTTGCCGGGATTGCGCAGCGACGCGCCAAGGTCACTGCCGTCGGCCAGCGGCACCATGCCGGTGGCCAGCACCACGCCGGCGCCACCGGAGGAGCCGCCGCAGGTCTTGGTCAGGTCATAGGGATTTTTGGTGGCGCCGAACAAGGTGTTGAATGTCTGCGAGCCGGCACCGAACTCCGGGGTGTTGGTCTTGCCCACGCAAATCGCTCCCGCGTCCCAGGAGCGGTCCACCACCAGCATGCTGCGCGCCGGCACCTGATCCTTGAAGATCGGCGAGCCCATGGTGGTGCGCATGCCCTTGGTCAGGAACAAGTCCTTGTGGGCGATCGGCAAGCCGTGCAGCGGGCCAAGGGCTTCGCTGCGCGCCTGCTTTGCATCCGCGATGCGTGCCTTGGCCAACGCGCCCTCGGCGTCGAGCGTGACGATCGCATTGACCGCCGGATTGACCCGCTCGATCTGCTTCAGGTGCGCCAGCATCACCTCGGTGGCGGATACTTTTTTCGCGCGGATCATCGCAGCAAGTTCGGTGGCTGGAAGAAAGTGGAGTTCCTGTGTCATGTTTTTCCTGTTTGTTTTGAAGACGAGCGCGATTGTCGCGAAAAATACTCGCGCGGCGCAATGCCGATTGTCTTCCGAAACATGGCCGTGAAGGCGCTCGGGCTCGCATAACCCAGATCCAGCGCCACCTGCAACACCGGCATGCCGGCGGCCAGGCGCTCCAATGCGGCGATCAATTTCGCCTGGGCGCGCCAGCCGGCGAAGCGCATGCCGGTCTCGCGCAGGAACAGTCGCGCCAGATTGCGCTCACTGGCGCCCACACGCCTGGCCCACAGCGCCAGGGTCGCCACATCGGCCGGATCACGCACCAGGGCCGCGCAAATCTTCGCCACCCGCGCGTCGCGCGGCGTCGGCAGGTGCATTGGCAGGGTGCGCATATCGGCCAGCTCATGCAGGATCAGCTGCATCACTTGGGCGCCGGGGCCGCGCGCCTCATAGTTGAGCGGCAGTTCGCAGGCACGCACGATCAGCTCGCGCAACAGCGGCGACACCGGCACCACACAGCAGCGTGCCGGCAACAGCGCGCTTTCGGCGGCGCGAATATAGAGAGTGCGCATTTCCACCCGCCCCGACATGCGGGTCGAGTGCGGAGTACCGGGCGGCACCCACACGGCGCGCTCCGGCGGCACCACCCAGATGCCGTGCGCGGTGGCGACAGTCATGACGCCTGCCACCGCGTGCACCAGTTGGCCGCGCGTATGGGTGTCTTCGGGAATGGTGTAGCCGGCGGCGAAATCCTTGGCCATGGCCGCCACCGGGCGCTGCACGCGCAGGTAATCCGCAACCGACTGCGACTTGGCCGACATGCTCGGCTCGGCGCGCTTGTCAACCGGCCTATGTCTTGACAATGAAGCGTGCCAGCGCGGCGAGATCGGGCTCGCACCCCAGGCCCGGCGCGTCCGGCAATTCAACCCAGCCATCAACCACCTCAAAGCGATACACTTCTTCGCGCAAGGGATTGGGATTGGCATCGACTTCGAGGTACCCGCCCTCGCCCATCGCGGCGCGCAAATGCATCGAGGCCGCCAGCCCGATGCCGCCAGCCAGCCAGTGCGGACAGAAAATCGCGCCACGCGCCTGCGCCAAGCGCGCGACCGCGCGACAACCGCCCAGACCGCCCCACTTACCGACGTCCGGCTGCACATAGCGCAGATAGCCGGCATCGATGGCCTGAGCGAAGGCCGCTTCGCCACGCAGGTTTTCGCCGGCCGCCAGCGCCAGGCCGCACTCATTCGCCAGCGCCCTCCAGTGTGTGGCGTCCTCATCTGCGGCGATCGGCTCCTCGACCCACAGCGGTCGCAGATCGGCCAACGCGGCGATACGCGCAGCCGCTTGCGCTGGCGCCCACGCCTGGTTGGCATCGACCATGATCGCCGCGCCGGCCCCAAGCGCGGCGCGCAGGTCGGCCAGGTTGCGCCGGTCGACATCTGCCGCGAAGCCCACCTTGAGCTTGAACGCCGCATATCCCTGAGCTTGTTTCGCCAGCGCCAGTTGAACCACGTCCTGCGGGCCGATGCCGCTGGCGTAGACCCGCACCCGCCCTACACCCGCACCGCTGTCATCGAGCAGGCGCCATAGCGGCAGGCCGGCACGCCGCGCCGCCATATCCCACATGGCCTGCTCCAAACCGCCAGTCACCTGCGCGAAAGGCCCGGGCTCGCCGCACTGGATCGCCATGCGCCGCGTGCGTTGGTCGAGAAACGCGCGCAAAGCGGCGGCGTCGACGAACTCGGCCTGTTCGATCAGCGGTGCAAAAATACTTGCAATCAGACGCGCCCGATGCTCGGCGCCGACCTGCGGAAAATTGCAGAACACCTCGCCCCAGCCCCAGGCGCCATCGGCAGCGGAAAGGCGCACAAACAACGCCGGACGATTGGCCATGCTGCCGAAGGCGTTGGCCACCGGCTGCGCCAGGGGCGCCCGCAGCACCCAGGTTTCCACTTTTGTGATTTTCACGTCTTGCTCCCGGCCGTGCCGCGTGGCTAAATGAGAAGCCGTGGAGACTATCTCAAAAATCAAGGGAGACCCGATGCATTTCTCGTCGCGCGTAGTGCGCTGCCTCGCCTTTGTGCTGGCCTTAGGGCTCGCGCCGCATTTGGTGGCGCAGACCTTCCCCGTACGCCCTATTCGACTGGTAGTGCCATTCCCGCCGGGCGGCGCGGTCGATGCCTATGCCCGCATTGTGCAATCCCGGCTCGGCGAGCAATTGGGCCAACCGATCGTGATCGAAAATCGCGGCGGCGCCGGTGGCATGATCGGTGCGGACCTGGTGGCCAAGGCGGCGCCGGACGGCTATACGCTGTTGGTCGGCAACATCGCGGCGCTGGCGATGAACGTGGGCGTCTATGCCAGCATGCCCTACGATCCGCTGCGTGACTTCACCCCGATCATGCATACCGTGGACGTCAATTACGCGTTGGTGATCCATCCGGCGGTGCCGGTGAAAACTGTTGCGGAACTGGTGGCGCATGCCAAAGCCAACCCCGGCAAACTGTCCTACGGGTCGGCCGGCGCCGGCAGCGCACCGCATCTGGCCACCGAGCTGCTCAAGCAGCGTGCCGGTATCGATATCGTGCACGTGCCCTACAAGGGCGGCGGCCCGATGGTAGCCGACCTCCTGGGCGGGCAGATCCAGCTGGCCATCGGCGACCAGGCCAATCTGATGCCGCAGGTCAAGGCCGGCAAACTGCGGGTACTCGCGGTGGGCAGCGCCAGGCGCTCGCCGACCTACCCCGAGGTGCCAACCATCGCCGAGGCCGGATTTGCGGGCTTCGAGGCGGGCGCCTGGCAAGCGATCGTCGGCCCGGCCGGCATGCCGGCGCCGATCGTCAAGCGCCTGCACGAAGCCTTGCAGCGCAGCATGGAAGCCGCGGATGTGCGCGACCGTTTGTTAGGCGCCGGCCTCGATCCGGTTGCCGGAACACCGGAGGACCTGGCACGACACATTCGTGCCGAGATCGGCAAATGGTCGAAAGTAGCCAAGGAAGTCGGCGCGCGGGCGGATTGAGGCGTAAGCTTGGTCTGACCTTGAAAGAACGCCAAGGCCACGCAACATACTGATTTGCACGATGCCCGACGCATGCCCGCACAAGCAAAGATATTTGCCCGAAAGCCAGGAACACTGCACTGGATTTCCTGTCATAGATAGCGTATCCTGAATGGACTTCAACGGAGGCATAGTATGAAATCAATATTTTCCAAACATTTTCTGGTTGCTGCCCTGATCGGTTCGATCGGTTTGGCAGTGATGGTGCCCGATGCTGACGCCGCCAAACGCTTAGGGGGCGGCAAGTCGGTGGGCAAGCAATCGAATAACGTCAGCAAGCAGGCGCCGCCGGCACAGGCCGCGCCTGCCACGGCCCCCGCCGCGGCTGCTGCACCGGGTGCCGCAGCCGGCGCCGCTGGTGCCGCCGCCCCGGCACGCAACAAGTGGCTGGGTCCCTTGGCCGGCATCGCCGCCGGCCTGGGCATCGCCGCATTGCTCTCGCACATGGGCTTGGGCGGCGCCATGGCTGACCTCCTGATGAACTTCCTGATGATCGGTGCGTTGGTGATGGCGGGTTTGTTTGCCTATCGCATGTGGCGCAATCGCAGCAATCCGCCCCTGGCAACCGCCGGCGGGCCGAGTGCGCTGCCGGCGCGCAATGATGTCGCTGCAAACCCGGTAGCCAGCGAGCGCAGCAGCCTTGCCGGACAGGCCATGGGCGGCATGGCACCCGCACTCGCGGGTAGCCCGGCCGCACTCGCGGGTAGCCCCGCCGCTCTGGCTGGCAGCCCGGCCGCCATGACAAACCCCAATGACGGTAGCTGGACCCTGCCGGCCGGCTTCGATGTCGAGGATTTCAAGCACATCGCCAAGATGTACTTCGTGCGCATGCAAGCCGCGTGGGACGCCGGCGACGAGCAGGACATCCGCAACTTCACCACCCCTGAAATGTTTGGCGTGATCAAGCTTGACCTGATGGGCCGCAATGAAGCCACGCAAACCGACGTGGTGTCGCTCGACGCGCAGGTATTGGGTGTTGAAGTCAACGGCGACACCACCATGGCAAGCGTACGCCTGACGGGCACCATCCGTGAAAGCAAGGATGGCGTCGCCGAAGCGTTCAAGGAAGTCTGGAATCTCGAGAAGCCGACGTCTGCACGCGCCAGCTGGGTGCTGGCCGGGATTCAGCAGGAAACCGAAGCGACCTGATATCCAGTCGTAAGCCTTACATCTTTGGTCGGCCTGAAGCGCTACGCTTCAGGCCGATTTCTTTTGTGCAATCCGGTTGATGCGTTCGCGCGCCGCCGAGCGTTCGCGATCGAAGATCTCGACACAGTCCGGATTGGTCCACTGCGCCACGCCCGCCCGAAAACCGGCCGTCTCGAACAGACGTTCGGCCCAGGCGGCCACCCGCGGACGCGCCTCGATACAATCGGCGAATCCGAGATGACGCAGCCGTTGCAGGTAGGGGCTGTAGGAATGTCGGCCAGCGAGTACTCGGCGCCGGCCAGCCATTTGCCGTGTGCCAGCGCTACCTCCATCCCGGCAAGCAGCTTCTCGAAACGCTGCACTGCGAGTGCAAACGCCGGCGCGTCAAGCCCCAGGTCGATCGCCTGGCGGGTACGATCACGGCGCGCCGGATCGCTCATGCCATCGAGCCATGCACGCAATTCCGCAGGATCACGCTTCAGGTGCTGGAAGCGGAAGGCAATGCAGGAACTGATGGTGCCGGTCGCCGCGTGCACGCCCTCATCAAGTTGCTTCATCCACAGGCGCATGCGCGCGCGCGCGCCATGGGATCGCCCGGGCGCAATGGCGCTTGTGGCCAGGTATCCTCGATGTACTCCAGAATCACGTTCGACTCGATCACCACATCGCGGCCGTTGACAAGCGTGGGCACCACCTGGTTCGGATTCAACTTGACGTAGTCGGGCTTCTGCGCATCACCGGCGCGCAGGTTCAGGTGAATGCCTTCGTAAGCGACGCCCTTTTCGGCCAGCAGGTTGCGCACCTTGGCGGCGCATACCGACATGTCGTTGTGATACAGCACAGCCTGTTTCATGTCGTCATGCGCCTGCATCAGTCGGCCGCAAATCCGGATGCCTTGACGATTCCCGCCCACTTGTCGGTTTCGCTGCGCGTGCGTGCGGCGAACTCGCCTGGCGTGGAACCCACCAGGCCCATGCCCAACTGCGCCACCCGCTCCGCCACCTGCGGCGTGGCAATGATTTTGCGCGTCAACTCCGCCAGGGCATTCACGCTCGCCTCGGGCGTACCGGCAGGCACCACGAAGCCGGACCATGCATTCGCCTCCAGCCGCGCGTAGCCGGCCTCGCGCGCGGTCGGCACGTTGGCCAGGGATGCGTCACGGCGGGCACCACTCAACAAGAGGGCATTGAGCTTGCCGGACTGAACTTGCTGGCGCACTGTGTCGACCGAAACAAAGGCTGCCTGGATACGCCCGGCCAGCAAATCCGGCAACAGCGCCGGGCTGCCCTTGTAAGGCACATGGGTCATCGCCGTGCCATGGTCAAAGTTGATCGTCTCGGCCAGAAAATGCGAAATCGTGCCGGGAGAAATTGAACCGTAGGACACCCGGCCTTTATTGGCATTGGCCCAGGCCACGAACTCCGCCATGGTCGCCGCCGGCACCGATGGATGGGTTGCCAGCAGCATCGGCGAGGTTGCCACTTCCGACACCAGCACGAAATCGCGCAGCGGATCGTAGGGCAACTTGCGGTAGATATGCGGGTTGATCGCCAGCATGCCCTGGGTTGCCAGCAGCACGGTGTAGCCATCCGGCTTGGACGCCATCAGTGCCTGCGCCGCCACGATGCCGCCCGCGCCCGGTCGCGCTTCGACCACGAAGGGCTGCCCGCTCAGCTCGCGTGAGCGTTCACCCATGGCGCGCAGCATCACGTCCAACACATTGCCAGCGGCAAACGGCACGATCACGCGTATCGGCTGGACCGGCCAGGCTTGCGCAGCCGCCTCACGCGACCCGGCAACGCAGATTGACATCGCAAGTGCCAGGCAAGCCAGCCCGGGAAAATTCAGAACGCGCATCGGATCAGCCTTTCGGGACATGGTTTTGGCACAAGGGGAGTCTCACATTCGGCAAAAGTGACCATGCTTACGCTGCCTGCGCACGCCGCCACGCGAGCGGAAAAACCCGGTCGTCGGCGGGATAGGCACCGGCGACAAGCTGCGGATCGCCAGTAACTGCAAACGTGGCCGGTCGCGGATCCCAGCGCACGTCCGCGCCCATGTAGCGGGTCGAGATTGCGACGCGGCGTTTGCGTGGCGAGAAATTGCCTTCGGAACCGTGCACGGCCAGCGGGTGATGCACCAGGCAATCGCCGGGCTGCATTTCCCAGCGCAGAAAGCGCACTTGCGGATCGTCGCGCCGCTGCGAAAAATCCGGGCACGGCGGCAAGTCGGAGGCGAAATGGGCGTCCTTGTCAGGCACGGCCGCGGCGTAGAACTTGCCCCATTTGTGCGAGCCGGCGATGTATTCCAGTTGGCTGTTTTCCGGGCCGACCTCGGTCAAGGCCACCCAGACCGATGCCACATCGTTGCCACGCAGTGGCCAGAACGGCAGGTCTTGATGCCAGTCGGTGCGCTCGACCGTATTCGGCTCCTTCACAAACACCTGGTCGTAGAACAAGCGCACTTCGCTGGCCCCCATCAGGGTGGCGGCGATTTCGGCGCAGGGTGAATGCAGGCACCAGTCCCGGAAATCCTCGTTCCATGGCCACACAAAGGTGTTGATATGGTAGCGCCCGCTCTTGCCACCCAGGGCACGGGTCACTTCGCGCCGCCGTGCCAGCGCGTGTTCGGCCTCCATCGTGTAATCGACCGCGCGCCGCATGCGCTCGAGCCATTCACCATCGAACATGTTGCGCAGGCAGACCACGCCGTCGCGCTCATAGATGTGCCGATCTTCGGCCGAAAGCGGGTTGAGCGGTGCTTGATTCACGTCGTGTCTCCGGATGCGCTGCAAGGGGCGCTCATGGCGATTGACTGCATCGTCGGATCGCAAGCCTATTTTTCAAAATATTATTGCATATTGATAATTTTAGGAATATATTTTTCAAAGGACGGCTGCAGGCAGCGCCGATTCTCAAACAATCACAATCCGCCGACACCGGCACGGAGACTCCCAAAATGAAGCTTTCGATTCGCTTGGCCACGCTTGTCATGTCGCTCGGAATGGCGTCGGCGGCACCGGCGCAGGTGCAGAAATTCAAATTTTCGGTGTTCACGCCCGACAAGGAGCAGACCTTCATCACCACCATGAAGCCGTTTGCCGAGGCGGTCAACAAGGACGCCGGCGGTACCTGCGAGATCGAACTGTTCCCCAATGGCGCACTCGGCCGCAGCCCGGTGCAGCAGGCGCAGATGGTGCTGGATGGCGTGGCCGATATCGCCTGGGTGATCGCATCGTATACACCGGGACGCTTTCAGGAAAACGAAGTCCTGGAATTGCCTGGCCTGTTCACCAATCTGGTGGAAGCCACGCAGGTGTTCACGCGTCTGGTGGGTTCCGGCCAACTCAAGGGCTATGACGATTTTTTTCCGATCGGACTATTTGGCACCGCGCCGTACAGCATTCACACGCGCTTCCCGGTCACGTCGGCCGCTGACCTGAAGGGCAAGAAGATCCGCACTGCCGGCGCAATCGAAGGCGCGGCCATCCGCGCTTTGGGAGCAGTGCCGGTCGGTTTACCGGTGACGGAGATCGCCGAAGCAGTTGGTCGCGGCACCATCGACGGCACCAGCTCGCATCCCTCGCCATTGTTCGATTTCGGCATCGACCGCGTGACCAACAACCATTTCTTCACACGCCTTGGCATCGTGCCACTGGCGATCCTGATGAACCGCAAGAAATTCGATGGCGCGCCCAAGCAATGCCAGGATGCGATCCGCAAATACAGCGGCGCGTGGACCGCTGCACGTTTCAACGAAGGCATTGGCAGCTACAACGACTCGCTGGTCAAGAAGTTGCAGGCCGACCCCAAGCGCAAGGTCGTGATGCCCTCGGCCGGCGAGATCGACGCCATGGGCAAGACCATGAAGCCGGTGGTCGATGAATGGCTCGCCAAATCGCCGCGCAACCAGGAACTCTACAAACTGGTGGAAGCCGAGCTGGTCAAGGTGCGGGCCGGCAGGTGAGCCCGGGCATCAGCGCGCTGCAACGCGTCGGCCTTGCTGCGACGCGCGCGCTTTCCGCGCTGGGCCTTGTGGCCTTGCTGCTGCTCGCTGCGATGACCTTGGCTGATGGTCTGGCGCGCTGGCTGCTGAACGCGCCGATCGAGGGGGTGCGCGACGCCGGTTCGCTGGTGATCGCGGTGGCGATCGCCAGCCTCTTGCCGGTGGGCCTGGCCGAACGCAGCCACATCACCATCCGTATCGCCGAATCGGTGTTCGGCCGCCGCTCTGCAGGGCTGCTCGATGCCGCCGCCGCCGTGCTGGTGGCAACGGTAATGTGCGTGATGTGCTGGCAGTTCTTCGTCTATTCCGGCAAGGTGGCACAGGCCCACGAAACCACCTGGATTCTCAAGTGGCCGCGCGCACCCTTCTGGTACGCGGTGTCTTGCATTCTTGCCATTGGTGCAGCGGTGCAGATAGTGGTGGCACTGGCCGACATCGAACGTGTATTCAGCCGGGCAGACACGCGGTGACGCCGCTTGCCATAGGGGCGCTCGGCCTGGCAGCACTGTGTGCGCTGATTTTTCTGCAGGTGCCGATCGCCTTTGCGATGATCGTTGTTGGCGTGGTCGGTTTCGCGCTGCAAACCGGATGGACACCGGCCCTGACGATCCTCGCCAGCGACCCCACCACCTTGCTGTCGAATGTCGATCTGGCCACCGTTCCGCTGTTCCTGGTGATGGGCACTTTCGCCAGCGCCGCCGGCTTCTCGGCCGACATCTACAACGCAGCTGCGGCCTTTCTCGGGCATCGGCGCGGTGGCCTGGGCTATGCGACCATCGGCGGTTGCGCGGTGTTTGGCGCGGTGTGCGGTTCGTCCACCGCCACGGCGGCAACTTTCACCAAGGCCGCCCTGCCGGAAATGCTCAAGCGCGGCTACGCGCCCTCGTTCGCCACCGGCACGATTGCCGCTGGCGGCACTCTCAAGTCTCTGATCCCGCCGTCGATCGTGATGATTCTCTATTGCATCGTCGCGCAAACTTTCATCTTCGATCTCTTCGTAGCCGCCCTGGTACCGGCACTGCTGGCGATCGCCTTCAACATGCTGGCCGTCGCAGTGGCGGTACACCTCAACCCCGCTCTTGCCCCCGTGGGTGCCGCGGTCACCTGGCCGGAGAGGATGCTGGCATTGAAGCGTGCCGCGCCGGTAGTGGTGCTGATGGCGACGGTATTCATCGGCCTTTACAGCGGCGTGTTCACAGTCAACGAGGCCGCGTCGGTGGCGGCCGTGCTGTCCTTGATTTTCGCCTTCGCGCGTGGCCGGCTCAACCGTGCGGTACTGTGGAGCGGCCTCAAGGACACCGCGTCTTCCACCGCGATGATCTACATGATCCTGATCGGCGCTTCGGTCTTCACCTACTTCATCACCGCCGCCCGCGTGCCCGATGCGCTGATCAAGCTGATCGGCTCCATGCAGGTGCCGCCCCTGGCGGTGATCTTCACCATGCTGGTGGCCTACCTGCTGCTGGGTGCGATCTTCGACGAGATCGCCGCCATGCTGATCACCCTGCCCTTCGCGTTGCCGGTGGTGACCAACCTGGGCTACGACCCGATCTGGTGGGGCATCATCAACGTGATCGTGATCGAACTGGGCATGATCATTCCGCCGGTGGGCATCATCGTCTTTATCCTGCACGGCCTGGCACCGGACATTCCGATGCGCACCATCTATCGCGGCGTGACGCCCTTCATCATCGCCGACCTGCTGCTGCTGGCGCTGTTGGCGGTGTTTCCGGTCATTGTGCTGTGGCTACCGGCAGCTCTCAAGTAGCCGCGCGGGCGATCTATTTTCAATCGACAAATGTCTGAAGCAGGGAAAGGAGGTTGAGATGGATTTTGTGCGCAACGGATGGTATGTGGCTTGCTGGGAGAGCGATTTGGCGGAGCGGCCGCTGGAACGCATGATCATCGGCGAACCGGTGGCGCTGTTCCGCGGCGCGCATGGCGCGATTGGCGCGCTGCGCGACCGCTGCCCGCACCGTGGCGTGCCCTTGAGCATGGGCCGGGTGGTCGATGGCAAGTTGCAATGCGCCTATCACGGCCTGCGCTTCGATTGCTCCGGGGCTTGCGTGCACAACCCGCACAGCGATGGCGGCCGGCCCGAACGCCTGGCGGCGGCGGCGTTTCCGGCGCATGCCGCGCATGGCATCATCTGGGTCTGGATGGGTGATGCGGATAAGGCCGACATCGCCGCGATCCCCGACTACGCCTGGTTCGCCCCCGACAACCCGGCTTATGCGGTGGTCCGTGGCAGCATGCTGGTCAAGGCCGACTACCGCCTGGTGATGGACAACCTGCTCGACTTGAGCCATGCCGAATATCTGCATGCGAACACGGTGGGAACCACCGGCTCGAGCGGCTCGGTGAAGTCGAGCGTGGTGGTCGACCTTGACCGTGTGACGGTGTTGCGCAAGGTGATGAACCTGATGCCCTCGCCGGTCTGGCGCAATGTCTGGACGCACTCCGAGCGCATCGACCAGGAATCCAACATGTCGTGGCGCGCGCCCTGCAATCTGCTGCTCGACCTGGCCGCGATGGTGCCGGACCAGCCGCGCCAGCAAGGCGGTCATCTGCCGAGCGCCCACCTGCTCACTCCGGAGACCCCCGACAGCACGCGCTATCACTTCGCCTTCGCGCGCGACTTCCTGATCGACGATCAGGACTATTCGGACCGGTTGATCGCTTTCGGCACCAAGGCCTTCGACGAAGAGGATCGCCCTGTGATTGAAGCCGCGCACCAGCGCATCAAGGCCGCTGGCGATGCGTTCAAATTCAACGGTTTCACCGTCGGCGACGGCGGCTCGGCGCGCGCGCGCCGCATGCTTGACGACAAGATCGCCGCCGAGCGCGGCGCAAGCGCGCCATCCTGAAGCGAGGAGTACGAATGCCATACGACCTGTCTTTTCGGCGTGAAAAAATCGACGCCGACAACAACCCCGTTTGCAACCTGCACCACCACGCCTTCGCCTGCCGCGACGCCGAGGAGACGCGCCACTTCTATGAAGACATGCTGGGCATGCCGATGGTGGCCGCGATCCAGGAGTCTACACATCCGCGCAGCGGCGCGCAGTCGGCCTACCTGCATCTGTTTTTCGAGATGGCCGACGGCACCTGCCTGGCCTTCTTCGACTATCCGGAATACTTCGCCAGCCTGGATGCAAACCAGCTCGAACCGCGTGACAGCCTGGTCCACCACATCGCTCTTGAAGTGCAGGGTTACGAGAAGATCGAGGTGTTCAAGCAGCGTTTGGCCGCACACGGCGTGGCCTTGCGCGAGATTGATCACGGCTATTGCCGCTCGCTGTATTTCGTCGACCCCAATGGCCTCAAGCTGGAACTCACCACCAATGTCGCGCGTTCCCCGGACGACTTCGCCGCCTTCCGGCGCGACGCCCATGCCACGCTCGCGCACTGGCAGCAGTTCAAGGCCGGTCGCGTCGCCTCCACCGCAAGCACCAATATGTCCAGGACCGGCCCTGCGGCTGCCGGCCATTCCTGACAATGCACCTGTCTCCGAGGGATTCACCATGAGCAATTACACGCAATCCGGACCATCCTTCAGCCATGTCGGCTTCTACGTGCGCGACATTGCCAAAATGGAAGATTTCTACAAGCGCGTAATGGGCTTCATCGTCACCGACCGCGGCAATCTCGTCACGCCGCGCGGGCCGGTCGACCTGGTATTCCTCTCGCGCGACCCGGAGGAACACCACCAGATCGTGCTGGCCAGCGGGCGACCCGACGATATCGATTACGTCATCGTCAACCAGGTTTCGTTCCGCGTCCCGGGGCTTGCCTATTTGCGCGCGCTGTATCCAAAGCTCAAGGCCGAGCCGGCGCTGAGCGAAATCCTGCCGGCTACCCACGGCAATGCAATATCGATTTATTTCCGCGATCCCGAAGGCATCCGCATCGAATGTTTTTTCGATACACCCTGGTATTGCGAGCAGCCTTTGCGCATTGCCGTCGACATGGAGGCAAGCGAGGCTGAAATCATGGCGCAATCGGAGAGCATCGCGCGCGCGGCAAGAAAATTCCAGCCACGCGAGCAATGGGTGGCCGAGATGAGGCGGCGCATGGAAGCCGGCATTCATGCCTGAAGCGTTCGACGTTGCCATCGTCGGCCTGGGCCCGGCAGGCGCCGCGCTGGCCAACCTGCTGGGTCAGGCCGGGCTTGCGGTGGTGGTGTTCGAACGCGAGGCGGCAATCTACCCGCTGCCACGCGCCATCCATTTCGATGGCGAGGTGATGCGCATATTTCAGGGCATGGGCTTGAAAAGCGAGATCGAAGCAGCCACCCGCCCTGGTTTCAAGAACATGCATTTCGTCAATGCGCAAAACCAGGTGCTGCTGGTGCGCGGCGGCAGCACGGCGGTAGGCCCGCATGGCTGCGCCAACAATCACTATTTTCATCAGCCGCAACTCGAAGCGGTGCTGCGCGACGGCCTGGCGCGCTTCGCGCAAGTGCGGGTGCTGCTGCGTCACGAGGTATTCGCGATTGCCGAGGACGCCGAAGGCGCGTTGCTGTCGGTGGAAAACATGAACAACGGCAAGCTCGGCAAGTTCCGCGCCCGCTATGTCATCGGCTGCGATGGCGCGCGCTCGCTGGTGCGCCGCCTGATGGGCAGCACCATGGAGGACCTCGGTCTGCACCAACCCTGGCTGGTGTTCGACGCCATCCTCAAACGCGCTGTCGACCTGCCCGACCACACCGTGCAGCATTGCGACCCGGCGCGTCCGATGACCTATTGCAACGGGATCGGCCAGCGGCGCCGCTGGGAAATCATGCTGATGCCGGGTGACGATGCGCAGGCCATCGCGCGGCCGGATAATGTATGGAAAATGCTTCAGCGCTGGATCACGCCGGACGATGCGGAACTCGAGCGGGCGGTGGTCTACACCTTCCATTCGGTGATCGCCCGTGGCTGGCGCCGCGGGCGACTGATGATCGCCGGCGACAGCGCGCACCAGACCCCGCCGTTTCTGGGCCAGGGCATGTGCGCCGGCATTCGTGATGCCGCCAACCTTGCATGGAAGCTCGCCATGGTGCTGCGCGGCAGCGCGCATGAATCGCTGCTCGATACCTACGAGTCGGAACGCGAACCGCACGTGCGCGCCTTCATCGCGCTTGCGGTCAAATTGGGCGACGTTATCCAGACCACCGATCCGGCACTGGCGGCGGAACGCGATCGCAAGTTCCAGGCCGGCTCCCCCGAGATCTTTCAGTTCCCGAACCCGGGCCTGGGGCCAGGCGTGCGTATGGACAGCGGCATACCCGCCGGCCAGCCATTTCCGCAGCCGCGCCTGGCCGATGGCCGCCTGCTCGACGATGCGACCGGCCAGCGCTTCGTGGTGATCGCCACGCGTGAGCTGCTGGCGGCAACTGACGCCAGCACGCGCGCGCGCTGGCAACAGGCCGACGCGATGCTGATCGATGACGCGCACCCGGAGATCGCCGCCTGGCTGGAGCAGCATGGCACGCACGCCGTGCTGCTCAGGCCCGATCATTACATCGTCGGCACCGCCGGCAGCGCAGCCGAACTCGCGCTACTCGCCGCACGCCTGCCACTGGCTGCCTGAGCCCGTGGATACGCAGTTTGCCGCATGAGCGCTCTCGCCCGGCCGTCCGAAGGGAGCGCTCATCCTCCCTCGGGGAGGACGTCACGCAGTGACAGGAGGGTCGTTCCATGAGCGCTCTCGCCCGCCCGTCCGAAAGTTGCGGGACGGTAGTGTAATGAGCAGCCTCGCACGCATGCTGGCCATCCTCGACCTGTTCGACGAGGGCGCTTCGGTTTGGACCGCGGACGCGATCGCGGAGCGCCTGGGCTATTCGCTGCCGACCGGCTACCGCTATGTGCACCAACTGGGTGAGGCTGGCCTGTTGCGGCGCGATGCCGGCGGCACCTACATGCTGGGGCCCCGGGTGATCGAACTTGACCATCGCATCCGCGTCGGCGATCCGTTGCTGGGTGCCGCCCAACGTGTGATGCGGGCACTGGCCGACGACAGCGCTTGCGACGTGGTGCTGGGCACCATTTACGGCGAGCGCATCATCACCATTCACCAGGAGCACGGGGTCGAAAGCGTGAGCCCGAGCTATGGGCGCGGGCGGCGCATGCCGCTTTATCGCGGCATGCTCTCCAAAGCGGTATTGGCGACTCTTCCGCGGGGACGGTTGCGCAGGCTCTACGAGGCCAACCCTGACGAGGCGCACGCAAGCCCGTTTGCTGCCGACTTCGCTGCCCTGCTGGCGCATGTAAAAGCGATTCGCAGCGCCGGTTACTGCGTGACGCACGGCGAACTGGATCCGGGGCTTTGCGGCATTGGTGTGCCGCTTTCGTACCCGGCGCGGCGGCTGACTGCCGCACTGGGATTCATCATCAGCCGGCAGCGTTTCGCGAATTTGAATGAAAATCAACTCGCAGGTTTGCTGCACACCGCTGGCAACGCCATCATCGAAGCCCTGCCGCCAATTCAAGCGATTCAGCAGAAAGCGCCTGCGGCAGCGCGCAAGGTTCGCGACCAAGCATAGGCCTCACAAACGCTTGTCGGCGGCCACATGCCGCCGCCGACAGGCACGCTGCACTGCTGTGGCAGGCGTTTGCCCCAAGTGCAGAGCCGGTCGATCCGCACTGGGACAGGACTGTCGCAGCCGTCAGCAGCGCCCGACGTTCAACCAGGCCATCAGCCCTTCTTGCGTGCCAACTGGCCCAGGGTATAGGTATCCAGATAATGATCGGCAACCCGATACCAGGTCGATTGCTCGTCGCGAAACTTCGACCATGACGCGTAGAACTTGCCGAAATCCGCATTCTTCTGCGAATACTCCGCGATCAACTCGTTGGTTGCCTTGTAGGCCGCTTCCATCACGTCTTTCGGGAACCAGCGCAGCTGGGTGCCGCCGCCCACCAGGCGCTTGAGCGCATTCGGATTCTTCGAGTCGTAGTTGGCCAGCATGCGTACATACTGCTCGGTGGCCGCGGTCTCGAAGGCCGCCTGGAATGACTTGGGCAAGGCTTCCCAGGCCTTCAAGCCGACCAGGGCTGTCATTTGCGCGCTGCCCTCCCACCAGCCAGGCGAATAGTAGTATTTTGTGACTTTCGAGAGTCCGAGTTTTTCGTCGTCATAGGGACCTACGAACTCGGCCGCATCGATGGTGCCGCGCTCAAGCGCGGGATAGATGTCGCCGGCGGCGAGCTGCTGTGGTACCACGCCCAGTTTTGCCAGCGCCAGGCCACCAAAGCCGCCTATGCGCATTTTCAGACCTTTGAGATCGGCGACACTCTTGATCTCCTTGCGGAACCAGCCGCCCATCTGCACGCCGAAATTGCCGCATGGCATCGCCATGCAGTTGTGCTTGGCATACTGCTCGCGCACCATCTGCAGGCCGCCGCCGTAGTACATCCAGGCCGCGTTCTGACGCGGATTGAGACCGAAAGCGATGCCGGCGTCGAAAATCAGCGCCGGGTCCTTGCCGAAATAAAACGACGAGAAGGCTTGCCCCGCTTCGACCGTGCCGTTCGATACCGCGTCCATCACCTGCAAACCGGGCACGATCTCACCCGGGCCGAAGAGCTTGATCTCGAATCTGCCATCGGTCAACTCGGCGATGCGCCGCACCATTTCGTCGGTCGAGCCATAGCAGGTGTCGAGCGTCTTGGGAAAGCTCGCCGCCATGCGCCACTTGACCGAGGGGGCCTGGGCATGGACTGCAGGCGCCGCCAGCGTGGCGCCGGCACCAACAGCGGCGCCGGTCAGAAATTTTCTGCGTTGCATCTTTGTCTCCTGGATTGATGTGAGTTATGTAAACCGGTACAAGCAGTCTGCCGGATTTTCGGCAGACTGGAAAAAGGCACAGCACTGATACTACCGCGCCTCAAGCGTTGGCCAGGCGCCGCTCTTCCTCGGCGTTGAGAACCGGCCCGTCGAGGGTGACCGGTGCAGACTCAAGACGGAAACGCGCGATTACGGGTTTCAACTCCGGGCGCACATGCTCTTCGTTGTAACCGTTGAACAGGGTGCCCAGCAAGCCACGCTTGACGTCGCTGGAGCCCATCAACCAGTCGGCAATCGGAAAAGTCAGGTTCATGTTGTACTTCATCATGATGCCCTGGTTGTGATGCGCGGTATGGTGACGCCGGATGGTGTTGATGAAAGGCATGTTGCGCACGAACCAGTTCTCGTGCACATGGCAGCAATAGTGGAACGATTCGTAGATCAGGTACTGGCCGAGCATCGTGATGAAAAGGATATGGCCCGCGTTCGGATTGGTTGCGAGCGAAGCGACATAGCCCAGCACGAGGCCGGCGGTGGCGAACACGGCAAGCACGCGCCACGGGAAGAACACAATGCGGAATTCACGCACCGTATCGATGGTCGCATCGTTGTCGGTGAAGTACTGGTGATGCTGGCGTGTATGGCGGTCATAGATCGCGCGCAGCGCGAATACGTCGACCAACCGGTGCATCACGTAACGATGCATCGCCCATTCGACAAAGTTGCCGGCCAGAAATACCGGGATCACCAGCAGCCATTCCCAGGTTGCGTTTTCCAGCCTACCGACAGACCACCAGATCGCGCCCAAGCCGACGCCATACATTACGGCAATGTGCAATAGCCCGCTGTAATACGGGCTGATGGCGGCCTTGTATTGCTCGCGAAACTTGTTCTGGCGTTCGGTCATCATGGGGATTCTCCTTGAGTTTCCGGGTGCTGCCGGAAGCACCGGAGGTACATCTGATATATCAAGCGTATATCTGCGAATTCTCATGGCGATCGGCGCTATCTGTCAAGCAGCATTTCCCGGCCCGGACCGGCGCCCCGGCCGCAACTCAGAAATCCGTACTGACGGTGGCGCGGGTAAAGGCCTCGATGCTGTCGAGCAAGGCGTCCGACGCGGCTGCGGCGCCCGTCACATCGCCGGCTGCTATGGCCCGCGCGATGTCGGCATGCAGCTTGGCCGTCAGTGGCATGTCTGCAGTCTGCCTGTAGTGCAGATACCAGAAACGCCGCGACAGGGAATGCATGAGTCCCATGGCGCCGGCGGCAAATTCGTTGTGCGCGGCGGCCACCGAAAGTTCGTTGTATTCGCGATCGATGCGGATGAATGTGACTTCATCCTTGCTGCGCGCGCTCTCTTCGAACGCAAACGCGATCTCGTTGAAGCGGGCGCGCTCCTCCACAGTGGCGCGCCGCGCCGCGCTCCTGGCCACCAGTCGCTCGACCTCGCGCCGCACTTCAAGCAGCCGCAACTGGCTTTTGACGTTGATCTCGGCCACGATGATGCCGCGACGCGGCAGGATCGTCACCATGTGCTCACGCGCGAGACGCTGCAAGGCTTCGCGAATCGGCGTGCGGCCGATGCCCAGGCGCTGCGACAGCTCAGCCTCGGAGACCGCGCTGCCGGGGGCCAGTTGCAAGGTGACGATCAGTTCCTCCAGGTCGCTGTAAGCCCGATCGGTGAGGCTTCCCGTGAGATCCGGCGAGAGGCTCGCCGCCCCTCCCGCTGCGGAGCCTGGCGCGGCATTGTGCATGTTGCCGGACGATGGCTCGGCCAATACAAGCCCTCGGCGGGTAGCGCCACCCGGACCTTGTCCTGCTGCACCCTTGCGGCCTGGCTGAGGAATTTTTCCTACCCCTTGTTACCGGCAACGCCGGCAAACTTTGCCACGGTGTCGTCCGCCGCGACTGCACGAAAGACGGGTTGGAAGGATTTCCTCGAAGCACGCGCTTCAAGGATCTCGGCAACCGCAGGCGTGTACCAGCGGCCAAGGCTGCCTTGGCTGATGCCACGATCAAAACTTGATATGCAATTAGTATATCAAGCGTCGCATGCTCGTTTCGGGCGCTGCGGCATTCGGCATGCAAACACACGATCAATCGTACGCCCCATGTAGTTCAGGCAAATCGGTACGATGCGAAACCGCTTCGCGGGCACGGGATAAGCGAGCGGCGGTTGCGAACTGCGCAACATTCTCGTCAATGCGAACAAGAATTATTCTTATTGACAAATGGGTCAAAGATGATAATAATTCTCATCCACACACTTCATATGAGCCTTAACCATGCAACTGATTAAATTTGCCGTCGGCGCCACTGCAATTGCTGCCAGCCTCCTTCTCCAACCCGGATTTGCCCAGGAAAGGGTGTTGAACCTGTATTCCGCGCGCCACTACTCGACCGATGAAGCGCTGTACGCCAATTTCACCAAAGCCACCGGCATCCGCATCAACCGCATCGACGCCGGCGACGAGCAGTTGCTGGAACGCCTCAAAACCGAAGGCGCCAACAGTCCGGCGGACGTACTCTTGCTGGTCGACGCCGCGCGTCTGTGGAACGCGCAGCAAATGGGCCTGTACGCGCCGGTCAAGTCGGCGCTGCTGGAAGCGCGCATCCCGGCCGAGATGCGCGACCGCGACGGTAACTGGTTCGGCTTTTCCACCCGTGCCCGCGTGATCGTCTACAACAAGGTGGCGCTCAAGCCGGCTGACGTCGCCAGCTACGAAGCTCTCGCCGATCCGAAATTGAAGGGCAAGGTCTGCACGCGCTCCGGGTCGCACCCCTACATGCTTTCACTGGTGGCCGCAGTTGCGGAACACGACGGCGAGGCAAAAGCGGAAGCGTGGGCCAAGGGGATCGTGGCCAATCTGGCGCGCAAGCCGGCAGGCGGCGATACCGACCAGATCAAGGCGGTGGCAAGCGGTGAATGCGCGGTCGCGCTGACCAACACCTACTATTGGGTGCGCCTGCTCAAATCGACCAAACCGGACGAGCAGGAACTGGTCAGGAAGGTCGGCTTGGTTTGGCCCAACCAGACCAGCTATGGCACCCACGTCAACATCTCGGGCGGTGCGATGCTCAAGAACGCGCCGAACAAGGAAGCCGCGGTCAAGTTCCTCGAATACCTGGCAAGCGATCAGGCCCAGGTCTATTTCGCTGACGGCAACAACGAATGGCCGACGGTGAAATCGGTGACAGTGAAAAACGCCGAGCTCGATTCGCTAGGCAAGTTCAAGATGGACAACATCGGACCGGCGGTTTTCGGCAAGAACACACCCATGGCGCAGAGAATCGTCGATCGCGCCGGCTGGAGATAGCTGCGCCGTGACGAGCCTGCCGGGGAGTCGCGCTCAGGGAGCGCCGGCAGACTGCTCACCTGAGCGGCCCGCCAATCGCGGCCCCGCCTTTGCACCGCACTTCCGCGGGCAGGATTTGTTCGGTCAGGCCCAGGAAGTCATGATCGAACAACATCGAACGGACCTACCGCCTGCGCCTCACCGCGCAGGGAAAATTGATTTTCACCGCTTGACCTGCGGATGCGCTGTACGACTACCTGCATCTTGTGGCCGCGCGCAAGGCCGGGGTTGCGCGGCTCGTCCCTTTGGATCTGCGTAACTTTCAGGCGCTGGCACGCACACACGAGCCGCATGTCGAGGGGCCTTGTCTCCCTTTCAGGGGTGACGTGAAGGTTGCTGCGTCGCGGGTTGCTGGACAACGGCTATGTCGAATTGCCGATCAACAGCGAGCACGCTTTGGCTGTCGAATCACTGCCGTCGTTGCACAAGGATCCGTTTGATCGAATCCTGATCGCCCAGGCAACCGTGGAGGGCATCACCCTGCTGAGTGCAGATTCACTGGTGGCGCAGTACCGTGGCCCGGTGCGCGAGGTCTGAGCGGTTCCCGCCAAGCGCAAGCGCCCGTCCCCGACCCGCACGCATCGGCCCGGCCATCCGCAGACGGGTTGATTCTGCGAGCCAATACAGTATTGCAGGGCTCTCAAGCTTGCCCCTGCGGTTCAAACATCCGCCCACGTGCGGATCAGGTTGTGATACGTGCCGGTCAGGGCGATGACCGGGCCGGTATCGCCGTGCGCCTGGCGCATGCCGCTAATGGCGTCGTCCATGTCGAACCGCAGGGCCCGCCTGGCATCGTCGCGAATCATGCTTTGCACCCAGAAGAATGAAGCGATGCGAACACCGCGCGACACCGGTCGCACATGGTGCACGCTGGTGCCGGTTCGGCGCCCATCTAAACCTAGCGGGCCCCTCGCGTTGCGTTCAAAATCGCGCCGACACCATCAGGAAAACACCGCGCCGGCGCTCCGGATAAACGCTGGTGACCGCGGTCCCCGCACGAATCACTCCGTAGCCGAAGTAAGCGCGATTGCCCAGGTTGGTGGCGATCAGGCTCAAGTCGACATTGCCAATGCGGCGCGTGTATTTGGCATCGATCGTCGAATAGGACGGAATCCTGCTGCCAAGGGCGTTGGGCTGGTCGTTGTCATAGACCTGGCTGCCGACGTACTGCCACCCCAGATTGAGGGCATCGTTCGGTGTGATGCGCCAGTTGCCGGAAAGAGTTGCGCGCTGGCGCGGCACGACCGGCACCTCCTTGCCGGCAACATCGATGCCAAAAAACCTGCCGCTGACAAAGCGCGCACGCACCTGCGTGTAGAAGGCACTGATATCGATGGCTGCACCCGGGCGCCACTTGGCGCTGGCCTCGAAGCCCTCGCGCAGCGTCGGTGAAAGGTTGATGTTGTTGCCGAACACAGGCGCCGGTGCGGCAACAAACATGATTTCGTTGTCGAGACGATGGCGGAACAGGCGGATGCCGGCGTCCAGTGTCCGCGATGCGTAGGCGGCGCCGACTTCGGCGTCCTTCGACGTTTGCGGAACAAGAAAGCCAGGCGCGGGAAAGCGATTGCGGTTCTCGTCGATATTGCCGATGCGATAACTGTTGCCTATCCTGCCCGAGAGCAACCATTGCGGGGCGAAACTCCAGACCGCACCAAGTTCCTCGGCGTGCAGCTTGCGATGCGTGTGCGCAGGTGCGAGAGCGGGAAAACCCAGCGGGTTTTGTGCGCTCAGGTCGAGTTCTTCACGACGCGCACCGAAGCTCACCCGCACGGGTCCCACTTGAACATCATCCTTGAAGTACCAGGCCCGATTACTCTGCGTACCGGTTTCGTCGGCGGATAGCGACGCTGTAGCGAGGGATGCCTCACTTGCGCTGCCGGCGAACAGCAAGGCCTGCTGATTGCGGTACTGCCATCGCGAACCGTCGAAGCCGATCACCAGCTGATTGGCCAGACCGAAAAATGGTGCGGTGATACGCATCCGCGGGCTGACGCCTTCGACGCTCGTGCCGCTACGGGTGAACTGGGTTGTGCCGCCGCCGAAGTCGTTGTAGAAGCGATCCACCTTGTCGCGGCGAAACATATCAACCGCGATCTCGACCATGCTGAAGCGATAGACACCGTAGACCACGTAGCGATTGGCATCGGTGTCGGCCCATTCGTTGGGAGTATTGGCGCCCCGCGCATCGGTGATGAACTGCGCCGCACTGCGCACACCAGGCAAGCGCGCATGCTGGCGTTCGCTGCCAAAGCGCAAACCGATTTCCCCATTGTCGCCAAACCAGCGCAGCCGTCCCGACTGGTTCTCCTTGTCGGACGCGTTGTTGATCCGATAGTTGTCGGTTGAGTAGCGGTTGGCGGCAAAGTCGAGCGCGATAGCGGCGCCGGCGATCCCGAAATCGGCACGCACATCGGTGGTGCCGAAGCTCCCGCTCAGTACGCCGATATTGATCGACTTTGCACCGGCGCGTGCCGCTTTCGTGATCACGTTGATGACACCCCCGGTGGCGCCCGAGCCATACAGAACGGCACCACCGCCCCGCACAATCTCGATGCGCTCAATGCTTGAAAGCGGCACCGAGGAGAGTCGCGCGCTTTGCAGTTCATTCTCGGAAATACGCACACCGTCCACCAGGACCTGAGTGTTCTGATCGCCGGTAACACCGAAGCCACGCATGTCAATCGTGTCGTCGGGCGTACCCAGTCCGTTGGATCTGGTATGGATGCCGCCCAGCCGGCGCAAGGCCTCGTAGACGTTGGTCGCGCCACTGCGCGCGATGTCCTCGGCGCGAATCACCGCAGTGCCGACAGCAAGTTCCGGGTTGAAGTCTTCGGTGAAACGCGAACTGGTAACCACAACCTGCGGCGGCTCGCCAGCGGCTGCGATGCGCACTACGGGATCTGCTGCTGTTGCGGCCTGTGGTGCTGCAAAAGCCCCCCCCAGGGCCAGCGCCAACGGCGCCAGACGGAATGAAAGCAACTGTGACAAGACATTCTCCTCGCACGAGCCAGCGTCCCCGCAGGCCCGAAAAGTTGCGAAAAGCGGCGTCGAGGATAGAACGAGGAGAAACCGGAAATGCAGCGGCCGGCGTCAGCTTGACCGCATCCCCGCAGCCACTCACGATTGTCCGGCCGGTCTCCGGGCTGACGCATTTGGCACAGGAACCTTCCCGCCGACGACACTTGCATCGCCAACAGTGGTGTCTTTCCTTGCCTCGCGGGCCAAAAGGCCCGCAGCGCTTACCGTTGCGGGGGCAGCTCAGGTTGTCGGAAGCGGACGCGCAGCCCGTTCCCGACTCCTGATTCCCGTTTAACCTCGCGCCAAGAGACTGCCGCGAGGCACCGAAACGCGTTAAGTCTACCAGTGGATTGCCAACGGGCTCGGCCAAACTATCGATCTTTGCCAAAAACATGACAGCCTCGTAAGAAGCTTGTTTTTGTCATGAATAATGTAGTGCCCAATAGTTTCCAACTGCGACTCGGGCTGTCGCGTATGTCACCGGGTTCGAGTTCCGGGTGACAAGCGTGTGCAAGCGCCTCACCCTGTGTGCTGATGACTCACAGTGTCGATACCCACTGGCGCAAAGTCGCTCCGACGCGGGCCCCACTGATCAGGGCTGCCTGATTGCAGCGCGAAACAAGGCCTGACTCGAACATCGAGCGGCCGTCACCAATGCGCGCGGAAGCGGCACTGACCGTCACGGCCGCGACCCCGCGCGCGTCCAGCTCAGGCAGACGCGTGAAGCCTGCATCATCGATGCCGCCACCCGCATCGTTGAACGCGGCGGCGCGCGCAGCCACCGGACGAGCGTTACGATTGAGCGCCGAGTCCGGTCGCCCGCCATGCAGGCCGCCATGCGAGCCGATCAGCAGGATCCTGCCATCGTCCTCGGGCACCAATTTGCCAACCGAATCGAGTGCCCAGACTTCCGCGGAACCCCGCATGCCCAGCTTCCAGCGTGCGTCTGCATAAGCCAGCGGCTTCGAGTGCGCGGGCGACGCCAGGCAAAGCAAACAAGCTGCCTCACGGGCATGCATGCCGACGACTACCCCGGCCCTTGCCGCAGCTCGATTGGCATGCGAAATCACGCCGCGCGCCAGACTGTCCTGCCCATCGCCAATGCGGGCACTCAGGCTTGACACGGTCGCCACCGCCATGCCGATCGCATCGAGCTGTGCCAGTCCGGCGACGCCGGCGCCATCCAGCCCAACACCGGCATCGTTGAGAATCAGCGCATGGGCACCGGCGCTGGCGCCCAGGTAGCAGGCGATCAAGCCGCCGTGCGAGCCGGCTACCAGCACCGCACCGCGCACGTTGTCACCCAGTTCGGTCACCGACTCGACTGCGAGTATTGGTCTGGCCATCAAGGCTCCGCAGAAAAAAGCCGCCCGGGTGGGCGGCTGGAGGCCAGCATCTGCAGCGGCAACAGAGCGCGGGATTCCGCGCCTGCTTAAACGATCTTCCGCTTGGCGATCGACTGCTCGGCCAGATCCACCAGCTCCTTGCCGATCTGCGCCTTCCAGCGCGCGTACACGCGGCGGGTGGCGATGACGAACTGCTCACGCTCCGCCGGGGTCAGGCGCGTCAGCTTCACACCGAAGCTCTCGACTTGCGCATAGGTGCTGCTGTCATCCTTTGTGATGCCCTTGCGCGCCAGTGCCATTTCCTGCTTGCCCGCCTCGATTGCCGCGGCTCGTACCGCGTCACGGTCGGCCGCTGTCCAACTGGCCCAGACTTCCTTGTTGACCACGAAAGCCAGCGGGTCGCAGACATAACCCCACAGGGTGCAGAACTTGTGGCCCACTGTGTGCAGCTTGGCGGCCGTGAAGATCGACATCGGGTTTTCCTGCCCGTCAACCGCGCCGGAGGCAAAAGCGGGCTGCGCGTCGGCCCAGCTCATTTGCGTCGGGTTGGCCCCCAAGTCGGTGAAGGTATCGTTGAACAAGGGTGAGCCGACGATACGGATCTTCAATCCCTTGAGGTCGGCCGGGGTGCGTACTTCACGCTTGGAGTTGGTCAGTTCGCGAAAGCCGTTCTCGCCCCAGGCCAGCGGTACCACGCCTTGCTTGTCGAGGATGGCGAACATGCGTTTGCCGATCTCGCCCTGGGTCAAGGCATCGACAGCGGCAAAGTCGGGCATCAGGAACGGCAGCGAAAACAGGTTGAGTTCCTTGATCTGCGGCGACCAGTTGATGGTCGAGCCGATCGCCATGTCGATCACGCCCTGCCGAATGGCAGAGAACTCGCGGGTCTGGTCGCCCTGCACCAGGGACACCCCGGGATACATCTTGACATTGATGCGACCCGCCGTTTTTTCCTTGACCAGATTGGCCCAGATCTCGCCGCCTCTGCCCCACGGAAACGCCGGCCCCACCACGGTGGAAAGCTTGTACTCGGCCTTGTACTGCGATTGCCCGGTGACAATCGCCGGAAAGGCGATCGCGCCGCCAGCGGCGACCGCACCAGCAACGAAATGTCTGCGCTTCATGTTGATATCTCCATTTGCAAAAATTCGAAGTTCGTCTCCCACCCGCTTCCTAAACAGGAAACGGGCCGGGGCATGGGTCAACGGACTTCGTGTAGAAAAAACCTCAATACCCCAAAACCCTTGGCAGCCACAGTGCCAGACCCGGAAAGACTATCACCAACAACAGTGCCAGCATGAAACTGATCACCAACCAGCCCACCCACGGTACCGTCTGCTCCATGCGCACGCCTGCAATCTTGCAACTGACCATCAGGTTGACCGCCATCGGCGGGGTGAACTGGCCAACCGCCACCATCATGGTCAGTATGATGCCGAACCACACCACGTCCCACTTGTAGAACATCGCGATGGGCATCAAAAGCGGTATGAAGATCAGGAAGATCGATACGCCATCGAGGAACATGCCCACCACCAGGAGCATCAGCACCAGCAAAGCAAGCACACCGGCTTCCGGCAGGCCCGATCCGGTGATGGCGCGCGTGACCGGGTCGGCCAGGCTCAAGGTGTTGACCGAATACGCGAAGATGCCGGCCAGCGCCACCACCAGCATGATGATCGCCGAGAGCTCGGCGGACTCGGCGAAGATCGGAAACAGGTCGCGCCACTTGATGGTGCGATAGATCACCATGCCGACGAAGAGGCCATACACCACCGCGACTACCGCCGCTTCGGTCGGCGTAAACCAGCCGGCGCGCATGCCGCCCAAGATCAGCACCGGTGCGGCCAGTCCCCACACGCTTTCCTTGAAGCTGGTCCACACCGACGGACGCGGCAGGTCCGCTTCGTTGGCGCCCATGCCGTGGCGTCGCGCCAGCCATACCGCCGGCAAGATCAACGCCAGGCCAGCCAGCACGCCGGGCACCATGCCGGCCGCAAACAACGCCGGTACCGAGGCGCCCGGCACCAGGACGCTGTAGACGATGAATGCAATGGAAGGTGGAATCAGGATATCGGTCGCGGCCGCCGCACCGATCACGCTGGCCGAATAGGCTGGCGGATAGCCAGCACGCGCCATCGCGCCGATCATCACACCCCCGACCGCTGCCGCATTGGCCGGGCCGGAACCCGAAATGCCGCCCAGAAACATCGCCACGGCGATCGCCACCAGCGGCAACATGCCCGAGCCACGGCCGACAATCGCTATGGCGAAATTGACCAGGCGCTGCGCCACGCCGGAGCGATCGAATATCGACCCCACCAGCACGAACATCGGCAGCGCCAGCAAGGGATACTTGGCCAGCCCCGCGTAAAAGTTCTGCGGCGCGGCCAACAAGCCGAACCACTGCGTATCGAGATTGGCCGCGGCGATTGCCAGCGACCCGCCAATACCCAGGGCCACGCCGATCGGTACGCCGGCCAGCATCAGAATGATGAATGTCGAAAACAGCAGCCAGCCGATCATGGCCGCCTGAACGTTCTGATGAGGAGCCCGAGCGCACGGCCGGCGATCGCCAGTGACAGCAGCGGCAGCCAGATGGTGTAGATCCATTTCGGCACGCCGATCCCGGGAGAGGTCTCGTCAAAGTGAAATTCGTCCCAGGCCATGCGTGCGCCGAGCACCGCCAGCAGCACAAAGAAAGCGAGGATGCAGGCTGACGAAAGGATGGCCAGCCTGCGCTGCCGCGCCTGCGAGCCCTGCGCATAAAAATACTCGATGCGAATATGCTTGTCGCGTGCGACTGCGGCAGCGCCTGCCACCAGCGACATCGCCATCATCAGAAAGATCGATATTTCCTCGGTCCAGGCAAACGATCCGTCAGTCAGGTACCGCACCAGTACATTGACGAAGGTGATCACGCACAGGGCGCCCATCGCGAGCGCCCCAACGATGTCCTCGAATTTCACCGGTACACGCGGCTCTTCGGGGGGAACAACCTCGCCTTGCGCTTGCGCCATGCCCAGCCTATCGCAGCAGGGCGCGCGCCGACGCCTCGATCTTGGCTGCGCTCAGGCGCGACTCGTTTTCCAGGACCTGCGCATAGCCGACCGGAATGCGCGGTGCCCCCAGGCGCGCCACCTTGCAGCCCAGGTTCTCGGCCGCGCTGGCCGCGATCTCGGCGCCGAAACCGGCCACCTGCACCGCCTCATGCACCACCAACAGCCGGCCGGTCCTGGCGGCCGAGGCGAACACAGCTTCGCGATCCCACGGCCAGAGGGTGCGCAAATCGATCACCTCCACGGCGATGCCCGCCGCAGCCATTGATGCGGCCGCCTCCAGCGCCGGCGTCACGCCGCGCGACCAGGTGACCAGTGTGAGGTCGGAGCCCTCACGCAGGCAATTGGCGCGCCCCAGCGGCACCGCGAGCCCCGGCGTGACCATGCCTTCGACACCCCACAACTCCTTGTGCTCCATGTAGATGATCGGGTCGCCACTGGCCAGAGAACTCTTGAGCAGCCCGTAGTTGTCTTGCGGCGTGGCCGGCGTTACGACCGTCAGCCCCGGCATGTGCGCAAACCAGGCTTCGAGCGATTGCGAGTGCTGTGCAGCCGACGCCGACCAGATGCCGATCGGCATGCGCGCGATCAGCGCTACCCGACCCTGGCCACCGAACATGTAACGATTCTTGGCTGCCTGGTTGACGATCTCGTCCATCGCGCAAAGGGCGAAGTCGATCACCCGCATCTCGACCACCGGTTTCAAGCCGGCCAATGCCATGCCGACGGCCGCCCCCATGATGTTGGCCTCCGATATGGGTGTGTCGATGATGCGCTGCGCACCGAACTCCTGCGGCAGGCCGCGATACTGGCCGAACACGCCACCGCGCCCGAGATCCTCCCCCAGAGCAATGATGGCAGCGTCGGCACGCATGGCCTCGGCCAGCGCCAGGCAAGCCGCCTGGGCGTAAGTCATGCTGGTCGCGGCGGCGCTCATTTCCACACTCCGGCACCGGTGTCGGCAATGTCTTCGTAGGCGGCGCCCGCTTCGGGCCACGGCGCCGCCTCGGCAACCGCGAGCGCGGCGTCAATTTCAGCGCGTGCGTCGCTGTCGATCTGGTCGAGCACCGCACCGGCGTTGCCATCGGCGATCCATTTGCGGCGCGCCACCAATAGCGGATCGAATTCGAGCGCGGCCTCAACTTCGCAGGGATCGCGATACGACCCGGGATCGACCGATACATGCCCCTTGAAACGATAGGTCACCGCATGCAGAAAACGTGGTCCGCCGCCGCCCCGTACCTCGGCCACCAGTTGCCTGGCCGCTTCATCGACAGCTTCGACATCGTTGCCATCAAGCCTGACCGAAGCGATGCCCAGCGCAGCTGCGCGTGCCGACACACCTTCACCTGCGGTCATGGGGCCGGTCGGCGTGGTGGCCGAGATGCGGTTGTCCTCGCACACGAACAGCACCGGCAGGCGATAGACCTGCGCCCAGTTGAGACTTTCGAGGAATGGCCCGCGGTTGGCCGCCCCGTCACCAAAAAAACAGGCCACGATATTCGGCAATTTTCGGATCTTCAATGCGTGCGCGGCGCCGGTGGCAATCGGCATGCCGGCGGCCACCACGCCGTTGGCGCCCAGCATGCCAACCGAAAAGTCGGCGATATGCATCGAGCCGCCCTTGCCCTTGTTGTAGCCGGTGGCACGCCCGAACAGCTCGCACATCATTTTTGTGCTGTCAGCGCCCTTGGCCAGGGTGTGACCATGGCCACGGTGGGTCGAGGTCAGCAGGTCTTCGCGCATGAGGTTGCTGCAGACGCCGGCGGCGACCGCTTCCTGGCCGGTCGACAAATGCAGCGGGCCGCGCACCAGTGCAGGTTTGCCCGCAGCTGCCAGGCCCCAGGCCGCGACCCCGCCCTGGCTGGCGATCTCGGCGGCGTTTTCAAAAGCGCGGATGCGCGCCATCAGGCGGTACAACTGGACAAGTCGCTGGGTCGGCATGCGTGGTTCAACCTTAACAAGAAAGCCGGCGATTTTAGCAGCTTGGAATCGCCGACTCCGGCGTTTCAGGCATTGCGCACCAGGTCCTTGACCGCGGCCCATTGGCGACGACTCACCGGCACACGTTCGGGCACGCCGCGCAGTACTACCTGCCACTGCATACCGCCCTCGGCATCGGCTTCGTGCTCGACCGGCGCCTTTTCGAAACCGCCAATCCGGTCGCGCGCGATCAGGGCACTGCGGTGCACGCGCACGAACAGATCGGCGAATTCCTCTTCCAGCCGCATCAGCGATTCCTCCAGCAGGTACTCTTTGCCTTCGGTGCGCACCGTGATGTACTTGAGTTCGGCACGCAGATAGACGATATCGGCCACCGGAACCAGCGTCAAGCGCCCGCGCTCGCTGATTGAAAGGTAGCGTCTGGCCTGGGGATTGGAGCGTGCCAGGGCCTCGGCGGAAGGACCCCGCAAGGTGCCGGCGGCCTTGCGTAGAGCCTGCGCGAGGCGTGCTGCGCGCACCGGCTTCATCAGGTAATCGAGCGCGTTGACCTCAAACGCACGGACCGCGTATTCGTCATGCGCGGTGACGAAAATCACCGCCGGCGGCGACTCTGTTTTCGCCAGATGCTGCGCCAGTTCGATGCCGTTCATGCGCGGCATCTGCAGGTCCGCCAGCAACAGGTTCGGTGCCAACACCCGTGCTTGCTCGAGCGCTTCGAGGCCGTTGCCGGCTTCGCCTACGACGGCGAGCGGCAGCTCCGGTGCGAGGTCGCCCAACAGGTCGCGCATGCGGCGCCGCGCCGGCGCCTCGTCGTCGACGATCAGGATGGATAGTTTCATACCTTTGTCTCCTCGCCGCGATTCTCGTAACGCCGGTAGGGAACCACGATGCGCACCCGGTATTCACCCGACCCGGACGCGGTTTCAAGGCGCGCCTCGACATCGAAATGCAAGGCCAGGCGCTCGCGCACATTGTCCAGCGCCATATGATTGCCGGTACGCACCATGCCACCGCTGCCGGGTGGTTGGGTATTGCCTTCGACCATGGGATTGACGATCTCGATCTCCACCTGGGAGCCACGCCTTACTACCGCAATGACAATCGTGCCGGGCAGGTGCGCGGGCTCGATGCCGTGGTGCACTGCGTTTTCGACCAGCGGTTGCAGGATCAGCGGCGGCATCGCCGTATCGCTGGTACTCGGATCGACTTTCCATTCCACCTGCAGGCGTTCACCCAGGCGCAGGGTCTCGATCTGCAGATAGCGCTGGCAAAGGTCGATCTCTTCGTTCAGGGGCACCAGTTTGCGTTGCTCACGCAACAACACGCGGAACAAGTCGGCCAAATCCTCCAAAGCCGCTTCGGCTCGCCGCGGCTCGCTGCGAATCAGGCTCAACACCGCGGTCAGACTGTTGAACAGGAAATGTGGCCGGATGCGTGCCTGCAGGGCCTGCAGACGCGCTTCGGCCAGCGCAGGGGAAAACGCACGTTCCCGCAGATTGAAGTAGTACAGCACCACCGCCGCGCAAGCCAGTGTGACCAGCCAGTCATGCAGCAGTCCGCCCCAGCCCGCAACCAGGCCACCTGGCGTGATCCAGCGTAAACCGGTTGTCAGAAAAAGTTCAAGCAGGCCGATGATCAGGATGCCACCGGCATAGCCCGCCTTGCGCAAAAAGCGGCGCAGCGGGCATAGCAAAGCAAGGCTGGCGATGAGCACCGGTTCGATAACCGATGCGGCTGCCAGAAACGCGGGCAGCCAGATCGCGGCGTCAAACGCTCGGCTCTGTACCAGCGCATACCCACCCAACATGATGTTGACCAGGAGCAGAACGCGCAGCATCACGCCCAGATTGCAAAAATCCGGCAGTGCGACCTCGGTCTGGCGCTGTATACTTATCAACTTTTCTTATAAAAACATATAGTTACGCCCGTAAGGGCGCGACCGACCAAGTATGGCAGATAAACCCGAAGGCAAAGAGGCATGGTCAGGGCGTTTCAGCGAGGCGGTCGACGCCCTGGTCAAACGCTACACCGCGTCAGTCTGGTTCGACCAGCGTTTGGCAGCGGCTGATATCAGGGGATCCCTGGCGCACGCGAAAATGCTCGCAGCGCAGGCCATCATCAGCCAGGCTGACTTGACCGAAATCGAGCGCGGGCTCAAGCAGATTGGCCAGGAGATCGCGCAAGGCGCATTTGTCTGGTCAGAGGACGACGAGGATGTGCACCTCAACATCGAAAAGCGCCTGACGACTCTGGTCGGCGATGCCGGCAAGCGCCTGCATACCGGGCGCTCGCGCAACGATCAGGTGGCTACAGACATTCGCCTTTACCTGCGCGACGAAATCGCCCGCCTCTGTACCTTGCTGCGCGCCCTGCAAGTAGCACTGGTCGGCGTCGCTGAACGGACCGCCGATACCCTGATGCCGGGCTTCACGCATCTACAGGTGGCGCAGCCGGTAACCTTCGGCCACCACATGATGGCGTATTTCGAGATGTTCGAGCGCGACCACGCGCGCCTGGCCGATTGCCGCATGCGCATGAACCGCCTGCCGCTGGGCAGCGCGGCGCTGGCCGGCACCAGCTTTCCGATAGATCGCGCATTCGTGGCGCGCGAATTGGGCTTCGACGGAGTCTGCGAAAACTCGCTGGACGCGGTATCCGACCGTGATTTCGCGATCGAATTTTCGTCTTGTGCCGCAATCGTCATGGTGCACGTATCGAGGCTGTCCGAGGAATTGATCCTGTGGATGAGCCCGCGATACGGTTTTGTCAGCGTCGCCGACCGCTTCTGCACCGGTTCGTCGATCATGCCGCAGAAGAAGAACCCCGACGTGCCGGAACTGGCGCGCGGCAAGACCGGCCGCGTGGTCGGCCACCTGATGGGTCTGATCACCCTGATGAAGGGTCAACCGCTGGCCTACAACAAGGATAACCAGGAAGACAAGGAACCGCTGTTCGACACCATCGACACCTTGTCGGATACGCTCACCATCTTCGCCGACATGATCGGCTCGATCCAGGTCAACGCCGAGCGCATGCGTGCAGCTGCCCTCGAAGGCTTTTCAACCGCCACCGATCTGGCCGACTATCTGGTGAAAAAAGGATTGCCGTTTCGCGATGCGCATGAGGCGGTGGCACGTGCGGTACGGCACGCCGAAGGGCGCGAACTGGATCTGGCGCAACTGCCGCTGGCCGAACTGCAGGCTTTTTCGCCTCTGGTGGATGAATCGGTACATGATGTGCTCACGCTCGAAGGATCGGCCGCCAGCCGCAACCACATTGGCGCCACCGCGCCGGCGCAAGTACGTGCGGCAATCGAACGTGCGCGCCGGCGCATGGCGTAGACTTGGTTTTCAAAGGGAGCACGGATTTCGACATGGAAAAAATCGGCAAATACCAGGTGGTACGCAAACTTGGAGAAGGTGCGACGTCCGTCGTCTATCTGTGCCAGGACCCGTTCAACAACCGCCAGGTCGCGGTCAAGCGGGTCCATGCCGAAGCCCTCAAAGACCCAGAGCGTGGCCATCTTTTCAGAAAGCTTTTCGTCGCCGAAGCCTCGCTGGCCGGCAAGCTGTCGCATCCCCACATAGCCACCATCTACGACGCGGTCACTGACGAGGAAGAGAAATACATCGTCGTTGAGTTTGTCAACGGCACCACACTGGAGAAATATTGCGATCCGGCCAAGCTGCTGCCGGTCAAGACAGTCGTCGAGATCATCTTCAAGTGCACTCGCGCACTGGACTTCGCACACAAGGTTGGCGTGACCCACCGCGACATCAAGCCGGCCAATATCATGGTGGTCGACGGCAGCGACTTCGATGTCAAGATCACCGACTTCGGCGCGGCGATCACAGGCAGCGTCGACGAGACCCAGGTGGCCGGTATCGGCTCGCCTGCCTACATGTCGCCACAGCAGGTCAAGGAACACCCGCTCACGCACCAGACCGACATCTATTCGCTGGGCGTGGTCATGTACCAGATGCTGGCCGGCCAGTTGCCGTTCCAGGCCAGCAACAACTTCTCGATGATCTACCAGATCGTCAACACCGAACCCTCGCCGGTCTCGGCGCTGCGGGAAGGGATTCCCAGAAGCGTCGATGCGATCGTCAAGAAGGCCATGGCCAAGGACCTCGACGACCGCTACAAGGAGTGGGACGAATTCTCGCTCGATCTTGCCGAAGCTTTTCGCAACGAAGCGATGCAGGAGGATACCGAATTCGCCGACAGCGAAAAGTTCAACACCTTGCGCAGCCTGCCGTTCTTCAAGAGCTTCACCGATGTCGAAATATGGGAAGTCGCGCGCTTCTCCAAGTTTGAGGCCCTGCCGCCCGGGCAGATGATCCTGCGCGAGGGCGACGAAGGCGCGTTCTTCTGCATCCTGGCGTCCGGCCAGGTCAAGGTGACCCGCCGCAACAAGCTGCTCAATATCCTGGACACCGGTGAATGCTTCGGCGAGATGGCCTATCTGTCCGAGGAAAAGCGGCGCGGCGCGGATGTCAGCAGCATGACCGATGCCAAGGTCATCACGGTTCCCACCGCAGCCCTGGCTTCCGCCTCCGACGCCACACGCCATCATTTCGACAGTGCGTTTCTGTCGATCCTGGTCGAGCGCCTGACCATGTCCAATGTGCGCTTGAGTTCGGTATAGGCCACGGCCGGCAAACCCCGACTTTCCCGATGACCGACGCATGAGCTCATCTAGCAGCCTGTCCGAAGTCATCGCCGATGTGGTGGTGGCCAACCACATACTTGCGCGCCAAGGCGTGGTCGACGGCTTCGGCCATGTCAGCGTACGCCACCCTGAAGATGTTGGCAAATTCCTGCTGTCGCGCTCGCGCGCCCCCGAACTGGTCGAAGCGGCCGACATCATGGTGTTCGACCTCGATTGCATCGCTCAGGGCGGAGATACCCGCACCGCCTACCTGGAACGCTACATACATGGCGAGATCTACAAGGCACGCCCGGACATACACGCGGTGGTACACAGCCACTCGCCATCGGTGATCCCGTTCGCGGCCTCGTCGGTGCGTCTGCGGCCGATTTATCACATGAGCGGGTTCCTTTCCGGCGCGACCCGGGTGTTCGACATCCGCCATGCGTTCGGCTGCACCGACATGCTGGTGCGCAAGCGCGAGCATGGAGCGGCACTGGCTGCGGAACTGGGCGACCGCAGCGTGGTGCTGATGCGCGGTCACGGCTTTGTCGCATGCGGCCTGTCGATTCCGGTGGCGGTGTACCGTGCCATCTACACCGAACAGAACGCCTCACTGCAGCAACGCGCGATCGCACTCGGCGGCGAGGTCACCTATCTCGACGATGACGAAGCCCGGCAGGCCGAAGCCACCAACCGCGGTGTGGTTGGTCGCCCGTGGGAGTTGTGGAAGCGCCAGGTGCAGGGCTGACCCTCGTGCGCGTACCGCACTCGGGACCGACGGCGGCGTCGATGGTGCTGGCTGCGGCTACGTGCCCAGGAACGAACCCGCGGCAATCCCGAGCGCATCGCCCGCCACTTTCTTGCCCTCGCCCAGCTTGGCCTTGAGGATGTGGATACGCCCGCTTTGAGAGCTGACGACGAGCTTGCCATCGGCTGCGGCCACTACTTCCCCGATCTTGCCCTTGACCGCGCCGAAGGTCACCACCTTCTCCAGGCGCCCCTCGTAAATCCATAGCTTGGCGCCATTGAAGGTGGTCCAGGCGCCGGGCGCCGGCGCGCAGCCGCGAATCAGGTTGTAGACGATCGAAGAGTGGTTGGCCCAGTTGATCTTCGATTCTGCGTCGCGGCACCAGCCTTCGTAGGTCGCCTGCGATTCGTCCTGCACGGTTTCGCTGTGCTTGCCGGCGACCACCAGGTCGGCGGCCTCGAGCATCGCCGCCACACCCATGGGAAAAAGGCGCTCGAAATACACCGATCCCAGGGTATCGTCGGGCCCGATCGGGGCACGTTTCTGGAGGATGATCGCGCCTTCGTCCAGGCCGTCACTGGGGCGGAAGATCGTCAGTCCGGTTTCGCGCTCACCACAGATGATGGGCCACGATATCGAGGAGGGGCCGCGATACTTGGGCAGCAACGACGGGTGATACTGGATCGTGCCGTGCTTCGGGATGTTGACGAATTCCTGCGGTGCAAACTGCAGTACATAGGCCATGATGCCGATCTCCGCGTCGGCTGCTTTCATCGCCTCTACCGCCTCCGGCGCCTTGAGCGATTTGAATTGATGCACGGTGAGGCCTCTTTCCTGCGCAGCCACGCGCAAGGCGTCGGGCCGCGCCCCCTCCTTCTCGGGGGCGCAGAACACGGCGGCAACCGCGTCACCGCGCGCCAGCAATGCTTCCAGAACGGCCTTGCCGAAATCCTGCTGACCGACGATGGCTACTTTCATTTTTGTCTCCCTATATCGAAAAATGGGCACACGTCGGTGCCCATTGACAGCTTTGCTCAAGGCAAGCCGTTTGCGGACAAGCCGCGCTCAGGCGGTTTTCTTCGGTGGCGAACTGAAGGCGCCCGCAGTCTTGAGCGAAGCGACCTTGGCCGCGTCGTATCCCAGTACGCTCATCAGTACTTCATCGGTGTGCTCGCCCAACAGTGGCGAACGCTCGATTTTCGCCGGCGACCCCGAGAGCTTGATCGGCATGCCGACGTTCCACCATTTGCCGCGCTGCGGATGGTCGAGTTCGACATACATTTCGCGCCCGCGAACATGTTCATCCGTGGCCAGGTCCTGGGTCGACATGATCGGGCCGCATGGCACATCGAGGGTATTCAAGATCGCCATGAACTCGCGCTTGGTATAATTTTCGGCGAATTTGTTGATCAGGGTCCACATCAGTTGCTGATTCTTGCGGCGCTCGCCAATGGTCGCGAACTGCGGGTCGGTCGCCAGGTCGGGAATGCCGACATCCGCGCCGATGCGCTTGGCCAGCGCCAGCCAAACCGCCTCCTGCACCACCACATAGATCCAGTCGTTGGCGCCATGCGGCTTGCAGTGAATCGCATTGCCAAGCTGGCCGCCGCCGGAATCGTTGCCGGCGCGCGGCACATCATGCATCGCCTGATACGTCGGGACCGAGTATTCCGGCAGCGCGCCGTGGCTCAAGCGCTGGTGGTCGCGAAACTTCACGCGGCACAAATTCATCACACCATCCATCATCGCGACTTCGACATACTGGCCAAGACCGGTGCGATTGGCCTGATGCAAGGCACCCAGAAGCCCGATTGCCAGGTGCAAGCCGGTGCCGGAATCGCCGATCTGCGCACCTGTGACAAAAGGCGGGCCATCCGGCACGCCGGTGGTGCTCATCGCGCCGCCCATCGCCTGCGCCACATTCTCGTAGGCCTTGAATAGAGCGTAGGGACCGCTCGAACCGAAACCCTTGATCGAACCCATCACGATCTTCGGGTTGATCTCGTGGATCTTCTCCCACGTGAACCCAAGGCGGTCGAGCACGCCGGGGCCGAAATTCTCCATGATGATGTCGCACTGCCTGACCAGGTCGACAAACACCGATTTGCCTTCGGCCGACTTCATGTTCACGGTGATCGAACGCTTGTTGCAGTTGAGCATGGTGAAATACAGGCTGTCGGCGCCGGGCACATCGCGCAGTTGCCCGCGCGTGGCATCACCCTGCGGCGGCTCGAACTTGATGACGTCCGCTCCCATCCAGGCCAGCAATTGCGAGCAGGTGGGCCCTGCCTGCACGTGGGTCATGTCAAGAATGCGTACACCTTTGAGTGCTTCCATGAATCATTCCAATGCTTGTGTGGCGATACGGAATTCTAGAACGCAACCACGTTTGCCGTATCGCGAGTGGGAAATGGGTCAGGCGCGAACTTTAGGAATCCGGCTTAAGCGGCGCATTGATTGAAGTCAAAAAGGGCAAATCTAGCCGATCGACAGCCTGGCCGGACATGCGCTCCTCCGGCGTCGCCTTGGGTGTCGCATATAATTCCCTTCTCCATCCGCATATATCGAGCTTTTCGGTCTGACCCACGGGCCGCTGCCATGACCAGTATCGCGTCCCACCCCCAGCGCAACAGCATCCGCGTCCAGTTGCGCCAGAATCTGACTCTGTGCAAGCTGGGGGCAGGATATTGGGAGGAGCTAGAGCCCAAAATTGAAATCGTCGAGTACACCAAGGGGGCCATGCTGGTCACCCAGGGCGCGACCGAGATGGAGCAGTTCTTCATACTCGAAGGCATTCTCAAACGGGTGGTCGGCAACTCCGAAGGCAAGGAGATGATCCTGCGCCTGGCCGCCGAAACCGAGATGGATACCAGTTATGCGGCCTGGCGCCTGAACACCCCGACGCCATACAGCATTGTTGCGCTGACCAATTGCCGGGTGGCGCGGCTGCCGATGGAAACCTGGGTCGAGTTTCTCGAGCATCACGACGAGGTCAAGGAATCATTCGAGTACGAGGTGATGCGCCTGATGTCGGAAGTCATGGCACACACCATCACGCTGCACCTGCTCGATGCGCCCGGCCGGCTTGCCCGCTTTGCGCGCAAACACCCTGCTTTGGCGGACAGGATTCCGAAAAAGGAACTGGCTGCCTACCTCAACATCACCCCGGAGACCTTGAGCCGGGTAAAGCTCAGGAAGACACCGACCTGAAGGCAATGATCGCGTTGGGGCGTCAAGACCTCAAGCGGCGCGCATGCGCGCCATCAGCGTGGCGACCATTGGCCAGGCCAGCAAGGCCAGTGACAAGCCGGTGATGCCGCCCACCAGGCCGTTGGCAAAGAAAATTCTCATGTCGCCCTGCGAGAACAGCATCGATTGGCGGAACGACTCCTCGGCGCGGTCCCCCAGCACGATTGCCAGCACCAGCGGGGCCAATGGGTAGTCAAGCTTCTTGAACGCGTATCCGAGAATCCCGAAAACGACCATAAGATAAACGTCGAACAGTGATTGGTGGACAGTGAACGCGCCGATCGCGCAAATCACCAGAATCACCGGCGCGACAATCGCAAACGGAATGCGCAGGATCGCTGCGAAAAGAGGCACACAGGTAAGCACTACAATCAATCCGGCGATGTTGCCCAGATACATGCTGGCAATCAGCCCCCAGACAAAATCCTTTTGCTCGGTGAACAGCAACGGGCCCGGCTGCAAGCCCCAGATCAAGAGCCCGCCAAGCAGCACCGCGGCAGTCGGCGACCCCGGTACGCCCAGGGTCAGCATCGGCAACAACGCGCTGGTGCCGGCCGCGTGCGCCGCAGTTTCCGGCGCCACCACCCCTTCGATCTGCGGATTGTCGATGCTGCCGAAGTGCGCACCGTTGGCCGACACACGCTGCGCGATGCCATAGCTCATGAACGAAGCCGGCGTGGCGCCACCGGGCACGATGCCCATGAAACAGCCGACCACGCTGGAGCGCAGGCTGGTCAGCCAGTAGCGCGGCAGCTCTTTCCAGGTCTCGATCACCACCTTCATGTTGATCTTGGCCTTGGTGCCCTTGAATTCGAGGCCCTCTTCCAGAGTCTGCAGGATCTCGCTGATGCCGAACAGACCGATGACAGCAATCAGGAAATCGAAGCCCTTGAGCAACTCGGTGACGCCAAAGGTCAGGCGTAGCGCGCCGGTCACCGTGTCCTGGCCCACTGCGGCCAGCGCGAAACCCAGCATCATCGCCACCACCGTTTTCATCGGATTGCCCTTGCTCATGCCGATGAACGCACAAAAGGTCAGCAAATACACCGAGAAAAATTCAGGCGGACCGAACTTGAGCGCGAAGCGCGCCACCAGCGGTGACAGGAAGGTGATCAGGACTACCGCGAACAAGGCGCCGATGAACGACGAGGTGAAGGCCGCAGTCAGGGCGTGGCCGGCCCGTCCCTTCTGCGCCAGCGGATAGCCATCGAAAGTCGTCGCCACAGACCAGGGTTCGCCCGGGATGTTGAAAAGGATCGAGGTGATCGCCCCGCCGAACAATGCCCCCCAGTAAATGCACGACAACATGATGATGGCCGAGGTGGGCGGCATGGAGAACGTCAGGGGCAGGAGGATTGCCACGCCGTTGGCGCCGCCCAGGCCCGGCAGCACACCAATGACTACGCCCAGCACCACCCCGATCAACATCAGCAGCAGGTTGAAAGGGGTGAGCGCGATCGAGAAACCGTGCATCAGGGAGTTGATTTCATCCATGGTGGGTCATTCCGGGGAGGCGGCGGGCGCTCATTCCTTCAGGCAAGACCAAGCAGGTTTTCGAGCGGCCCCTTGGGCAAAGGCACTTTGAACCACACCTCGAACATCATGAAGAACACCAGCATGGTGCCGAAAGCCACCATCAGGGTTACCCACCAGGAATAGTGACCCAGGTGCAGCATGAACCAGCCGATAAAGACGATCGACGCCACATAGATGCCGAGGAACTTGATCAAAACCACGTAAATCATCAGCGGCACCAATACCGAAAGCACCAGCTTCAACTGACCACGCGTGACAAACACCTTGGCCGACAATGCGCGGTTCATCAACGAAGTCACGCAAGTCACGGCGCTGGAAATACACAGGATCATGCCGATGTAAAACGGAAAATATCCGGCCTGGGGTCCGTCGTCGGCCCATCTGACGCCCAGGCGAATGCTGTCAATCACCACCAGCGCGCCGCAGGCGAACACAAACAGGGCGACGGCGATCTCCATCGCCCGCACCGAAGTCGCGGCGCGATCATTGTTCTCATTCATCTGCTTGCCCCGTTGGCGCCTGCTAGCCCAATTTGCCAAGAACCGGCCAAAAAAAGCCCGAATGCCCGAGCCTGGTCTCCCGATACTACTTTCCCGCCGCCAGGAAGCCGGCTTCCTTCATCAACTGCAGATGGCGCTGCTCTTCCTTGGCCACCCAAGTGCGGTAGTCGTCGCCCATCAGAGCAGTGGTATTGAAAGCGCCTTTCTCCATGAAATCCTTCCACTCCGGAGTGGCACGCACCTTGCTCAGCAGATTGACATAGAAAACCTTCTGGTCTTCTGTCACACCCGGAGCCATGAAAATCCCGCGCAGCATCACGTAGTCAACGTCCACACCGGCTTGCTTGCAGGGCGGAATGTCGTTCCATGACATGGTCTCGGTGACTTTCTGCTTGTACGGCATGCGCTCATCGTCAAATACGCACAGGGGCCGCAGCTTGCCGCCGCGCCATTGCGCCACCGCCTCGATCGGATTGTTGACCGAGGCATCTATATGCTTGCCCACCAGTTGTACCGCCACATCACCCCCCCCCTTGAAAGGGATGTAGATGAACTTGGTATTGGTCTGTTTCTCGATGGCGACCGTGATGATCTGGTCTTCCTGCTTGGACCCGGTACCGCCCATCTTCATCTTGTTGGGCCCGGCTGTGCGTACCGCATCAATGAATTCCTTGGCGGTCTTGTAGGGCGTCTCCGCGTTCACCCACAGCACGAACTGGTCAAGCGCCAGCATCGACACTGGCGTCAGGTCCTTCCAGCTGAACGGAACGCCGGTTGCCATTGGCGTGGTGAAAAGGTTCGACAGCGTGATGATGATCTTGTGCGGATCACCCTTGGCGGCCTTGATATCGAGAAAACCTTCGGCCCCGGCGCCACCACCCTTGTTGACAACCACGATCGGCTGCTTCATCAGGTTGTTCTTGGCGACGATCCCCTGCACCAGGCGCGCCATTTGGTCGGCACCGCCGCCGATGCCGGCTGGCACCACGAACTCCACCGATTTGGCCGGCTCCCATGCGATCGCCGACGTTGGTGCCAATGACAGCGTGCCAAGCAAGGCCAGCCGCATCACGTTTGCTGAAATGGTCATTTGCAATCTCCTTTGGCTTTCGGCCCGATATCTGTGAAGGGTCGGATTGTATGGTTTTTCGTGCATGGCGAGTTCTGTGCCCGCCTCATATCGTACAGGCCATGCCGCTACACAAACTCAGTTGCAGCAAGGCCAGTCAAGTGCATGTCCAGTGCGGTTGCGGCTGCTAGAACAAGCCGACCACCTTGCCGTTGTCATCGAGGTCGATGACTTCAGCGGATGGAACCTTGGGCAATCCCGGCATGGTCATGATATCGCCGCAGACCATCACCACGAATTCGGCGCCCGCTGCCAGGCGCACTTCGCGTATGGTCACCGTGTGGCCGGATGGGGCTCCGCGCAACTGGGCGTCTGTCGAGAACGACATCTGCGTCTTGGCCACGCACACCGGATAGTGCCCATAGCCGTCGTCCTGCAGCTTCCTGATCTGTGTGCGGATCTTGTTGTCGGCGGCGATGTCGGATGCACCGTAGATCTTGGTGGCGATCTTCTTCATTTTTTCCCACAAAGGGTCAGCATCCTCGTAGACGAACGAGAAGTTGTTCTTGCCCTCGCACATCTCGATCACCTTGCGCGCCACTTCGGCCGCGCCCTTGCCGCCTTCGGCCCAGTGGCGAGCGAGGATCACTGGTGCGCCGAGCTTGCCCAACTTCTCGCGCAACAGCGCGTGTTCGCGGTCGGTATCGTAAATGAAGTGATTGACCGAGACCACGCACGGCATGCCGTAGTTGACGGTGACGTTGTGCACATGGCGCTCAAGATTGGCGATGCCTTTCTCCAACGCGTCGAGATTCTCGGTATTCAGGTTCTTCAGATCGGCGCCGCCGTGGTATTTGAGCGCGCGCACCGTGGCCACCACCACCACCGCGCTCGGTCGCAGGCCACTCTTGCGACACTTGATGTCGACGAACTTCTCGGCCCCCAGATCGGCACCAAAGCCCGCCTCTGTCACCACATAGTCGGCCAGCTTCAAGGCAGTCTGCGTGGCGATCACCGAATTGCAGCCATGCGCGATGTTGGCGAACGGTCCGCCGTGGATGAACGCCGGGTTGTTCTCGAGCGTCTGCACCAGATTGGGCGCCAACGCATCACGCAGCAACACGGTCATCGCACCGTGCACCTTGAGGTCGCTGGCGCGCACCGGTTTTTGCTCGCGCGTGTAAGCGACGATGATATTGCCCAACCGTGTCTTCAAATCCTTGAGCGAAGTCGACAGGCAGAAGATCGCCATCACCTCGGAGGCGACCACGATGTCGAAGCCATCCTGGCGCGGATAACCGTTGGCGGTACCACCCAGGCCGATGGTGATGTCGCGCAAGGCGCGGTCGTTCATGTCGACCACGCGTCGCCACTGAATGCGACGGATGTCGATGCCCAGTTCGTTGCCGTGGCTGATATGGTTGTCGATCGCCGCGGCCAGCAGGTTGTTGGCCAGGGCGATGGCGGAAAAGTCGCCGGTAAAATGCAGGTTGATGTCCTCCATCGGCACCACTTGGGCATAACCGCCGCCAGCCGCCCCGCCCTTGACACCGAACACCGGTCCAAGCGACGGCTCGCGCAGCGCGATGATCGCCTTCTTGCCAAGATGATTGAGCGCGTCGCCCAGGCCCACGGTCGTGGTGGTCTTGCCTTCGCCGGCGGGGGTCGGATTGATCGCTGTAACCAGGATCAACTTGCCGTTCGGCCGGTCCTTCAGGGTGTCGATGTATTCAAGCGAGAGCTTCGCCTTGTAATGACCGTAAGGCACCAGGTGTTCGTCGCTGATGCCCAACTTCTCGCGCGCCACCTGCGCAATGCGCTGCATGCTTGCAGCTTGTGCAATTTCGATATCTGACTTTGGCATGATGTCTTCGCTCGGTCCCTGTTATTGATCCGTGACAAGCACGGAGGATATGCTGCGCAAATGTACGGTTGGGGTATCAACCCGACCTTGACTGAAGTCAAGAAGCAGCGCGCCCGGTTGGCGATTCCTGACGTATTTCATTGCGTCGCCAAAATGCGCAAATGCTTCGGCGAACGTCATCATTTCTTCTTCGCCGCACTCTGTGGATTCAGATTGGTCAGTCGTCCGCTCTCGGTGCCGGCCGCTTCGTCAATCACCGCATTGATCAGGGTGGGTTTACCCGATGCGATGGCTTCACTCAAGGCCTTGGTCAACTCCGCCGGCGTGGTGGCGTGACAACCGACCCCGCCGAATGCCTCCATCATCTTGTCGTAGCGCGCGCCCTTGACAAAAACGGTGGGGGCCACATCGCGCCCACCGGTCGGATTCACATCGGTACCGCGGTAGACACCGTTGTTGTTGAAGACCACAACGCATATCGGCAGGTCATAGCGGCAGATGGTCTCGACTTCCATTCCGGAAAAGCCGAACGCGCTGTCGCCCTCGATGGCCACCACCTGCGTGCCGCTGGTCACCGCCGCACCGATTGCATAGCCCATGCCGATACCCATGATGCCCCAGGTGCCCGAGTCAAAACGCCTGCGCGGTTGATGCATGTCGATGATGCTGCGCGCGAAATCGAGGGTGTTGGCGCCTTCATTGACCACGTTGATGTCCGGGCGCGCCTTGAGCACATCGCGGATCGCGCGCAACGCACTGTGAAAATTCATCGGCGACGGGTTCGCAGCCAGTGTCACCGCCATCTTCGCCAGATTCTTTTCCTTGCGCTCGTTGATCGCGCCGGTCCAATCCGTACCGGGCTTGGCAAAGCCCGAATCGATGCCTGCCAGGAGGGCCGCTACACAAGAGCCGATATCGCCGATCACCGGCGCTGCGATCTCCACATTGCTGTCGATCTCGGTGGGGGCGATGTCGATCTGGACGAATTTCTTGGGTGTCGGTGCGCCCCAGGTCTTGCCCTTGCCATGCGACAGCAGCCAGTTCAGGCGCGCCCCAATGAGAACCACAACATCGGCCTCGGCCAGCACATACGAGCGCGCCGCCGACGCCGATTGCGGATGCGTATCGGGCAACAGGCCCTTGGCCATCGACATCGGCAAGTACGGAATTCCCGTTTTCTCGACCAAGGCGCGAATGTCGGCGTCCGCCTGCGCGTAGGCGGCGCCCTTGCCCAGCAGGATTAAGGGCCGCTTGGCGTTCTTGAGAATTTGTAAAGCGCGCGCTATCGCATCCGGCGCCGGTATCTGGCGCGGCGCCGGGTCAACCACCCGAACCAGGGACCGCTTGCCGTGCGCCGCATCGATGGTCTGGGCAAGAAGCTTGGCGGGCAGATCGAGATAGACGCCGCCCGGCCGGCCGGACACGGCTGCACGAATAGCGCGCGCCACGCCGATCCCGATGTCCTCGGCGTTGAGCACGCGGAATGCCGCTTTGGCATACGGTTTGGCCGCGTTGAGCTGGTCCATCTCTTCGTAGTCGCCCTGTTGCAGATCGACAATCTCGCGCTCGCTCGATCCGCTGATCAGGATCATCGGAAAGCAATTGACGGTCGCATTGGCCAGCGCGGTCAGACCATTGAGGAAGCCCGGCGCCGACACGGTCAGGCAGATTCCGGGCTTTTGCGTCAAGTATCCGGCAATCGCGGCGGCGTTGCCGGCATGCTGTTCATGGCGAAATCCGATGAAACGCATGCCTTCGGCTTGTGCCAGGCGGGCCAGATCCGTAATCGGAATGCCGACCAAGCCAAAGATGGTGTCGATGTCATTGCACTTGAGTGCGTCGATGACGAGGTGAAAGCCGTCCGTCATTTCCTGTGAAGACGTGTCGTTTGTCATTTTTCCGGAATCCTCTCCATTTTGGTGATGCGGCATGCGATAGCGGCGCACATACCGACGTTGCTTGCTTTTCTGCGCAGTTCGCTAGCGCATGGCAGCGCTTGCCTGCCCGCCCCCGTAGCTTGAAAGCGGCATCAATTTCCCGCCCTTGATCACCTTTACCGCGCAGTACTTGAATTCCGGGATCTTGCCAAACGGATCCAGTGCCGGGTTGGTCAGCAGATTGGCAGCCGCCTCGTAAAAGCAGAAGGGCAGAAAGATGCTGCCGCGCGGCGTCCCTTCGTCGACCCGCGCATGCATGCTCACCTTGCCGCGCCGCGATTCGATGGTGATCACGCCACCGGGCACTGCACCCATCGCGTCGAGATCAAGCGGGTGCACCATCGCCACCGCATACGGCTCGATGTTGTCCAACACCGAGGCACGACGCGTCATCGCCCCGGTATGCCAGTGTTCGAGTTGCCGGCCGGTGATCAACACGAACGGATACTGCGCATCCGGCCGCTCTGCCGCCGGTATCAGATCGGCCGGCACCAGCCTGGCACGGCCGCTGGCGGTCGGAAAACTGGTGGTGAAGACCACCGGCGTACCAGGATCGCCTTCCGCCTCGAGCGGATAGGTCAATCCGGATTCGGCGCACAGGCGCTCCCAGGTCATGCCGCCAATCGACGGCATGGCACGGCGCATTTCATCGAACACCTGCGCAACGCCACTGTCCTCACCGGTGTAGTTCCAGTCGAGCCCCATGCGACGCGCCATTTCCTGGATGATCCACAGATCCTGGCGCGCATCGCCCGGGCAATCCAGCGCGCGGCGCCCCATCTGGACCATGCGATCGGTATTCGAAAACGTACCGGTCTTCTCCGGAAAAGCCGATGCCGGCAACACCACATCGGCCAGGTAAGCGGTCTCGGTCATGAAGATATCCTGCACCACCAGGCATTCGAGGCTGGCCAGCGCCTCGCGTGCGTGTTGCAGGTCGGGGTCGGACATCGCAGGGTTCTCACCCATGACATACATGCCATATATCTTGTGCGGGTCGGAGGCCGGCGCCATCGCCTTGCCCATGATCTCGACCACGGTGTAGCCGGGCCTGGTATCGAGCTTCGCGTTCCACAGCTTCTCGAACTTGGCATTCGCCTGCGGGTTGTCCACCCGCATGTAATCCGGAAACATCATCGGGATCAGGCCGGCGTCGGACGCGCCCTGGACATTGTTCTGGCCGCGCAAGGGGTGCAGGCCGGTACCGGGACGGCCGATTTGCCCGGTCATCATGCACAGTGCGATCAGGCAACGCGCGTTGTCGGTGCCGTGGATGTGCTGCGATACCCCCATGCCCCACAGGATCATCGCACTCTTGGCGGTGGCGAAGGCGCGCGCCACTTCGCGAATGGTGGCAGCGGCAATGCCGCAGACCTTCTCCATCAGTTCCGGTGCATAGCCGCGCACGTTGTCGCGCAATGCATCATAGCCGCTGGTGCGATCGCGCACGAAGGTTTCATTGACGAGACCCTCCTCGACAATGGTGTACATCATCGCATTGAGCAGAGCCACATCGGAGTCGGCCTTGAACTGCAAATAGCGCCAGGCGTTGCGATGCAGGTCGTTGCGTCGCGGGTCGGCCACCACCAGCCGGGTGCCGTTCCTGGTGGCGTTCTTGATCCAGGTTGCTGCCACCGGATGATTCGACGCCGGGTTGGCGCCGATCACCAGCACCAGTTCCGCGTGCTTGACGTCAGACACCTGGTTCGACACCGCGCCCGACCCCACCCCTTCGAGCAGGGCGGCGACGGAGGATGCATGACACAGGCGCGTGCAATGATCGACGTTGTTGCTGCCAAAGCCTGTGCGGACCAGTTTCTGGAACAGGTAAGCTTCCTCGTTGCTGCCCTTGGCCGAGCCGAATCCGGCCAGCGCGTAGTTGCCGTGCCGATCCTTCAGGCCCTTGAGCCCGCCGGCGGCAAGCGCCAGCGCTTCACTCCAGGTGGCTTCGCGAAAAATATCGCCCAGCCGATCCGGGTCCATCACGAAATCGCCGGATTTCGGCGCCCCTTCACGGCGGATCAGGGGCTTGGTCAGGCGCTGGCGGTGATGCACGTAATCAAACCCGTAGCGGCCCTTGACGCACAGGCGACCATGGTTTGACGGGCCATCGCGCCCGTCGACGGCGAGAATGCGGTTGTCCTTCACCTTGTAGGTCAATTGACAGCCGACCCCGCAGTACGGGCACACCGACTCGACCAGCTTGTCAGGCTTGATCATGCCGACGTTGTTGGCCGGCATCAAGGCACCGGTCGGACAGGCTTGCACGCATTCGCCACAGGCGACGCACGAGGACTCGCCCATCGCGTCATCCAGGTCGAAAACGATTTTCGAGTGATCACCGCGCATGGCGAAGCCGATCACGTCATTGAC
>ENA-ORBV01000278-ORBV01000278.1-microbial-mat-metagenome-genome-assembly--contig:-NODE-278-length-114679-cov-25.610923_pt1 | contig 114679 bp, 117 predicted proteins | sample MGYA00237777_ERZ505514 | MGnify/ENA primary metagenome ERZ505514 (study PRJEB26160, sample SAMN06269048) | microbial mat metagenome | isolation source: Oligotrophic lake microbial mat | place...
GGCCCGGGTGGCAGCGTGGGCCTGATACTGACACCGATGCAATTGCAGGGCCGCCTGGCGGCGCTGATTCCGCCGCCGCGCAAGCATCGGCATCGCTACTTCGGGGTGCTGGCGCCCAACGCGCCGCTGCGCGAGTCGGTCATCGCACTGGCGCAGCCCGTTGAGATTGCCGCCGCACCGACGCCGGTTGCGCCGATCCTGCCGGAAGCGGGCCCCGACAGAGCCAATGCATCGCCAAGCGGCGCGCTACGTCTGGGCGCTTCTGCTGGCGCGCATCTACGAGGCGCTACCGCTTACGTGCCCGCAGTGCGGCGGCGCGATGCGCATCATCGCTTTCATCACCGAGACGGCGGTGATCCGGGAGATTCTCGGTCATCTGCGTGAGCCTAAGTCACCGCCGCGTCTGATGCCGGCCCGTGAGCCGCCGCTGTGGGAAATCTCGCGCGTGAAGCGGGCGAAATCGGCCTGCTCACGTCTGCTGCCATTGAAGCAATTTTGCGCGAAGCGCTGCGGCAACGCCGCGTCAACCGGCTGTTCACAGCGATGGACGCTGCCTCACAAGCCGACCTTGCGCCCATGACAATGGAAGAAATTCAGGCCGAGGTCAACACCGTTCGCGCGGAGCGCCGGGCGAATGCGGCTGGTCGTTGACACCAACGTCGTCGTTTCAGCCTTGCTGTGGAACGGTTTGCCGCGCCGGCTGCTCGACATAGCGCGATCCGGCGATGTGGAGATTTACACCAGCGGCGTGTTGCTGGCTGAATTGGCGGCGACACTTCTCAGGCCCGGACTCGCCGAAAAACTTTCCGCCACCGGTAGATAGTCCGCCTCTGGATCTGCTCATCATCGGCGCGGGAATCGGGGGAGTCGTGGCGCAAGGGCAATAAGGGCGAGGGGCGGGGTCGGCGAGCCTTTTTAGCTGGGACAATGGCGAGACTGTCTAACTTTCATGATGTCCACTCGTCACCCCGCATCATGAAAGTTATTTCACGCTAAACAGCTTGGCTGGCCCATTGCAGGCGACGCCTTGCCATGAACCCCAGCATTACCAGACCTGCCAGCAGCATGGCATAGGTTGACGGCTCCGGTACCGGTAGAGCTACACCCGACGTGATGAAATGCCCGTCATCGGCCAGGCCATTGGCTGCGGTGAAGCCGTAAAACACCGAGTGCCCGATGGGGTCGCCCGACTGCGGGTCAAACACTACCGGCCCCAGCGCGTTCAGGTCAACCAGGGCCGATACCGAAAAAGACTGAAAGGGGAGGAAGATGGAGCCGGTCAAGGTTCCGGTTTCGTCATTGCTCCCGGATGGGGCATAGTCGACGATCGCACGCAATTGAAAGTTCCGATCCCGGATCCCGTCGCCCAAACCTGTTTCTGTGAATGCAAGGGGAGCAACCGACCCAGCCTGCAGAATCTGGAGGCTGGGCGATACCGGATCACCGGAGAAGTGGAACGTGTCGACAGCAAATGCGACGCTGTAACTGTCTCCCAGCCCCTCATAACCGAGACCGGAGCCGCCGTTGCCCAGTCCGGCCGTACCTGCCAAAGTGAACGTCAAACCATCACCGCGGACCACCGATCCCGGTGGAATGAAGAAGTGGAAGTCGAAAGTGAAAGCCTGGTTGAAATCAAGCGTGATCGCGCTGGGTGCAAATCCTGCGCCGGCACGGCCACCGACGCCAGGCGCCGTCAACTTCAAGGTGCTATAGGTAAAGCCATTTCCCGGCGTCTCGTTGATGGCCGTCGCACTGCCAAACAGGTTCCAGGTAGTGAAATCAGTGAACCCTGAGTTCAGGCTGACGCCTTGCGCGGCGTGCGCGCCAGACACCAAGCCTAGCGCCATAAGCGCCGCGATGAATGAATGTTTGCGAAGCATGGAACTTTTCTCCCTTTACTGATTTCGTTAACAACCAATCACGATGGTTCTTTTGGCCATGCATCGATGCTCCCATCGTGCAGCCACTCTGAGCAAGCTTCAAGCCAACGCCGTAAGACGGCGACCAGCAAGAAAAAAAGCATTAGTAATCAATCGTCTAACAGATGCCGGCGGCGATGTTTTCCTGCGCTCGGTCGGATACATCCATTTTTTTCCGGCGCGTGTAAAGTCGAACCCTGATGCATTTGCATCACGCCCCGCCGGGGTTGACGATGTCGACGCCGCAGCATCCTGTCATCGGCTTGTATTGCTTTTTAGCGACAAAGGGCGACCATGGCACATGTGCCTGCCAAAGATTTTTCGGGCCTTGTCATATCCGAATTGAACGCGCTGATTCTGGGTCTGTACCGTCTCAGCGCTGAAGTCTCTTACGCCTCGTTTCAAGCGGCGGTGTTGCAGCATATCCAGGCATATATTCCGTTCGATTCGGCCTGGTGGGGCAATGCATCGGTGCAGCCGGAAGAAATTCTGCGCCTGCATCTGCACAACTGTGATGCGTCGATTCTTGAAACCTACCGGCCCTACATGGAGCAGGATTTTTTTCGCGCCGCGTTGATTGCGCAACCGGGATACACCATCAACATGGTAGAGCTGCCTGCGTACGCGGCTTACAGGGACAGCGAGCTGTATCGAAACGTCGGGCAGCGCTACCACATCGCATGCTCGCTGGGCACGCTGATGGTGGTGCCGGTGTCGTCGCTGTACGAGTTTCTTACCTTGTGGCGGCGCGATTTCAGCAAGCCGTTTACCGAGGCAGAGCGCCAAACCAAGCAACTTTTGATGCCGCATCTGATACAAGCGCACCAGGCCAACCTTCTGGTTGCGGTGCTGGGCCAGTCCAATGAGCGCGGCAGTGTATGGGCCATCAGCGACGAGCGCGGATTCTTGCGCCAGAGGACGCCGGGTTTTGTCCACGGCCTGCGCGCGCACTGGCCCGGCTGGCAAGGCAGTCGCCTGCCGAACGTGCTGCTCGAAAGCGTCAAATCGGGGACCAACTGGAGCAGCGCGAAAATCAAGCTGGCGATCAGCGAAAAATGTAGTTTCCGTTATATCGAGCTCCAGTCTATGGGCGCGCTCGATACCTTGTCTCCCCGTGAGCTGGAAATTGCCCATCGATACGCACACGGCGAAACCCATAAGGTGATAGCGGCGGCGTTGACGCTGTCTCCCGCCACGGTGCGCAACCACCTCGCTAATTGCTACCGCAAACTCGCAGTCAACAACAAATACGAGCTGGCGCGCCGGGTGGCCGAGCCATAAAGGCCGAGCTGAGGCCAGCTACCTTACCGCATCCCACACCAGCTTGGTCGCGGTCAAAAACATGCCCGCGTACAACAGCCGATAAAACAATATCTGGTTGATGCGCCGCGCCAGGCGTATGCCTATCCATACTCCAATGGGCGCAACCGGCAACAGGCCGACGGTCCGCCTCCCCCCAAGTGGCTTGGCCGGGAAGCGGCTGTTGTTGGCGATCAGCGTGAGACGGCCGCATTGGTGCCGATAATCCCAACCAATCCAGCGGTCACGCGCGGCGCATTTCAGCGCCGACCCCGAAAAGGTCAGTAACGCAATCCATTCCTCTTTGTAGGTGGCGACGTACCAAAGCGTGTGGCCGATCTTCGCCAAGTCGCCAAGGGTGTGGTGTTGCTGCGTCAGTTCCCGATAGCGTGGCTCTTCGCCGACGCCGACCGGACCAACGGCTATTTGCTTCAGATCGATACCCATCCGAAGTTTTTACGCGGATCGCGCCGACTTGTTCAGCTTTAGATATCAATGGCTCGATCGGGCGATGATTTACTGAAAGGGGAAATTCACCCTGAGCTTGTGCACGACAGCGATTTCCCTGCATCGCGGGATGCTGGTATCGTCTCCCGTTCGACGAAAGGATCCCCCGCCATGCATGCCATCTGCCCAAAACCACTGATCCTCGCCGCCGCGTTGTGTGCCGCAACCATCGGCACCCTGGCCAAGGCTCAGGAATTTCCCGGCACGACCCCTGTCACGATCGTCATGACCTTCCCGGCCGGCTCCGGCGTGGACATCGTCGGCCGCCTGTTGCAGGATTCGCTGCAAAAAACCCTCGGCACCAGCCTGGTGTACGAATACCGCCCCGGCGCGGCCGGCAATGTCGCCTCGGAATACGTGGCACGTGCCAGACCGGACGGCCATACCATCCTGTTCGGCACCGCCGCCACCCATGGCGTCAATGCGGCGCTATACAAAAAGCTGCCGTTCGACGTGGAAACGGATTTCACGCCGATTTCAACCATCGTCAATGTTTCCAACGTGCTGACCGTCAACCCCACGGTGATCGATGTGAAGAGCGTGAAGGAACTGATCGATCTGGTGCGCGCCAACCCGTCCACGTACAACTACGCCTCCACCGGCAACGGCACCGGCACCCATCTGGCGATGGCGGAATTCCTGGCCAAGACCGGACTGACCATCACCCACATCCCCTACAAGGGCGGGCCTGACGCGGTCGCGTCGGTGGTCAAGGGTGATGTGTGCTGCTACATGAGCCAGGTACAGGCCATGCTGCCGCACTACAAGGCGGGCAAGGTGCGCCTCCTGGGGGTCACCACCAAAGAGCGTGTCTCGGCGATTCCGGAGATCCCCACCATCGCCGAGTCGGGTGTGCCGGGCTTCGAGAACTACACCTGGTTCGGCATGTTCGGCCCGAAGAACATGAACCCGGTGGCTGTGGGCAAGATCAACCAGGCGGTCAAGGCGGCGCTGGAAACCCCGGCGCTGCGCCAGCGCCTGATCGACACCGGCAACACGCCGCGCTGGGAAACTCCCGAGCAGTTCAAGGCCACGGTCAAGGCCGACCGCGCCAAATGGGCGGTGGTGGTCAAGGAGTCCGGCGCGACCGTGGATTGAGCCTGGCAATGCTGCAAGCGCGGCGTGGCCAGGCTCAGGGCTTGATCGAAGCCTTGGGGGGTACGTAGTAACGCGTGGTCTTCAATTCCGCTTCGGCATGCGCCAACAGCGCCTCATAATGCAGTTCTTCGTCGGCGGCGAACAGATCGCGTGCGATCCCCTGCGTGAGCCGATTGACACCGATGGTCAGGCCGGGAATGTCACCCGCCAGCTGGCCGTGACTCATGGCCGAGCCCCAGTTGAACAGGTGGATGTTGCGTGCCGCCGGCAGAACACCGGGACTGCGCTCGATGAACTCGAAACCGGCGCCCAGATAGGGAAAGCGCGCCGCTTCGGCGTGCATTGATGCCTCATCGGGCGAGACGCGGTTGGCCCAGGTTTCAACCTGGCGCGTGAATGTGGCGATCTCCGGGCGCTGCATCAGGTCGACGTCGAATCCGCTTGCCACAATGACCGTGTCGAAGGCATATCGGGCTTTCGGTGTGATCACCTGAACACCATCTTCACCCGGCCGCACATCCGACCAGCCCTCGCCCAGGTGCAGCGCGAAGTTGGCATGGCCGTCACAGCGCAACACCGACTCGAACGGCGGTGGCACCTGCTCGGCGTACACATAGGTCAGGAATTTCCAGCGGGCCTGGTCCGAGAGTGCGGCGAAACCATGAAAGAACCCGGGAAATGAAGTCCATTTGGACTTGTTGACCTGCGGCAACGTCGGCCGGCGCGCAAACATCAACACCTCACGTGCACCGGCCTCAAGCGCTGTGGCCGCGTTGTCGAACGCGGTGGCACCGGCGCCAAGCACGCCGATGCGCTTGCCCTTGAACGCCGCGAAATCAAACTCGCCGGACGCGTGCAGCACACGCGCGGACGCCGGCCCCGTGCGCGGATCGAAGGAAGGAAACGCCGGCCAGCGCAAACTGCCGCTGCCCTCCCGACCCAGCGCCAGTACCACCTTGCGTGCATACACCGTCTCGCGGCCGCGCGGACCCGTAAGCCCGGCGCGCAATGCATCCCCCTGCGGTTCCAGCGTCACCAGGGCAGTGCCGTTTTCAACTTCGATGCCGACCGTTTCGCGCACCCACAACAGGTAGTCGCGCCATTCCAGCCGCGGCACCTTGTAGAGCTCGGCCCAGCCCGCCGCGCCGTGGCGCGCTTCATGCCAGGCGCGATAGGTCAGGCTGGCCACCCCCAGATCAGGCCCGGTCAGGTGCTTGGGACTGCGCAGGATCTGCATGCGCGCAAAGGTCGCCCAAGGACCCTCGCGTCCGACGCTCTCGCGGTCGATCACGCGCAGGTTGTGCATGCCGTCGCGCTTGAGGCCGTAAGCGGCGGTCTGGCCGCACATGCCGGCGCCCACCACCAACACGTCGAGCATGGTCTTGCCGTCAGGGCCTGCGCGCGGCGGCACCCAGTTGGCAGCGGGAAAATTGAGCCGCGCCAGGTCGTTGCGCGCCTGTTCTTCAAGCAGGGCTAATCCGGTGTTAGTGTGCATGCCTCGGATTATCCACGAGCATTGCGCCGGTGTAAGCTTGAAGACTCACGCGGGCAGTTCGACTGCCACAGGAAGCTCCATGGGATCCATCTTTGCGCGACTCTCGGCCGTGTGCCGGCTGGGTGTCGCCATGGCGGCGGCGTGAATCCGGGCGCAGAAGCGATGGCCAGGAGCCCGGCTGACGCCTATACCTGGCTGCCCGGTGGCAACAGCAAGCAACTTTGCCTGCAACCCGCACACCGACGAGGTTCCGTTGGACTTGCGCAAGGGTCCCGCACCGGCGACCCTGGCAGCGGCCCCCGTCGTCATAGTAGTGAACCCTGCCGTGCCGACTACGAGCATGGCCCGGTTCCTCGCCTGCGACCATGCCCGCCGGGGCACGGTGATCACCGAAGCCAACATCAAGGCCGACTGAAATGAACGCACCCTTCACGCCACCGCACCGCGCGCCGGACAGTTCCATCGGCCGCGACACCCCTGACCCGGCCACCCCCAGCGAAGAACGCTGGGGCAGCGACGTCATCGCCGACACCTTGCGCGCGATGAACATCCCCTACCTGGCGCTCAACCCCGGCGCCTCGTTCCGCGGCCTGCACGACAGCCTGGTCAACCACCTGGGCAATTCAGCGCCCGAAATGCTGCTCTGCCTGCACGAGGAGGTGGCGGTGGCCATCGCCCATGGCTACGCCAAGGCCAGCGGCAAGATGATGGGGGTGGTGCTGCATTCCAACGTCGGTCTGATGCACGCGACCATGGCGGTATTCAACGCCTGGTGCGACCGCGCGCCGGTGCTGATGCTGGGAGCCACCGGCCCGTGGGACGCGGCGCGGCGCAGGCCGTGGATCGACTGGATCCACACCACCGCCGACCAGGGCGCGCTGGTGCGCGACTACACCAAGTGGGACAACCAGCCCGGCTCGGTGCCAGCCGCAGTGGAAGCCATGTTACGCGCCGGACAGATCGCGCAGACCGCGCCGTGCGGCCCGGTGTATGTGAACCTGGATGCTGCCCTGCAGGAACAGAAGATGGCCGCGCCCCTGCCGGCGCCGGACGCCGCGCGCTTTGCAGCGCCGCTAGCACCGCCGCCGCGCGCCGCCGATGTGGCGCGCGCCGCCGAGTTGCTGTCGCAGGCGCGGCATCCGTTGATCCTGTGCGGGCGCATGTCGCGTGACCAGGCTGACTGGAATCGCCGCGTGGCGCTGGCCGAGAAGCTGCAGGCGCAGGTGATCACCGATCTGAAAACCGGCGCCACTTTTCCCACTGCGCATGCGCAGCACGTGGGCCCGCCTGGCAACTTCATGTCGCAAGCGGCCTGCGCTGCGCTGCGCCTGGCCGACGTGGTGCTGCTGCTGGATTGGGTGGACCCGGGCGGTGCCTTCAAACAGGCCGGCGGCATCGCGCCTGGCACCCAGGTGATCAACGCCTCGCTGGACAGCCACAACCACCGCGGCTGGAGCATGGACATGGGCAGCCTGGCGCCGGCGGACGTGTTCATGCTGTGCGAACCGGACGCCGCCGTTGCAGCACTGCTGCCGGCGGTGTTGGCGCGCCCCCCCGGGGCCTGGCCGGCCAGGGCGGCACTCGCCCCTGCGCCGGACGACGACGTGGTGAGCATCCGCGCCGTGGCCGACGCGCTGGCAGAACACGCGCCGGCCGAAGAGGTTTGCCTGGTGCGCCTGCCGCTGGGCTGGAACGGCGCCTATCGTGACTTTCATCATCCGCTCGATTACCTCGGTGGGGACGGCGGCGGCGGTGTGGGAGCCGGCCCGGGCAACGTAGTGGGCGCCGCGCTGGCCCTGCGCGGCAGTGCACGCATGGCGGTGGGCATCATCGGCGACGGCGATTTCCTGATGGCCAACACTGCGGTGTGGACGGCGGCGCACTATGGCTTGGGGCTACTGTTGGTGGTGTGTAACAACCATTCGTTTTTCAACGACGAGTTGCACCAGGAACGGGTGGCGAAGGAGCGCAGTCGCCCGGTGGAAAACAAGTGGATCGGCCAGCGCATGAGCGAACCGGTGATCGACATTGCGCAGATGGCGGGATCAATGGGGGCGGAAGCGATCGGCCCGGTGACGCGCGCGCAGGATCTGCGACCGGCCGTAGCGCGCGGACTGGCCGCAGCCCGCGCGGGCAAGGTGTGCGTGATCGATGCGCGCGTCGCGCCGGGCTACGATGCCAACATGAGCGGCGCACCCGCCCCTGCGCTGCACCAGCGCTGAAGCGCAAACGACCAATCCAACCGGAACCTGCCGTGATCGAAGTTTCCTGCTTCTACAGCCTCTCCTCGCCTTGGGCCTACTTCGCCGGGCCGCGCATGGTCGATATCGCCAGGCGCCACCATGCGAAGCTCGTTTTCAAGCCCTACGATTTCCAGTCGGTGGTCACGCAGACCGGCGGCGTGCCGCTGCGCACCCGCCCGCCGGCACGGCGCACCTACCACGCGCTGGAACTGGACCGCTGGCGCAAGTACCTCGGCATGCCGATGAACCTGCAGCCGAAGCATTACCCGGAACTGGTGACCGATGCGGACTGGAACAAGCGCCCGGGCTGGATGGTGATCGCCGCGCAGGAACGCGGCCTGGACGCGGCGCGTTTGTCGCACGCCCTGCTGCGCGCCCTGTGGGCCGAAGAGCGCGATACCGCACAACCCGAGGTGCGCATCGCGGTGGCCAACCAGAACGGGCTGGATGGCGCGGCGCTGCACGCGGCGGAAACCTCGCCTTCCGTGCAGGCGCTCTACCGGCAGTACAGCGATGAGGCGGTGGCGCAAGGGATTTTCGGTGCGCCGATCTTCGTGCTCGACGGTGAGCGCTTCTGGGGCCAGGACCGGCTGGATTTCCTCGATCGGGCGCTCGACGCCAGGCGCATGCGCGACGCGAAGCAATAGTGGTTGAAATGCGGGATGTTTGGCAAGGCATCGCGCCATCGCGTCGATCCGGCGCCGGGCGGTCAGAGAAAGCGCTGCGCCAGGTAGGGTGCGGGATCGACAAAGGGTGTTTCACCGCTTATCAGTTCGGCCAGCAGCCGGCCTGTCACCGGGCCTAAGGTGAACCCCTGGTGTGCATGACCGAAGTTGAACCACAGGCCAGGATGACGCGGTGCCGCGCCGAGGATAGGCTTCATGTCGGCGGTGCAGGGCCGCGAACCCAACCAGGGATCCGCCTCGACCGGGTGACCAAGCCGCACAAGCTCGCGCGCGGATGCCTCGGCGCGCAGCAGTTGCACCGGCGTGGCAGGCGCGTCCTGGCGTGCAAATTCGGCGCCGGTGGTGATGCGCAGGCCGCGCGCCATCGGCGCCAGCAGGGCACCGCGCTCGACATCCAACATGGGCATGTTGGGCATCGCGTCGCACGCATAGTGCCGATGGTAGCCGCGCTTGACGAACAATGGCAGGCGATAGCCCAGGCGTCTGGTCAGGGTGTCGGCCCACGGCCCCAGCGCGATGACGGCGTGTGCGGCGCGCACCGCCGCCCGGGCCTGCCCGGCGGCGCCGGTGTCCACGACCCATCCCGCGCCATCGGCGCGCAGGGTCAGCGCATCACCGGTGGCGAAGCTTCCACCGCGCTGCACAAACAAGCGTGCGTAGCGCGCCACGAGTTCGCCGGGGTCAAGCACGGTCCAGGGATCCTTCCAGTGGACGGCACCCGCCAGCGGCATGCGCAGGACCGGTTGCGCAGCGGCCAGCGCGGCGCGGTCGAGCACGGCGCAGGCCAGCCCGTGAGCCCGGGCGACGGTGGTGGCGTGGGCGGCTGCGGCGTCAAACACCTGGTCGGAGCGGTACATCTGCAGCCAGCCGTCCTTGCGTACGAGGTCGGTCGCGCCGGCGGCTTCGATCCATCCGGCGTGCTCGGTGAGGCAGTGTTCGATCAGCCGGCTGTAGGCCTGCACCACCGCCGCATAGCGGCGCGGCGCGCTTGAAACCCAATACCTGAACAGCTGCGGCGCCATGCGCGAAAGCGCGCCCATGTGATAGTGAGCGTCGTTGCTGCGGCCACTGACTATGCGTGCCAGCGTGGCTACGTCACGCGGGAAGGCGTAGGGCCGGACAGCCTCGCGCTGGATGATGCCGGCATTGCCGTACGAGGTTTCCCGGCCCGGTTGGGTGCGGTCGATGAGGGTGACGGCATGGCCGCGCTGTTGCAGCGCCAGCGCCGTGCCGACCCCAACCATGCCGGCACCCAGAACGATGATTTCCATGGCAGTGTTCGCTTAGTGTGAGAGGCGCGCGCCGGTTGGTCGCCGGTGATCGTTGCTCGTGGTCGGAGCAGCCCTTGGACGAACCGCGTCAGGCGGCTTGCAGAAACGCCTGCTGGCGCTTGGCGATAAGCCGGCCGAGATGGGCAACCCGCGAATCGGCGTTCACCTCACCCGCTTTGGCCGCCAGGTAGTCGGGATGGCCGAAGCCTTGCAGCAGGTCCTGGTAGGCCAGGTGCATGGCAGCGTCGAAGGCGCGCTCGCGCCCTTCGGCATCGCGCGCCGGATGCGCCGGGTACAGCGTGAGGCAGGGAAACATGCCCGGCGGCACCGGGATGTTGGCGTCGTGCACCCGCCCGCGCCGCATGATGGCCGGCAGCAGGTGGGTGTGCGGCCCGTCGGGGGAGACCCCGCCGGGGTGGGGAATCGGGTTGGTGATTTCCACCCGCGCCAGTTGCGACACGATGACCCGCGCCGGGCTGGCGGCCACGATCGCTGCATTGAGCGCGTGATCATCGATCCAGTGCCGCCCGCAGGCGGCGCGCAATACGGCAAGCAACACCGCGTCGCCGGTGCGCACCATGAAATCCGCCGTATGCAAACCCAGCCCCAGGTCGAACAGAACCTCGCCACGCGCGCTCCGGAGAATGGAATCTTCGTCGGGCCCGAGCTCGGTGACGCAGGCGCGGCGCGCCATGCCGGCGGTCTCGGCCGGAAGGCAAAACACCACGCCGTGGTTCCACAGGCGCGGATTGGCGGAGGGTGTTTCGTAGGCGAGCGGCACGATCTCGCCGCTTTGGCGCACGCGGATGGCACCGCCGCTGGTGACCACCGTGTACGCATCGGGCTGCAAGGTCGGCCCGTGATGGTGAAACTCCGCCAGCACGCCAAATTCGCCAACGCTCCAGCTGGAGGTGGGGTCGGCGAGATGGCGGGCCAGCAGTGGACCAAGGGATGACATGGCGGGGATTCCGTAAAACGACGCGCCATCATGCCGCGCATGGGCGCACAGCACAAGCCTTCAATCCAGCGGCGCGGGGTTGTCCTTCGGTTTGCCGCCGGCGAACTGCGCCACCGCCACCCCGGCCAAGGTGATGGCCGCGCCCAGCATCTTGACGGCACCAAAGCGCTCGTCGGTGAACATCCAGGCGACGACACCGGCCACCGGCGGCATCAGGTATTGCAAGGGTGCGGTGCGAGCGACGCCGCGCACCGCGTTGACCCAGGCCCACAACAGCCACCCCACGAAGGCCGACACCACGATGGCCCAGGCGAGCCCCCCAGCCCAGCGCCGAGAGTACGCCCCACGGGGCGTTGTAACCCGCCGGCAGGGCCATCACCAGCATGGCACGCCACCGAGGACGGTGGCATAGGCCATGACCACCACCGCACCATGCTTTTCCACATGCGGCTTGGCCACCACCGTGTAGTAGGAAAACACCGATGCCGCCAGCAGCAGAAACAGGTCGCCGCCGCTGGCGCGCCAGTGGCCGCCAAGCAGCTTGTCGGAAAGGAACACCAGCACGCCGATGAGCGCTTCGGCCTGCGCGGTGCTCAACGCGCGCCTGCCCCTTCGAGCATCTTCACCATGGCAGCGTAGCCGCGCCCGCGAGCCAGCCCCAGGGGCGTGGTGCCGTTGCGGTCCGCCAGGTTGAGATCGGCCTTCGCCTCGATCAGGTGCTTGAGCGTGGCCTGGTGGTTGGCGCCACCGTTGCCCAGCACGATGGATTCGATCACCGCGGTCCAGCCGAGGTTGTTCACATGGTTGAGCGGTGCGCCGGCGCCGATGAGCAGGCGCACCACCTCGGCATGCCCGAGATGCGCCGCCGCGATCAGCGCCGTGCCGTCGTAGCGGCTGGTGATGTTGGTAGCCTTGCAGCCAAATTCCAGCGCCGCCTTGAGCGTGGGTACGTCGTTGGCCACGGCGGCGATGGTGACGATGTCGTAACGGTCGTTTTCCAGCGCGTTGGGGTCGGCGCCGGCCGCGACCAAGGTGCGCATGGCGGGGATGTTGGATTTGTAGGCGGCGACGTGGAGGGGGGTGCGCTTGTAGCTGTCGCGCGCGGTGACAGAGCCACCGGCAGCAATGGCGCGCGTGATCGCCGCCGCATCGCCATTCGTGGCGGTGGAGAACAGGCCGGTGTAAGCGCGCTCTTCAGTTGCCGAAGGCGGCACCTGGGCATGCGCCGGGCCGAGCATCGCCAGGGCCAGGGCACAACGGCCCAGGTTGGTGAAGATTGTCCTTGTCATCGTAGGTGGTGGCGGATCGCAGAGGTGCCATTGTGACTGGTTGCTGCGGGACATGGCTCGCGAAGTGACCCCCGGCCTTCGTGGTTTGCCAACGCGGCTCATGCCTTATCGGAGACTCTTCGCCGCGTGCAGATCGGCGACGCTGACCATCAACAACATTGGCTCAAGCGGCGACTCGTCGAGGCCGATTTGAAGGTAGAAGCGTTTGGCGTCCTCGGCGATGGCATGAACGATCAGACCGCGAATGCCAATGGCGTCGCCCGCATGGATGACGCGGCGCGCCGCGTCCTGGAACATGGCGCGGCCAATGCCCTGGCCGTGATGGGTACGCGCGACGGCCAGTCGGCCAAGTACCACGACCGCAATCGGATCCGGCAGGTTGCGGCGGAACCGGCCTGGCGCCGCGGCCGGCACAATAGCCGATAACGCGAGGGCATAGTAACCAAGCACCCGGGTCAGCTGGCACGCGACGAACGTACGCGATGCGCCGCTGACCTGGTTGGCCATGGCGCGACGCTTGAGCCACGTGTCCGGCGACTCGACGCCGCTGTCGAAGCCGGCGACGTTGTGGTGCAGCGAGAGTGGCTCCGGCGCGGAAAGTACCGAAGTCACGCCACCGGCCACGGCGTCTTGGCGCGCATGGTCTTGCGCAGACGCGCGTTCGGCTGCGCCGGTTGGTCGCGACGTTTCAGGAACTCGGCATAGGCCTCGGGGCTCACCACCATGAAGGCGCGATCGAGGAGCATTTCCTCGGCCGCGCGGCGCGCGGCTTCGAGGATGAAGCCGGTGCGCGTCTTGCCGGCCGACTCCGCGGCACGATCGATCAGGTCGCGCTGGGCGGCAGGAATCCGCAAGTCGAGGGAATCACGGCGAGGCTTGGCGGCAATGGCGGTGGCGCTTGACATGGAAAAATCCGGGGAGAAGGGCTCGTGTGGACTCGACCATAATGTAACGACAACGTCATTACAAAAGGATTTTCCCGTTACTTTTAGGCATGGATGCCACGCGTCAAACCGGTCCTTGCCTGCGCCCCTCAAGCTAGTCAACATCGGCGGGTCTCGCTTAAGCGCCAACTCACCGCCTACCAAATGTTGCGAATTGGTGTATTCCGTGGTGGGCCTGGCCGCGCCTGGGATAGTCACTTCACGGGCATCGACTCAAGCGTTTTTGCCGACGCCGACAGTCCCTCAAGCACCGCGTCTGACACCTGCTGCGGAAATGCCGGCGGCAGGTTCTTCTGCACTGCCTCGATGACGCCGGGCGTCGCGGCCAGGATCTCTTCGATCAATCGTTCCGCGTTTTCGCCCAGGCCGCATTGCGCCGCCATGGCGTTGAAGTGGCGGCGCAGGATTTCCTTGAGGTGGGTGTGCTTGTTGCGCCCTCGCACCGCCATTGCAAGCCGGGCGTTGTGCCACGAAATCCGGCTCGGCCCTTCACCCATGACGGGCCACACCGACAGGATGTCGTAGAGCGGCGTGAGCTGGAAGCGCCCGCCTGCGAGGATGCGCAAGCTGAAGTTCTTCGCGTGGCCGTCAGTCGCGGCCAGCAGCCAGAACAGGATCTGCGCCTTGAAGAGAGTGGCCAGATCCTGATTTCGGTTGACCGACCCCCTGAGAATTTTCGCGATCTCGGCCATGCCCGGGCCGCCATCGCGCTCGTACTTGCGCGCGGACGGAACACCAAAGACCTGGCAAAAATCTTCCTGCACCAGACGCAGCCAGTAGGCCCCGCTGGAATGAAGCTGGCGATCGAAGCGCTCCACGACAAGCACCTTTTGCGCGCCGAATTGCCCGATCTCGCAAGCGGTGACCGGCAGGCCGTAGGCCCGCAGGATGGCTGCACATAGCCATTCGTTCTCCACCGATGAGGACATGTCGACCCGCATGCCACCGACAAGCCCGAGCGGCAACTTGAAGATATGCGTGGTGGGCGTAGCTCCCAGCGGCCGGCACCATTGGCCCTGATGCAGCAGGAAGGCCGTTTTCTCCTGCGCGCCGGCAATGGAAATGCGGAAGTCCGGCGCGACCGCACCAAACGCCGGCTGCGCCACCGCCGCCACCAACGCGCGCTCCACCGCGGCTTCTGAAAGCGGGATGGCTTCGATACGGGCGATATCCGGCGGCGCTTCGTCCAAGCCAAGCAACTGCACGGCCCCCACACAGTCGCGCCCGATGGCCGCAAGCAGGTCGAAGGCGTCCCTTGAGGCAACATGAAACTGCTCCCGCAAACGCTTGCGAATGACATCCGCGTCCGGCAACAGATTGTCGAAATACGCCTCAACCGCCGCACCCCGGATAGGCGCCTGGTCAAGCCCGAAGGGCAGGGACAAGGACAACGGCCGCCCTTCGGCGGCTGCCATCCACGCGGCGTCATACCGCAACTCCATATCGCCCCGCGCCGGGAGGTGCCACTCAGCGACGCGCTGACCGTTAACCCACACCGTAAGCGCGCGCGCACGCGACCTGCGCCCCATGTGCTACCACTCCGCCTTTGTGTCAGCCTGATCAGTCGTGCGATCCTGGATGACCACTTCCAGCCCGAGAAGCGCGCACAGTGCCAGCAGACGCTCGACCGTGAGGTTGCCGGGCGAGCTTTCAATCTCGGACAGGCGGTTCTGGCTCAGGGGCAGCTTGGCGGCCAACGCGCTCTGTGAAAGCCCGACTGCACGCCGACGCGCGGTGAGGATTTGGCCTAGCTGGGGGGCGTGGGTGAGGACTTGGCGCATGGGCAGATTATCGTCTTAATCGATTAATGCATTATATCGTTTTTCGCGATAAATTTACAATATCGACTATGCCGATAGTTTTGTTGAGTTTAGTTTGCGTACCCGATATATTGCAGCGCCAGCGGGGTAGGTCTTGTGCCCTTGGACAGATTGGCATATGCTTGGCATATGCCAATCAGCTTACCGGGCTCAACATGACTGAACGCAACGCCTCGCTGTTCCGCAACGGCCGTAACCAGGCGGTACGGATCCCGCGCGAGTTCGAGATGGAAGGCACCGAGGTGGTGATACGCAAGGATGGCGACCGCCTGATCCTCACGCCAATCCGCAAAAACCGCTTGCTGGATCTGCTGGCTGCCTGGGAGCCGCTGGACGAGGGCTTGCCCGATGTGGAAGACGGTCCGCCCCAGATCCGGGACGCGTTCTGATGACCGAGCCCGTCTGGATGCTGGACACCAACACGCTGTCCGACCTGATTCGAAACCCCCGCGGCACGCTAGTTCAGCACCTGAGCAGCAAGGCGCCCGACGCAGTCTGTACCAGCATTGTGGTGGCCTGCGAATTACGTTTTGGCGCCAACCGCAAGGGTTCGGAAGCCCTGACCAAGCGGGTTGAGCAACTGCTTGCGTCCTTGCCAGTGCTTCCCCTCGACGACCCCGCCGACCAGCACTACGCTGACATCCGCACGACGCTGGAGCGTGCCGGCACGCCTATCGGCAACAATGACCTTTTCATCGCCGCGCATGCAAGGTCACGCGGCATGACGCTGGTTACGCACAATATGCGCGAGTTTGAAAGAGTGCTGGGGCTGCGCGTGGAGGATTGGCTGACCGCGCCTGCATAAGCGCGGCGCGGCGCTGAAAACCAAAGTGGCTGCTGTTGGTTGAGCCTTGCCATCACCTTGTCGTGATGGAACACAAATAGCTGTAGGCGCGAAATTCTCCTTCTTTAAACACGCTAAAGTACTTGCTCGGGTATCCACCCAGCCGCGTCTCCGGTGTCCGGGCCAGCGTCCTCAGACGTCTATATTCAACGCCCGCAACGCGTTCGACTCAATAAACGCCCGTCGCGGCTCCACGTCATCACCCATCAACGTCGTGAAGATCCCGTCGGCCGCAATCGCGTCCTCGATCTGCACGCGAAGCAAGCGGCGCACGGTGGGGTCCATGGTGGTTTCCCACAACTGCAACGGATTCATTTCGCCGAGGCCCTTGTAGCGCTGGCGGCTCAAGTTGCGTTCGGCATCCGCCAGCAGCCAGTGAACTGCGGCGCGGAAGTCGGTTACGGCCTGCGAGCGGGCCTTTTCGCCTTCGCCGCGGCGGATCACGGCGCCGGGTCCGATCAAGTCTTTCACGGTCAGGGCGGTGGCGCTGATCTGGGCGTAGTCGGCGCCGTGCACGAAGTCCGGGTCGATGGTGGAGGTCTTCCAGTTGCCGTGCTTGCTGCGCTTGACGCGCAGGACCCAGCTTTCGATGCGCTCTTCGTATTCCGGCAGCACCGTGACGGATTTGTCGCTGATGAGCGAGAGCAGGTTCGCAGCCGAGGTGCGGGCGGCATCCTCGCTGGAGAGGTCGACGGTGGCGCCGGCCAGGATGGCGTTGAGCGCAGCGGTATCGATGAAGTGCATCAGCCTTTCGACCACCGCTTCGGAGAGCAGGTAGCCGCGTGCCAGTTCTTCGAGCGCCTGGATGCTCAGGGGCGTGGCGTTTTCGTTTGGCGTGAGCTGCGCGCCATTCAGGGCTGAGCGCAGGATGTACTGGTTGAGTTCGTGGTCGTCTTTCAGATACCGCTCGTCCTTGCCGGATTTCACCTTGTAGAGCGGCGGCTGGGCGATGTAGATGTAGCCGCGCTCGATCAGCTCCGGCATCTGGCGGTAGAAGAAGGTGAGAAGCAGGGTGCGGATGTGAGCGCCGTCTACGTCTGCATCGGTCATGATGATGATGCGGTGGTAGCGCAACTTGTCGACGTTGTATTCCTCCTTGCCGATGCCGGTGCCCATGGCGGTGATGAGGGTCACGACTTCCTGGCTGGAGAGCATCTTGTCGAAGCGCGCTTTCTCCACATTGAGGATCTTGCCCTTCAAGGGCAAGATCGCCTGGAACTTGCGATCGCGTCCCTGCTTGGCCGAGCCGCCGGCGGAGTCACCCTCGACGATGTACAACTCGCACAGGGCGGGGTCCTTCTCCTGGCAGTCGGCCAGCTTGCCGGGCAGGCCCATGCCGTCGAGCACGCCTTTGCGACGGGTCATTTCGCGCGCCTTGCGTGCCGCCTCGCGCGCACGCGCTGCGTCCACGATCTTGCCGACGATGATCTTGGCATCGACCGGCCGTTCCTGCAGGTAGTCGGCCAGCGCTTTGGCGACGATTTCCTCGACCGGCATGCGCACTTCGGAAGAGACCAGCTTGTCCTTGGTTTGCGAGCTGAACTTCGGCTCGGGAACCTTCACCGACAAGATGCAGGTGAGGCCTTCACGCATGTCGTCGCCGGTGGTTTCCACCTTTTGCTTCTTGGCGATCTCGGTTTCTTCGATGTACTTGTTGATCACCCGGGTCATCGCCGCGCGCAGGCCGGTCAGGTGGGTGCCGCCGTCGCGCTGCGGAATGTTGTTGGTGAAGCACAACACCTGCTCGTTGTAGCCGTCATTCCACTGCATGGCTACTTCAACGCCGATCATCAGCCCGGCGATGCCGTGGCCGGGGTCGGCCTGGCGTTCGGCGTTGACGTAGAAGATGTTCGGGTGCAACACAGTCTTGGTACGGTTGACGTACTCGACAAATCCCTTGACGCCACCGGTAAAGGCAAAGTCTTCTTCCTTGGCGGAACGCTGGTCGGTCAGCTTGATGCGCACGCCGTTGTTGAGAAACGAGAGCTCGCGAATTCTTTTGGACAGGATTTCGTAGTGAAAATCGATGTTGTCGAAAATCTCGTCGTCGGCCAGAAAGTGCACTTCTGTGCCGCGCTTCTCGGTGTTGCCGGTCAACTTGATGGGCGACGTCATAACGTTGGTGCCGGCCGGATGCCCGTTGACAATGCCCTCGGGCATCACATCTTCAACCAGCTCGCGATTCTGCGGGATGCCGCGGTGAAACTCCATGAAGTGCGCCTTGCCATCACGCCGGATGGTCAGACGTAGCCACTTCGAAAGACCGTTGACGCAAGACACACCAACACCGTGCAAACCGCCGGAGACCTTGTAGCTGTTCTGATCGAACTTGCCGCCCGCATGCAGTTCGGTCATCACAATTTCCGCCGCGCTGCGTTTGGGTTCGTGCTTGTCGTCCCACTTGATGCCGGTCGGTACACCGCGTCCGTTATCGGTTACCGAGATCGAGTTGTCGGTATGAATGGTGACGTGGATCTCGGAGCAATAACCCGCCAAGGCCTCATCGATGGAATTGTCGAGTACTTCGAAAACAAGATGATGCAGCCCGGTGCCATCGCTGGTATCTCCGATGTACATGCCAGGCCGCTTGCGCACGGCTTCAAGGCCTTCAAGGATCTGGATGGAGGAAGCGCCGTAGGCATTTTCTGTTGGTTTGCCAGTTTCGTCGTGTGCGGGTTGTTGCGGCTCGGTCATGCAGTATTCCTGAGAATTTCCATTGTCTTTTAAGCGCCTGGATAGATCTGTGGGCGCGCGCCTGCCACCCTAAGCCTTGCAAGTGGAATGTCAGATTCGCATCGGCATGACCACGTACTTGAACTCGGTGTTGTCGGCGGTTGTGAACAGGGCGCTCGAATTGGCGTCGCCCAGGGAAATGAAAATGGTCTCGCTCTTGATGTGCATGAGTACATCGAGCAGGTAGGTGACGTTGAAACCGATGTCGATGATCTCGCCGTGATAATCGATCTCCGCTTCCTCCTGGGCTTCTTCCTGATCGGTGTTGGTGCAACTGATCTTGAGGCTGCCCTCGCCGATCACGCAACGCACGCCCTTGAACTTTTCGTTGGTCAGGATCGCTGCCCGCTGCAGACAGCCAATCAGCTCTTCACGTGCAATACCAAAAGTGTTCTTGTAACCGGACGGAATCACTCGCTGATAATCGGGAAACTTGCCCTCAACCAGCTTGGACACCAATTCAACGTTGCCGAACTGGAACCTTACCTGTGTTGAGGCGATGTCGATGCGAATGGGCTCGTCGCTGTCTTCAAGCAGGCGCTCCAGTTCGATGACTGTCTTGCGCGGAATAATGACTTCCTGGCGTTCGACGTCACTCTCGATCGGTAGTGCCGCGAAGGCCAGCCGATGACCATCGGTCGCCACTACCTTGACCTGACCTTTTTCAATGATCAGCAGCAAGCCGTTGAGGTAGTAGCGGATATCCTGCTGCGCCATCGCATACTGCACCAACGCGATCAATGCCTTGAGCGCCTTTTGATTGACTGAAAAGCTGGTCTTGAAATCCGCCGCCTGGGACACGGTGGGAAAGTCTTCCGCAGCCAGTGTCTGCAGCGAAAATCTCGACTTGCCAGCCTTGATGTTGAGCTTCTTGTTGTTGAGCTCGAGCGATACGCTGGCATTGCCGGGCAATGCGCGCAGGATATCAAGCAGCTTTCGGGCAGCGACGGTGGTGGCTGTATCTTGCCCGCTTTCGCAAGCAGCCTTGGTTGATATCTGCACTTCGATGTCGGTGGCAAGAAAGCTCAACTCGTTGCCGGTCTTGGTCAACAGGAGGTTGGAAAGAATCGGCAGTGTGTGACGTCGTTCGACAATCCCGCTCACGATTTGAATCGGTTTAAGGAGTGCATCGCGTTCAGCGGTCACCAGATGCATGATGGGTTGCCTTTCATACCTTGTGGTTAATGTTATTTATAAAACCAATAACAACTAATAGGGGCTGTGGATAACAGGACAAGTCGGAATATGCAGGTGAATCAACGGTATGGAGTTTGTATAAGCCTGGTTTTGCTGTGCACAAGGCGCTTCCCAAATGTGGATAAGTTTCCGGAAGGGCGACTTTTCAGGGTTTGTTCTGGAGTCATCAACAGCTTTTCCACAGCTTGGCCGAATTCTCTGTTCAGTAGACATTCAGCCCTTGATGATCTGGTCCAGAACGTGCAGTTCATGGTTGAGTTGATTGTCGGATTTTCGGGCTTCGGTGATCTTGCGCACGGCGTGCAGCACCGTGGTGTGGTCGCGGCCACCAAAAGACTCGCCGATTTCCGGCAATGACAGAGACGTTAGTTCCTTGGTGAAGTACATGGCGATCTGCCTGGGCTTGACCAAGTCAGCGGTGCGCCTCTTGGAAAAAAGTTCAGGTAACTTGACTCGATAAAAGTCCGCGACTGTTTTCTGGATGTTCTCGATCGAAATTGCGCGGTTCTGCACGCGCAACAAATCCCGCAGGGCGTCGCGAGCGATTTCAAGGGTGATTTCAAGGGCGTGAAACTTTGAGTAGGCGATCAGTTTTCGCAGTGCGCCTTCGAGTTCACGCACGTTCGAGCGTAGATGTTTGGCGATGAAAAAGGCCACGGTTTCATCCAGGTTGATGCCCTGGGTTTCGGCTTTCTTCAGAAGAATGGCCACCCGCATCTCGAGTTCGGGGGGTTCTATGGCAACTGTAAGACCCCAGCCAAATCTGGAGATGAGGCGATCCTCGACACCGGCTATTTCCCGTGGGTAGGTGTCGCATGTGATGATGACCTGTTTGTGAGCTTCTATGAGGGCGTTGAAGGCGTAGAAAAATTCTTCCTGGGTACGGTTCTTGTTACCGAAGAACTGAATATCATCAACGATCAACAGGTCGAGGGAGTGGTAGTAACGCTTGAACTCGTCGAAGGCTTTTTTCTGATAGGCGCGAACCACATCGGTCACGTATTGTTCGGCGTGGATGTAGCGCACCCGTGCTTCAGGTAGGCGCGCAAACAACTGGTTGCCGATGGCTTGCACAAGATGGGTCTTGCCCAGGCCCACACCACCATAGAGAAACAATGGGTTGTATGAGGTGCCTGGGTTGTCGGCTACCTGAATGGCAGCGGCGCGAGCGAGCTGATTGGCCTTGCCGGTGACAAACGAATCGAAGCTGTGGTCCCGGTTCAGGCGTGTTTTGGAATAAATGGTGCCGGTCTCGCTTGCAGCGCCTTGCTCGGGCGCACTGACTTTCCTTGCAAGCGGTGCAGGCTCGGCGACGGATGTGGGAACTGGCGTCGCGTGAGCTTCGCTTGCCTGGGGACAGGTCACAACGATTCGAACACTTGCGCCCCAGAATTCGTTGGCCAAAGATTCGAGCCTGACCAGATAGCGCTCACGTACCCATTGCTGCACAAAGCGATTGGGCGCAAGCAATTCAATCTGATCCGGCGTTCCGGCTTCCGAGGAAACGCAGCCATTGATTTTGAGGGGCTTGATCCAGGTGTCGAATTGTTGCTGTGGCAGCTCATGTCCGAACAGATCCGCGCAATGCGACCAGAAGGCGCCGGGTGAGCCGGTCTCATCCGCGCCAGTCTCGGAATCCGTAGGTGCTGCATTGGGCATGGAGGTAGGCCGCCGGCGCACAGGCTGGCTATCTTTTTGGTGGTTTGAAACGGGACGAACGCCAAAGTCGAAACTGGCCGAGCCCCTGCGACCGGCAGTAGCGATGGGATTGATGCAAAAGCTGATGCAGAAGCGACGGCAGCAATTTTACCTTCTTTCGAACTTAGTTATCCACAGGTAAGGCTTGGTCCGAGTCTTGACCGGTAGAGCGAAATTGTTGTTTAATAACGGGTTTTACGCAAAAACGCGGCCTTACGCCGAATTGGAGAAATCATGAAACGTACATATCAACCTTCAGTGGTTCGGCGCAAGCGCACCCACGGTTTTCTGGTCCGCATGAAAAGCAAGGGTGGTCGTGCGGTCATTCGCGCACGCCGCGCCAAGGGCCGTAAACGCCTGGCGGTTTGAGATTTGCCAAGTGCGTCGATTCGTGGTGATGTGGCGCCGGCCCTGGCCGGCCCTGACTTCGCCATGATCCTCAAGAGCCCGATGCGCAGGCGCGGCAGGCATTTCTCGTTGTTCTGGCGCAGCAGCAAGAACCCGCGTCTTGGCACTGTAGTGTCGCGAAAGATGGCAGGTAGTGCGGTACGGCGCAATCTTGTGAAGCGTCACGCGCGAGCCATGTTTCAAGAGTGGTGCCTGAGGCAAGGCGCTTTGGGCTGTGTCGATGTCGTGCTGCGCGTTACGGCCGACATTCGTGGCTTGTCGCGCGGCGCGGAGTTCAGTGAGATATCTTCCCTGTTCAGTGTGTTTGCGCCGCCCCGCGCGGAGTCTTGAAATTGAAATACATGCTGCTTGGATTGCTGGGGTTTTACCGCTATGCAGTCAGCCCGATGCTTGGCCGCCATTGCAGGTTTGAGCCGAGTTGTTCCGAATATGCCTCGGATGCGATCAAGGTGCATGGCGTAACGCAGGGCACATGGTTGTCGGCACGGCGTGTCTGCCGTTGTCATCCATGGCATGCCGGCGGGTTCGATCCGGTACCGCCCAAGCGGGCTTGAAGCCCAACGTTTTGTTGCCGCCAGCAGCTTCGATGCGCGGCATAACCGACCTGAAACGAGTTCCATGGATACCCGTCGCCTGATCCTGTTCTTCATTTTTTCGTTTTCCCTGGTCATGCTTTGGGACGCCTGGCAAAAGCAGCAGATCAAGGCCAAACCTGCACCACCAACCCAGCAGGCTTCGAGGGATGCCGGGATACCGCTGCCGACGATTCCGCTTCAGGCACCCACAGTGCCTGGTGCGGCCCCTGCGTTGCCCGGCGCCATTCCTGCGTTACCCGGTGTTACGCCCGCGGTACCGGGTGCGGTGCCTGCGCCTGCCGTACGCAAGGTAAGCGTCAAGACCGATGTCTTTTCAGCCGAGATCGCAGCCGAAGGGGGTGACTTGCGCTTCGTCGAACTGACGCAACACAAGGACACGGTCGACAAGAACCGCAACTTCGTATTGTTGGGCGATCACAGTTATTTCGCGCAAACCGGACTTCTGGCCCAGGGCGTCGAGTTACCCACCCACAAGACCATGTTCAGCCTGCCGGCGGGGCCGTTCGAACTCAAGGCCGGTGAGTCCAAGCTGACAGTGCGCCTGGAAGCGAGCTTGAATGACGTCAAGGTGGCGAAGATCTACACCTTTGCGCGTGGTTCCTACGCCATCGACGTGACCTACGAGATCGTCAATGGCGGGGCGGCGCCGATAGCGCCGTCTGCATACCTGCAAATGCTGCGCGATGGCAAGGCGCCGGCCGGGGATTCGCAGTTTCTGCAGACCTACACCGGGCCGGTCTTCTATACCGATGTGGACAAGTTTCACAAGCAGGATTTCTCCGACGTCGAGAAGGGCAAGCCGGTGCCAGTCAAGCCATCGCCGGACGGCTGGGTCGGCATGATCCAGCATTATTTCGCCGCCGCCTGGTTGCCGCAGGGCAATGCGAAGCGCGAGTTCTACAGCAAAAAAGTGGCTGACAACCTGTATTCGGCAGGGGTCATTGTGCCGATCGGCACCATCGCGGCGGGTGCGACCGGAACCATCACTTCCAAGTTGTACGTAGGTCCCCAGGATCAGGACCGCCTGAAGGAACTGGCGCCCGGGCTCGAACTGGTGGTTGACTACGGCTGGCTGACCATCATTGCCCAACCGATGTTCCTGCTCTTGAAGTGGCTGCACAGCGTGCTGGGCAACTGGGGGCTGGCGATCATCGCCTTGACAGTCATCATCAAGGCGGCATTTTTCCCCTTGTCTGCAGCTTCCTACAAGTCGATGGCGCGCATGAAGAAGGTCACGCCGCGACTGACCCAGCTGCGCGAGCGCTATGGTAGTGATCGCGCCAAGATGAACCAGGCGATGATGGAGTTGTACAAGGAGGAAAAGATCAACCCGCTGGGCGGATGCCTGCCGATCGTCATTCAGATCCCGGTATTCATCGCGCTTTACTGGACGTTGCTTGCGACAGTCGAAATGCGCCACGCGCCGTTCTACGGCTGGATCACCGACTTGTCGGCGCAGGATCCGTGGTACATCCTGCCGGTCATCATGGCGGTATCGATGTTCATCCAGACCAAGATGAATCCGACGCCACCCGATCCGCTGCAGGCCAAGATGATGCTGATCATGCCGGTGGTATTTTCGGTATTCTTTTTCTTCTTTCCGGCGGGCCTGGTGCTCTATTGGGTGGTCAACAACATTCTGTCGATCGCGCAGCAATGGCAGATCACCCGCATGATCGAATCCGGCCAGGATCCAGACAAGAAGAAAAAGAACTGATGGACCAGCCGGGCTGGTCGCGCCATGCCGGGAGCCTCTGATCCGATTGCTGCGGTAGCGACCGCGCCGGGCAAAGGCGGGATCGGTGTGGTGCGGATTTCCGGGCGTGATATCGGCGCTGTGATTGACGGAATTGTCGGGCGGGCGCTGCAGCCACGCTTGGCCAGCATGGCGGACTTCCGCGATGCCAGCGGGGCTGCGATCGATCGCGGACTGGCCCTTTTCTTCGAGGCGCCACGCTCCTTCACCGGGGAACAGGTGCTTGAGCTGCAGGGGCACGGCGGCCCGGTCGTGCAGAACCTGATCTTGCGGCGGGCACTCGAACTGGGCTGCAGGCTGGCCGAGCCGGGGGAATTCACGCGGCGCGCCTTTCTCAACGGCAAGCTCGATCTGGCGCAGGCCGAGGCCGTGGCCGACCTGATCGATGCGTCTTCGGCGCGTGCAGCGCGGGCGGCGCTGCGCTCGCTGGATGGCGAGTTTTCGCGACAGGTGGGTACGCTTCGCGACCGCGTGGTCGAACTGCGCGCACTGATCGAGGCCACTCTCGATTTTCCGGAAGAGGAGATCGATTTCCTGGAGCGCGCGCAGGCGGCCGCTCGGGTCAAAGACATCACGGACACGCTGGCCCAGGTATTGCGGCGCAGTCGTCAGGGCGCGCGTTTGCGCAGCGGCTTCACCATCGTTCTCGCCGGTCGGCCCAACGTGGGCAAGTCGTCACTTCTCAATCGCTTGGCCGGCGAAGAGGCGGCGATCGTGACAGCGATACCCGGTACCACCCGCGACGCCGTTGCGCGCTCGATCAACATCGACGGCATGGCGGTGAACGTGATCGATACCGCGGGACTGCGCGATACCAGGGATGAAGTTGAAGTCATGGGCATGGCCCGTACGCGCCATGAGATCGAGCGTGCCGATCTGGTGTTGCATGTGATAGAAGCCGGGGGCGCCACTGCCGAGGACGCTGCAGTGGCGGCGGCGATCCCGGCTGACATGGTGCGCCTGACAGTGCGCAACAAGATCGACATGACAGGCGAGACGCCCGGGGTGGTTGGCGACGTCGTCGGGCTGTCAGCCAAGACTGGCGCGGGCATTGACGCCTTGCGTCAGGAGTTGCTGCGCCGTGGCGGCCTGGATGGCGCCGGCGAGGATGTGATCATCGCGCGTGAGCGCCACCTGGCCGCGCTCGAGTTGACAGCAGCAGCAGTAGCGGGAGCGGCAATCCATCTGGTGCCGCCATCGGCGCAGCTTGAGTTGGCCGCCGAAGAACTGCGCCACGCGCAGGAAGCGCTCAACAGCATAACCGGAGCGTTTGTTGCGGACGATTTGCTGGGGGAAATCTTCGGGCGATTTTGCATCGGGAAATAGCATAGGGTTCCAAGGTGTCCAACAAAATGTGGCGAGCGCATGCAAGCCTCCGACCATAGGCGTTTTTTTGATCCTACGATGTCCAAGCGGATGCATTGACAGCCGAGGGCTGGTGTGTCCAAATCAGTGTCCAAGCAGTGACTTGGGCATTGATCTGATGCTTACTTGGACACATGAGGGAATATTGCGCTCACCGACACCGCGCTGAAGGCGCTGAAACCGAAATACATGCCCTACACGTTTGCAGACCACCAGGGACCTTATGTTGACGTGCGCGCTGCGTGGCGCGCGTCATTTCTTTGAAGTCGCAGCCGGCAACATGGAACATGGCAACGCTTTCCTGGCGCAGGCCCGAATCTATTTGGCCCCGCCGCGGTGGTGGCGGTGATGGTTGCGCATCGTGCGCGCCTTCGCGCTGCCCGACTACGATGTGCACATGATCGAAGCGGGCGCGCATGCGGCAGTTTCAAACGAGTTGCGCGACCCGCAGACTCGCAACCTTCAGAAAGACTTGGAATACGGACTGGGCGAGCCGGCTAAGTAGGTGGCCTCGCCTGTGGCGGGGAACGTACTATGCGGCATGGCATCCGTCAGGCGTGGCCGAACCCGGCCCAATCTGGGCAAGCTCATGCCGCCCCGGCTGGGGCGCGTGTTCGACCGCGAGCGCCTGTTCGCCCGGTTCGATCAGGTACCGCAAACGCCCGCCATCTGGGTGGCCGGGCCGCCCGGCGCCGGCAAGACGACTCTGGTCGCAACCTACCTGGAAGCGCGCGGGATCCAGCCCCTCTGGCTGCAGCTGGACGCCGGCGATGCGGATCTGGCCGCGTTTGTGCACTTTCTCGATCTCGCGCTTGCCAATGCGCTGCCGCGTCGGCGCACGCGCATGGCGGTGCCCACTGCGGACGACCTGCGTGACAGCACCGGGTTCCTGCGCCGCTGCGTGCGTTATCTGGCGGCCAGCCTGCCGGTGCCCTGGGTGCTGGTGCTCGATAACGTGCAGGAGGCCGGCGTAGCTTCGCCGCTTCATGCGGGCCTCGCCGCCGCGATGGACGAGCTGCTGACGGGCGCCCGACTGATCTTCGTCAGCCGCGACCTGCCACCCGCCGCGTACGCGCGTGCGCTGGCCGGCCAGCAACTCGGCGTGATCGATGCCAGAGCCTTGCAATTCACGCTCGACGAGACGCGTGCGCTGGTCGACCTGCACGGGCACCCGATCGCGGCCGAGACGCTGCGCCAGGACACCAACGGCTGGGCGGCGGCGATGATCCTGATGATTGCCGCGCGCGCCACCGCAGGTGTCGGTGCACCGGTCGACGACGAGGAGGCACGCGGCCGGCTCTTTGCCCTGTTCGCTGGCGAAGTGCTGGCGAAGATGGCGCCCGGCGATGCGGCTGCCCTGGCGCGCGTGGCCTTTCTGCCTGACGCGACACAGGCGATGGCAGTGGCCGTCAGCGGTGACGTGCGTGCCGGGCTGCTGCTCGCCGACCTGGCCGCGCGCAGCCTTTTCACCGACCGGCGCGCCGGCACCGAACCGGTGTACGTGTTCCATGCGTTGTTCGGCGAATTCCTGCGCGCCCACGCGGCGCAAACGCTGGCCCCCGGGGAGGTGCAGGCTATGCGACTGTCGGCGGCCACCCTGCTGGCGACGCGCGGCCAGGTCGACGTGGCGATCACCCGGCTGATGGATGCGGCCGCCTGGGACGAGGCGATGCGGCTCCTCGACCGCCATGCCGGTAGCTTCGTCGCGCAGGGCCGTACCGGCTCGGTGCTGGAATGGATTCTCGCCCTGCCGCCGGTACAGCGGCAGCAGCCCGCAATGCGCTACTGGCGCGGGCTGTGCCAGCTTGCGTCCAGCCCGGCCGTCGCGCTCGCCGAATTGCAGCAGGCCGCACACGGCTTTGCCGCGTCCGCCGACGCCGACGGTGCTTTCCAGGCCGCTGCCGCGGCCGCCGACGCGATCGTCTTCCTGGGCGAGCGACTCGACGTTCTCGAGCCGTGGATCGTGATTTTGGCGTTGCACGCGCCGGCTTACCTGGAGCGCCGCGTGGTCGACGCCGACCCGGATTTGGACCTGCGCGTGCTGCCGGGGCTCCTGGCCGCCTACGTGTACCGCAGGACAGCGGACCCGCTCACTGCCCGCCTGGCCAATGCCGCCGAGGTGCTGCTCGACCAGCCGCTGGCAGCCAGCCAGCGGATTCTGCTCGGCTCGCTCGCTACCTATCTCATGTGGACCGGCCAACTCGGCCGTCTCGACCGCATCATGGTCAAGATCGACCGCATGTGCGCGGTGCGCGACGCGGCGCCGGCGACACGCTTGCGCTGGTATGGCGTGGGGGTCCTGATCCGCTCGCTCCGCGGCCGCAGCGGCGAGGCCCTTGCCGACGCGCGCGCCGCGCTCGAGGTGGCAGCCGGGCAGCCGCCGATGCTGGCGCGCGCCCACCTGCTGATGGTGCTGGCCGGGCTGTCGGCGCGCGACGCCGCGCTGGCGCGCGCACACCTCGCAGAGGCCGCGGCGCTGATCGTTCCGGGCAGCCCGATCGACGTCACGACCTATGCCTTCCAGCGCGGCTTGCTGGCCCTGCTGGACGCCGACTGGGCCACTGCCCAGCGCGACATGGACGAGGCCCTGGCGAGCGGGCGCGTCTCGGGGTGGCCGGTGCGCGAGCACATCGCCTTGCTGGGCGTGTGTGTGGCTGCCACGCAGAGCCGTGCCTTCGAGCGCGCCGAGGCGGCGCTGGGCGAAGCGCTGCAACATCCTTTTTTTGCCGGGTGCACCTGGCACCACTGGATCGCCGCGCTGGTCGAGGCGCACCTCGCCGATCGCCGGGGCGACCTGCCACGCTGTCTGGGCGCGCTGCGGCGTGCATTCGGCGTTTCGCGGCTGCATGGCTACGACTACGGCCCGCTCCTGTATTGCTGCGGCGATGCCATGTCGCGCCTGTGCGCACTGGCGATCGGCAACGGCATCGACGCGCCGATCGCGCTTGCCATCGTGCACAGGTACGGCTTGCCGGCGCCCGCCGAAGTCGGTGAACACTGGCCCTGGCCGATTCGCGTGCGCACACTGGGCCGCTTCCTGATCGAGTGCGACGGTCAGGCGCCGGCGCAGTCGCGCAAGGAAAGCCGCAAGCCGCTCGACCTGCTCAAGCTCACCATCGCGTTGGGCGGTGCGGCGGTGCGCGTCGACCGGCTGGCGGCGCTGCTGTGGCCGGAGATGCCGGGTGACGCCGCGCAGAACTCGTTCGACAACGCGGTGCACCGCCTGCGCAAGTTGATCGGCGAGCGTCACGTGCTGCTGCAGTCGGGCGCACTGAGCCTCAACCCCGCCACCTGCTGGACCGACGTGGCCGGCCTCGAGGCCGGTTTGCGCCAGGCCGATGCCCTGCCGGCGGACGCCGCGCCGGCCGTGGTGGCCGCCATCGCCGAGCGCATGCTGGCGCTCTACCAAGGCGATTTCCTGGCTGGCGACGATGCCCACGCGGATGTGCTGCTGGCACGCAATCGCCTGCGCGCGATGTTCCTGCGTTGCATGACCGCCCTGGGCGCCCTGCTCGAAGTGCAAGGACTGGCAGAGCACGCGGCGCTGGTGTACCGCCGCGTGCTGGAGCGCGAACCGCTGGCCGAAGACGTGGCGCGCCACCTGATCGGCTGCCTGATCGGGCTCGGCCGCCGCGCCGAGGCCTGGGAGGTGTATCGCGGTTGCCGCCAGCAATTGTCCGTGCTGCTCGGCATCGCCCCGTCGGCACAGACCGAAGCGCTGGCCGCGACCCTGCGTACCGCCTGAACCGGCCTTAAGGGGTGCGCGCAGTTCGGCCAGACGGTGCCGCAAGGCGAATCTCTAAGTCATCTCTAGGTGCCGTGACGTTATCGTGGCTCCCGTGGTTGCCCGCACTTGCCCGCACCGCGCCCGTACCCAACCGCCAGGAGAGTCACATGTACGCCATGAAAATTTCGAGACGCCGGTTTCTTTGTCACAGTGGTGCCGGCTTGGCCGCTCTCGGACTCGCCCGGCCATATCCGGTTGCGGCACAGTCCGCGCCGGGTGCCCTACGCATCCTGTGCAGCGGGCCGGGCGGCAGCATCCCGGACATCATCGCGCGGCGCTATGCCGAGCACATGGGCACGCGCCAAGCCGGTAGCGCGGTGGTCGACAACCGCGCCGGCGCCGCCGGCCAGATCGCGGTCAGCGCGCTCAAGCAGGCCAGCCCGGACGGCGCCACCGTCCTCCTCGCGCAAGGTGCGATCGCAACGGTGTATCCGTATCTCTACGCCAAGCTGGCGTATGACCCCGCAGTGGACCTGAAACCGGTGTCGCTGGCAGCTGAAACCACCCTCGGGCTGGCGGTCGGCCCCGGCGTGCCGGCCGAGGTGCGTGACTTGCGTGGGTTCCTCGACTGGGCAAGGCGCAATCCGAAATCGTCGAATTTCGGTTCGCCCGGCGTCGGCACCCTGCCGCACCTTCTGGGCGTGGTGCTGTTTCGCGAGGCGCAGGTGGAAGCGCAACACGTTGTGTACGCCGGCGGGCCGCCGGCCATGGTCGACCTTCTGGGTGGGCGCATCGCGGCGCTGGTCCTGCCGGAAGGCTTGCTGCGCCAGCACCAGGTGGCCGGCAAGCTGCGTGTCCTTGCCACTTCGGGCAGCACCCGCAGCGTCTACATGCCGGAGGTTCCAAGCTTTGTCGAACAGGGCTTTCCGACCCTTGTAATGCTCGAGTGGTTCGCCTTTTTTATGCCGGGCGCGACGCCACCGGCAACGGTGGAACGCGTCTCGCAGTCAATTCGGGAGGCGGCCGCCAACCCGCAACTGGGCGCCGGGCTGGGTGAGACCGGCATGCTGGCGAAGGCTGGCACACCGCTGGCGCTGGCCGAGCGTATCGCCGTGGAGCAACGCTATTGGCAGGGGGTGATGCGCAGCACCGGCATCCGTGCCGAATGACGCAATCAACTGTGGGTCCTACTATCAGCCAATCGTCGACGCCGGTGGCCTACGCTTGGGACGCGGCGGCGAGCGGCTGGAATCAGAACGCCGCGCTGGTGCGTGCCTGGCTGCGCGGTGCCACCGACGCCATGCTCGACGCCGCCGGCGTCGTGCTGGGCGCGCGGGTGCTCGATGTCGCTGCCGGCACGGGTGACCAGACCCTCGACATCGCGGAGCGGGTCGGGCCGGGTGGGGACGTGCTGGCGACCGACATTTCGCCCGGCATCCTCGCGCTGGCAGACGAGAATCTGCGTGGCGCCGGCCTGACACAGGCGCGCACCCGGGTGGCCGATGCACAGGCACTCGGCCTGGCAGGCGCAGGCTTCGATGCGGCAGTCAGCCGCCTGGGCCTGATGTTCTGCCCCGTGCCGCTCCTGGCCCTGCGTGAGATCCGCCTCGCGTTGCGCCCGGACGGGCGTTTCAGCGCACTAGTGTTTGCCGGCCCGCAAGCCAACCCATGCCTGGGCATCCTCGCACGCACCGCGCAGCGCCATGCCGGCGTCACCCCGGGCGATCCGTTCACCGCAGGCTCACTGATGAGCCTGGGCAAGCCCGGGTTGCTGGCGCAATTGCTGCAGGAAGCGGGATTTGTCGACATCGAAGTACAAGGTGTGGCGGCGCCGTTTTGCCTGCCTTCGGCGCATGACTACGTCGAATTCGCGCGCATCTCGGCAACCCCCATCATCGAGATGCTCAAGGGCCTGTCCACAGCGGCGCAGGCCGCTGCTTGGGACGACATGGAACATCAGCTCGAAGCGTTCTCGACGCCGGACGGGTGGCAGGGGCCGAACCAATTGTTGCTGGGTTCGGCCCGTACCGCGGCGTAGGGCGCACCCGACGTGAAATCGGCCGCGCCGAACTGGTGCTGCACATAGTTGTAGCGCATTGCGAAACCGCCAAAGACCGCGCCGTTGCCGACACCATTCTGGCCGGCGTGGCGCTTATGCGGGTGTTTAACAAGATCGACGCGATCGATGTCGCGCCGGCCCGCCTGGACGACGAGATCGCGCTTTTAGCCAAGACAGGCGCGGGCGTGGACCTGTTGCGCGCCGAACTGCTACACCGCGCCGGCCTGGATGGCGCCGGCTCTGGCAGCCTGTCGGGCTTGGGGAGCGTCGGCTGCAAATCGGCCGCAGCGGTCCATTTTTCACCGCCTTCTTGCCCCATAGCTGGGCTATGGGGCGGCGAATGCGGCAAAAACTGTCCTCGCTGGGGCCAATTTTCGCTTTCGACGCCCCAAGTCCGACAGGCTGCCAGCAGCCTGTCGGTGACGCTGCGTTGGCCATCGCGGCCGCGCAAGAGCAGCTTGCTTCGGCCGACCCGGCGCTGGAACTGATGGGCGAAGAACTGCGCCACGCGCAGGAAGCGCTCAACAGCATCACCGTAGCGTTTGTTGCGGCGGTTTTGCATCGGCAAGCAGGTTTTTTCCGACGCAACTGCCGAGCCTGCGAAAATGGGTGCGCACAGGACTTTGACGAAAACAGGGGAAATCATGCGATTTTCAAATTGTTCAACAGCATCGATGTTGCTCGTATTGGGCGTCGTCGCCAACGGACTGGCGCATGCGCAGGACTACCCGGCGAAAAACATCACCTTGATCGTCCCCTACGCGGCGGGGGGCAATGGCGATATCCGGGGTCGACAAATCGGCCAGAAGCTGGCGGCGCTTCCGGGTAAGGCCGTGATTATCGAGAACAAGCCGGGCGCCGGCGGCAATATTGGTACCGATATCGTTGCCAAAGTCGCTGCGGATGGCTACACCATCGGCCCGGGCAACTTTGCGCCGCTGGCGGTGAACGCGGCCATGTTCAAGAGCATGCCGTTCGCCGCGCTCAGTGCGAGTGAATCGGAGAAGTGGGGCTACGTGGTGCGGACGGCGAAGATCCGCCTGGAGTAAGTGCATGCTCTCTGCCTATACCGCATTTGCAGACGATCAGCGTTTCCGAGGATTCGATGAGCGAGCGCGAGGCAGTGGCTCGCGGTGAACTTCACAAAGATCGATTTGAAGGTCATTCGCGCGCTCGGCTTGTGCATTGTGGCAGGGTCCGTGTTTGCGTACTTGAAGTTGCCTTTGCCGTGGATGATCGGCCCCTTGCTGGCGATGGCGGCAGGCAAGAGTTTTGGCATTGGGTTGGAAGCGCCGCCAGGGGCGCGTGAGGGCGGGCAGACCGTGATCGCGGTCGCGCTCGGTCTTTATTTCACGCCGCAGGTGAGTCTCGAAGTCAGCCGTTACTTGCCGTGGATGTTGCTTGCAGGTGTCATGGCGATTTTCACCGGCTTATGTGGCAGCCTGATCAGTCGCGCCCTGATGGGCAGGAACGCGGCGGGACACCACAACCTCGATGCGGCGACAGCGTTTTTCAGCAGCATTCCCGGTGGTGCCACGGAAATGGCTGTGTTGACGGGTCGATTCGGTGGCCGGGTGGACCGCGTCGCGTTCGCGCAAAGCCTGCGCATTCTTTTGGTGGTGATGAGCATACCGTTCATCTATGCTTATGCGGATATTCAAGGACTGGATCGTTATCAGCCAAGCCTGACAGCGGTGGATCCGGCCGGCCTGGCTGCGCTTGTGGGGCTGGCGTTGGGTGGTGGTGCGCTGGCCGCCTGGCTCAAGGTACCGAATGCTTTCATGCTCGGGTCGCTGGCGGTGACGATCTGCCTGACCGCGCTCGACTTCAGGTTTTCGGCCATGCCGGGCTGGCTTTCGTCGGTCGGGCAGTTGTGCCTGGGTTGTTCCCTGGGAGCCAAGTTTGAGCGCGACTTTTTTCGTTCCGCACCGCGCTTCATGCTGTCGGTGGCGGCAGCCACGCTCAGCGCGATGCTGCTGACCGGCGCATTCGCGCTGGTGCTGTGGCAGCTTGCGGGCATACATCCTTCGACCGGCATGCTGGCGGTGGCCCCGGGAGGTATCGCTGAAATGTGCATCACGGCGAAGCTCATGCAGCTTGGCGTGCCGGTCGTCACCGCTTTTCACGTCGCCCGGGTGGTGTTGCTGGTATCTTTCAGCGGATGGGTATACAGGCGCTTTCTGGCGCATGAAGGGGGCCACTGATGACTTGGGATCCGGTGCAGTACCTGCGGTTCGGCAACCAGCGCCTGCGACCGGCGCTCGATCTGCTCGCGCGCGTACCCTTAGGCGAACCGCAAGAGGTGATCGATCTTGGCTGCGGTGCCGGCAATGTCACTCAAGCTTTGCGGCGCCGCTGGCCCGCAATGTCCACACGCATCACCGGCATCGATTCTTCACCTGAAATGCTGGCGCGGGCGCGTGCAGAGGAGCCGTCCGCAGCCTGGCTTCAGGCCGACATCGCGCGCTGGGCGCCTGCAACCGCGGTCGACCTGATCTTTTCCAACGCAGCGTTGCACTGGTTGCCTGGGCACGTGGCACTGATTGCGCGCCTGATGGGGTTTCTCAAGCCGGGCGGCGTGCTGGCGCTGCAAATGCCCAACCAGACCGCTGCCGCCTCGCACCAGTGCATCGGCGAAAGCATCGAGGCGGCCGCGCTTGATGCGCCGTCCAAGGAAAATCTGCGCGCCCGACAGGTCGCGCCGTTGGCGCGCCTGCAGGACTATTACGACTGGGTGGCGCCGCAAGCCGCCAGCGTGGATCAATGGGAAACGGTGTACACCCATGTGCTGGAGGCCGCAGCAGCCGGTTCGAGCGCGGTCGCCGAATGGACGCGGTCGACCTCGCTGCAACCTGTGCTCGCAGCTGTACCGGAGGCGTTGCGTGCAGGATTCTGGGAAGATTACTGTCGGCGGGTCAATGCTGCCTACCCGGCGCGCGCGGACGGCACGACGCTGTTCCCGTTCCGCCGGTTTTTCATGGTCGCACAACGGCACAACTGATCGCGGAGAAGAATGATGACAGCCGAGGAAGCTCAAGGAATTTTGCGCGACAACTTCGCGCCCTGGGTGCAAGCTTTGGGTCTGGTGGTGGAGACCTGCGATTCGAGCCAGGCACGGCTGCGCCTGCCGTTTAGCCAGAGTCTGGTACGCGTGGGCGGGACGATTTGTGGTCAGGCCATGATGAGCGCGGCCGATACGGCAATGGTGATTGCGATTTGTGCTTCCCTGGGCGGCTTTCGGCCGATGGCGACGGTATCGCAAAATACAAGCTTCATGCGCGCGGTCGCGGGTGCCGATGTCGAAGTGGTGGCGCGCGTGCTCAAGCCAGGGCGTACGCTGGTTTTTGGCGAAGTCAGCATGCGCGCAGTGGGCGACGAAAGACTGGCTGTGCATGTGACGACCACCTACATGCTGGCAAGCATCTGAGAGGTGCGGACCCGGGACATGCGCAGGGACCGCAGGGGCCTCAAAGTTGCCGAACATGCAACACACCTTGCGAGCTTCGAGGTCCGCCGCGAGCAGCGGACCGCATGCTGGTTCTGCTCCGTCCGGGCGGCTGTCGGTGCTACCCAAATACATCGCGGAAAAAGGGCGGTAGCCGGGAATATTCAAGAGTCTTGTGATGGATGTCACGCACCTGCAAAATGATCATTTCATACTGTGAAACATTGTTTCGCAGCAATGGCGCGTGCGCTGCGTTGTATGGTATCTTGCGCGCCACTTTCAATCCCGGGTCGCCTCGAGAACCAACGTTCCGCGGCTGCCCCGCCCGGCACGCCGCGCCACCCGCGCGAGCTTGAAGCGAGCGCCAAGTCGCAAGGAAAATCCCGTTCATGAGCGCCGTTCTCAGGTCCAGTGCCCCCGCCTTCGTCAGAAACGCCAAGCTGATCGACTGGATTGATCAAATGGTGGCGCTGGCCAAACCCGATCAGGTGGTTTGGTGCGATGGCAGTGCCGAGGAAAACCAGCGATTGCTTGCGCAAATGGTGGCCTCGGGCATGCTCAAGAAGCTGAACCCGATCAAGCGTCCGAATTCGTATCTGGCTTTGTCCGACCCCAACGATGTGGCGCGGGTCGAGGAACGTACGTTCGTCTGTTCTGCCACGCAAGAGGCGGCCGGGCCGATGAACAACTGGGTTGCGCCGGAAGAAATGCGCACGACCATGCGCAGGCTGTTCGACGGCTGCATGCGCGGCCGTACCATGTACGTGGTGCCGTTCTCGATGGGTCCGCTGGGATCGCACATTTCGCAGATCGGCGTGGAGCTTTCGGATTCCCCATACGTGGTGGTAAGCATGCGCATCATGACGCGCATGGGACGGGCGGTATACGACGTTCTCGGTGAAGATGGCCACTTCGTGCCGTGCATGCATTCGGTCGGAATGCCGGTCATGCCCGGGCAGACCGACGTGCGCTGGCCGTGCAACAACGAGGAAAAATGGATCGTTCACTATCCGGAAACCCGCGAAATCTGGAGCTATGGGTCCGGCTATGGCGGCAATGCGCTGTTGGGCAAGAAGTGCTTGGCCTTGCGCATCGCCTCGGTGATGGCGCGCGACGAAGGCTGGCTGGCTGAGCACATGTTGATTCTGGGGGTGACCAGTCCGAAGGGCGAGACGACCTACGTGACTGGCGCGTTCCCCTCAGCCTGCGGCAAGACCAACTTCGCGATGTTGGTGCCGCCCAAGCAGGGTTTTGAGGGCTGGAAAGTGACGACCATCGGTGAAGATATCGCCTGGCTCAAGCCCAATGCCGACGGCAAGTTCTACGCGATCAATCCGGAAGCCGGGTACTTCGGGGTGGCGCCGGGCACCAACTATCACACCAACCCGAATTGCATGACGGCCATCGAGCGCGATACGATTTTCACTAATGTGGCCGAAACGCCGGATGGTGACGTCTGGTGGGAGGGCATGAGCGATGAAGCCCCGGACCAGTTGACCGATTGGCAGGGCAAACCATGGGTTCCCGGTTGCGGCCGTCCCGCAGCGCACGCGAATTCACGGTTTACCGTGCCGGCGACACGTTGCCCGTCGCTTGATGTGCGTTGGGATGATCCCAACGGCGTGCCGATTTCGGCTTTCCTGTTCGGTGGTCGACGTTCCGACACGACGCCGTTGGTGACCCAGGCGCTCGACTGGGAGGACGGCGTCTACAAGGCCGCCACCATGGGTTCGGAAACCACCGCGGCGATTGCCGGCAAGCAAGGTGTGGTGCGACGCGACCCGATGGCGATGATCGCCTTTGTCGGTTACAACATGGGTGACTACTTCAGCCATTGGCTCAAGATGGGTCGCTCGGTGGCGCATCCGCCGCAAATTTTCCAGGTCAACTGGTTTCGCAAGAATGCCAATGGCAAGTTTGTATGGCCCGGGTTTGGCGACAACATGCGCGTGCTCAGATGGGTGGTCGAACGCTGCAACGGGTCCGCCCATGCCAGCAAGACAGCGCTCGGGTATGCCCCCGACTACGCGGACCTGCATTGGGAAGGTCTGGCGTTCGGCAACGATGCGTACAACAGCGTTAGCGCCATCGACAGCCGGCAGTGGCAAGAGGAACTGCGCATGCATGATGAGTTGTTCAAGAAGCTCGAGGGCTTCGTGCCACAGGAACTGCTGAGCACGCGCAAGGGTCTGGGGGACCGCCTCGCCTAGCAGCCTGTCGGAGAAACATTTAGAAGAAGGCCGCTCACGAGCGGCTTTTCTTATTTCGGGTGGGAAGACGGGGTTTGCGCCGGTTGAAAGATACCGCGAACGTTTAAATCGCGGGTTACCGGGCGCATACTCTCAAACATGGGTTCAGGTCATCCGGCCTGGCATGTTCCACGTGAAACAGGGGAGGGGAGACAAATGAGAAAGGCTGCTCTTGGTATTCTTGGTGTTCTGATGGGATGTATTTTCGCGCCGGCCGCTTCAGCGCAAATGGCGGTTTCGGCCAACGACGGCAAAGTCCGTCTGGACAACGGCGTGGTGAAGACCGTGCCAAACAACCCGGATACGGTCGCCATCATCGACTTGGGCGCGCGTCCACCACGGCTGTTGCACGAGATCGAGGTTCCAACCTCGATCGTCGGTCCGCCAAGCTCGGTGGCGGTAGCGCCCGATGGCAGCATTGCGCTGGTCACGGCCAACATGAAACTCGACCCGGCTGATCCGACCAAGCAGACACCTGACAACCGCATGTCGATCATCGACCTCAAGGCAAATCCGCCGGTGGTGATTGGCACGGTCGAGACCGGTCGTGGCCCGGCGGGCGTGGCGATCGGTCCGAAAGGCAATATCGCCCTGGTTGCCAATCGCGAAGAGGGTACAGTGTCGGTCTACGCGATCGATGGCAAGACGCTGACTTCGTTGGGCAAGGTGGATTTCGGCAATCCGAAAGCGGGCCCATCCGGGGTGTCGATCACCCCGGATGGGACGACCGCCCTGGTGACGCGCGACGGTGACAGCCGGGTGTCGGTACTGGCGATCGATCGCGACCGTGTGGAGTACACCAAGCGCGACATGTTCCCGGGTCAACGCCCCTACGGTATCGAGATATCGAGAAAAGGCGATGTTGCTGCGGTCGCCAATATTGGTGCGGGGCAGGGCGATAGCGACACCATCAGCCTGATCGACATGACTGCCAAACCCGTGCGCGTGATCGAAACTGTAAGCGTGGGTCAAACGCCAGAAGGGATCGCCATGAGTCCGGACGGCAAGTGGGTCGCGGTAACGGTGATGAATGGCAGCAACAAGCCGCTGGCCTCGCCCTTCTACAATCCGCTGGGGCTGCTCAAGTTGTACAGGGTGGCCGGACGGAAACTGGTCTACAACTCGCAGGTCGAGACCGGCGTCTGGACCCAAGGCATCGCTTTCTCGGCAGACAGCAAGATCCTCCTGGTACAGAACAAGGAGCAGAAGGAATTGCAGGTGCTGGCAATCCGTGGCAACAAGCTGGTAGACACCAAACAACGGATCGCCATGCGCAACGGTGGCGCGGGGATTGGCGCCCGCTAACCGGAACCCCGAAGCGAAAGGATCAAAAAAAGGATCATGTCAGCCGGAACCCCGGCGAACCTGCGTTCAGCAGGGGAGCGACGCAGTTAGGCCGCCAACATAAGCAGCCATTGTTTCACGTGAAACACCCGGCGCCGCAGGATTAGCCGGCCGGCAACGGGCCCGGCTCAATCCTGCGAGTTATTGCGACATGCGAAGCAGGTCCGCAATAACATATAATCGCCCTCCTTTTGCCCCAACAAAACAACGAGACCCACGCCGTGCCCTCGATCGCCTACACCCATCCCGAGCAATACGACGTCATCGTCGTAGGCGGTGGTCACGCCGGCACCGAGGCGGCACTAGCTGCGGCTCGCATCGGTGCACGTACGCTCCTGGTCACCCACAATATCGAAACCCTGGGCGCCATGAGTTGCAATCCGTCGATCGGCGGTATCGGCAAGGGGCACCTGGTCAAGGAAGTCGACGCGCTCGGCGGTGCGATGGCGATCGCCACCGACGAAGCCGGAATCCAGTTTCGCATTCTCAATTCGAGCAAGGGCCCGGCGGTACGTGCGACCCGCGCGCAGGCCGACCGTGTGCTCTACAAGCAGGCGATCCGGGCACGGCTGGAGAACCAGGTCAACCTGACAATTTTCCAGCAGGCCGTCGACGATCTGGTGGTCGAGCAGGATCGGGTGACCGGTGTGGTCACCCAACTGGGTGTGCACTTCAAGGCACGCTCGGTGGTATTGACCGCCGGCACATTTCTCACCGGCCTGATCCATGTCGGGCTGGCCAATCATGAGGCTGGTCGTGCCGGCGATCCGGCGTCGCGTTCATTGGGAGCCAGGCTCAAGGAGCTGAAACTGCCGCAGGGGCGCTTGAAGACCGGAACGCCGCCGCGTCTGGACGGCAAGACCATAGACTTCTCGGTGCTTGCCACCCAGCCTGGCGACGATCCGGTGCCGGTGTTCTCCTACCTCGGCACGCCGGCCATGCATCCGCGCCAGTTGCCGTGCTGGATTACCCACACCACCCCGGAGACGCATGACATCATTCGCTCCGGTCTCGATCGTTCGCCTATGTTCACCGGTGTCATTGAAGGGGTCGGGCCACGCTACTGTCCGTCGATCGAAGACAAGATTCATCGTTTCGCCGACAAGTCGTCGCACCAGATCTTCCTCGAGCCGGAAGGGCTGGGTACCAATGAAATCTACCCGAACGGCATTTCGACCAGCCTGCCGTTTGACATACAACTGCGCCTGGTGCGCAGCATGCGTGGCCTCGAGCGCGCCAATATCGTTCGTCCCGGGTACGCGATCGAATACGATTTTTATGATCCACGGGCGTTGAAGTCATCGCTGGAAACCAAGGCGATCGAGAATCTGTTTTTTGCCGGCCAGATCAACGGCACCACCGGTTACGAAGAGGCCGCCGCCCAAGGCTTGCTCGCCGGACTCAATGCCGCTCTGAAGGTACGCGGGCGTGAGGCGTGGTGCCCTGCCCGCAGCGAAGCCTATCTTGGCGTATTGGTCGATGACCTGATCACCCGCGGCGTCTCCGAACCCTACCGCATGTTTACCAGCCGGGCGGAATACCGCCTTTCCTTGCGTGAAGACAATGCGGATGCGCGCCTCAGCGAAAGCGGGCGCAGGCTTGGTCTGGTTGGCGATAGTCAGTGGGCGTTTTTCTGTCGCAAGCAGGAAGCAGTGGCGCGCGAGAGTGAACGCCTCAAGACTTCCTGGGTGAACCCTCACATACTCGAACAGCATGAAGCCACAAGAGTATTGGGCGCTGGCATAGAGCGCGAGTACAACCTGCTGGACCTTCTGAGGCGACCCCGGGTCAGCTACCAAGCCCTGATCGGCATGGGATGGGGACCAAACCCCGCTGGTATCGGCGCCGCTCAAATCGATGCCGATATTGCCGATCAGGTGATCGGCCAAGTGGAGATTGGCGCCAAATATCACGGTTACATTGAGCGTCAGGCCGAAGAAATCGAGCGTAGCGCGGCGCAGGAGCACACGCGCCTGCCGGATTGGCTGGATTATGCGCAGGTGCGCGGACTGACGCGCGAGGCACAGGCGAAACTGAGCGCACAACGACCCGAAACCGTGGGCCAAGCGTCGCGAATTCAGGGCATCACGCCTGCGACCATCTCGATCTTGCTGGTGCATCTGAAAAAGGCGACCCAGACCGGTCAGGGTTTGGCTGCATGAGTGCTCCCGTCCGGCCGCCCGAAGGGAGCGCTCATCCTCCCTCGGGGAGGATGTCACGTAATGGCATGAGGATAGTCCGATGAGCCTGGATTCAGCGGCGGCGCTCGATGCCGGAATCGAGCAATTGGACTTGGTGCTTCCCGCTGCGGTGCGTGCGAAACTGGCAACGTATCTCGATCTGCTTGCCAAGTGGAATGCCACCTACAACCTCACCGCGATTCGCGATCGTGATCAGATGGTAAGTCATCACTTACTCGATTCACTTAGTGTGGCAAAGTATGTTGTTGCTGGCAGAATGCTCGATGTGGGTTCGGGCGGCGGACTGCCAGGAATTCCCCTGGCGCTTTGGGGCGAAGCTTGCTTGCCGGGCCTCTATGTCACGGTAGTTGATTCCAATCACAAGAAATCCGCTTTTCTGCGGCAGGCGCAGATTGAGTTGAAACTGTCCAATCTCCAGGTGTGTGGTGAACGCGTTGAAACCTGGCAACCACCACAGCGCTTCGATCAGATCATCAGCCGCGCGTTTTCCGATTTGGGCGAGTTTTTTCAATTGACGCGCCATCTGGGCACTCCGCCTTCCGACGCCCAAGCCGCTGGTGCGCGCTGGCTGGCCATGAAAGGCGTACATCCGCACGAAGAACTTCAGCATTTGCCGGAGGATTGTCGGCTCGATCAAGTCCATCGGCTCTTGGTACCGGGATTGCAAGCTGAACGCCATCTGGTGGTGTTGCGGGCGGCACATGTTTGAAATCAAGCGATTGTGCGCGCTCGCCGTAGTCACCCTGTTGCTCGGTTTTTGGGGTGTGGCAGGCGCGGAGTCGGCTCCTTTGCCCACCGTTAAGTTGCTCGATTTACAGCGTTTTTTGGGCAAATGGCATGAAATAGCGTTGATTCCCAACCGTTTCCAGCGCAAATGCGTGCGTGACACCGAGGCTGAATATGCTGCGGGAGGACCCGGAGAACTGCTGGTGCGCAACCGTTGTGTGGGCGCTGACGGTTCTGTTGAAGTGGCTATCGGCGCGGCGCGGAGCGTCAATCCTTATGATCCGACCCGGTTACAGGTGCGCTTCGCGCCGGCCTGGCTTGCATGGCTGCCGATGGTTTGGGGCGACTACTGGGTAATCGGATTGGCAGACGACTACCGCTACGCGGTGGTTGGTGAACCCAGCCGCAGCTTTCTATGGATTCTGGCGCGCGACACCGCCTTGAGTAGCGCGGATCGCGTTGCAATAGACGCTTTGCTGCTCTCTGTGGGCTACGATCCGCAGAGACTGGTCAGCTCACCGCAGTCCGGCGGCGTGCGGTGAGCGCCCGCATATTCGCGATCGCCAACCAGAAAGGCGGCGTCGGCAAAACCACCACCAGCGTCAACCTTGCCGCAGCGCTCGCCTTGTCGGGTCAACGCACTCTCTTGGTCGATCTCGATCCACAGGGCAACGCCACCATGGGCTGCGGAATCGACAAGCGCGCACTTGCAGCCAGTGTGTATCAGGTTCTGCTGGGCATGGCGACGCTTCCCGAAGCACGCAAGGTCTCACCCGCCGTTGGCGACGCGGCAGCGGTTGGCGGTGTGCTCCACGTTCTGCCGGCCAATCGTGACCTGGCCGGTGCCGAGGTCGAGCTGGTCGATGTCGCGCAGCGCGAGACCCGTCTCAAGCAGGCATTGGCCACCGTGCGGGACGAGTACGATTTCATCTTGATCGACTGTCCGCCGTCACTCTCGATGCTGACTTTGAACGGCCTGTGTGCCGCGCACGGGGTGATCATTCCGATGCAATGCGAGTACTACGCGCTTGAGGGCTTGTCTGATCTGGTCAATACCATCAAGAAAGTGCACGCCAACCTGAACCGCGACCTGGCGATCATCGGTTTGTTGCGCGTGATGTACGACCCGCGCTCGACGCTCACCACGCAGGTCTCGGCGCAGCTGGAACAGCATTTCGGCGACAAGGTCTTCCGCAGCATCATTCCGCGCAACGTGCGGCTGGCCGAGGCGCCGTCGTTCGGCCAACCCGGCGTGGTGTTCGATCCTGCCGCCAAGGGGGCGCAGGCCTACCTGGAGTTCGCACGCGAAATGATCGAACGACTCAACAATGTTTGAACCCGATCCAATGGCGGAACCACAACATGGCGACCAGGAATAAAGGTCTCGGACGCGGCCTCGACGCGCTGCTGGCGGGTGATCGCGCGGACAGCGCTACCGAGGTGATCACGAGTTTGCCGATCGCAGCACTCAAGCCCGGCAAGTATCAGCCGCGCACGCGCATGGATCCGGCGTCGCTCTCCGAGTTGGCCGATTCGATTCGTGCCCAGGGGGTGATTCAGCCGATCCTGGTGCGCAGGGTCGTGTCGGAGGACGGCGACGATCGTTTCGAAATCATCGCCGGTGAGCGGCGTTTTCGCGCCGCCCAGCAGGCCGGTTTGCGCGAGCTGCCGGTACTTGTACGTGATGTGCCCGACAACGCCGCGCTGGCGATGGCTTTGATCGAGAACATTCAACGGGAAGACTTGAACCCGCTTGAAGAAGCGCAAGGGCTGGCGCGCCTGATCGAGGAGTTCGGATTGACCCAGGAAGCGGCGGGTCAGGCGGTGGGCCGCTCGCGCAGCGCCGCGGCAAATTTGCTGCGCCTGTTGCAATTGCCCAAACCGGTACAGGACATGTTGCACGCCGGATCGCTCGATATGGGCCATGCACGCGCCTTGTTGACGCTCGATGTGGCGCGGCAAATCGAGTTGGCCACCAGGATTGCCGCGCGCGGCCTGTCGGTGCGTGAGTCCGAGGCGCTGGCACGGCGCGCAGCAGCCGAACCTGCCGCGCAAAAGAATCGCAAAACCGCCGCTGCGAAGTCGCGTGACTTGAAAAGCTTTGAGGAATCCGTCGCCGAGCGTCTGGGCACCAAGGTCGAAATCGTGCCTGCCAAGAAAGGTGGGCGGCTGGTGATCCACTACGCCAGCAACGATCATTTGAGCGACCTGCTCGACCTGATCAAAAAATAAGCCCTGCGAGCCAGAGGTTCACAGGGCTTGCGCGACGCGCAAACGTCGCGACGGGTCAAGAGCGAAAGCCCGGAAGCCCGGCCGCCGACCTTGCCGCTTTACTTCTTCAGTTCCACCCAGGCCACGCAGTAACCCGCCGGCGCGATCTCGGTATCGCCAGGCAGAATCTTGCAGCCACCCTTGTCCTTGGGCGTCTTGCCCGGCACCCATTGCATGCAGTTGTCGCAACGCTTGGAGCCGCTCGGTGTGTCCTGGTACTTGAGCGAAGCACGCAAGGCGTCGTTCTTGGCTGCCTGGCTTTGGCTGGCAAAGAATACGAGCGGGGCGGCAACAGCGGCGCCAGTGGCGGCTTTGAGCCATACGCGGCGGGAATTTTGCACAAAAGTCTCCTCAATCAAGTGGTATCGGATTCACGGGAATCGCGCCATTGCAACTCAGGCGCTGTGGAAAAACATCACGTAACATAGTCCGTACCGGCGCTGGAAAGTTCCCTAGGGGAAAACCTGGCCGCGAACCTGCCGCGTGATTAACGCGGACGAACAGCATTCGGTTTACCACCGGTGCGTGGCATGGTCGCACGCCCCGGAATGCCGGGGCTACGCGGGCCGCGCGCGCCCATTCCCGGCTTGCGGCCGAATCCCGGTCGCGGCTTGCCAGCGTACGAATTCTGTGGCCGCGTGGTGGGCTCAAGGCCAGGAACCACGTGCACCCGTATTGGCTGGGTGGTCAGGCGCTCGATTAGCCTCACTTGGCCGTGATCGCGCATTCCAGCCAGAGAAATCGCGATGCCGCTGCGGCCAGCGCGCCCGGTGCGGCCAATGCGGTGCACATAATCTTCCGCGATACGCGGCAGGTCGAAATTGATGACATGGGTGATGGTTTGCACGTCGATGCCGCGGGCGGCGACATCGGTGGCCACCAGCACCTTGACATTGCCGCGGCGCATGTTCCCCAGGGTGCGGTTGCGCTGTCCCTGGTTCATGTCCCCATGCAGGGCGGCAGCGGCGAATCCCTGGCTCGACAGGGCCACAGCGACTTCATCGGCGGCGCGCTTGGTCGAGGTGAACACGATCGCCTGGTCAACGTCGACCCCGCGCAGGTAATGGTCGACCAGTTTCATCTTGTGGCGCTGGTCATCGGCGTAATGCAGGAGTTGCTCGATGTTCTCGTGGCGGGTCTGCGCGTTGCTGATCTCGACGCGAATCGCATCGCGCGTCAGTTTCCTGGCCAGGTTACCGACAGTGCCGTCGAGAGTGGCTGAAAACAGCAGGGTCTGGCGGGAAGCCGGTGTGGCTGCGACCACCGTTTCGATATCTTCAATGAACCCCATGTCGAGCATGCGGTCGGCTTCGTCCAGCACCAGCATTTCGAGGCGCGAAAAATCGATACGGCCGGCGCGCATGTGGTCGAGCAGGCGTCCCGGGGTTGCCACGATGATGTCGACGTGGCCCTTGAGCAGACGGTTCTGCACCGGGTAGGGCATGCCTCCCAGGATGCTCACCACACGCACGCGGCGCATGAATTTGCCGTAGGTTTCCGCCGCCTTGGTGACTTGCAGGGCCAGTTCACGGGTCGGTGCCAGCACCAGCATGCGCGGGCCGAAGCCGGAACACTTCGAGGGTGTAGCGAGCATTTCAAGGGCCGGCAGCATGAACGCGGCGGTCTTGCCGGTGCCGGTTTGGGCCGAGACCAGCAAATCCTTGTGGGCAAGCGCGGCAGGGATGGCGGCTGACTGTACCGGGGTTGGTTCTGTGTATCCGGCTGAGACGACAGCTTTGACAATAGCGGGGTTGAGCCCCAATGATGCGAAAGGCATGATTTCCTTCAGGGACAGCCGCAGGGATACGAATCCAGGCGGATTGTCCAACTAACTAGCGTGTCACAGCGTTTATGCTGTGATTCGTGGAATCACCGGCGCCAACCGGGGACACGCGTTATTCCGGGAACGGAACGACGGGGAAAGGTCAGGGACGATGGACGGAGACAATGTGAACCAGCGCTCATGATGCTTGGCGCCCAGCTCGACGTCATCAGGGCACAATTATAGCACCGAATGCTGCGGCGCGACAAAAAATTTTGCGTAGCAACCGTGGGCCGCTGGCGTTTGGCTGCCCGCTGTCGCAGCCAGACTTCAAATCTTGAAACTCTCCAGTGTTTCCGGCGCGAACAGTTCCTCGGGTGCGACCAGGCGCTTTGACAGGCCTTGTTCATGGTGGTATCGCAGAAAGGTCTTGAGTGTCGCGATATTGGGCTTGAGTCCATAGGGCCAGTAGTCATCGCCCATTTCGCGGATCGCTTCCTCGACGTGGGCATTGAGCCACGGCAGCATGGCCTTGAGCGCCGCCGTTTCTCGTAAGGAAGCATAGGTGCGGCGCTGCGCTTCGACAAAGGCCTTCATCAGCGATTGCGCGATCCAGCGATTGGCTTCGTATACCTCACGCCGGATCGCCACGGTGTGCATGATCGGGAAGTGCCGCGTTTCACGGTAATAGGCACGCTCGACATCGATGTAGTTCTCGAACAGGCGCACCACGCGGCCGTCAGCCTTTTGAAAACTGGAGGGCATGCGCGCTGTATACAGGGCATCGATTTCGCCTGAATGCAGCATTTGCGACAGCGTCTGGGTCGGGCCGATAGGCTGGACCCGAATGTTCGGCGGCAGGTCGAGCTTGAGCTTTTCGTCGCGGTTCGGTTCCTCCTCGCCGCCTGTCATGTAGGTGACGCTGTCGACCGGAACGCCGTAATGATCCGACAAGATGCCGCGAATCCACACCGGCGCGGTCATCTGATACTCGGGTACGCCGATGCGCTTGCCGATCAGGTCGCGGGCTTCGCGGATGCCGGCGCCGGCATGCACGTAGATGCACGAGTGGCGGAAAAAGCGTGAAGGGAACACCGGGATGGCGACAAACGGGCGCTCGGCGCGCTGCATCGATACCGTGTAGGACGATAGCGACATTTCCGCCAAGTCAAACTCGCGGTAGCGCAACATGCGAAAAAACGTCTCTTCGACCGGCATGTTGAGGTAAGTCAGGTCGATGCCGTCGGCGGTGACGCTGCCGTCCATCAGGGCGCGTGTGCGGTCGTAGTCCCAGCAACCGAAGGAAAGTCTCAGATTTGACATGCTTGGATCCTGCAACCCGCTGTGCGCGGACCGCTGTGGGCGTATCGATTCATTCCGCCTTCAGACCGGCGCTACGGATGGCGCGGGCGTCGCGTTCTGCTTCAAGCTCGAGCACGCGCGCATATTCGGCAGGGCCGCCGCCGATCGGCTCGATGCCTGCGGTATTGAAAGTCTGGATGGTGTCCGGCTCCTTCACCAGCCTGGCCACTTCTTCGCTGATCCTCGATATCACCGCCGCAGGGGTTCTGGCCGGCGCGAAGATACCGATGTTGGGGGCAAAGTCGAAACCGGGAATCAGTTCGCCCAATGCGGTAACGTTGGGCGCGAACACCGAACGTTTTGCCGTATTGACCACCAGCAACTTTACTTGCCCACCCTTGACGAAGCCTGCCAGCGATGGAAACGCCGAAAACACCATCGCCACCTGGTTGCCCACCAGTGCCGGCACCGACTGCCCCGTCCCCTTGTAGGGAATGTGGCGGATATCCAGGCCTAGCGCGGCCTTCATGGCCTCGGCGCACAGGTGATGCGTGCTGCCCACACCGGACGAGCCATAGGCGAACTCGCCCGGTTTCGACTTGATCAGAGCCACCAGTTCCTGGAAGGTGTTGGCTGGTACTGAGGGGTGTACCGCAAGGAACAAGGGCGCGGTGGCGATCAGGGATACCGGCAAAAAGTCTTTTTTCGGATCGTAGCCGATGTTCTTGTAGAGCAGCGGATTGATGGTCATCATCGAATCGTCAGTCACCAGCAGGGTGTGACCGTCCGGCGTGCTCGAGGTCAGGGCCTGCGCCGCCACCACGCCGTTGGCGCCCGGTCGGTTTTCCACCACCACGGATTGTCCGATACGCTCGGAGAGCTTGCGCGCCACCACCCGCGCGACCGTATCGGGCAGTCCACCGGGTGAATAGGGCACGACAAACTTGATTTGCTGCGAAGGATAGGCCTGCGCAAGCGCGGGGCGAACCAAACCTTGCGCCACTGCGAGTGCCGGTATGACAGCCAACAGGTTTCGACGATTCATGGAGTCTCCTTTTTTGCTACGTTCACTGCCGACACGCTTGGCCGGCCAGAAGCATCCCGAGCGCCTGGCGGCAGCATTGGCGCCTGCCGCGACGACGCTGCTTTGGCGAGTTCACCGCGCTTGACCCGAGGCATGCGCGACCATGCTTGTCAGGCTCGCATACCAGGCGTGTGCGCCATCGTCCAAGTCGGTATGGCTTTGAAAATGATCGCGACCCGCGAGCTCGTTTCTGGCCACCAGTCCATCCTGCATCTGCAGCATGGCGGCGAGGCGCCGATTCGATTTGATCACGCGCGGGCTGTCGTCTCCGCCATGCGTCAGGACAAACGGCAGGCGGTTGCCTGCGGTCCAGTAAAGCGGGCTCAAGAGGGTGTCCTGCAAGGGGTCGCAGTCTCGCAGGACGGTGGTGTAGACGCGTTCCTCAAGGCTGCCCGGCAATGGACTCGGATCATGCAAATCCATGATGCCGCTGATCGGCAGGCAGCCGCGGATCATATCGTCCCGCAAGCCGGCGCGCGCGCGGGGCGCGGACCGCAGCGCGGTCAACGCGGCGAGGTGTCCGCCTGCGGAATGGCCGGCAAGATACACATTGTCGACCGCGCCCCCAAATTGCTGCAGGCGTTGTTGCAGGTCAGCTAGCAACACGAGCGCGTCCTCGACCGCCGCTGGCAAGGCAAATGCCGGGGCCAGCCGGTAAGACGGTGCAACCAGCACTAGCCCCAAGGCAACCACGTGCCGCGCCATGAAGGTGGTGTAGTCGCGGTAGCCGTTGGTCCAGCCACCGCCATGCCAGAACACCAGCACCGGGGCGTTCACCGCAGCGCGCGGTGCGAACACGTTGTAGCGTTGCAGGCGCTCAGGTCCGAAGGAAACATCGCGCGTCACCGCAATGCTTTCGGGCAAGGGCGCTTGCGCCCAGCCCATCACGGTGCGCGCATACAGTTCAGCGGCCGCGAACGGCATCGGCGGCTGATGGTCGGGATCATGCAGATCCGGATGCATCTTGGGCATCGCCACGCGCAAACTCAATCCGCCTGGATGCCGGCTTCCTTGATGACCTTGCCGTAACGGGTGTGATGGTCGAGGTTGATGCGCGCCAGCGCCGCCGGATCGCCGCCGGCCGGAACCAGGGCCAGGGTCGTCATGCGCGCGACCACGTCGGGCATTTTAAGAATTTCATTGACGTGTAAATTGACCGTTCTGACCACATCCGCCGGCAGTCCTTTGGGGCCCATGAAGCCTTGCCATGCGCCAACATCAACATCCTTGAAGCCGGCTTCATTAAGCGTTGGAACATTGGGCGCCAGCGGCGAGCGCTTGGCGTCGGCTACCGCGAGATTGACGAGTTTGCCGGTGGCGATGTACTGGGCCACCGGACCCAGCGTGGTGTACATCATCGGGATGTGCCCGGCAACCAGGTCGACAATCGCCGGGCCACTGCCGCGATATGCGATCTGCGCTACATTGATCCCGGCCGATTTGTTGAACATGGCGCCGAGGATATGCATCGGGGAGCCGCTGCCCGGGCTCGCATAGTTGGTGATGCGCCCGGCCTTGGCCGCTGCCACCAGCTCACCTACGTTCTTCACGCCGGTGCCGGTATTGGCCACCAGAAACAGCGACTGCGTACCGGCCAGGATGATGGGTGTGAAGTCGGTCAAGGGGTCGTAGGTGGCACCGGTTCCGGGCTTGAGCACCAGCGGCGCGGTGGCGAAGGTATTGGGCGTGAACAACAGCGTGTAGCCGTCGGGGACTGCCTTGGAGACGAAGGAATTGCCGATCGTGCCGGAAGCGCCGGTCTTGTTTTCAACCACCACCGCCTGGCCGGTGCGCACCGCCAATTTTTCGGCAAAAACCCGTGCCAGTGCATCGGTGTCGCCGCCTGGCGGGAACGAGACGATCACGTTGATCTGCTTGCTCGGGAAGGCCTGGGCGAGAGCGGCGCCGGAACCGCAGCCTAGCGCAGCGGCTGCGGCTATCGATAACAGTGACCTGCGAGAAAGTTTCATGACGTTCTCCGGGGGAAAAAGGAATCCTGACAGGTGAAAGCCTGTCGAACCATTCGGGTTATCCAGAAAGAAATGATAACGCCTGCGGCCGGGCCGGAAGCGCCTTACGCCGCAGCGACGGCTGTGGCGATATCGTTTGCGCCTTGAATGCTGCGCCAGTCGATGGTCTTGGGCAACACGGCCTGGAACGAACAGGTGTGTTTCGACGCGCGTGCCGCTCCGGTGCCGATGGCGGGTTTACCGTCGCGAAACGCCTGCGCCGCCGTCACCATCTGCTTGCGGAACTCGACCACCGCCTGATCGCTGCCGCCCAGGCGTTCGAGCGAGCGGTCGGCGATCGGCCCCATGGTCAGCCACATCGCGATGTCCTGGTTCGGAAAGCCCGTGATGCCGGTGAAATTGCCGGCCTTCATCGCCTGCCGGTCCTGGCCAAAGCGGTTGTCCATGTTGCGCTTCAGTCCGTAGTATTGGTCGAGATCCGGCCCGATCTGCTGGCCCAGGAACTTGCGCCACTCCTCGGTGGCGGGTGTCGAGGCGGGGTCGCCCCAGGCCAGAAAGTAGAACGCGGTGTGCGTATCGTCGATCGGCACGTTCACATTGGCGACGTTGTAAAGATTGTTCGGTGGCACCAGCACCGAGAAAGGCGCCACGAACACGGTGGTGCGCACATACTCATGCGTGGCGGCATTGGCAATCGGGCGTCGCAGCGCCGCGTAACGAAACCCGTAGTCGGTGTGCTGTACCTGCAGGCGGGGGGACTTGTCGGTGGATGGGCGCAGCCAGTTCTTGTCGGTCGCTTCTCCCGCCTTGACACGGGCCGGCACGAAGTCGGAGGAATGCAGGCTCGAACTGTGCGCCGAATCGATCGCGCCCTCGAGGATTTGTGCCCAGTTGCAGGGGATGACCGCCTTGGCGATCGAAACACGCACATCGGCCGAGGGCGCGAACGGTGGCGGCTCGAACGCCGGCATGCTCTCGCGCGGCCCCATGTAGGACCACACCCAGCCGCCCCACTCCTGTACCGGGTAGGCGCGATGCTTGACCTTTTGCTTGAGCAGACTGCCGGCCGGTTCGGACGACATTTCGAGCACATTGCCTTCGACATCCATCTTCCAGCCGTGATACAGGCAGCGCAGGCCGGACTCCTCGTTGCGCCCCAGCACCAGCGAGACGCGGCGGTGCGGGCAGTGTTCGTCCATCACTCCGACACGGCCGTCGCTGTCGCGGAACACCACCAGGTCCTCTCCGAGGATGCGCGCCTTCACAGGGGTGCCGTCGGCTTCCGCAACTTCCTCGACGAGCGCCACCGGAATCCAGTGGCGACGCATCAATTGGCCCATGGGGGCATCGCCGTCGACACGGCACAGCAGCTCGTTCTCATCCTTGGTCAGCATGGTGTCCTCGCCTGGCGCACAACGGTCCCGCGGCAATTGCTTGCCAGAAGCTTAGTTGTCTAAGTAATATGCGGCGCAAGTCTAGAATGTTGGAACCTGCGTGTCAACGCGTGCGCGCCGACCACGGGTTGAGAAAGGCGGAAAGTGCATGGCGCAAGAATCGACGCGTGAGTGGTTGCCGCTGATGGTGCAGCGCCGCGCGGCAGTCGCGCGCGACATCATCGAATTCACCCTGGTGCGCGCAAACGCGGGTGAATTGCCGCTTTTCGAATCCGGCGCCCATGTGCTGGTGCACACCCCCGCGGGATCGACGCGCAAGTATTCACTGATCAACCCGCCCAACGAGCGCCGGCATTATGTGATCGCGGTGCGCCGCGATGCCAATGGGCGCGGCGGCTCGGTCAGCATGGCCGACGGGCTGGCCAGTGGCGCGGTGATCGAGACAAGTGTGCCGGAAAACGCGTTTCCTCTGGAACGCAGCGCCAGGCGCTACCTGTTTATCGCCGGCGGCATCGGCATCACCCCGATTCTCGGAATGATTCGCCATCTCCAGATGCGTACCGCCGAGGGCGAGAATCCGCCGCCTTTCCAGCTGATCTACCTGACCCGCAGTGGCGCCGATACGGCCTATCTTGAAGAACTCGCAAGTCAGTCCATGGGCGAACACGTAAGCCTGCACCACGACCATGGCAACCCGGTCGAGGCCTTTGACCTGTGGCCAGTGCTCGAACGCCCCGCAGCCGGCACCCATATCTACTGCTGCGGACCGCGCGGCCTGATGGATGCCGTACGCGACATGACCGGGCACTGGCCCGCAACCGGCATTCACTTCGAGAGCTTCGGCGTCGGCGACGCCGCGATGTTCGAAGCCAACCGACCCTTCGCCATTCATCTGGCGCGCTCGGGCAAAACCATCGAAGTGGATGCCGACCAGACCGCTCTGGAGGCGCTGCAGGCGTCTGGCTGCCGCGTCATGAGTTCGTGCGAAGCGGGCTCCTGCGGTACCTGCCGCACGACTTATCTGTCAGGCGACGTCGAACACCGCGATCTGGTGCTGGGCGAGGGTGAGAAGGCAGACCAGATCATGGTGTGCGTGTCGCGGGCACGCGGCGGGGTCTTGGAGCTCGATCTGTAGCGTTTGGAGAGGCATAAATGCGCTTTAACCATTTGTTTTGAATAGCTTAAAGTTTGTCAAGAATGTTGTTTGCAATTATGAGTAAATTAACTCATAATACGGCATGTACCGCCGTCCGATCGGAACAGTAGTCTCCAGCCGTTTGGTGGAGACGCCACGCCTTATCCAGATTTTGGCCGGGCCCCGCCAAGTGGGCAAGACAACCCTGGTGCGCCAAATCTTGGCTGATCGGGACCCCGCCTCTTCCACCTACGTCACGGCCGATCCTGGGCCACCGACTCTGGAACTCGGAGCCCACGACTACTCCGTCTCGGCCGCCGTTGCGCCAAGGGCCGGCGAGGTTGGCACAGCGTGGCTCGTCGACCAATGGCAACGCGCGTCGTCGCAGGCGCGCGCCTGGTCGACGCCGCAAAACTTCCGTGACCTGCCGTACACCCCCTACGTTCTTGTCATCGACGAGATCCAAAAGGTGCCCAATTGGTCCGAAACAATCAAAGGACTCTGGGATGCCAATTTGAACAGCCCATGGACCTTGCACCTTGTCTTATTGGGTTCCTCGCCGCTCTTGATGCAGCAGGGGCTTACGGAAAGCCTCGCAGGGCGCTTCGAACTGATTCGCATGACGCATTGGTCGTACGAGGAGATGAACGACGCCTTCGGCCTGAATCTGGATCGGTACATCTACTTCGGCGGGTTTCCCGGCAGCACCATGTTTATGCATGATGAATCGCGCTGGCGAAACTATGTTGTTGACAGCCTGATTGCCCCCATTATCGAGAAAGACATCCTCGATATGACGCGCGTGGACCAACCCGCATTGCTGAAACAACTCTTCGAACTCGGATGCTCGTATTCTGGTCAGATCGTGGCGCTCGACAAAGTTCTCAGTGCCCTCAACAGCAAAGGCAATACTGTCACCCTTTCACGCTACCTAGAGCTTCTTGACCGCGCGGGATTGCTGCGCGGTTTGCTGAAGTTCTCCGAGCACGAACTGCGTCAAAGGCGCTCGCCACCAAAATTTCAAGTCCGGAACACCGCGCTGATGAGCGCGCTTGACACGTACACCTTCGACCAGGCGCGTGCAGATCGCAGCTATTGGGGGCGCCTGGTTGAAAGCGCGGTAGGTGCGCACTTGTGCAACGCCGCCGACGCAAACATGAAGGTGAGCTACTGGCGAGAGAGTGCCCTTGAAGTCGATTTCGTTATCGGAAACGGAAAAAGACTGGCTGCGATCGAGGTAAAGAGCGGGAAATCCGGGGGACCCATGCCCGGATTGATCGAGTTCTCCAAACGCTATCAGGGATGTCGTACTCTCGTAGTTGGCAACAAAGAGCTACCGGTCGGTGAGTTCCTGCGCTACGCGCCCTCGCATTGGCTTGATTGAGGGATGGCGTGGAAACCCGAACACCATTGTTGGTCCCCCGCAGCGCGGTTGAACCGTCGAACGAGGATCTGGGCGGGCCACAGCCGCTCATCCACTGGCGCAACACATCCGCCTACCTCCTTCTCGCAGAGCCCGGCGCTGGAAAAACCGAAACATTCAAGATCGAGGCACAAGAATCCGGCGGCGACTACACGACTGCCCGCGATTTCGTCACCCTTCAATCCCAGACATACAAGTCGCCGATCTTTATCGACGGTCTCGACGAAATACGCGCAGGGGCAAACACCCAGCGCGGGCCCATGGATGAGATTCGCAGGCGCCTCGACGACCTGGGACGCCCGGCGTTCCGGCTCTCATGCCGGGAGGCGGACTGGAGAAGCGCAGTTGACTCCGATAGCCTGAAGGCAGTCGTGCAAAACGGCGAGTTGGCCGTGCTGCACCTTTCTGAGCTTGACGACGCGGACATTCTGCGCATCTTGCGGAGTCGCGACGTCGAGAAGCCAGAAGAGTTTCTGGACCATGCCGAGCGCCACACCATGCGCCCGTTGCTTGGCAATCCCTTATTGCTGGGCTTGATTGCCGATGTGGTCAAGAACAGTGGAAACAGTTGGCCCTCCACCCGAACTGAGATCTATCAAAAGGCATGCGAGCAGCTCGCGTTCGAATACAACCCCGCGCATCGTGCCGAGACCCGCCAACCGTCCGCAATCGAAAGGACTCTGGAAGAAGCGGGACTTCTTTCAGCGCTCTGCCTGCTCGCAGGCCAACCGGGGATCCCGCTTGATCCCGCTTCGCCAAGCAACCCGGTCGCCCCGATCGAGATGCTCCCAAGCTTGCTCGGCGTAGTCAATCCACGCGTCGCCCTCGACAGCAAACTGTTCACCGTAGCCGCCAACTTGCGTGTCCCACGCCATCGGACAATCGCTGAGTTCCTGGCGGCACGCGTCATCGCAAAACGTATCGCGCAAGGCTTGCCGGTGGCTCGCGTTCTCGCGTTGATGAGTGGCGCCGACGGCGGAATAGTGGACCCGCTTCGCGGCCTCCATGCCTGGCTCGCAACCCACTGCGCGACCGAGCGCACCGTCCTGATCGATCGCGACCCACTCGGTGTTGTCCTGTACGGTGATCTCAAGAAATTTTCCCCACAGGACAAAAAGCACGTACTGCAAGCCTTGCATCGGGAGGCGCAGCGCTTTGTGTGGTTTCGCAAAGGTCACTGGGAATCACATCCGTTTGGCGCACTTGGAAGCAGCGACATGGTGCCTACTTTCCTTGCGCTGTTGACCATGTCGGATCGCTCCCCGGCGCATCAATCATTGCTTGGCTGCGTGTTCGACGCGATCGAGCAGGGGCAAGGCTTGTCGTACTTGATCCCATATCTACAAGCGGTCGTCCTTGACCGGAGCTTCGCGTCCGGTACCCGCCTTGCCGCACTGGATGCATGGTTGGCCCAACCCGAGCTTGATATGAAACTCGCCCGGACGCTTCTTGACGAAATCAAGCAAGGCCGGATTTCAGACCCAGATGACGAGATGGCGGGACGATTGCTTGACAAGCTCTACCCGGAAGTTGTGACACCTCGCGAAATAGCCGGGTACTTTCACGCGCCAAAAGTCGAGTCCTTGTACGGCCTGTATCAGGGCTTCTGGCGCCGGCGCTTTGTTGAGCGCACTCCAAGCAACGAGTTTCGTGAGGTTATGGATGCGTGGGCGACCGAACCTAGTCAAGTCGCAGGCACTCGAAGCGATTTCATCCACAACCAGATCATAGGCGACTTGTTGTCCGCCGCACTGGTGGCGCAAGGGGACGACGTAACGATTGAAACCTTGTATCGATGGATTGGAGTGACCGTGGGCGAGCACGGCTTTTGCCGTATTTCAGCGGAGAATCTCAAAGGAGCAGCCGAATGGCTTGCCGGGCGGCCGGCAACGCTCAAAGCGCTTGTTGCTTTTGGTTGGACCAAGGTGCGGCCCGATACGGCAAGTGGTCATCCACACTATTGGGAAAGCGAAGCACGCACATTAAACGCGAGGCGACCACCGGACTGGTATGAATGGTTGCTCACCCAAGCCGCTGATACTAACAAGGAGGCGCTGGCTCAGTACTGCTTCTACGACGCGGCGCGAGCTGCCATCGATCTGCCACCATGCTTCAGGCTAAGCATGGGGTCAGTCGAGTCGTGGGTAGCGTCGAACACCACTAAGTGGCCGAAAGCCGTGGAGTGGCTTGAGAACGCGTGGTCAATGCCATTGGATCATTGGCAACGCGGCCAGAAAAAGAGAAACTCCAAATACCAAGCCGAGAAGGACGCCGCCCGTAGAGAGCGGCGCATTGCCATTCAGTCTCACCTCGAATCCATCGCTGCAGGCACCGCGCCAGCGAGCCTGATGAACCAGATCGCATTGGCATATGACGAACGCTTCAGCGATATTCATGGCGACTCACCAGCCGCAAGAGTAAAGGACTTTCTCGGGGGTTCAAACGAGGAGGCTGCTGCTGCTATCAACGGATTGGAAGCGACCCTTCTCCGTGGCGACCTGCCCGTGGTCGAGGACATAATCACGACAGATGCTGCAGGTCGCTCGCACCTTATTCGCGCCGCCTGCCTGCTCGGTGCTTCCCTTGCGTACGCGCGCGACCCGAGTTCCGTGCTGTCCTGGCCGGACAGCCTTGCGCGCAAGCTTGTCGCTTTCTGGTTAACCGGGGGATTCGGGGAACAACCAGAGTGGTTCTCCATACTTGCCGCGTCGCGCCCCGCCCTAGTTGCGCCAGTCCTGGAAAAGTATGCGCTGCAAAAGATTCGACGCCGCGCTGAGACGAATGTAACCGGCCTTTGGTTACTCGCCAAGGAGGATCGCTTCGCCGGTGTCGCGCGCCTCGTTGTGCCAGGATTGCTTCGCGCATTTCCACTCCGAGCCAATGAGTGGCAACTCCGGGTTCTGAATGGCGAGTTGCTAACCGCAGCTGCGCGGCACCTGGATGAAATGGAACTCAAGCAACTCGTCGAGGGACGCATGGCGCTTAAAAGCCTCGATATACCTCAGCGCATTGCGTACCATGTTGCGCGCCTTGACCTTGACGGTCAGGATCGCTCCGGCGAACTGCTTAGGCTTGTCGGAACCAGTCAATCACGCGCGGCTCACCTTGGCCGTTCTTTGGAACTACAAGGTGGCCGAGAAAAGAAGTTCCGCGCAACCGCAAATGCCGCGCATGTCATAGGCCGCCTGATCGAACTGATCGGCCCGCATGCGTCACCCCACCCCCCGACCGGCGCACATTGGGTCGGTGACGTCGATCACCAGCGGGATCGGGTCCACCAGTTCATAAATCAACTCGCCTCCGATGTCTCGACAGATGCTGTCGCGGAGCTAGCCCGTCTTGCGGGATTAAGCGAACTGAAGCGCTGGAAGCCTTTGCTTGACGGTGCCACGTTCGACCAAGCGCGCGCGCGACGTGACGCCACATTTCATCTACCCAGCATCGAAGAGGTCGCAAACGTCCTCGCGAACCGGTCGCCTGCGAACCCCCAGGATTTGGTTGCGCTCTTTCTGGACCATTTGCGCATCTTCGAAGCGAAGGTGCATGGCGACGATACGAATGTGCTGAGACTCTTCCGCCGCGATGATCGAAAAACATCGAAGATCGAAAACGAGTGCCGGGACATCATTCTCATCAACATGCGAGATCGATTGCTCGGGCTTGGCGTGCACCTCGAAAAAGAAGCTCAGGCAGCGCATGACACCAGGGCGGATATGCGTTTGGAACTCATTCAAGTCAATCGTCGAATTACAGTACCGATCGAGATCAAGAAAGAAGATGACCGCGAACTGTGGTCCGCCTGGCGCACACAGTTGCGAACCTATACGTGCGATCCCGCATCCGACGGCATAGGCATCTACTTGGTGCTGTGGTTTGGCGTTCGCCCTAGAGCGACGCCGGAAGGAGTTCGACCTTTGACCCCGCGTCATCTGCTGGAACTGCTGTCAGCGATGATTCCCGAGAGCGATCGGCAGCGCTTGGGCGTGTTTGTGTTGGATCTTTCCTTGACCTCCAGGCAAGCCGGTGATTGACAAAGACATAATCGCCGGATCCGGCTCGAAGACTTTGTCGATCCACTCATCCCGGCCGACAGCGTGAGTCAACCAGGAATACACTTTTGGGAGAAGTATGTTCAAACTCTTGCCATCGGCCTCTGGTACCAAGGCTGGTGAATCCGCGATTCACGTTTCTTGTCTGATATGCCACAGCCATTCCTAAAGCTCGGGGCCGTTGGTCTGGGTCGCGCCTTCACCCTGATGCTGCCCACCTTCCGCGCCGATCTGCGCGTCAAGCTGGTTGCCGGCACCGATCCGCGCCCGGAAGCAGGCGCAGCGCTGGCCGCAGAATTCGGTGCGCGCATCCACGCCGATGTCGAATCCTTGTGCGCCGACCCGAATGTCGACCTGGTCTACATCGCCACGCCGCACCAACATCATGCAGAGCATGTTCGCATCGCCGCTACGCACGGCAAGCACGTGCTTGTCGAGAAACCGATGGCGATCACCATCGACCAATGTCGGGTGATGATTGAGGCTGCGGCCGGCGCCGGTGTACACCTTATCGTCGGGCACAGCCACAGCTTCGATCTGCCCTACCTGCGCGCCCGGGCCATCGTCGAAAGCGGGCAGTTGGGTGCGGTGCGCATGATCAATGCCCAGTACTACACCGATTTCCTGTATCGCCCGCGGCGGCCCGAGGAACTCGATACCGCGCAGGGCGGCGGCGTGATCTTCAGCCAGGCAGCGCACCAGATCGATGTGGTGCGCCTTTTGGCAGGCGGTCAGGCCATTTCGGTACGCGCGCATACCGGTGCCTGGGATGCGGCGCGGCCCACCGAAGGGGCGTTCGCCGCGCTGATCGGCTTCGAAGGCGGCACGTTTGCTTCCGTGGTGTACAGCGGCTATGGCCACTTCGACGGCGACGAGATGTGCGGGTGGGTCGGCGAATCGGGACTGGCGAAGAATCCAGCGGGCTATTTGAGTGGGCGGGCCAAACTGGCTGGCGTGCAAGATGCCGCAAGCGAAGCAACGCTGAAGGCCGCACGCAACTTTGGTGGGGCTGCCTACGCGCCGCCGGCGGGCGACGCGTGGCGACAGCAGCAGCATTTCGGCCATGTCCTGATTTGTTGCGAGCGTGGCGACATCAAGCCCGGGCCAGGCTCGATCACCGTATATGGCGACGTCGATCGTACAGTCGAAGAGTTGCCGGTGTCTGCCGTGCCGCGGGTCGAAGTGATCGACGAAGTGTATGCGGCGGTCATCGATGGCGTGCCGCCCCTGCACGACGGTGCGTGGTCGCTGGCAACCCTCGAAGTCTGTCTGGCCATCCTCGAATCGGCGCGCAGCGGGCGCGAGGTGGTGTTGCGTCATCAGGTTGCGCCGCGCGCGGTGCGCCTGTCATGACGCGCGCTGCGATTCCGGCGGCGGACGCGATCCTGCGCCACTGGCGTGAGGCAGTGCCGGACGATCGTCTGGCCCATCTGGTCAAGGACGCAACCCGCGCCTACGCGCGCGCGCTGCAATTGCGCCTGCTTGAGCATTCCGTCTCGTTCGGACACTGGTCGTTCCTGCGCATTCTCTGGGTGCGCGACGGCCTGACACAGCGTGAGCTGAGCATCGAGGCCGGTGTGATGGAGCCGACCACGCATGCTGCGGTCAACGCAATGGAAAAGCTGGGCTATGTGGAGCGCAGGCGCGGGCTGGATGACCGGCGCAACACGCATATCCACCTGACCGCAACCGGCAAGCGGCTCAAGGCAAGGCTGGTGCCGCTGGCGCTTGCAGTCAATGAGGTGGCGGTCAAGGGCGTGGCATCCGCGGACATTGCCGTGGTGCGCCGGGTGTTGCTGGCGGTAATCGAGAATCTGGCTACTGACGAAGGCGCGAACGCGCGCAAATTGCCTTCGACGCGGCAGTGGGGGCAACGCCGGCCGCTGGCGGGCGCGGCACGCAGACGCGTGGTAAGTTCCGGCACTTGAAAAATCTTCACAAGGGCGTTGCGAACATGAGCGAATGGATCCAGGTGGCCAATGCTGCCGACGTGCCTGCGGACGGCACCCTCGCGGTGAGTCATGCCGGCGAGCCGGTGTGCTTATATAACCTCGATGGCGAGATTTTCGCCACCCACGATATCTGCACCCACGGCAATGCCAACCTGTCCGAGGGCTTCGTGGTGGATGGCCATATCGAGTGCCCGTTTCATCAGGGCATGTTCGACATCCGTACCGGCGCCGCCTCGGCCGCACCGTGCACGGTTGCGATCCGCACCTATCCGGTGAAGCTGGAAAACGGCGCGGTCTGGCTGAAGAAGGAATAGCGCCCTTGTCATACATAGGCCTGTCGCCGGGGGTGCGGCGTGAAGTCACCGCCACCAAGCGCTGGTTTCAGGCGGTCGACAATTTCACGCGGGTGTTCGCCATTCGCCCCGGCGAAAGAGTGTTGATCCTGGCCGACCCCTTGCTTGACCCGCGCGTGATCGATGCGGTCATGGGGCTGGCAGCGGCGCGTGGGGCGCAGGTGCGGGTGTACATGGAACCGTCGACCCGCGTCACGGCCATGCCCGAAGCGGCCAAACCGCTGCTTGAGGCGGCCGATTTCGTGGTGTCCACCTGGTTTTGCTCGATCATCGATCCGTTTTGCATCGCCATGCGAAAACGCGGCCAGCGCTGGGTCAAGATCACCTACTTCCGCAATCTGGACCTGCTCGAAACACCGCAGGGCCGCTTTCCGGTTGAACTGGTGGGCGAGATCATTCGCGCCACCGCCCGCGCTTTGCCCGACGCGCCATTCACCATGCAATGGAGTGATGCGCGTGGCAGCGATTTCGCCATCGACTTCACGCGCGAGATGCGCAACAACCTGCTGGCGGGCAACCGCTGGCGTGGCCGCATGCTGGCCGATGAGCCTGGTTGTTACGTGCATTACCTGCCCACCCATGGTCCGAACCTGTGGGATCGCACCGCGCACCTGAACGACAGCGAAGCGCCAGTGTGCATGCGCGGCACCATTTACCCGACCTGGGCCGTGGGCTTCGACAAACCGTGGACCGAGCGCATTGGTTGTCGTTTCGAAGGCGACGCCGTTGTCGAGGTGACCGGCGACAGCGACACTGCGACCATCCTGCGCAACATGCTGGTAGGAGGGCGCTTGATCGAGCTCGGTTGCGGCTTCAACCCGAAGGCGCCACGCCATACTGTTTATCCGGCGGGTTCGAACAACCCCGGCGCGCTGCATTTCGGCATCGATCTGGCCCGGCCCGACGACTATATTCGCCGTGTGATGCCGGATTGGGAAGAGCCACCGGTGCACATGGATCTGATCACCCTTGATTCCACCGTCGAGGTACTTGCGTCCGCTGTGACAACACGCTTTCTTGACGGCGGATTTCTATCCGCCTTGCGCGACCCGGCGGTGCTTGCGGCGGCAAGTGTTTTTGGCGACCCGATTGCGTTACTGGAGACTGAAGCATGAACATACGTCGGAGAACAGTTGTCAAGGTGGCGGCCGCAGTGGCTATCGGCGGCATGGCGCCGTTGCTGGCCCGCGCCCAGGGCGCTTGGCCGAATCGCCCGTTGAAGATGATCGTGCCGTTTCCGGCCGGCGGCACCGCCGACGTGCTGGGTCGCCTGCTGGCGCAGCGTCTGTCTGACGCGATCGGTCAATCGATCGTGATCGACAACAAGCCGGGCGCCGCCGGCAATATCGGCAGCGAAGCCGCGGCCAAGTCGCCGCCGGACGGCTACAACCTTTTTTATGCGCCGATCGGCACCCACGGCGGCATCAACCTGGCGTTGTATCCCAAGCTGGCCTACGACCCGGTGAAGGATTTTGCGCCGATCGCTCTGGCGCATATTCTGCCGAACGTGCTGATCGTCAATAACGACCTGCCGGTCAAGTCGGTTGCCGAACTCATCACCTGGCTCAAGGCCAACCCGGGCAAGGCGAACTTCGCTTCCAGCGGCAACGGCGGCATTTCGCATCTGGGCGGCGAGTTGTTCAAGTTGATGACCGGTGTGTCGATGACGCATGTGCCCTACAAGGGTGGTGCCGCTGCCCTCACCGATCTGATCGGCGGCCGCGTGCAACTGATGTTCGAGACCGCGCCCAACGCGCTCGCCCACTACCGCGCCGGCCGCGTGCGCGCCCTCGCGGTATCGTCGGCCAGGCGCTCGGCCTCGGCGCCGGAGCTGCCGACCATCGGCGACAGCGTTGCCGGCTATGAGGTCACCACCTGGACCGCGCTTTACGCGCCGGCCGGGACGCCGCGTGAAGTGGTGCAGCGACTGGCTGCCGAAATGGCGAAACTGGCGAAAAACAAGGAGTACGACGAGCGTCTGGCGCAGATCGGTTCCGACGCACCGGAATCCTCACCCGAACACCTTGCGGCCTTCATGCAAAGCGAGATCGCCAAATGGGGCAAGCTGGTCAAGGATACCGGGGCGAAAATCGACTGAGAACATGCACGCCGGTCATACGAAAGAGAAACAGACATGATGCGCAGCGAACTGGGTTACAGCACGCGGGAAAACATCTATGTACAGGGGCGCGACTTGTGCGGCGAGATTCTCGGGCACATGGACCTGGGGGCGATGGCTTTCCTGCAACTCACCGGGCGCATGCCCAATGCCAACGAAGCGAAGATGTTCAATGCCTTGGCCATCACTCTGGTCGAGCACGGCATCACGCCCTCGGCAATCGCTGCGCGCATGACGTACGCCGGCGCGCCTGAGGCGCTGCAAAGCGCGGTCGCGGCCGGACTGTGTGGGCTGGGCACGGTGTTCGCCGGTACCTCCGAAGGTGCGGCAAGAATCCTCAGGCAGGCGCTGGCCGATCCCGCAGATACGCGCTCGCTTGACGAGCGCGCCGAAGCCATCGTCGCGCGCTCGGTGGCCGAGGGTTGGCAAATCCCCGGTATCGGGCATCCGATCCATCGCCCGCTCGACCCGCGTACGGTCAGGCTCTTCGCCATTGCCGAGGAAACCGGTTTCAAGGGCCGCTATGTGGAGATGATGCTGGCCATCCACCGTGCGGTGGAAAAGCACAAGGGCAGGTCGATCACGCTCAATGCCACCGGCGCGATGGGTGCACTGTGCTGCGAACTCGGATTGCCGGTCGAGGCCTGTCGCGGTATCGCGGTGATGGCGCGCGCCATCGGCCTGGTCGGGCATATTCTCGAGGAGATTCGCTCGCCGATGTCGATCGAGTTGTGGCAAAAGATCGAGCACGACGTTTCGGTGCCGCCTGAGCTGCGCGGCAAGCGCGCCTGAACCGGCATCCGGCCTGGCCCAAGGCTCTTCATACACAGGACACTTGCGTTCCATGAAACTCTGCAGATTTGACGATAATCGCCTGGGCTTGGTCGAAGGCGACAGTGTCCTCGATGTCTCTGCGGCTCTTGATGTGATTCCGCCCATGCGTTATCCGGCGCCACTGGGCGACCAGTTCATTGCCAATTTCGCCGCGGTCACCGAACGGGTTGCGGCGCTCAAGGGCGCAGCCCCGCGCCTGGCCCTGAAGGGCGTAAAGCTGCTGTCGCCGGTGGCCAATCCGACCAAGATCATCAACGCGCCGATCAATTACGTCAAGCACATCACCGAATCGAACAACGATCCCGGCATCAAGCACGGACGCTCCAATATCACCCATATTTCCGACTGGGGCCTGTTCCTCAAGGCCACCAGCAGCCTGGTCGGCTTCGGCAGTGAAGTCCGGCTGCTCTACCCGGACCGGCGCAATGATCACGAGCTGGAACTGGCGGTGGTGATCGGCACGGAGGGCAGAAACATCAGCGAAGCCGATGCGCGCAAGCATGTGCTCGGCTATTCGCTGGGGTTGGACATGACCACCCGCGGCAAGGAACTGCTGTCATGGCGCAAGTCGGCGGACACCTATGCGGTGCTCGGCCCCTGGCTCACCACTGCCGATGAGGTGGCCAATCCCAACGCGCTCGATCTGGTGCTCAAGGTCAATGGTGAAGTACGGCAGCAGGCCAATACCAGCGATCTGGTCTACAACGTCGACAAGCTGATTTCCTGGGCCAGCGAAAAGTACACGCTGTATCCAGGCGATATCATCCTGACCGGCACGCCGGAAGGTGTTGGCCCGGTGGTGCCGGGCGACATCATGCAGTGCTATATCCAGAGCGTGGCCGAAGGCCAGATGCGGGTGGCCGCGCAGTACGGCTGAGGAGGCCGTGAAGCGCAGGTCGCGGCCCGTAATCGCACCCGGCCGGTGCCCGCCGGTGCTGCTTACAGCCGGATGCGCGCCGCCAGCTCTCTGAGCGCATCGATCCCCGGATCCTTGCGCGGCCAGGTCAGCAGCACTCCATCATCGGCGTGACGCGGCAGCACATGCAGGTGCAGGTGCGGCACGGTCTGCCAGCCGGCCGCCTTGTTGGCCTGCAGGATGGTCATGCCCGCCGGTGCGAAGGCGACTTGCACTGCGCGTGCGATACGGTGCGCAGCCGCCATCATCGCGACGGCCGTGGCTTCGTCGGCATCGATCAAGGTTTCAAACGGTTCGATCGACGCCACGATGACGTGGCCGGGATTGACCTGCCCGGCATCCATGAAGGCGAATACGCGCTGGTCCTCATACAACTTGACGCACGGTAATTCGCCGCGGTACAAGCGGGTGAAAATGCTGTCGGACATTGGCAGTCTCCTCGATCCGGTTTAGTCAAGCCGGATGGTAAGGCTTTGCGTGCCGACACGCCTGGCGCAGGACAGTTGAGAGCAAATGGAGTCGTCCGCTTTTTGGGCAGTCTGGCCGGAGCCTGTAGCCGAGCAGTTTCGACTTTCCGCTCCATGAAGCCTCAAAATCGCCCACTCGATTCCGTGAAGACCCTTTCAAGTAGCGCCGAAGGGACCCGCAAACCCACCCCTGCATTCCTGTTGCCTCTGCCTGAGGCCACCTGGCGGCGGACGTTTGCGGATCAGGTGGCCTCAGGCACCAGTCGCCCCGACAAGCGATTCAGCCTTGCGCTGCCACTCGAGCCGGGCGCGGTGCTGCATAGACCAAGCGCTCGGGATCGATTGCACGCAGCCGTTCCAGACCGTCCCGTTCGTGGGCCTCGACGCATGCCGCGGTATCGACCGAGAAGCCGCCGCAATGTTCTCACTCGGCCATCACTTGCAGCCGGTGGTAAAGGATGGTGACACGCCGCGACGCTTGCAGGACCAGGCAATGAGGAATCGTGGCCGCACTGCGCGTAGCGGAGTCGACAGGTAAAACCGCTCTGGACGAACGGAGAAGCGGGTAGTTTGACTATCAGGCGCGGGCTGTGGCGATCGACCATGCCAGCCCCGCAACATTACTCAGCCCAGTTGTCGAGTTTGAGTTTAGGCACACGCTCGAACTCACGCGTATTGTTGCTGACCAGTATTACGCCCAGGCGCAACGCGTGGGCGGCGATCCACAAGTCATTGTTTCCGATCGGCGTACCAGCGCGTTCCAAGTGAGCCCGGATGCGGCCATAGGTGTTTCCGACTTCGTCGTCTGCCGCGATCACAGGAATCAGAGCCCGCAAGCGCTCGAGTGTTTCCAGTGCAGCCGCGCGATGCTGGCTTTTTTCGGCACCGTAATGCAATTCACCAAAGGTGATCAGCGACATGCCCACCGATCCGGCGGCCAACCGGGCAAAGCGCTTCGAGACTGCTGGAGGGCGCTGCCTGGCAATGTAGATGCAGATATTGGTATCGAGCAAATAGCGCAAGACTGTCACAGACCCACGCGCACCTGCGGCGGCGCGTCGTTACGGCCTTCGGCCATGAAGTCATCCGGCAAGGCCGCCAGCAGGTCGAAGGCGGGCGCCAGCGTGGTCGGAATCCGTCGCAGCACCACCTCGTCGCCGCGCCGCAGGATCTCAACGGCGCGCACGTCGAACTGGAAATCCTTCGGCAGGCGCACCGCCTGCGAATTGCCCGACTTGAACACCGCCGCTGTCCGGATGGCATGGCCCATGAGATGGTAGCCTCTACTGATGTTTATACGAAGAGTATATACATTGAACGAGCGTATGGCAAGTGCTGCGCCAACCGCCCAGCGTGTCAGGAGCAAATAAGTTGTCTGGAGTCGTAGCACGCAACCTGTCCGGTTTTGAGGTAGGGTATGGAAACCTCCTTGAGCCGGACGACCTTGCTACGGGAGATCCAGAAGATGAGATTCGAAGAAGCGTACGCAGGATGGCGTGTGAAGCGATTGACGCAGGAGGAAGCTGGGACGTTACTGGGAATGTCGGAGCGCAATTTCAGGCGGTATGTACTGCGCTACGAGACGGAAGGGCTGGAGGGATTGATCGACCGGCGGATCGAGGAGATGTCGAGCCGACGCCCAGGCGCCCACACCGTGACGCTGCCGGTGACGCCCACGATGTAGGTCAGGCCCAACACGCTCAGGCGCTCGCGAAACGCCGTGTCCACGCCGTAGCCGGCGTCGGTCAGCACGCAATGTTTGGGCGCCCCTTGCTCCAGCAGGTGCTCGATCTGGCGCAACGCCATCGCCGGCTTGGTGGCAAATTTGATCTCCTCCGGCACGCCGGCCTTCTTGCGTCGTGGCGCATCTTTGGCCCATTCGCGCTGTGGCGGCTCCAGATTCAGCCTTGGCACCGGCATCGGCGCACGCCCTCGCACTATCTGAACGTGATCCAAGGTGCGTTCAAAGCCTGGTCGGCGGTTGCAAACGTCCAGTTTGCGAGAGTCGCTGACGATGGCGTTGCCATGCGCGGCACGACGGCTTCCAGCGACATTCGCGTGGCAGCCGCCAGCTTTGCCGGAGCAGGCATCAGCGGCGTAGGCGGGATCGGCTATTTTCCGCCTTACATCGTTTCACCCTTCAATGGATTTTCGATTGCCGGTGACATCGTCTTCAACACCGATTTGTTGGCTGCGTCTCTGGCTCCGTCGTTCTTCAACCTCGCGGCGCACGAGATCGGCCACGCGCTCGGACTCGACCACACCAGCATGGCCAACTCGTTGATGAGCCCGGCGGCGTGTTCGGGCTGCCTGTCTTTTGTCGGCCCGCAGGCCGACGACATTTCCGGCGTGCGGTTCCTTTACGGCATTGCGCTTTCACCCGTGCCCGAACCCGCGATGTCGGCGATGTTGCTGGTGGGGCTTGGCGCCTTCTTGCTGCGACAGCGCGGCGTCGCCAAGGCAGCATGAACCGGCCTGACGGTTGCAAGCCGTCGCCGGGTCAAGCAGTCGATGCCGCCGTGATTCGACTTTCCGGTACCACAGATCGAATCGACTGATCGCCTCCCACAGGCGCGCACCTGCCGGCCGGATAGGCAAGGTCGGCTCAACGCCAGCCTCGACGGTAACGTGCGGCGGGCGATTGACATCGAGGAGGGGCGGAGGTCGATGTCGCTGCGTTCAAGGCGCTGGTTTGAGATGCGGCCGCGCTCAACGCATCACTGGTAGCGGCGTGGCGTCTGGCCCCGCGCTTCGCCCATGCATGCAAAAACGCATGTCGGGCGTCGAGGAATCCTTCCGCACATTGTGATCGACTTCGAATGATCGGCCACTTGACCACTGGTGCGGGTGCAATACAATGTACGCATGCACTTTGAGTGGGATCCGGCCAAGGCCAGGGCAAATCTTAGGAAGCACCGCATTTCGTTTGAACAGGCGAAGACGGTCTTCTACGACGAGTCTGCGGTGCAATTCTTTGACGAAGATCACACTCCGGACGAAGAGCGCTTCATCATGCTTGGGATGAGTTCAGACGCGCGCATGCTCGTTGTCTGTCATTGTGAGCGCGTGGAAAGCGAGGTCATCCGGATCTTTTCGGCCCGGAAGGCCACGCGAAACGAAGCATCGTTCTATCGAGGTGGCTGACATGAAGGCTGAATACGACTTCTCCAAGATGAAGTTCAAAAAAAATCCGTACGCTTCGAAACTGAAGAAGCCGGTGACCATGCGCTTGTCTGAGGACGTGGTCGAGTACTTCAAGGCCATGGCTTCCGAGGCTGGCGTTCCATATCAGAGCCTGATCAACCTGTACCTTCGGGACTGCCTTGCGCAAAACCGGCGCGTACAGATCAAATGGCCTGGTGCAGCCTGACCCATCGGTCGAGGCGAGGCTCGACGGCAATCCCCAGGCCCGGCGAGCAATGGTGGCGCAAGCGGAATCTTTTGTGCGCCGCTGCTGGTCTCGCTTGGACGGAATCCCTTTCCGCGCGGCAAGGGTGATCGGGTCGCTTGCATGCGATCACGTCCGCGGTTCGGCATCTCCCACAACGGCGCCTCTGCGCCGGCAGCAGACGCGGCGGTGGCTTAGGCTCGCCCAGGTGACCAAGAACCGCTGGATGCCGCCGCTTCGGTGATGAAGGCGATGATCCGCGTCGCGCCACCGCACCTGGGACACAGCAGAGGCAGCACCTCGTAGATGCGCACCAGCAGCAGCGCCCAGACATAGCAGGCTGCCTGGCGATGCGCCGGCTCGGCGGTCGCCTCGGCCGGTGGCACGACCGCTGGCGGCGAGATTGGAATCGGCAGGCGCAGGAACGACGCCATCGGCTGGCTGCGCCAGTGCGGTGACCGCTGCCCGCAGCGGCGAGGTGGGCGCCAGCGCCGCGTAGGTGCGATGCCGATGTTTGCGCGGCGGCGGAATCGAAAATGCATTTCCTCAACGGCTTCGACAGCGCCGGTCGCAAGTTCCACTTCCGCGCCGACTGGCAGCGCTTCGGTGGGCGCTGGCGCGCAGCTTTCTCAATTCAAGTTTCACCGAGACGCCGAGTTCGGTCAAACGCGAGCGCCGCCCGACCGCGCTACTCAATCCGGACGACTGCGCGAGCCTGGCGGTGGTCGAGAACAACCGCGTGGTCCTGGGCAATCGGCGTGGCGAAGTCGTCGTGCCCGTCAAGCCCGCCACCGGCCAGCCGCGCGGCGTGGTGGATGTGGAAGGGATTTTGTCCAACGGCAGTGCGGTGTTTCACGATACGGCGGTGTGGGTCAAACCGGCCGGCTGAAGGGACGTCGCTCCGTCACCACTCGCCGATCATGATGTCGCCGGCGGCAGTGCTGTGGCACGCGCGAATCGGGTCTGCTCGCAGTGCAGGCGCGCCAGTTCCATGCCGTAGTCATTGCCGTTGGGCGTGCGGATGATGGTGTGGATGTAAAACGTCTCCGGCAGGGCGTTGCCCAGAAACACGCCGGCATGATGGTCGCACTCGACGATCGGAACCGCGCTCTGGACGCGGTAGTAGAGCGCTCTGCAGTCGTCGGTGCCGCCGATCCAGCAGAAATGGGTCTGGTTCAGGTGCCGTTCGGCCTCGCGCACGCGGGCGGCCAGCGGACCTGCAGGCAGATAGGCAAGGTAGGCGGCGCTGAGGTCGAACAGGCGATGGCGCTGCGCGCTGCCGAAACCGGTCGCTGCGGCGCCTTCGCGGGTGTGCGGCAGGTGATTGCCGGGCAGAGCGACCAATTGCGCTTATTGACCACTATTATGACTATGGGCATAATAGTGGTCATATTAGTCATCAATGGACAAACATGACCACTATCCAGGCATCCGAATTCAAAGCCAAGTGCCTCGGGCTTATGGATCAGGTTGCACGCACCGGCGAGACCATCGTTGTCACCAAGAACGGCAAGCCGGTCGCCGAACTGCGGCCGCATCGTCCGCCGCGCGCGAAGACCCTGCTTGGCCTGCACAAAGGCCGGATCACGATTCATGGCGACATCATTTCGCCGATTGGTGCGTCGCTCTGGAAAGCGTTGAAGTGATCGTGCTGGACACGCATGTCCTGATTTGGGCAATCAGCGGCGAATCCAGGCTTGGACGCAAAGCGCGCGCTCTGATCGAGCGGTTTTGGCAGACCGGTACGGTCGCCGTCTCGGCGATGAGCTTCTGGGAAGCAGGCTTGCTGCATACGCGCCGCCGCGTCACTTTGTCGGCGCCGCCACGCCAGTGGCGCGACGAGATTCTTGCAGCCGGCATCATTGAGCTTTCACTCGACGGTGCGATCGCGCTGCGCTCGCTCGACCTGTCTGGCTTGCCTCAAGACCCGGCTGACCGCTTTATCGCCGCGACTGCATTGGTGCATGGCGCGGCGCTAATGACCGCAGATGAGAAGATTCTTGACTGGCGCCACGCACTGGAACGGCACGATGCGCGGGTTTAACGCAAGGATGGGAATGCGAATGCGATTTTTGGAGTAATCCGGCCATATCTGACAGCGTCAATCGTTGATTTGGCGCCGAAGATGCCCGACAAGCCCCTGAAACCCCGCTCCGGCATGCCCGTTGTCTGTGCCTCTAACCACCGAACTCATGGTCCGGCATGGGTTGCGCTTGCGGATTGATTGCGTCCGCTCCTCGGTCCTGCATCTCCCACAGCGGCGGCCCCCGCGCCGGTCGCGGACGCAGCGGTGACTTAGGCTCGCACAGGTGACCGAGAATCGCCTGGATCACCGCCGCTTCGGTGATGAAGGCGATGGTCCGCATAGCGCAACCGCACCTGGGACACAGCAGAGGCAGCACCACGCTGCCGCCGGCTTCGGCGATGGCCCCCGAGTTCCAGGGCCATGGCATGCGGTTGAACTCCTGGGCCACCGATACCACTTCACGTTACCGGCCAGAGGCGCGCGGCCGTTTCGCCAGCCGCGAAGCTGGCAAAACCTGCCAGGTCGGTAATCGGCTGGACCACGGCACGCGACAAGCTCCAGCCCCGCACCAGAGCCAGTGCCAGGACGCCCAGGCTGATCATCAGGTTGCGCTTGAGCCGGGCCTCATATTTGGCGAATACATCGACTTCGGGCATGCCTGCGATCACGCGCGACTCCAACCCGGGTAGCGTGACGAAAGTTTAGACCCGCCTGACGCCATCGAAGCCGCCCGACGCGCGCGTAACTGGGTCGGAAATTTTCATAGTATCTCTGGTGGTATCATTGAAGCATGACGCGAGCCGATAAGACTCTGGCGCAGATGAAGGCCAATTCGCTTGATTGGCGCATTGATTCCCTCAAAGCTGTCGCCGGCAGTCGCGGCATCGAGTGGCGCGAACCATCGGCAGTCACACGGTGTTTCGCCATTCGAACGGGGCGAAGCTGAGCTTGCCTGCAAAGCGACCGATCAAGCCGATTTACATAAGAAAATTCGTGAAACTCGTTGAGGAAGGTATAGGCGAATGAAAAGGCCAGAGTTGAACTACCCGTTCGAGATTCTGCCCTTGTCCAGGGACGAAGGTGGTGGGTACGCCATCACATTCCCGGACCTGCCCGGTTGCCGGTCCGACGGCGCGACGCCAGAGCAGGCGATCGAGCACGGGCGCCTGGCGCTGGCCGACTATCTGGCGGTCGCGACTGAATTCGACGATGCGATTCCGCCACCCTACTCCTCGTTGAGTGGGCGTTTTGTGCAGCGTGTTCCGCGCTCGTTGCATCGCCAACTCGTGGATGCGGCAAAGACCGAAGGGGTGTCGCTCAATACGCTGGTGGTGTCATTGGTCGCCGAAGGGCTTGGCCGACGCCGCGCCGGGCATCCGTCTCCGGCTGCCGGTCCGGGCCGGCGCGTGGCGAAGCGGCAAACCGCCTGAATCAGTGTCCGCCAGCGCGCAATTGAAGCTTGCCGCCGAACCTGTCATCGCCAGCCGTCAGTCTTGTCGCCGACGGACCACTGCGAAGGACAGGAATTCCAATGTCATTTCTGGAATAATCCGGCCAGACCGGTCTGCGTCAATCGTTGATTTGGCACCGAAGACGCCCCCGACAAGCCCCCGAAACCCTGCCCGGCATCGGTTGCGTTTGCGGATTGATTGCGCCTGATCCACGGCCCGGCATCTCCCAAAGCGGCGGCCCCCGCGCCGGCCGCGGACGCGGCGCTTGCTTAGGCTCACCCAGGTGACAGGGAACCGCCCGGATCACCGCCGCTTCGGTGATGAAGGCGATGATCCGCATCGCGCCACCGCATCTGGGCCACAGCAGGGGCAGCACCTCGTAGATGCGCGCCAGCAGCAGCGCCCGGACGTAGCAGGCTGCCTGACGATGCGCCAGCTCGTCGGTCGCGTCGGCTGGTTGCGAGAGTGGAATCGGCAGTCGTAGGAACAACGCCTTCGCTCGGCGGCGCCAGTGCGGTGACCGATGACAAAACGTCGTGATTTCATCAAGAATGTACCGTTCGAGGAGCCTGCCGCCGGTGGTGCTCGCGGTAGCGTACGCGGCCGTGGATGACCGGTCGCTATTTGCGGGTAGCGGCGAAATCATGATGGGTCCGGCACGAAGTTCCGCTCCCCTGCCCAATGATTGAAATGATCCTGAAGCTCAGACGGAAGTTCAACGACGAAATCGACATTCAAGGGGTAGGTGTCGGCCAGGAAGTAACGCACCGCGTCCAGCAATACGGCCCCTTGACGCGCATCTTTTTCCTTCTTTGAGGCCTTGCGCTCGGGCTTTTGGGCGAGCCATATCTTGTGCAAAGCCATCCAGCGCGGGTCCGGGACGTAAAGGGGGCCGCGCGTCCCCGTGGTGTCGCGACGACCGCGCTTATCGGTCTCCCGCGCAAAAGCCACTCCTGTTCAACGAATGTGGCTATGGGGTCGAAGGCTTCCTCTGCGGGGAGTGGGTGACGGCTCGGTGCGGCCAGCAATTCGACCGCATAGCCGTCGTTTGCGACAGCTTGATAGGGCCTTCGGGGGTTTATTCGGTAGGTCGAATCGATGCTGTGCAAGATGTCGAGCAGCGCCCTGGGCTTTTGATCCTCGTTCGATACAGCGAGGAAGCGGGCTGCTTTCGAACCTCGGCGTCAGTTGCAGAAACGACTCAGGCATGAACGCTCGATGCGGCCCGCTCGTGCCGGAATATGGCGTCGCTCATCCACGCTGGCATGGAACTGGTCACGGACTTGAGCGCATCGAACTCGCTGTCTGAGAGTTTGCGCCGGATCTTCTCGATCAATGACGGTGTCAGTTCCGTCTTGCCGAGGTACCACATCGCGGCCAGGGCCAGCCCTGCAGGCCGACCCGCCAAGGCCAGCTTGCGCTGACAGACGTGCTTAAGACGAATTTCCATCTTGCCGACGCGAATGCGCCTGGACGGGCCGGAAGTCGAGAACACCGACTGGGTCGAGACTTGCGTAGTCAGTTCGAGTCGGCGAGCGGCTTCCGCGCCATGAATCTGGACGATGGACCCCGTGGTCTTGGCGATCGCCTCGGCCACCTTGATCGGTTCCGGCATCACGTTGCCCACGAAGCGGCTGATTTCAGGGCGTACAAAGACGCCCCGAGTCACGCGCTCAATGGCGCCCGCTTTGACCAGCCGGGATAGGGTCTGATCGACGGACGCACGCGTGCCGCATTCGAGGAAGGCTGCCGGGGTGAATGGCTCCCCGACCGGCATCCGTTCGATGCGCTGGCGAATCAACGCGGCAGTTTTGACAGTGGTATTCATGTATGAAATATCATATTCTTTTCTGACAAACTGCAAGAACCTCAATTCGTCTGGATCAACGGAAATTCCGTTTGGTTAAGCATTGAAGCGCTCAGACCGCTCGCTCGATATTCACGCAACCTATTGTTTTTATAAGTAAATAATGCCGAAAATGCAAGCCCCGATGTTACCGTAGCCGCCGAGTACGAACATCCGCATAGTCGACGACAGGGGTCGCAGGTGGCCTCTATCATCCCGCGCCCTTTCTCGTAAAATCTTTCACGCAACCGCTCGGCACGACATGCGGTGCAACCGAGGAGACCACCAACATGGAAGTACGCACCCAGATGCGCGACGCGGCGCGGCGCAATGCCGCACGCAGCGCGATCGTCGCCGGCAACCGCCGCCTGACTTTCGCCCAAGCCTGGGAGCGCGGCGTGCGCACGGCCAATGCGTTGCTGGCGCTGGGCCTCAAGCCGCAAGACCGTGTCGCCGTGCTTGAAGACAACTGCCTCGAAGCCTCCGACTTCTTCCTCGGCGCCGCCATCGCCAACCTGGTGCGGGTGCCGCTCTACCCGCGTAACGCGCGCGCCGCGCATGTGCACATGCTGGGCCACACCGGTTGCAAGGCGGTTGTCGTGGCGGAAAAGTACGCGCATGAACTCGAAGGGCTCAAGGCCGATTTGCCCGACCTGGCGCACTTGATCGTGCGTGATGGCGGTTACGAGGCCTGGCTCGCGAGCCATTCGAACATCGACCCCGATGTCGCCGTCGACCGCGAAGACAATTACATCATCCGCCACACCGGCGGCACCACCGGGCGCAGCAAGGGCGTGGCCTACACGCACCGCGCATGGCTGGCGGCCGGGCGCGACTGGTTCTACCTCTACCCGCCGGTATCGCCCGGCGACACCTGCCTGCACATCGGCCCGATCAGCCACGGCTCGGGTTACCTGTTCACGCCGATCTGGCTGGGCGGCGGCGCCAACGTGATGGTGGACCGCTTCGAGCCCAACCAGATACTCGAATTGATGGAAACGGAGAAAATCGCCTACCTGTTCCTGGTGCCGACGATGCTCAACGCGATCAACCGCATCCCCGGCATCGAGACGCGCAAGTTCCCGCATTTGAAATGCATACTGATTTCGGCGGCACCGATCGCCGACGACACCGCTCTCACCGCCCATCGCATTTTCGGCGACGTGCTGTATCAGGGCTACGGCCAGACCGAGGTGCTGCCGGTGGCGATGATGGGCCCGCGCCAGTGGTTCGCCACCGACGTGCCGGGCTCCAACCCGCTGCGCGCGTGCGGCATGCCGCTGCCCTATGCGCAGGTGCAGATCTGGGACGAGCACAATCGCCCGGTGGCGGCCGGTGAGGTGGGCGAAATCGTCGCCAGGGCCGATGGCCAGATGAAGGGCTTCTGGAACGACCCCGCAGGCACCGCCGAGCGCATGGTCGATGGCTGGGTCAAGACCGGCGACGTCGGCCGGCTCGACGCCAACGGCTACCTCTACATGCTCGATCGCGCCGGCGACATGATCATTTCGGGCGGCTACAACATCTATCCGGCGGAAGTCGAAAACGTGCTGCTCGCTCACCCCGAGGTCATCGAGGCGGCGGTGTTCGGCATTCCCGATGCGCGCTGGGGCGAGACGCCGTGCGCGGTGTGTTGCGTGAAGGCGGGCGCGACGGTGACGGCAGACGAGCTGATCGAACTGTGTGCCGCGCGCCTGGGCCGCTACATGCGGCCCGGCAAGGTGGTGCTGCAAACGGAATCCCTGCCCAAGACGCCGGTCGGCAAGATCAAGCGCAAGGACTTGCGCGAGCCGTTCTGGCAGGGGCATGAACGGCGCGTCGGGGGCACCTGAGTCGTCGTGCACAATAACAATTCTCGCTGCCACTTTTCCGAGTTCGTGACGGTAACAGCATGAAATGACGCGAAACATGAAACTGACCGACGAAGAACAGGACATCCTGGACGGCAAGGCCGGTCCCGTGCCGCAAGAGGCGCTTAAGCACCAGATGTAAGTGGAATGGCACTTACTTAAGAAAATGTGGATTGAATTCAATGAGTTGGGAGAGCGCCGTGCATGCCTTCACCCGAAGCGATTTTCGCCAGCCTGCCAATCGTCGCATAGCTGTGCCTAGCGCGATAACAATTCGAGGCGAAAAGAGCGTTTGCATAGCATTGATTGTGAAGAGTTTTCTCTTAAGTAAGTGCCATTCGATGTAAGTGGGCGATTTTTTCGGTGCCGCCGACTTCGTGCCGGTGACCCAGGCGCACATCGTGGCCGATACCGAAAGCCTGGTCGAGGCCGGGGTGCGCTGGCTGGAGTCGATCGCCGCGACCCGCGAAGGCAAGAGGCGCGCGCGCATTCCCACCAGCTCTGACCCACGCGGCACCGATTTCGCGAAAGCGGCGTTCCTCGGCCACACCCGGTCGATGCTTTCGCTCGAAGAACGCGCGATCGCCGCCTTCGTCAAGCTGGGCGTGATGATGACCGACACCTGTATCAATTACCAGACGGTGCAGCCGGCCACGCGCAACGAGCATGTCGCGTTCGGCGATACCGGCGTGGTGATCTATTCGAACTCGGTGTACGGCGCGCGCTCGAATTTCGAGGGCGGGCCTTCGGCGCTGGCCGCGCCCTGTAATCCGCGCATCGACGGAGTGAACCTGAAGTGATTGCAATAGCGACTTTTGCTACGTACGGGCTTATGCAGTGTTTCCCTTGGCGTGCCAGGAGCAAGCGCGGCATGATGGAAAATTGTGCGGCGACCGGATGCACCAGGAGAAACCTGATTCCGCTTTCGACTTTGCGCGCTCGTCGTATACACTTGAAACGTTGCATCCCGCATTGCGCCCGCGTTGTACCCTGTCGGGCGCTGCAATCCGACGCAGGCACATGGCAACCAGACTGCGCAACCCGAGAACAGGAGACACCTCATGACGTTTCACAGAATGCTCGCTGCCATTGCGGCCGCATGCGCCGTCGCCGCACTGCCGGCAACCGCCCAGGACATCAAGTTCGGCGCCAACCTGCCGATGAGCGGGCCGAATGCCGAATACGGCGACATGTTTTCGAGCGCCGCCGCGATCGCGGTCGAACACGCCAACGCCGACAAGATGCTGTCGAAAAAGCTGGTGATGATCATCGAGGACAGCCAGGCCACACCGCAGCAGGGCGTGGTGGCCATGAACAAGCTGGTCAGCGTGGAAAAGGTGCCCTACGTGCTGTCGGCGTTTACCGGGGTTTCGAAGGCCATCGCGCCGGTCGGCGACAAGGCCAGGGTGGTCTCGGTCAACGGCGGCGGCATCGGCCCGGATCTGGCCGAACTGGGCGACTATTTCTGGAACGTGATCCCGCTGGTCAATCTCGAAGTGCAGGCGGTCGTGCCGTATCTGGTCAAGGAGCGCAACTTCAAGAAGGTCGCGCTGCTCTACGTCGACGACCCCGCGGGCGAGGCGATCAAGAAGGAACTCGACATCCACGTGCCGAAAAACGGCGGCACGATGGTGTCGTCCCAGCAGGTGCCGCGTGCCTCGCAGCAGTTCGCAGGCCTCGCCGCCAAGGTGCGCGAAGCGCAGCCCGACGTGGTCTTCATCGCCTCGTTTGGCACCCAGCAGGCGCAGATCGTCAAGCAACTGCGCGACAACGGCGTCAAGCAGCAACTGGTTGGCTACTCTGCGTTCTCGTCACCTACCGTCACCCAGTTGCCCGAAGCCAAGGGTGCGCTGTTCCCGACCCAGGAAGTCAACTGGGAGGGCGACGCCATCAGCAAGCGCCTGGCGCGCGACTGGAAGGCGAAGAAAAACAAGGACCCGAACGCCTACGTGGCCAACTACTACAACGCCGTGATGGTGTTCGTGAAACTGGCGCAGGCCCTGGAAAAAAGCGGCCAGCCGATCACCGGCGAAAACCTGCTCAAGCAGCGCAAGGCGATGGGCAGCTTCGACGTGGTGGGCGGCAAAATGACGTTCCTGCCCAACGGCACGGTCTCGATGCCCTTGGCGATCTACGAGATCGACGGCGCCGCCGGCAAGTTGATCAAGGGCAACCTGATCGTCAAGTAAGCCCACAGTCCACCCCGGGCGCTCCGCGTCTGGGGTGGACTGTCGCGTGGCGCCTGCCTTGCTGCTCCTACAACTCCTGATCAACGGCCTGCAACTGGGGGCGATCTACGCCCTCACCGCGGTCGGGTTTGCGCTGATTTTCGGCTCGACCAAGGTGTTTCACGTCGCCCACGGCGCGGCCTTCACGCTGGCCGGCTACCTGTTCTGGTGGAGCATCAACACGCAAAAATGGCACTGGGCCGCCGGACTCGCGCTGGCCGTCGTGGTGGTGGTCGCCTTCGGACTGTTCATGGAGCGCTTCATCTACCGGCCGATCCAGCGCCACGAAGGCGCGTTCTTCACCGTTTTCATCGCCGCCTTCGGCACCCAGATCATCGTGCAGAACCTGGTTGGCACGGTGTTCGGCCGCGGCTTCGAGACCGTCACCGTGAGCCTGTCGCGCGCGGTTGAAATCGCGCCCGGACTGTTCGTCGCGCCGCTCGCCGGCGTGGCGATGGTAGTGGCGATCGTGTTCTTTTTCGGGCTCAACCTGTTCCTGTCGCGCACCCATGTCGGCACCGGCCTGCGCGCACTCGCCGACAACCCGGACCTGGTGCGCATCTACGGGCTGGAACCGACTCGGCTCGCGCAGGTGGCCTTCGCCCTGGGCTCCGCGCTGGTGGTGCCGGCCGCGGCGTTGACAGCCATGACGCAGGGCATCAACCCGGGCATCGGCGCGCACATCATGCTCATCAGCTTGGCTGCAACCATCGTCGGCGGCATCGGCTCGCTCAAGGGCGCGGCCTATGGCGGCCTGCTGCTGGGGCTGGCGGAAAGCCTCGCGATATGGAAGCTCGACCCGCAGTGGAGCGAGGCGGTGACCTTCATCATCCTGTTCGTCTTCATCATCTTCCGGCCGGCCGGCTTTCTGGGCCGCGCGCAGGGCGCGAAATAGGACCGCACACCGATGCTGGCTTACCTCAACAACCTCGCGGTGCTGATCAGCATCAACGCGATCCTCGCGGTGACGCTCAACTTCGTGCTCGGCTATGCCGGCATTTTCTCGATGGCGCACGCGGTGTTTTTCGGCATCGGCGCGTATACGGCAACCCTGGTGGCGATGAAGCTGGGCGGCGGCTTCCTGCTTTCGACAGCCGCCGGCATGGCAGTCTCGGCGCTGATCTCCCTGGCGCTCGCGCTTCCCGCCCTGCGCGTGCGCGGCGAGTATTTCGTCGCCGCATCGCTGGGCCTGCAGATGCTCGCAGTCACGGTATTTTCCGAATGGAAAGGGGTGACCGGCGGCATCGGCGGCATCGGCAACATTCCGCCCGCGCGCTTTCCGGGCTTCGAGATTTCCAGCCCTGCGCAATACCTGGTGCTCTCGCTGGTGTGCCTGGCGCTGGTGATGCTGGTCGTGGCACTGCTGGTGCGCTCGAGTTTCGGGCGCAGCCTGAAGGCGATCCGCGACGATGAAACCGCCGCGTACGCATTCGGCAAGAACGTCGCCGTGATCAAGACCATCGCGGTGGCGGTGTCGTCCGCGCTGGCCGCGGTGGCCGGTTCGCTGTATGCCTTCTACCTGAGTTTCGTCAATGTCGAGAGCTTCACGCTCGACACCTCGGTCTACCTGATGGCGATGGTGATCATCGGCGGCACCGCGACACTGGTGGGCCCGGTGGTGGGCACGGTGCTGATCCTGCTGCTGCCGGCGGCGCTTTCCTACCTGCCCGGGCTGCCGCAAACCGAGGTCGGGTCGATCCAGCAGATCGTCTATGGCCTGGCGATGGTGCTGCTGATGATCTTCCGCCCCGGCGGCCTGTGGGGCTTTCGCGACCAGCCCAAGGGCAATCGATGAGCGCGGGTGGCGCGATCCTGCTTGAGACCACCGGCATGTCGCGGGCTTTTGGCGGACTGAAGGCAGTGGACAATGTCTCGTTCGCGCTGCGCGAAGGCATCGTCACCACGCTGGTAGGGCCCAACGGCGCCGGCAAGACCACCCTCTTCAACCTGATCACCGGCCACCTCGACCCCGACGCCGGCGACGTGACCTGGCTGGGCAAATCCATCAAGGGCGTGCCGCACTGGAAGATCGCGCAATCCGGCATCGGCCGCACCTTCCAGGATCTCAAGCTGTTCGACCAGATGACGGTGCAGGAAAACGTGCTGACCGTCACCGAGCGTGGCGCCTGGCTGTGGCAGGCGGGCGGCAAGGCCGGGCAGGCGGAGCGCCGTGATCGCGCCGAACATGCGCTGGTTTCCGTCGGGCTGGCCGATCGCCGCAACGCGCGCGCGGTCGACCTCGCGTATGCGGAGCGCAAGTTCCTGTCGGTCGCGCGCATCCTCGCCTCGGGCGCGCGCCTGTGGTTGCTCGACGAACCGGCCTCCGGGCTGGACCCCGGCTCCTACGAGCGCTTCGTCAGGCTGGTGCGCGACCAGCTCGGACGTGGCATCACCGTGTGCATCATCGAGCACAACCTCGACATCGTGAAGGGCATCTCGGATCGCATCGCCTTTCTCGACCAGGGCCGACTGCTGGCCGAAGGCGACCCGAAGAGCATCCTGTCGGACCCCGCGCTGGCCGCCATCTACTTCGGGGAGCGTGCCTAAGTGACGGCGCCGGTACTGAAGGCCGAGCACCTCGACGTCGGCTATGGCGGCAAGCCGGTGCTGATGGACGTTTCCATCGAACTCAGGGACAACGAAGTGCTGTGCCTGATCGGGCACAACGGCGCCGGCAAGTCCACGCTGATGCGCACCCTGTTCGGCCTGGTGCGGCCGCGGGCGGGCCGCATCCTGGTCGACGGCAAGGTGATGGCAACGCACGTGCCGCGCACCCTGGCGCAGCGCGGCATCGCCCTGATGCCCGAAGGTCGCGGCATCTTTCCCAGCCTCACGGTCGAGGAAATCTGGAGCCTCGGCCTGGGTTCGGCCGCCATCCCCAAAGGCGAGCGCGCGGCACGCATCGACTTCGTGTTCTCGGTGCTGCCGCCGGTCAAGGCCTTCTACACGCGGCGCTCGGGATTGCTGTCCGGCGGGCAGCAGCAGATGGTCTCGATCGGCCGCGCCCTGCTCGGCAAGCCGCGCTGCCTGATCATGGACGAACCCTCGATCGGCCTGGCGCCCAAGCTGTTCCAGGATCTGATGCAGCCGATCCGCGCGTTGCAACGGGCGCACCGGATGAGCATCCTGCTGGTCGAACAGAACGTGCGCGAGGCCCTCAAGGTTTCCGACCGCGTAGTGGTGATGAAGGCGGGCCGCATGGTGCGCGAAGCCCTCCCCGCCGAACTTGCCGACAACGCGGCGCTGATGGAGCTTTATTGAACACCGGCCAGGACGCGCGGACCGAAAGGGAGGATCCATGCAATCCATGTCCAAAGAAGAAATCACGATGCTGCGCGAAACCGCGCGGCGTTTCGTACGCAACCGCCTGGTACCGCTGGAAGCGCAGGTCGAAACTGCCGACGACATCGAGCCCGCGCTGATCGCGCAACTGCGCCAGGAGGCTGTCGCGCTCGGCCTGTACGGCTTCAACCTGCCCGAGAGCCTCGGCGGGCCGGGCCTGCCGGCCGACGCGAAACTGGCGATCCTTGAGGAAATCACCTACACCTCGGTGCCCCTGACCGAAGCGGCCGGTTACCTGCCACTGTCGCTCGAATTCTGCAACCCCGAACAGCGCGCCCGCCTTATTCCCGGCCTGCTGGCCGGGAATAAGGTCATCACCTACGCCATGACCGAGCCGGACGCCGGTTCGGATTTGGGGGCGATCCGCATGCGCGCCGAACAGCGCGACGACGGCTGGGTACTGAACGGCAGCAAGCAGTTCATCAGCCACGCCGAGACCGCCGATTACATCATCGTGCTGGCGTTGACGAACCCTCAAGCGCCGCTCAAGCGCAAGCTCACGACCTTCATCGTCCAGCGCGGCAACCCCGGCCTCACCGGCATGACGCGCTTTCGCAAAATGGGCTGGCGCGGCTATCACCTCAACGCCTTTACGCTGGAGAACTGCTTCGTTCCCGATGCCGACGTGCTGGGCCAACCCGGTGAGGGCTTTCTCGCCATCATGGCCTCGATCAACCATGACCGCATCTTCTCCGCCTGCCGCTCGCTGGGACTGGCACAGCGCGGCCAGGAGATGGCCTGCGCTTGGGCGAAAGAGCGTGTCGCATTCGGCGCTACGCTGTCGCAGCACCAGGGCATTCAGTTCATGATCGCCGACAACGACGTCGAGATCGAGGCGGCGCGCCTGCTGATGCACCGTGCCGCGCACCTGATCGAGGCCGGCGATCCGGCGGCGCGCATCGCCGCGTCGCGCGCCAAGCTGTATGCCAGCGAAATGGGCTGCCGGGTCAGCGACCGGGTGCTGCAGATTTTCGGCGGCATGGGCTACATGTGCGACCTGCCGGTCGAACGCTTCTATCGCGATGCCCGTGCCTTCCGCATCGGCGAGGGCACGTCCGAAATGCAGCGCGTCCAGATCGCCCGCCACGTCCTGTCCGATTAACGCTTGCGCCCCTGAACCACGTGCCCATGACTTCCGTGCCTGCCGCCATCCGGCCCCAGCAGTGTTTCGCTTCCCTGCTCGAATCCGAACCCGACCGCCCCGCGTTTCAAGCTGGTGCGCATTGCGCGACCCGCGCCGAACTGCTGCGGCAGTCGCAGCTTGCCGCCGCTCATCTGGCCGCCCTGGGTTTCCGTCGCGGCGACGTGCTCGCCGTCTGGCTGCCGGATGGTGCGTGCTGGCTGCAGCTGCTGTTCGCATCGGCGCAACTCGGCGTGCTGATGGTGCCGATCAGCACGCGTTACAAGTACGAAGAAGCGCTGCACGTGATCCAGACTTCACAGGCGAAGGGCATGGCGGTGGCGACCGACTTTCTCGGCTTCGACTACGTCGGCATCGCGCGACGCATCCAGTCCGAAAACCCGTCACTGCTGCACCTGTTCGAGATCGATACCGCGCACGGCTTTTTCGCGCCGCCAGTGGCCGCCACGCCGGTGGCGACCAGCGGCGGACCGCGCGATGCCCTGTGCATCTTCAGCACCTCGGGCACCACCGGCAAGCCCAAGCTTGCGGTGCACGACCAGCACGGCATCGCCCTGCACGCGCGCAACGTGGCGCAGCGCACCGGCATCCGGCCCGGCGACGTGACACTGTGCACCCTGTCCCTCTACGGCGTGCTGGGCTTTGTGCAGGCCATCAGCGCACTCGCCGGCGGCGCCGCCTGCGTGTTCCTGCCGGTGTTCGACGCGCGCGCCACGGCAGCGGCGATCGAGCGCCATGGCGTGACGCATTTTTTCGGTTCGGACAGCATCTTCGGGCCGGTGCTCGACGTGCCGGGCCATTCGTTCTCGAGCTGGCGTTTCGGCGGGCTGGCGGAATTCGCGGGCATGGGCGCTGCCGTCATCGACCGTGCCGAACGCGAGTACGGCGTGCGCCTGATCGCGCTGTACGGATCGTCGGAATGTTTCGCGGTGGCGGCGCTTCGCTCGCCCGATGACGACGTCCAAACCCGCAGTGTCGCGGGCGGCACGCCGATCACCGCGGAAGTCGAGTTCCGCGTGATCGACCCCGGCAGCGGCCGCGTGCTGGGCGACGGCGAGCATGGCGAGTTGCAGATGCGCGGCTACAACGTGATGTCGGGTTACCTCAATAATCCTGCCGCCACCGCGGCCGTGCTCGGCCCCGACGGCTGGTTTTCCACCGGCGATCTCGCCCATGTCAGTGGCGCGGGCTTCGTGTACCTGTCACGCCTCAAGGACAGCCTGCGCCTGCGTGGCTATCTGGTCGACCCAAGCGAAATCGAGGCTTTCCTGTGCCGGCATGACAGCGTGGCGGCGGCACAGGTGGTCGGCGTGAACCGCGTCGGCGAAGGCGATGTCGCGGTCGCGTTCGTGCGCCACGGCGCCGGCGTCACCGACGAGGCCGCATTGCTGGCCTTTTGCAAGGCAGGCATGGCAAATTACAAGGTGCCGAGGCGCATCGTGTTCGTCGACGATTTTCCGCAAATCCAGGGGCCGAACGGCACCAAGATCCAGAAGAACAAGCTGCGCGAGATGGCCGACGCCCTTCTCGTGCAGGCATGACAACCCAACGGAGACCAGCATGAAACGTGGTGAAGTGAAATCGGACATCGCCTGGGCGACCCCGACCAAGGTGGTGATTCATGGCCTGGATCTGTGCGATGAAATCGTCGGCAAGCTCGATTTCGGGCAGATGACCTTCCTGCAGATCTTCGCGCGCCTGCCGCGCGACGCCGCCGAACTGCGCATTTTCAACGCCATGATGGTGATCCTGGTCGAGCACGGCATCACGCCCTCCTCGCTGGCGACGCGCATGACCTACTGCGGCGCGCCCGAGGCGGTGCAGGCGGCGGTGGCGGCCGGCCTGCTCGGGCTCGGATCGGTATTCGTAGGCTCGCTCGACAACGCCGCACGCATGCTGCAGGAAGCGATTCCCGACAAGAGCAAGCCCGGCGACATCAAGGCGCTGGCCAAAGGCATCGTCGACGCATTCCGCGCGCGCAAGGAAATCATTCCCGGGGTCGGACATCCGTTTCACAAACCGATCGACCCGCGCACCCGTGCGCTGTTCCAGGTGGCGCGCGAGACCGGCTATTACGGCCCGTATGCCGAACTGATGACCGAGATCGGCGCCGAAGCCGAACGCCAGACCGGCCGCGTGCTGCCGGTCAACGTGACCGCCGCGATGGCCGCGGTGGCCTCGCAGATGGAGATTCCGTGGAAGGTGTGTCGCGGCTTGGCGGTTGCCGCGCGCGCGGTCGGCCTGGTCGGTCACATCCTCGAGGAAATGCGCCAGCCGATGGCCGATGAACTCTACATGCGCATCGAGCACGAAGCCAGCGCGCACCTGATCCCGAAAGATTGAGGGAGCGCCGCATGTCTGCATCGCCCACTCCGACTGGCATCGCCCCGCCCCGCGCCGAAAAACCGCGCGTGCCCGAACGCGCGGAATTCCGCTTCTGGACCGAGGAAAAGCTGCGCAATCCGGACACCGACCAGTTCCATCACATCAACCACGCGGCGATGGTCTCGATGTTCGAGGCCGGCCGCATGGAGATGTTCGCGCAACCCCGCGTGCGCGCGCTGATGGAGGGTGCCAACCTCGCAGTGGTGCGGCTGTCGCTGCACTTTCACCGCGAATTGTTCTACCCGGGAAAGGTGGCGGTCGGGTCGACCGTGCTCAGCGTCGGCAACACCTCGTTCCAGTGCCTGCAGGGCTTGTTCGACAGTAATGACGTATGTGTGGCATCCGCCGAGGCGGTCTGTGTATTGTTCGACCCGGCCGCCGGGCGGGCGCAGCGGATTCACGACACGCTGCGCGGCATCTTGCTGGCAACGCATCCCTGAGCCCCTTTGTTCACCTCGTTGGAGAGACCGGCGTGCTGCTGCTGGGCGACTTGTGCGAGCGCGATCGCGCCTGCCCGCGCTTCACCCGCATGGACCGCCACAACCACCTGTCGATGGTGTTCCAGTTCAACACCGCCGCCGACGCCCTCGGCTGCGACATCATGGAATTCATGCGCCGCGGGCGTTGAGTCCGCACGTACGACTCACGCGCTCGGAGCCCGTGAAGAGTTCGTGGCGAGCGGTTCGAGGTCGGGTCCGGCAGTAGTCGTATTCACGGCCTCTCAAGCCAGCCCGCGCACGATTAGCGAGAGTCCGCTGGCAACCAGCACAACGCCAATGACGCGGATCAGGAGGTCGCGCGAGAGGTGCTTGAACGCCTTGCGCGCCACCCATAGGCCGGCCCAGGACGCCGGAAACGCCGCGAGTGCCCAGAGCCAGGGCTTCCAGCTCAGAAGCATGCCGGCGATGGTGAACGCCACCACCCGCAATGTGATACTGAAAATCGTGCACATGCCAAGCGTAGCGCGATAGGCCTCCTTGGTGAGGCCGCGTCGCGACAGATAGATGGCATAGGGCGGCCCGCCCACGCCGAATAGCGTGCTGGTGATGCCGCCGCCGAAGCCGGCCACCGGCGCCCAGCGGCGGCTGACGGTGCGCACGGATGCGCCGCTGACCAAATTGGAGATCGCCACGGCCAGAACGAAGACACCGAGCGCGACCATCGCGGCATTGCGCGGCAGGTTGACCAATAGCGTCATGCCGACCGCAGTACCGACCACTACCGCCGGCAGCAGGCGCTTCCACTCGCTCCCAATTGCGGCCTTGGGGTTTTCCAGCCCGACCCGCCAGGCGCTGCTGCAGTCGAGCACCGAGAACATCGCCAGCGCGAAGGGCAGCGGCACCAGGTGGATGGCCAGCGGAATGGTGAGCAAGGCGGAGCCGAAGCCGGTGATGCCGAAGATGAAGGCGCCGCCGAACGCGAGCAGCATGAGGGCGGCCAGGGTGGTGATGTCGGCAGATGTCATCTAGGCGTTCGAAGTTCTTTCCAACAGCGTATTCGCATCGGCATTGATGACCGGGATGCGCAGAACCGGAGGAAATCGTTCAGGAGACGCGCTTGCCGAACGACGACACACTATCCGCCCGATCGACGAGGAATTGACGTCTTGCCTTCGGGGCCCGGTTGGGTCAGCGCGTCGCGATAGGCCTTGAGAACCGCGTTCATGCGGGTTTGCCAGCCTGCGCCCTGCGCCCTGAACCAGCCGAGAACATCCGCGTCAACGCGCAACGCGATCTGTTCCTTGCGTTCCGGCATTGGCAGGCCGCGATGGGCGATCGCATCGGCCCAGTCATCCGGCGCGGTTCTTGGAGCGTCATCAGTAAAGGTGATGTCCGCATCCTTCATGCCTTTGAGCTTGGCCCAATCCGTCTTGCCTTTAGCGCTTTTGGTAGCGCGCGCGCCATGCCTTGAATTCATGGTTTTCCGCCTTTCTTGCCGAAATCAGATGTGGGATTTCGCCTTGTTCGTCGGGTGGCGTCCACACGACCAATAGCGCGACACCGTTGAGCACCCCGACACTTTGCAATCCTTGTTCCCAATAGGCCGCCCGCGTGTCTTCGCGGGTAAGCAGGTCGCCATCGAAAAATGGATCAAGGTCGGCGAAATCGATGCCGTGATACCGGACATTCTGAATCCGTTTGGCTTCGTCCCACGGCCCTGATGCGACCGCGGCGCCGCCAAGTAAAGCGGGGAGAACAATAGCGGACAGAAATGTTTTGATGATGCCGCCACCTTTGCAGTACCGCGCAATGAGCATTCGATCAGGCTGGCTGCGCGCCATCGTAACCTTCGATGATGATGACATCACCGGTCGAGACTGGCGTCCGGAGCGGGATCGCCTTCCGATACGCGGGCGACCTGTAGCAGTCCAGGGCGGCCTGATAACTCGGGAACTCGATGACGACGTTGCGCGAGCGGCTGGAACCTTCCGGGTTCTCGAAGCGCCCGGAACGCACCAGGAATTTGCCGCCGAACTCCGCAAGCGGCCCGGCGTTGGCGGCGACATAGAGCTTGTATTTATCGATGTCGGCGACATCGATTCTGGCGATCCAGTAGCCTTTTGACATGCATTTCTCCGATCAATGTTGGGGTCAGCTGGAGCAGGGTCGAACCGCTTCCGTGCGCGGCGCGAATGTGCGTTTTTGTTGCGAAAGCGCTAGAACCGAATCTTGCCCAGCAAAATTTCCCACCAAAGCCGCCAGTCGCCCATCAGGCTCATCAGGGGATACTTGAACGTCGCCGGCTTGTTGCGCTCGAAGAAGAAATGCCCGATCCAGGCGAATGCGTAGCCCTGCACCAATGCGGCGCCAGCCAGCCACCACGCACCGGTGACCACCGCAGTCACCAGCAATACAACCGCGATGCTGGTGCCGATGAAGTGCATGCGGCGCGACGTGCGGTTGGCGTGCTCGGTCAGGTAGTAGGGATAGAAGTCGCCGAACGTCCGATACGTCTTTTCGCTGTTCATGGCCGGTCTCCCTTGGTACCTGGCCAATGTCGCAGCGGCCATGAATTGCCCGATCAAATACGGCAAACGACGCGGGCTCGAAATTTCTTTCGCACGGCGCTAATCCGTGCAACTCAGGCCCAGTTCTTTTTAATTAAACCACCTGTTCGTCAAGGATAGGGATTCCAATGCCCTTTTTGGAGTGATCCGGCCATATCGGTAAGCGTCAATCGTTGATTTGGCGCCGAAGACGCCTGACAAGCCCCTGAAACACCACCCCTGCATCTCCGTTCTACGGGCCTCTGGCCACCTGGGCGGCGGATTTTGTCCGCGCAGGTGGCCACAGGCACGAGTCGCCCCCGTCCGAGAGATAAATACTGCGTAATGCGGCGGCGCAACATCCAGGGCCATTGCACGGGCCACCCAATTTGAGATATGTCAAAGCCTGAAAAGCCTTGGTGGCAGACGATTCCAGGCCGTCGATTGGCTGCAATCGTTGGTGGGAGTGGTTCTTGTCGAGTTGCCGGCGCCATTTTTAAGCCGTTGATCCCGCAGCACGCGAGACTTCACTCACGCGTTGGCGGTTGCACGCTTGGCGCGTTGCGGAAGAGTTCGATCTTGAGCCGGCAGCCAACCGCTTCAGCGTACTTCTTGAGCGAAGTCACAGACGGCACATGCCGGTTGGCTGATTCGAGACGGGACACGGCGCTTTTGGTGGTGCCCATGCTGGAGCCGACGGCTTCCTGCGTCAGCCCGGCGCGTGCCCGCGCAGCCAACATTGCGCGCGCCAGTACGTACTCGACTTCAGCGCGTCATACGCTTGCCTAAAGCCGTGGCGCTTCGCGGCCTTTGCCAGAAACGCTTTGTGGTCGTGCCGTACTGGGATGTAGTTGAGTTCAACCATTTGCGTGTGCTGCTACTTGGACGCGGCCTTTTTGAGCAGCGCGAGTCCGCGCTCAGTCTTGCCGTGCCCGCGCTCGGCGCGCAGGCGAAAGCGCGTTTCGGCATCGAATTCGGCCAGCATCAGGGTTGTCATTTCGTCGATCAGCCGGTTGATAGTGGTGCTGCGGCTCTTTGCCATGTTGCGCAGGCGCTCATGTTTGTCGTCAGGGAGCCGGACGGAGAGGGCGCTCATCGGGATAACTCTTTCATCAAGGTTATGGGGTTCACTACTTGCAGGCCGGGAAACTTGAGTTCCATCCTGGCCACGTGCCGCAGGTTTCGCGTGACTACAAATTGCGCGCCGCCGGCTACCGCCAGTTCGATCAAATGATTGTCCGCTTCATCCGGCAAATTGGGCCGCCAGCCGAAATAGACGCGCGACCATCGGCATGAGCCTAGAAAGATGTCGACCAACTCACCGCGCTCGGCGTAATTGAGCCTGCTTTTGGCGAACAAGGCTTCACCGCTGAGCACGTCTTCATATTCCGCCAGCAAGGCTACGCCCATCAGTGGCTGGCATTGGCCGGTCAGGCATGCGGCGACAACCCGGCTCGCCGCACCTGTGCCAAGGCATGCGCTGATGAAGACATCGGTATCCATGACGACCCGAATATTCATTTGAATATGGTATCATTTTTGCCACCAAAGTGAGATACGGCGCGGCACCTAAATTGAGCGTTAACAGCCGCGCGCAATGCGCGCACCAGACGAAAGTCGAAGCTTTCGCCGGCCAAAAAAATCCACCGCTCCGCCGCATCAGACAGCGCGGGGTTCGGCGTGTTCCAGTGAGAGCGCCTCGGCCGCGCAGGCAAGCGCCGCCCGAATGCCGGCAGGCGTGAGCTGCGGATAGGCCTCGATCAGGGTTTGCCCGGGTGCGCCCCCGGCCAGCATGCGCAATAGCAGTTCGACCGGAATCCGCGTGCCGCGAACCGGCATCACGATTCCGCACCTGATCGCGCTGCGCGCCGACCGGGTGATCGAATGAAACATCGCTCCACGCTGGCCGCGATGGCAGGAGCGCTCCTGCTGCCCGGCCGAGGCCTTCGCGCGCAGGCGCCGTGCAATGCCCGCATCGGCATCGTCGAGAAAGACGCGGTGCTGGACAGCCCGGTGATGCGCATCTATTTCGCAGGCCTGCGCTTGCGCGGCTATCGCGAAGGCGGTGACCTGGGCGGCGGACATTTGCCGCGCAGGTCGCCTCAGGCGCGCGTCGCCCCCGACGAGCGAGTTTCGTTTGTTGCAGGCACAGGCGGGAATCGTTCTTAAACCGACGGAGTAAAATCCTATTTGCCGATGGATTGAACTGGCGGACGCAATGACTTTTGACGACCGTATCACCTTTAATCCGCTACAGTGTGGCGGGCGTCCATGCATTCGCGGCATGCGCATTCGCGTCACCGACATTCTTGAAATGCTGGCAAGTAATGTCTCAAACGCAGAGATCTTGCGCGACTTTCCGGATCTGGAGGCGGCGGATATTCAAGCGTGCCAGCACTATGCCGCGCGCTTGACTGACATTCCGCGAATTACCGCATGATCTTGTGGGTGGATGCCCAATTGCCGCCGCAGATTGCGGCTTGGCTGTCCGGCGCCTTTCAAGTCGAGGCAAAAGCGCTGCGCGATATTGGACTGCGTGATGCGTCAGACGAGCAAATTTTTTCCGGCGCGGCAAGCGCAGGCGCAGTCATCCTAACCAAAGACCGGGATTTTGTTGATCTCTCCTTGCGCCTGGGCGCGCCGCCCAAAATTGTCTGGTTGACCTGCGGCAATTGCACCAATCGTCATCTTCAGGAGGTGGTGTTGCATCGCTTTGACAGAGTGATTGCGCTATTGGATGCGGGTGAGGATATCGTCGAGATTGAAGATTGACGGCATCGTTGTTTACTCTTCTGGACTAATCCGGCCATGTCCGTCTGCGTGAACCGTTGATTGGGCGTCGAAGACCAGTGCGCGGTCGAGCGCGTCGGGATCGACCCGCATGAGCACGTCGCGAATAATGCTTTCGCTGGGCACGGGCCGTTGCCGGTTCTCAATCCGGCAACCGAAGCGTTCGCGGGCCTTGGTACCCAGATCTTTCGCCCAGCCGGCGATCGCCTTGTAGCCATCCATTCCGCACAAGGTGGCCCCTGCGGCAATGGCGAGCACGACAGGATGTGGGTGGCGCCGGCCTTGCGTTCGGCGCGGATCGGGAATGTCCTTGAAATAGGTGGGCAAGGCGCACATGTGTTCGATGGCGAGCATGATCTTGGGTGCCTCTTGGCGGCAATTGACGTTCAGGATGGGACGCGAGAGTTGCCACTGGGCATCGCGGCGCAGAGGGCGAACGAAGATAAGCTTGGGTGAGCCATCGCGTGCGCTGTACCCCCCTTGAATGCGTCGACTGCCCTGGGTCTGGCCAACACAGCTCCAGTTGGCGGCACGGTAGACCGTGCCGCGATAGCGCGCGCTATCGACGAAGGTTTCAAGCAAAAGCACGTGCTGGTCGAAATGGGCCAGCCAGTCGGTGTCGATACGACGTTCGCACAAGGCGAGTACTTTGGAGCCCAGGTTCGGGCAATGCCAGTCGGGCAGGATCAGGAAGCGGCTGTTGTTGGCGATCAGCTTGAGGCGGCCGTACTGGTGCCGATAATCCCAACCAATCCAGCGGTCGCGCGCGGCGCATTTCAGCGCCGACCCCGAGAAGGTCAGTAACGCAATCCATTCCTCTTGGTAGGTGGCGACGTACCAGAGCGTGTGGCCGATCTTCGCCAAGTCGCCAAGGGTGTGGTGTTACCGCATCAGTTCCCGATAGCGCGGCTCTTCACCGGCCCCGACCGGACCAACGGCTATTTGCTTCAGATCGATACCCATCCGACGTTTTTACGCGGATCGCTCCGACTTGTTCGGCTTTAGATATCAATCACTTGATTGGGCAATGAATTACTCAAAGGGGAAATTCACCGTGAGTCTTATAGAGACTTGGTTGATCGATGCGGCGAGTTCATTTATAATCCTGAGGCTTTGCGTTTCAAGCCGGAGCCAAGGCTCGCAGCCTGGTTCCGTATGTCGCAGCCGTCGGGCAAAATCGTGATCTGGACGCCTCTGAAAATCGTCGGCTTGCAGGTCATTGCAAGCCTCACGTGTGCCGGTTTATGGTGGGGCATCAGGGGTCACGATGCTGCCATTGCGGCAATTTTTGGTGGTGCTGTCTGCTTCGTACCGGGAGCGTGGTTCGCGTTGCGTCTGGCGCGCGCCGGCTCGGCGCAGGATGCTTATGTGTTCGCCTTTTTCCTCGGCGAAGGCATAAAGGTCTTGCTGTCGGTCTTGATGTTCGTGCTGGTTGCGGTGCTGTTGCCCGATGCCGACTGGTTGGCGCTTTTGACCACTTATATCGCGGTGTTGCAGGTGTATTTGTTTGGCTTGTATCTGACTGCCCGCTAGAGGCGTTTCCACGGCGGGATGGCGATTTTCGGGTTGGTGTTTTTTAATATTTGCGGATCAATCATGGCAGCTGGCGCAAACCCTCCTACCTCCTCCGAGTACATCGTGCATCACCTGCAGCATCTGCAGAGTGTCAAGCAGGGCTTCATCATCGACATGAGCGTGATCAACTGGGACACCCTGTTCTGGTCGATCGCGATGGGTGTGGTCACCCTGGGCATTCTTATCGCCGCGGCTTCGCGCGCCAGTTCCGGCGTGCCCGGGCGCTTTCAGGCGGCCGTCGAGATGTTGGTCGAGATGGTCGAATCGCAGTCCAAGGGCATCATTCCGCATGGTGACCGCAGCTTCATCGCCCCGCTGGCGTTGACGGTATTCGTCTGGGTGTTGTTGATGAACGCACTCGATTTTCTGCCGGTCGACCTGCCGCACTATGTATTCGAATGGACCGGTCTTGCCACCTACATTCCCTACCATCGCATCGTCCCGACCGCCGATCTGAACGGCACCATCGGCATCTCGCTCGGTGTTCTCATCCTGATGCTCTACTACAACGTCAAGATCAAGGGCGCGGGCGGCTTCGTGCACGAACTGTTTTGCGCCCCGTTCGGCGCGCATCCGGCGCTGTGGATCCCGAATTTCGCACTCAACATGATTGAATTCGCCGCCAAGACCGTGTCACTTGGCATGCGGCTGTTCGGCAACATGTTCGCCGGCGAACTCATCTTCCTGCTCATCGCGCTGCTCGGCGCCACCGGTGTCTGGTGGCTGTTCGGCATGCATCTGATCGCCGGCACCATCTGGGCGATCTTCCACATCCTGATCGTCGTCCTGCAGGCGTTCATTTTCATGATGCTGACCCTGGTTTACCTGGGTCAAGCGCACGAAGGGCATTGATCGCCAGGGTTTTCGGGAAACACTGAATCAGCCCGCATTGAACAAGTGTCGTTGTTGCACCGTTTTGAAGTGAGTCAAGGTTGCCGTTCGAGAGTCAGCAATCCAGGGGCTCATCCAGTAGTTTTCATAGTTCGTAGTTTTTCATTTCAACCATCCGTCAAACGAAAAGAAGGAGTCATCATGACTAACGTTGGTCTCGTAGCACTGGCCGCCGGCCTGATCATTGGCATGGGCGCAATCGGCGCATGTATCGGCATCGGCATCATGGGCGGCAAGTTCATCGAGGCATCGGCGCGCCAGCCCGAGCTGATGGACAAGCTGCAGACCAAGATGTTTTTGTTGGCCGGCCTGATCGACGCCGCGTTCCTGATCGGTGTCGGTATCGCGATGATGTTCGCTTTCGCCAATCCGTTCAAAGGTTGATCGGTCTCCCTGAACATCCATTAAGGGGTTCCAGATGAATCTCAATGCAACATTCATCGCTCAGCTGATCGTGTTTTTCGTGCTGGCGTGGGTCACCATGACCTTCGTCTGGCCGCCGATCATGAAGGCCTTGGATGAGCGCGCCAAGAAGATCGCCGACGGCTTGGCCGCCGCTGATCGCGGCAAGCTCGAGCTGGCCGAGGCGAACAAGCGGGTCGAGGCCGAACTGGTCAAATCGCGTGCCGACAACCAGGCACGCCTGGCGGATGCCGAGAAGCAGGCGGCGCAGTTGATCGACGCGGCCAAGAAGACGGCCGAGGCTGAAAAAGCGCGCATTCTGGCCCAGGCCAAGGTCGAGGCGGCGCAGGAAGTGCAGCGCGCCAAGGATGCCTTGCGCAATGCGGTGGCTGAGCTGGCTGTCAAGGGTGCCGAGCAGATTTTGCGGCGTGAAGTCAACGCCCAGGCACATGCCGACCTGCTTGGCCAGCTCAAAGCGCAGCTCTAGGCGAAGGAGCGAGCATGGCCGAACTTTCCACCATTGCCCGGCCCTATGCCGAAGCCGTATTCCGCGTCGCCAGAAATGGTGACCTTGACGCGTGGAACGCGCTCGTGGCCGAAATGGCCGCAGTGGCCGACACGCCCGAAATGCGCGCTTTGGTGCTTGATCCAAACCTCAGCCCGGACAAGATTTACGGGGTTTTCACCGGTGTGATGAAAGCACCGCTCGGCGCGGAAGCGCAGAATTTCCTGCGCCTTCTGATCGAGAATGATCGCGTGGTTGCGTTGCCGGAAATCGCCACCCAGTTCGCACAGTTGAAAAACCGGCTGGAAGGCGCGGCCGAGGCTGAGATCGCTTCGGCCTTTCCGTTGACCGACGCCCAGGTGGGCGACCTGATCAACGGCCTGAAGAAGAAGTTCGGCGGCATGACGCTGAAGGCGCATGTGAAGATCGATCCGGAACTGATTGGTGGCGTGCGCGTCACCGTCGGCGACGAAGTGTTCGATACCTCGGTGCGTGCCCAGCTGGAACACATGCGCACCATCCTGACGGCGGCCTGAAGCGCCGGCAGGTCCAGATACGAATCCAGGAGTCACTTGTCATGCAACTCAATCCATCCGAAATCAGCGAGCTGTTGAAGGGTCGGATCGCCGGCCTGGGCGCCGCAGCCGATGTTCGCACCCAGGGCACCGTGGTATCGGTGACCGACGGTATTTGCCGCGTGCACGGCCTTTCCTCGGCGATGCAGGGCGAGATGCTCGAATTTCCGGGCAACACCTTCGGCCTGGCGCTAAACCTTGAGCGCGATTCGGTAGGTGCCGTAGTGCTGGGAGCCTACGAGCACATCACCGAAGGCGATACGGTCAAGGCGACCGGGCGCATTCTCGACGTGCCGGTCGGCCCCGAGTTGCTTGGCCGCGTGGTCAACGCACTGGGTGACCCGATCGACGGCAAGGGCCCGGTTGCGGCCAAAGAGCGCGACGTGATTGAAAAAGTGGCGCCGGGCGTGATGTGGCGCAAGTCGGTCGACCAGCCGGTGCAGACCGGCCTGAAATCGATCGACGCGATGGTGCCGGTGGGTCGCGGTCAGCGCGAGCTGATCATCGGCGACCGTCAGACCGGCAAGACCGCGGTCGCGGTCGACACCATCATCAACCAGAAGGGCAAGGACCTGATCTGCATTTACGTTGCGGTCGGTCAAAAAGCCTCGACCGTGGTCAACGTGGTGCGCAAGCTCGAAGAGCATGGTGCGCTTGGCTACACCATCGTGGTGGCCGCCACCGCCTCCGAGTCCGCCGCGATGCAGTTCATTGCGCCCTACTCCGGCTGCACCATGGGCGAATATTTCCGTGATCGCGGCCAGGACGCGCTGATCATTTACGACGACCTGACTCGCCAGGCCTGGGCCTATCGGCAGATCTCGCTGCTCTTGCGCCGCCCGCCGGGTCGCGAAGCCTATCCGGGTGACGTTTTCTATTTGCACAGCCGTCTGCTCGAGCGCGCCGCGCGCGTTTCGGTCGAGTGGGTCGAGCGTTTTACCAAGGGCCAAGTCAAGGGCAAGACCGGGTCGCTCACCGCTTTGCCGATCATTGAAACCCAGGCCGGCGACGTCTCGGCCTTCGTGCCGACCAACGTGATCTCGATCACCGACGGCCAGATTTTCCTGGAAACCGACTTGTTTAACGCCGGTATCCGCCCCGCCATCAACGCCGGTGTATCGGTGTCACGCGTCGGCGGCGCCGCGCAGACCAAGATCATGAAGCGCAAGGACACCGGTGCCGGTGTGCGCCTGGCACTTGCGCAGTATCGTGAACTGGCGGCGTTCGCGCAATTCGCATCCGACCTGGACGAAGCCACCCGCAAGCAGCTTGAACGCGGCCGCATGGTGACCGAGTTGATGAAGCAGACGCAGTACGCGCCGATGGAAGTGTGGGAAATGGCGCTGACCCTGTTCGCGGTCAACAACAACTACATGGAAGATGTAGAGGTCAAGAACGCGTTGTCGTTCGAGAAGAGCCTGCGTGAATACGTGAAGTCCAAGCATGCGGGCCTTGTGGCTTCGATTGCCAAGGCTGCGAATTTGTCGGCCGATGATGAAAAAGCCTTGCACGCCGTGGTGGCTGAGTTCAAAAAAAGCGGCACCTATTGATTGCCATGACGCCACGCTTTGCGTGGCGTCATGACTCGCCGGATTGGAACGGACGCTTTGCCCCGTCGTTCAATCTGGCGCTGGCAGGCTAGAACGGTTTAGAGGAATTCCTGATGGCAGGTAGCAAGGAAATCAGAACCAAGATCAAGAGCGTGCAAAACACGCGCAAGATCACCAAGGCGATGGAAATGGTCGCGGCCTCGAAGATGCGCCGTGCGCAGGAACGCATGCGCGCTGCGCGTCCTTATGGCGACAAGATTCGCAACATTGCGGCCCACATGTCGCAGGCGAACCCGGAATATCGCCACCCGTTTCTGGTCAAGCGCGAGCAGGTGAGGAACGCCGGTGTCATTCTGGTGACCACCGACAAAGGTTTGTGCGGTGGTATGAATACCAATATCCTGCGGCTGACCACCAATAAATTGAAAGAGCTCGAGGCCGGCGGGGCCAGGATTGAAGCCACGGCCATCGGCAACAAGGGCTTCGGCTTTCTTAACCGGATCGGTGCCAAGGTGGTGTCCCACGCGATTCAGATCGGCGACAAGCCGCATCTGGATAAGCTCATCGGCCCGGTCAAGGTGCAGCTCGATGCTTATGCCGAAGGCAGGCTCGACGTGGTGTACCTGGCCTATACCCGCTTCATCAACACCATGAAGCAGGAGCCGGTGGTCGAACAGTTGCTGCCGCTCACCGCCGACAAGTTCGCGCAGAGCGAGTCCGAGAAGGCGGCGTACGGCTGGGATTACATCTACGAGCCGGATCCGAAGTCGGTGGTCGACGAACTGCTGGTGCGCTATGTCGAGGCGATTGTTTATCAGGCCGTCACCGAAAACATGTCGTCGGAGCAGTCGGCACGCATGGTGGCGATGAAGTCGGCGTCAGATAACGCCAAGAAGGTGATCGACGACCTGCAATTGACCTACAACAAGGCGCGGCAGGCGGCGATCACCAAGGAATTGTCCGAAATCGTCAGCGGTGCTGCCGCCGTTTGATCCGCCAAAAGTAAAAACTACTTTTGGCGGGCTTGGTTTGCATGCAATCGCCGGCGCAGCCGGACAAATTGCATGAGGTAAGTGCCACGCAAGGACTGGCGCTGTTGGCAAGCCTGTCTTTTCCTGGCCGGGATCGAATTGATATAGTCGAGAGGTGGTTTTCATGAGTCAAGGTTCAATCGTTCAGTGCATCGGCGCGGTGGTCGATATCCAGTTTCCGCGCGCAGGCATGCCCAAGGTGTATGAAGCATTGCGGCTGATGCCCACCGAGACCAACAAGCTGGTCGAGCAGGGGCTCACCTTCGAAGTCGAGCAACAGCTCGGTGACGGCGTGGTGCGCACTATCGCCATGGGTTCAACCGATGGCCTGCAGCGCGGCATGGGCGTCACCAGTACTGGCGCCCCGATTCAGGTGCCGGTCGGCGCCGGAACGCTCGGCCGCGTGATGGACGTACTCGGGCGCCCGATCGACGAGCGCGGCCCGATCCAGAGCGAAGAGCGGCGCTCGATTCACCAGGCTGCGCCCAAGTTCGAGGAGCTGTCGCCTTCGGTCGAACTGCTCGAAACCGGCATCAAGGTGATCGACCTGATCTGCCCGTTCGCCAAGGGCGGCAAGATCGGTCTGTTCGGCGGCGCCGGTGTCGGCAAGACCGTGAACATGCTGGAACTGATCAACAACATTGCCAAGGCGCGCAGCGGCTTGTCGGTGTTCGCCGGCGTCGGTGAGCGCACGCGTGAAGGCAATGACTTCTATCACGAGATGTCGGAAGCCAACGTGATCGTGCAGGAAGACCTGTCGAAGTCGAAAGTCGCGATGGTGTTCGGCCAGATGAACGAGCCACCGGGCAACCGCCTGCGCGTCGCCTTGTCGGGCCTGACCATGGCCGAGAAATTCCGCGACGAAGGCAAGGACATCCTGTTCTTCGTCGACAACATCTATCGCTACACCTTGGCCGGTACCGAAGTGTCGGCGCTGTTGGGCCGCATGCCTTCCGCGGTGGGCTACCAGCCGACCCTGGCTGAAGAAATGGGCAAGTTGCAGGAGCGCATCACCTCCACCAAGGTCGGCTCGATCACCTCGATCCAGGCCGTGTACGTACCGGCCGACGATTTGACCGACCCGTCGCCGGCAACTACCTTCGCCCACCTTGACGCAACCGTGGTGTTGTCCCGCGACATCGCTTCGCTGGGTATCTACCCGGCGGTCGACCCGCTCGACTCCACCTCGCGTCAGGTTGATCCGAACACCATCGGCGAAGAGCATTACAGCGTGACGCGCCGGGTGCAGGCGACACTGCAGCGCTACAAGGAATTGCGCGACATCATCGCCATTCTGGGCATGGACGAGCTGGCGCCGGACGACAAGCTGGCCGTGGCGCGCGCGCGCAAGATCCAGCGTTTCCTGTCGCAGCCTTTCCATGTGGCCGAGGTGTTTACCGGTTCGCCCGGCAAATACGTGACGCTGGCCGAAACCATCCGCGGCTTCAAGATGATTGTCGACGGCGAGTGCGACGCCCTGCCCGAGCAGGCGTTCTACATGGTCGGCACCATTGACGAAGCGATTGAAAAGGCCAAGACCCTGAACTGAGCGGAAAAAAGTGCACTGCTACTTTTTTCCGGGCTGTCTTGCACGAAAGCGCCGGCTGAGCCGGACGATTTCGTGGTTGAAGAACTACGAAGAACCAGACCGCGATTGAGGGAACTGAAGTGTCCACCATCCATGTAGACGTCGTCAGTGCCGAGGAGTCGATCTTCTCCGGCGAAGCGACATTCGTCGCGCTGCCGGGTGAGGCAGGCGAGCTCGGGATCTATCCCAAGCACACGCCGCTGATCACCCGCATCAAGCCCGGCGCGGTGCGCATCATGCGCGCCGACAATGGTGAAGAAGAATTCGTGTTTGTCGCCGGCGGCATTCTCGAGATTCAGCCGGATGTGGTGACCGTGCTGGCCGATACCGCGATTCGCGGCAACGATCTCGACGAAGCCAAGGCCGGCGAAGCACTCAAGGCCGCCGAAGAGGCACGCGCCAACGCCAAGTCCGACATCGACTTTGCCAAGGCCACATCCGAGTTCGCGATCATGGCGGCGCAGATCGCGGCGATTCGCAAGCTGCGCGGCAAATAGATATCCGGGGTGCCGCTTGCGGCGTTCTCGGCAACCTCAACCCGTAGTCTGGCTGGTACGCACGGCGACGGTTGTCCCCGACAACGAGCGCTGGCTGCACACGCCGCAAGCCCAGGAGGCACTCCTTGAATCTCTTGCCTGGGCACAAGCCACCCCGGCGCAAGCCACGCAGCTTTCCACTTTGCGTGAGAGTCTGAACGATGGTCGCCAAGCCGGAAAGAAGCCAGTCAGATCAACGCGTTCAACTCGACCTAAACAGTCCCGCATTCCTGCGTAGCTGGTTTGTGCTCGAAAAAGACGAGAAAGTGCGCGTTCTCAACGCGCTGGAAAGGCTCAACCAGTTGACCTGGTCGCAGGAGTACGGCGATCCTGGATTGAAATGGGAGGCGATCGCACACTCCCCGGTCCCGCTGCCACCCGGTATCAGTTCAGTCTATTGCTTGCGCATCACCCAAGCTCGCCGCGCGGTGGCTTGCCGCGAATCCCGGTTCATGCGCCTTTTGTGGATGTCGCCCGATCATGACTCAACCTATCAGCAGTCGCGCAAATGAGCGCAAGCGGTGCACCGGCCGTACGTCTTGTCGGCGTTACGCGATTCTTCAGCGCTACGCAGCCGATTCTCAAGGACCTGAGTTTGGTGTTGCTGCCAGGTGAGCGAGTCGCGCTCCAAGGTGAATCGGGGGTAGGCAAATCCACGCTGTTGAACCTGATTGCCGGCCTCGACGTGCCTGACGCGGGTACGATCGAGATCGCCGGACGCCGTATCGATAACCTCTCGACCGCCGAACGCACCCTGTTTCGGCGCACCGAGCTTGGCTTTGTATTCCAGGCGTTTCACCTGCTGCCGCACCTGAGCGCACTGCAAAATACCATGTTGCCAGTGATGCTGGCAGGTACACCTGAAGCTTTAGCTCGTAAGCGAGCACTCACAATACTGGATGAGTTGGGCATTGCCGCACGCGCCGAAGCGAAGCCTGGCGAACTCTCCGGCGGCGAGCAGCAGCGGGTGGCGCTGGCGCGCGCCCTGGTACATCGTCCGAAGTTGGTACTCGCTGACGAACCCACCGGCAACCTCGATCCCGCGACTGCCAGGCTGGCTCTGGACCTGTTGCTGGCCCAATGCGCACGCCATGGCATCACCCTCCTGATGGTGACCCACTCGCCCGAAACCGCGGCGCTGGCTGACCGGCGCTTGCTGCTTACCCAAGCGGGCCTTGCAGCCGTACCGTGACCCGGCCGGTCTGAGCGAAGGCATTGCGTGACATCGAGCCTCATCCTGATGCGCTGGTTCGTGGTCGCCGCCTGGCAGGCGCAGCGCGGGCGCTGGCTCACCGCGGCTACTGCCGTCGCGGTCGGCATTGCACTGGCGACCGCGATCTACACCGTCAATCGCTCGGCGCTGGCCGAATTCCAGCAGGCCATCGACACGATCAATGGCGAGGCTTCGCTGCAGATCGTGGGCCGCGCCGGCATGTTCGACGAACAGGTCTTCGACGCTGTGCTCGCCGCCGCGCCCACCATCGGCATCGACGCCGCCAGCCCGGTGGTCTCCGTCGAAGTCACGTTGCCGGAAGCGCCTGAGCAAACCGCAGGCCGCAAGCGCGAACGCCTTGCCGTACTGGGCCTGGATGTGTTTCGTGCCGGAGCCGTCAGCGCGGCACTGCTACCGCAAGTCGACACGGCGGTGAGCGAAGCCGGTGGCGCAGGCTCCGCCATGTTCGCCGACGACGCGATTTTTCTCTCGCCGGCGGCGCAATCGGCCTACGCTGTACGCCCAGGCGATACGTTGGTCATAGTCAGCGGCTTGGCCCGTTCGACCCTGCGTGTGGCAGGCAGCGTCGCGGTCCCCGCCGGTCAGCGCCTGGCCGTCATGGACATCGGCGCGGCGCAGTGGCGCCTGGGTGCTTTGGGCAAGCTTTCGCGGATTGACCTCAAGCTGGCGGCGGGCGCGGCTCCCGACACCGTCGCGCAAAAGCTGGCGGCCATCCTGCCGGACGGCGTGGAAGTGGCCGCGCCGGACAAGCGCAGCCAGCGCATGAGCAATCTGTCGCGCGCCTATCGCGTGAACCTCAACGTGCTGGCCCTGGTGGCGCTTTTCACCGGGGCGTTTCTGGTGTTCGCCGCCGTCGGACTGTCGGCGGTGCGTCAACGCCCGCAGTTGGCGCTGATGTCGGTGCTCGGTGCAGACCACGCCTGGGTGCGCAATGCCGTTCTTGCACAGGGTGTGGCGGTGTCATGCGTCGGAACTGTGCTCGGAATCGCCGCCGGCCTTGGATTGGCCAACGGCCTCCTGGCCGCATTCGGTGGCGACCTCGGTGGCGGCTACTTCCCCGGCGTGCGCCCGCAACTGGTAATCGATCTCCCCGCCTTGGCTGGGTTCGCTTTTCTGGGCGTCGCGGTCGGATTTGTCGCCAGCTGGATTCCGGCCCGCGAAGCAGTCGCGGCACGGCCGGTCGAGGCCTTGCGCGGTGGCTCTTCGGAAACCGCGCTCGCCCGTCTGGCCCGCCCCGGCCCCAGCTTGTGGCTGCTCGTTGCGGCCGTGGTTCTGCTGGGGTTGCCACCCGTGGGCGGCTTGCCGGTGCCGGCCTACATCGCGATCGCCTGCGTGTTGCTTGCGGCCATCGCGGCTGTGCCTTTGCTGGTGTCCCGCCTGTTCCCGCTGTTGCAGCGCTTCATGAGCCGGCGCGGCATGCGCCAACCGGTGCTCTGGCTGGCGCTTGCGCGCGTGGCGCAGGCGCCGGGCCAGGCCGCCGGGGTGATCGCCGGCGTGGTGGCGAGCTTTGCGCTCACTGTGGCGATGGTCATCATGGTGGCAAGTTTTCGTCTGGCGGTGGCCGATTGGTTGCAGGCGGTGCTGCCGGCCGATCTGTATGGTCGAGTGCCGGTAGGTGCCGCACAAGGCGCCATCACGCCGGAACTGCAGGCGCGCATCGGCCAGTTGCCGGGTATCACCCGCGCCGAGTTTTCCCGCGCCCTCGAACTCTCGCTCGACCCGGCGCGCCCCACGGTGTTGCTGCTAGCTCGCGAGGTCGACCCGGCCGCACCGCAAACGCGCCTGCCACTCACAGGCCCCGCAGTGCCGGTGCCGGCGGGCATGGTGCCGATCTTCGTATCCGAGGGCATGGTTGACCTGTATGGTTTTGCGCCCGGGAAAAGCGTGCGCCTGCCGATCGCGACTCTGCCAATGCAGGTGGCCGGTGTGTATCGCGACTACGCGCGTCAGCATGGGTCGATCACCATTGCACGCGACGCCTATCGGCGCATTACCGGCGACGCCAGCGTCAACGACATGGCCTTGTGGATGGATGCCGGTGCCACAGCGGAGGCCACCATCGCCAATCTGACCAAAACCCTGCCCGAGCTTGCGGGCGCGGAATTTCGCAGTGCGCGCGAGTTGCGTACCCTGTCGCTGCGCATCTTCGATCGCAGCTTCGCCATGACTTACCTGCTCGAAGCCGCGGCGCTGGTGGTGGCGCTTTTTGGTGTTGCCAGCAGCTATTCGGCCCAGGCCCTGGCGCGCGCGCGCGAGTTCGGCGTGCTGCGACACCTGGGCGTATCCAGGCGCGAGATCGTGCTGCAGGTGGCGATCGAAGGTGGCCTGCTCTCCGCGCTCGGTGCACTGTGGGGTGCGGCCACAGGCTGGGTAATCGGACTCATCCTGATCTATTGGGTCAACCCGCAATCGTTTCACTGGACCATGGAACCCACCCTGCCCCTGGGCCTGATCGCCGCAAGCGCGGTGATGCTGGCCTTGTGCGGCGCGCTCGCCGCCGCCCTCGCGGTGCGCTCCGCCACCGGCGCAGGACCGCTGCACTCCTTGAGGGAAGACTGGTGAACCGCCGCAGCCTGTTGGCAAGCCTGTCCATGCTGGCCCTGCCGCGCGCCGTAGCCCGGGACACCGCGGTGGTCCATGACCAGGTGCAAAAGAGCCGCGCCATCGAGTTCCCGCGCGACTACGGTGCCCACCCCGGCTTTCGCACCGAGTGGTGGTACGTCACCGCTTGGCTGGAGCGCGAGGGAGCTGCGCCCTGCGGCTTCCAGATCACCTTCTTCCGCTCGCGCACCGGCCATGCCGATGCCAACCCCAGCCGCTTCGCACCCAAGCAACTGCTGTTCGCGCACGCCGCGCTGGCCCTGCCCGAGAAGGGCCGGCTGATCCATGAAGAACGCTCGGCGCGCACAGGCCCCGGTGGCGTGCGCTTTTCGAAGGCCGATACCGACCTGGCCATTGGCGACTGGAGCTTCAAGCGCGATGCACGAAGCGGCAAGTACGAAGCGCGTATCGCCGGGCGCGAACTCGACATCGCGATCATGTTCACACCGGGCGGCCCGCCGCTCCTGCAGGGCGACCGTGGCTATTCGCAAAAAGGCCCGCGCCCCGAACAGGCCAGCCATTACTACAGCGAACCGCAACTGGCGGTTGCCGGTCGCATCAGCGCCGGCAGCGGCGCCGCCCGTCGCCCATGGCAAGCCAGCGGCCGCGCCTGGCTCGACCACGAATGGTCCAGCACCCTGCTCGATGAGCGCGCGTCAGGGTGGGACTGGATCGGCATCAACTTCGATGATGGCGGCAGCCTGATGGCGTTTCGGATTCGCACGCCCGATGGCGGCGTGCTGTGGTCGCATGGTGCACGGCGTGATGCGCAAGGCCGGCTGGTGAAGGGCGGTGACGAGGTGCGCTGGAAAGAGCTGCGCAACTGGGTATCGCCCCGTTCACAGGCGCGATACCCGATTGGTTTTGAGGTTGCAATCGGCGCTCAAGTGCTGACCCTGCAAGCCCTGATGGATGATCAGGAAATCGATGCCCGCATGAGTACTGGCGGGTTCTACTGGGAGGGGGCGGTGAAGGCTTCAGTCGGCCCGCGACAGGTCGGGCGTGGGTATCTGGAGCTGACAGGGTATGCGGGGAAGTTGAAGTTGTAGCCACCAGGGATGCTGCTTCCCTACCGCTGCAACCCTGTCGCCGCATCCCGAAACGATGCCAGCGCCTCCAGGTGCTCGATGGTCTCTTGCGCCAGCATATCCGGCGGTGGCAGGTCATCCAGGTTTTCGAGGCGGCCGTCGTCGATGCGGAAAATATCGAGACCGACCTTGTCGCGGACGATCAATTCGTCATGGGTCGATCACGGCCAGCGCCAACTCCCATACCGCGCTGGAGACGATTCGCACGCGACTTGATTCTATCAAATGATCTATAATTCTCCCTCATTTGATCCACCACTCTACACACCAAAATGGCACGTAGCGTCACAACTTCACCTCCAGCCGCCCGCCGTATGCGGCCGAATGTACTCACCCATACAAGGCCGCAAGCCCTGCGTTCAACTGACGCACGCGACAACCCTCTATTGGCGCACGCCTCTGCGAACGTCGCGGCCGCCCCGAGCTTCGAGCGCATGATCCGCGCAGAGCCGCTGGAACGCATCGCCATGGCGCGAGCCGGCTTGCGGGCCGACGCCGTGATTCAGATCGCCGAGCGCATGGGCGTATCAAGAGAGTGGATGTTCGCCAACCTCGCGTTCGCCCCGGCCACCTTTGGCCGCAAGCTGCGTACGGGCACGGCGCTGTCAGCGGAGGAAGGTGCGCGGACTCTCGAACTGGCGCACCTGATCGGGCTGGCGCAAACCATTGTTGAAGAATCGGGCGAACCAGCGGGCTTTGACGCCTCCGCCTGGGTGGCAGAATGGCTTGAACAACCTCTGCCGGCATTGGGCGGGGTAGCGCCGGCACGCTTTCTCGACACCGGCGCGGGGCAGGCGATCGTTGCCGACATGCTAGAACGGATCCGCTACGGCGCCTACGCGTGAGTGTCGCGCTCTGGCGCATCGCGACCGCGGGGCCGGGGGTTGCCGCCACCGACATGAGCGGTTCCGGCGCGGCGATCGCCGGTGGCCGCTGGAATAGCCGCGGCATTCCGGCGTGCTACGCGTGCGCGAGCGTCGCGCTTGCTTGCCTTGAAACGCTGGTGCATCTGAACAGCGGGTCTCTGCCCTTGAAACGCTACCTGGTGCGGATTGACGTGCCAGACAAGGTTTGGGCTGCACGCAGAAGTCTTGCTTCCCCGGACCTTCCCGCCGGCTGGGATTCGCTTCCAGCGGGCAAGGCATCCATGCGGATCGGCGACCGTTGGCTGGCCGATGGCAAGAGCCTGTTGATGCAGGTGCCGTCGGTGGTTGCTCCGGAGGAATTCAATGTATTGGTCAACCCGAAGCATGGCGCGCTGGGCAAATTGGCGGTGCGGATCGAGCGCGCATGGAGTTACCACGCCAGGCTTTTGACCGGGTGAGTCGCACCCCATCGAGTTGACGTCTGGCGACGCCACCGGCACCCATCGCCATACCCACATTGGTGATTAACGGAGGTGCGTTGGCCAAGCGCTAATCGAGCGAAATCTTCGCGCCACGCACTACCTCGCCATAGCGCTTGTGCTCCGCGGCCATGAAGGCCTGGAATTGCGCCGGCGCCAGCGGCGCGGGGTCGGTGCCTTGCGAGGCCAGGCGATTGCGCAGCTCCGGCTGTGCCAGCGCGCGCGCGATTTCCTGGCTCATGCGTTCGATAATCGCGCCCGGCGTGCCGGTCGGCGCCAGCACGCCCTGCCAGCCGTAGACCACCATGTTCGGCAGACCGGCTTCGCGCGCGGTCGGCACATCCGGAAATGCCGGCGCGCGCGCCTCGCCGGTGCTGTAGAGGGCGCGCAGGCGGCCATCGCGCACGAAGGGCTGCACCACGTTGGCACCGTCGATCATCAGTTGCACGCGCCCGGCTATCAGGTCGGCAACCGCCGGCGCGCTGCCCTTGTAGGGCACGTGCGTGATCTGTACCCCGGCCTGCAGCTTGAGCAATTCTCCGGAGAGGTGGTTGATGTTGCCGTTGCCGCCGGAGCCGAAGTTGAATTCGCCGGGCTTGGCGCGCAGGGCGGCCAGCAGTTGCGCCAAGTTGGTGATCGCCGAGCTGGCCGGCACCACCGCGACCATCGGCTGCACGATCACGCGCGAGATCGGCGCGAAGTCCTTTAACGTATCGAAACTCAACTTCGAATACAGCGCCGGGTTGATCGCCAGGTTGCCCACATTGCCGGCCAGCAGCGTGTAACCGTCCGGCCGCGCGCGCGCCACATATTCCATGGCCACGTTGCCATTGGCGCCGGCGCGGTTCTCCACAGCCACCCGCTGGCCGAGTTGCTCCGACAACTTGTCGGCAAGCTGCCGCGCGACGATGTCGACCCCGCCGCCGGGCGGGAAACCCACCACCAGTTGCAGCGCACGGTCGGGCCAGGTCTGCGCCTGGGTCATGCTGGCAGCTAACAAGGCGGTGGCGGCAAGAATCGTGGACAGTCGTTTCATGGTCATGGTCTCCCTGGGTGATCCTGTACAAGCAAGAATTCTGTCGAAGGCATAAGGGGCGAGGCTTCCCGGCCGCTTTGCGCGTCGGCCGCAGGCGCGCTGCTTACGTCGGCTGCCGCGCCTCTGCGCCAACCGATGGCATGTCGCCCGTTCATGCGGCGCCGGGCGGTGGCGTGAGGCCGTAGCGCGCAAACATCTCCGCTGGGGCGTCGTTGGCGTGCATCAGCGCGGCAATCGCCGCGCGCATGCGTGCCGCGATGGCCGGATCGTCAAGCGGCGCTCGCTGGGCGGGATCCACGTCCAGGTCGAACAGCGCGTCACGCGCGTCGATCAGTGGATAGCGGCGCGTCATGTTGGCGGCGGCGTCCTTTTGCACCGGCAGGCGCCACACCGGGTAGCCGCGCGTGAACGGCAGGCCGCGCACCACCTTTGCATCGGTGAACTCGACGGCCTCGAAAAAACTGCGCATGTGCGAGGGGCTCAGCGTGTACTGGAACAAGTCGGCCTCGAAGGGCTCGCGCGGATAGAGGAAATAGGCGTAGCGCCCGTCGGTGTAGTTGATGGCGGCGCCGAACTGGCCGAAGATGCAGCCCGTCTCGCGCACCGCGACGCGGCCACCGAGCGCGGGCACCAGGCTTTTTCCGCTGACTTCCGGCGGCACCGCGCGGCCGAAGATGTCGAGCAACGTGGGCATCAGGTCGATGGCCTGGGTCAGCGCCTGCGAGCGCCCGGGCGCCAAGCCGCTTGCGCGCGGCGCGGCGATGGTGAGCGGAATGTGCGCGATCTCGTTGTAGAAGGGCGGACGGTTTTTCCCCAGCAACTCCTTCTCGCCCAAGAGCAGGCCATGGTCGGTTGACATCACAAGCCAGGTATCGCGCCACAGGTCATGACGATCGAAGCAGTCGAGCAACTGCCCCAGATAGTGGTCGCAGGCGGTCACCAGCGCGTGGTAGTTGGCGCGCAGGGCGCGCAGCCGCGCGGGATCGAGGTCGTTGTGGCCATAGGTCGGCCAATCGAAAATCTTGCCGCCAAGCGCCTCGGGAAAATCGGCCAGAAAGCGTTCCGCTGCGAAAAACGGTTCATGCGGGTCGAAGCACTCGAGATGCAGGAACCAGTCGTCGCGGCCGTGGTGTGCGTCAAGAAAGGCGCGCGCGGCATCGAAGCATTGCGCCAACGGAAACGCGCCGGTGGCCTCCAGGTGATCGCGGTTGATGTAATAGGGCAGCTTGGAATTGATGTCGGGCGAGAAGTCATGCTGCCTTGCATCAAAGCGCGTGGCCCAGCGCTCGGGCGCAGGCCCGAGCGGCGGCCGCCATTTGTCCTTCTCCTGGCCGCGGATGAATTCCCACGACGAGTAGCGTCCGTGGAAGCCGGCGCCGCCATCCTCGAAGTAGTGGTAGTGGTCGGTGATCAGATGGGTGGCGATGCCGCTGTCGCGCAGGATCGCCGCCAGCGAATGGTCGAAAGGCTCCAGTGGCCCCCAGCCGCGGTGCAGGAAGTTGAGGCGGCCGGTCTGGATGTCGCGTCGCGCCGGCATGCACGGCAGGCTGCCGACGAAATGGCGCTCGAACACCGTCGAGCGCTGTGCCAGCCGCGCGAAGTTTGGCGTGGGGATGGCGTCGTCCGCATAGCACGACAGTGCATGGCGGTTAAGCGAATCGAACAGCAGGAACACACATTTCATGCGGCGCGACTCAGGCTCATTCCGTCTTGATCTTCGCCTCGGCGATGACCTTTTTCAATGCCTCCCAGTCCTGCACGATGATGCGCTCGAACTCCTCCGGCTTCATCGGCGTCGGCGCATAGCCGCTGATGTTGAGCCAGCGCTCGGCCAAGTCGGGCGCGGCAAGCACCTGGTTGATCTCGGCATTCAAGCGGGTGACGATTGCGCGCGGCAGGCCGGCGGGGCCGAAAAAGCCGATCCAGGCGCCGGTGGAAAACTGCACGCCCTCCTCCTGCAATGTGGGCACGTTGGGCAGCATCGGCGAGCGCTTGGGCCCGGCCTGCGCCAGCGCGCGCAACTTGCCCGAGCGTGACTGGGAAATCGCGTTGAATGAGTCGAGGAAGGCGAGCGTCATGTGGCCGCCGACCAAATCCGTGGTCAGCGCCGTGGTCGACTTGTAGGGCACGTGCACCATGTCGATGCCGGTCAGCATCTTCAGGGTTTCGCCAGCCAGATGCCCACCCGAACCCGGACCCCAGGAGCCATAGCTGGGCGGCTTGGGCTGCGCCTTTACGTAGGCCAGGAACTCGCGGGTGTTGTTGACCGGCACCGATGGATGCACCACCAGCACGTTGGCACCGGTGAATACCATGCTGATGGGCGTAAAGTCCTTTTGCGCGTTGAATGCCAGCTTGGGATTGAGCAGCGGGTAGATCACGTTGGCGCCGGTAAAGCCGAGCACCAGCGTGTAGCCGTCCGCCGGCGCCTTGGCAACAAAATCCAGCGCCACCGCGCCGGTGCCGCCGGGCTTGTTTTCCACCATCACCGACACCTTCATGGACGTCGCGATGCGATCGGCCACCAGGCGCGCGATGAGGTCGGTGATGCCGCCTGGCGCAGAGGGTGAAACGATGCGGATGTTGCGCGCGGGGTAGTCCTGTGCGGCGGCCGGCAGGGTCATCACCAGGGCTGCGCCGGCTGCCGCCGCAATTCGCTTGAACGTGCTGTGCATTGTTGTTGTCTCCATGTCGAGCCTGGTACGGTGACGCTTGAATCCGGGCGGCCTTTTGTGGAGAGTATGGTTGACACCGGGTGGCGCAGTCAATCGCTTCCGAACGCACCATGGCATGCGTCGGAATTCGAGCCAGCGCGTACCCGCGACAACGCCTGTTCGACAGGCTGATAAGCTTGTCCATCCCGCGCCACGCATTGCCGCCCGCAGCGGGCAACGTCATGAGTCAACCACCCATGCAAAACAACGCCGATGCCCGCGTGCGCCGCGGGTTTGTTGAAATCGCCGAAGGGCAGGTCCACTACCGGGAAGCCGGCTGGCAGCACACGGCCAAACCGCCGCTGGTGATGTTTCACGCCTCGCCCGCCTCGGCCCTGACACTCGAACCGTTGCTGCGCGTGCTCGGGCGCAGCCGCCGCGTGATCGCAGCGGACACCCTGGGCAACGGCGATTCCGCCGCGCCCGCCAGCGATCGGGTGGACCTGGCCTACTTTGCCGGCGCGCACATGCGCGCACTCGATGCGCTGGGCATCGCCGCCTGCGACCTCTACGGCACCCATACCGGTGCCAACATCGCCATCGAGGTCGCCATCGCGCGCCCCGCGCAGGTGGGCGCGATGATCCTCGATGGCGTCTCGCTTTATGGTGACGACGAACAGGCCGACCTGGTCGCCAACTATGTGCCGCAGGTCAGCATCGATGCGCAAGGCAGCCAGTTCAACCGGCTGTGGCATTTCGTGCGCGACGCCTACCTGTTCTGGCCCTGGTACAGGCAGGATGCCGCGCACCGCCGCAAGGGCGGCTTGCCGGACGCGCAGGCGCTGCACGACAAGGCGGTCGAAGTGTTCAAGGGGGCGCGCACATTTCACCTGGCTTATCGTGCTTCGCTGGCGTATCGCAAAAAGGAGCGCTTGCCGCTGGTGCGGGTTCCCACCCTGATCGCCTGTGCGCGCGGCGACATGTTGTTCGAATACTTCGAACAGGTGCGGGCGCTGCTGCCAACGGCGCAGTTTGCCGAGACCGATGGCACCGCGACGGAGACGACGCGTCTGTTCCAGGCTTTCCTGGACGGTGCCAGACAAGCGTGAATGCAGGTGAACTGCGGGTCCTGACAGGGGTGCATCGACCAAGGGTCAAGGATCTTGACAGCCTGGATGATTCGGAGAAGCCGCGTCGCGCATGATTTCCCGCAAACATGCCTCAATCCCCCTCTCGCAACAACTCACGCAACACCTGCGCCGAAATCGGCGTTGCATCCTCCTGCCCTTCCAGAATCCCGTCGGCCAGACTGCGCTTGTCGTGATGCAGTTCGACAATCCGTTCCTCGATCGATCCCGCCGTAACCAGTCGATACACCGTCACCGGTCGTTCCTGGCCGATGCGGTGCGCGCGGCCCATGGCCTGATCCTCGGCGGCCGGATTCCACCAGGGGTCGACGATGATGACGTAGTCGGCTGCTGTCAGGTTGAGCCCGAAGCCACCGGCCTTGAGGCTGATCAGGAATATTTCGCCTTCGCCGCGCTGAAACGCCTGCACCCGCTTTGCACGTTCGGCCGCCGGCGTGGCGCCGTCGAGATACTGGTAGGCGATGCCGCTGCTATCGAGGCGCTCGCCCAGGAGTTTAAGGAAGCCGGTGAACTGGCTGAATACCAGTGCCTTGTGCTGGCCATCGACCAGCTCGCGCGCGATCTGCTCGAAGGCCTGCGCCTTGGCGCCGATAATCCCCAGTTCCGGTGCCACCAGTCGCGGGTCGCAGGCGGCACGCCGCAGTCGCGTCAATTCGGCCAGCACATGGAACGAGGAGGCGTCACCCGCCTGTGCATCGAGTTCCTTGACGCGCTCGCTGGCGCTGCGCCGCAGGGCTTCGAGAAAACTGCGTTCCTGCTCCGACGGTTCGACGCGATGGATGATTTCGGTGCGCGGCGGCAGGTCCTGCAGCACTTGTGACTTGGTGCGGCGGAGCAGAAACGGCGACACCAGGCGCCGCAGCCGCTGCCGGGTGACCGTGTCACGGTTTTTTTCGATCGGTCCGGTGAAGCGTTCGTTGAACTGGTTCGCCGTGCCCAGGAGGCCCGGGTTGATCAGGTTCATGATCGACCACAGGTCGGCCAGGCGGTTTTCAACCGGCGTGCCGGACAAGGCCAGGCGAAAGCCGGCTGCAAGCCCCGCCACCGCGCGCGCGCGCTGGGTGGCAGCGTTCTTCAGCGCCTGCGCTTCGTCCAGCACCAGGGTGCTCCAGGCGCGCGTGCCGAGTTGCGAGTTCTCGCCATGCGCCATGGCGTAAGAGGCGACGATCAGGTCGTACGGGCCGCACTTGCCGATCAGGGCCGCGCGCCCGGCTTCGTCGTATTGGCTGTACAGGCGCGGGTTGAGCGCCGGCGCGAACTTGAGTGTCTCGGCCAGCCAGTTGGCGCACACCGAGGTAGGCGCCAGCACCAGCGCGGGGCCTTCGCCGGCGCGGCGCAGCAACAGCGCCAGGGTCTGGATGGTTTTGCCCAGGCCCATGTCGTCGGCCAGGCAGGCGCCCAGGCCGGCATGCGCCAGTCGCGCCATCCAGGCGAAGCCTTCATATTGATAGGCGCGCAGTTCGGTGTGCAAGCCATCGACTACCGGCGTAAGCGCAGCCGCGCCGGCCAGAGCGGTGATGCAGCGGCGCCAGGCGCTGTCGCCGCCAACGTTTGCGCCTTCGAGGTTGGTGTCGAGCCAGGCGGCGGCGGCCAGCGGCAACTTGAGCGTTTCCTTGTCCGCGCGACCCGCCGCCTGCAGGTCGGCCAATTGCCGCCGCAGGCGCTCACTCAAGGCGAGGTACTCGCCGTCGCCCAGTGCCACAAAACGGCTCTTCGATTCATGCGCCAGGTCCATCATGCGCTGCAGGCTCAGCACCCGAGCCTCGTCGACCCTGACCTCGCCCACCAGGGCAAACCAGTCGCGGCCGGAGGTGACCTGCACACCCAGAGCGGCGCTGTCGACGCTCACCACGCGCAGCGGTTTGCCGCGCGGCCAGTCGAGCGCCGCCACTGCGGCCAAGCCCGGCAGCACCTCGACCACGCGCAGCGCCTGCTCGGGGTCTTGCAGCAGCCAGCCGGCGTCGGCCGTGCTGCCGTCATCCAGAAACGGCAGCGCCTCGACCACCGCGCGCCAATGCGCGGCTTCGAGCGCCAGGTCGCGCTGGGTGGTCAGGCTCAAACCCCGATGCAAGGTCATCAGACGCTCGCGGCCGCTGCCGGGAGCCACCGCCGGGCCGAAGCTGCCAAACGGCATCACCACCAGGCGCACCTGCAGGCCGTCACCCTGCGGGCTTAGCTGTGCGCGCAGGCGCGCCTCGCCCGGTACTTCCTCACCGGCCGCGGCGTCACTGTGCAGTTGGAAGTGCCCGGACAGCACGCGCAACGCGGCGTCCAGTTCATCCTTGGCATCCGCCGGCACCGCCCAATCCTTGGCGATCAATTCCGCCACCCGGCGTTGCGCAGGCGTGATGCGGATCAAGCGCGCGCGGTCCGGCGCATCGCGCACCACGCGCATGCTGTTTTGTCGCTCCAGCGCTTCTTCATGCGAGCGTCCGCGGAAATAGCGGACGCCGCCCGGATCGCTGGCTGCCAGCAACGGCGGGTCGATGCCAAACACGAAACTGTCGGCCGCGCCGCCGCCGACGCGCCGCCGTACCTCGAGGGTGGGCAAGGCTTCGGTGAGTTCCACCCATTGCCCGGGGGCATCCGCAAACATCAGCGTGGGATGCTGCACCAGCGCGGGCAGAGCCGCCACCGCGTCCAGCCATAGCGATGCAGGGCCGCCATCGCCTTCGATCGCGCGCGCCACTGCGGCATCGCGTGGGTCGAGCCGTGCACTTTTTTTCACCCGGCCAAGGCTGATAGGCTTGGGCTGGCTCCAGCCGCGTGCGCCCTTGGTGCGCTCGAATGGCGCCAAGCCTTCGGCCCGGCCTGCGGAATCCAGGCTCAACTCCCATACCAAAGTGCTGGTTTGCTGCGCGGCGGATTTGCTGGCAGCTACGGAGTCGCCCAATGCGGTTATCGCCGCCAGCGCATCGCGCCAGGTCTCGCGCGCGTCACCGAAAAAGCGCGCCGGGTCCGGCAGGCCCGGCGCCAGCTTCAGCGTATAAGGCAGCGGGTCGAGCTTGAGGCGCACACCGGCCTGCGCTACCAGGCTGGCAAGCCAGAAATGGCGCGCTTTGGCCAGGGTTTCGATCAGGCACGAGACACTGATCGCAGTCCAGGGGGCGGCCGGCAGCGAAAGCCATGCGGCGAGAATCACGCGATGCGCCGCGTCCACCGGGTTGCCGAAATGCTGATCTTCGTGCTCGGCCTTGCGTGGTGCGAACGCGTACGGATCGAGGGCTTCGTCGCCCAGGCGCGCGGCGCTGGCATGTGCAAAGCGGCCCCAGGGGTGGTGCATCGAAGGCTTGCGCGAGCCCGATTCGACGATCGCGAACTTGCGGGCCGTGGTCCACGCCACCGGCGAGGGCTGGGCCAGCAGGGCCAGCATGTAGACCCAGGTAATGCCGATCGGTGCGGCGTTGCGTCGCATGCCCGCACTTGCCTGCTGCGCCTTGTAGGCGGTCGAAAACGCGCTCGCTGCTTGCGCCCAGCGGCCTGCCACGGCCAGCTCCGCCGCAGCGAAGAGTTCATGCATGGGCGTTGGCGCATGAATTGCAAGCGCCGCCTGCATGCCCGGCAGATCGAGTGCGTTCAAGCGTGTTTCGGCGACGCGAAAGCACAGGTGCGGTGGCACTTCCGCAGGCGCGCGATCGATCCAGGTGCCAAGCCAGGCGTAGAGCGGCGCGGCACCGGGGGTGCCCTCCAGTGGACCGATAGCGTCGATCACCGCAAGTCGCAGCGCTGGATCGATGCGTTCGAACAAGGTCGGCATGAATGGCTCGGTCACCGCTTGCAGCAACGTGTCGTGGTCGGCCGCCACGCGCAGCGGGCCTTTCAACAAGCGTGCGTACGCCGCGAGATTGAGACCGCTGCCATACAGCAGCAGCCGCATCACCGATGCTTTCTCGTCGAGGCCGCGAAAATGCACCCAGGCTGGCAGCGCATCGGCTTCGCCGTAGGCCGGGCCGGCAGCCCATAGCGACCAGCGCCACAAGAGGTCGGTATTTGCACCGGCCAGCAACGCCGGCAGCCGGTCGGCGCAGGCATCGGGCGGCACACCAAAGCCGAATCCTTCGTCATGGTAGATACGCGCGTTTGCTGCCAGGCGCTGCAAGGCCTGCGTCACCTCGGTGTTCGAGAGCATCGCACCGCGTTCATGGCGATGCCCGCTGGCCTTGAGGAAATTCATCAACCAGGTCTTGCTGCGTGGACAGCCGCCGATCACCAGTGCATCGAATACCGCTTCGACATCCCGGGTTTGCAGTACGGGGCCGGCTTTGACAGTGGGGGTGCGTGGGGTGTTCACAGGTTCAATCGTTGTCGCCTTGCGCTGGTTGCGGCGCATCCACTCGTCGGCGGTCATGGTCTTGCCACCGAAGGTGGTGATCAGGATAAATTTCTTGCTCGATGCGCGCGTCATGCCTGTTGGTCAAGCGGGGCAGTTTGTTCGTCGTGCCAAATTGTCGCACCTGTGTGAACCAGTGGCGCCCCTGAACTTGCTAGCAGCCTGTCGGACCTGGGGCGTCGAAAGCGAAAATCGGCCCCAGCGAGGACAGTTTTTGCCGCATTCGCCGCCCCATAGCCCGGCTATGGG
>ENA-ORBV01000279-ORBV01000279.1-microbial-mat-metagenome-genome-assembly--contig:-NODE-279-length-114322-cov-14.452449_pt1 | contig 114322 bp, 110 predicted proteins | sample MGYA00237777_ERZ505514 | MGnify/ENA primary metagenome ERZ505514 (study PRJEB26160, sample SAMN06269048) | microbial mat metagenome | isolation source: Oligotrophic lake microbial mat | place...
ATGCGCGGCGCTGCGTCCTTCAACTGCGCGGTGAGGGCCGGTGCGCCCGCAAAATTCGGGTCGCGCAATTCGGCCACGCGCTTCAGCCCGGGAATCATCGACTTCAGCAGCTCGAGCAGCCTGTGCTAGTTGCCGCTTTGGACGAAGCGACGCAAGACCACGTCGACCGCTTCGCGATTCGTCGCGGGTGCATGCCGGATGGTAGAGTTACCGCCGCGATGAGCCAACAATGAAGCCCGTAGACTTCGTGCTCCACGAGAACAAGGCCGCCCGCCGCATCCACCGCGGCCGGTTGTTCCGCAAGTATTTCGTTTCCATCCTCGCGCTGGTGTGCGGCGTGCTGCTGGTGTCGGGTGGCATCAGCGTCTACTTCTCCTACCAGGAAAACAAGTCCGCGCTGGCCAGCTTGCAGCAAGAGAAAGCGGTGGCGGCCGCGTCGCGCATCGAGCAGTTCATCAAGCAGATCGAGCAGCAGCTGGGCTTTGCCGCGCTTCCGCAGCTCGGGGCCGATGGCTTGGAGCAGCGCAGGATCGAGTTCCTCAAGCTGCTGCGGCAGGTGCCCGCGGTGACCGACATCACGCAGATCAGTCCCACAGGACAGGAAGTGCTTTCGGTCTCGCGCCTTGCGATGGACGTGGCCGGATCGTCGAAGGACCGCGCGCAGGACCCCGCCTTCCTCGGCGCCAAACCCAGGCAGACGTGGTTCGGCCCGGTGTATTTCCGCAAGGAGACCGAGCCCTACATGGCCATCGCGCTGCGCTCGGGCGGCCCGGCGGGCCCGGTCACGGTCGCCGAGGTCAACCTCAAGTTCATCTGGGACGTGGTCACGCGCATCAAGATCGGCACCAAGGGCAAGGCTTATGTCGTCGATGGCACAGGCCACCTCGTGGCCGACCCGGACATCGGCCTCGTGCTGCGCAAGACCGACTATTCGAAGCTCGAGCATGTGAAGGCGGCGTTCGCGGGAACGGCGCGGGAGGACGAGCGCGCGCGGCTGGCCCACGACCTGGCGGGAAAAGAAGTGCTGACCGCCTTTGCCGGGGTCGAGCCGCTGGGCTGGAAAGTGTTTGTCGAGCAGCCGGTGTCGGAAGTGTATGCGACGCTGAATGCGACCATTGTGCGCACGGGGCTCTTGATGGTGGCGGGTTTGCTGTTCTCGGCGATGACGGCCCTGTGGCTCGCCCGCGGGCTGGTGCGCCCGATCCGCACGCTCCAGGAAGGCGCGCAACGCATCGGTGAGGGCGAGCTCGACCACAAGCTCGACATCCGGACGGGGGACGAGCTCGAGGCGCTGGCCGACCAGTTCAACCGCATGACCTCCCAGTTGCAGGAGTCCTATGCTGGACTGGAAAGAAAGGTGGAGGAGCGCACGGCCGAGCTGACCCAGACGCTTAGCCAGCAGACTGCGACGGCCGAAGTCCTCAAGCTCATCAGCCGGGCGACGTTCGATCTGGACCCCGTGCTGCGCTCGCTGGTGAAGAGCGCAGCCGAACTGTGCGAAGCGCAGCACGCGCTCTTTTACCGCATGGGCGAGGACGGGCTGCGGCCCGAGGCCTGGTACAACGTCAGCGACGAGTACATCGAGTACCGCAGGCAGCACCCGATCCCGGTCAACGACAAGCAGGTCATGGGGCGCGTGCTGCTTACGCGCGTTCCGGTGCATGTGCACGACGTCCTTGCCGACAAGGACTATGCAGCGCCGGCCTCGCAGAAGCTCGGCGAGTATCGCACCGTGCTCGGCGTCCCCGTGCTGCGCGAAGGCGTCCCGATCGGCGTGATCGGCGTATTCCGCACCGAAGTGCGGCCTTTCCTCGAGCGCCAGATCAGCCTGGTTGCGACTTTCGCCGACCAGGCCGCGATCGCCATCGAGAACGTGCGCCTGTTCAACGAGATCCAGGAAAAGAGCCGCCAGCTCGAGATCGCGGGCAAGCACAAGTCGGAGTTCCTCGCCAACATGTCGCACGAGCTGAGGACGCCGTTAAACGCGATCATCGGATTCTCCGAGGTGCTGATCGACCGGATGTTCGGCGAGCTGAACGAAAAGCAGGCCGACTACCTGAACGACATCCACACCTCGGGCAAGCACCTGCTTTCGCTCATCAACGACATCCTCGATCTGTCGAAGATCGAGGCCGGGCGCATGGACCTCGAGCCTTCGAGCTTCGACGTGCCGAACGCGCTGGCCAACGCGCTCACGCTGATCCGCGAGCGCGCGACACGCCACAGCATCGCGCTCGATCTCCAGGTCGATCCAGAAATGGGGGAGCTGAAGGCCGACGAGCGCAAGTTCAAGCAGATCCTGCTGAACCTGCTATCGAACGCGGTCAAGTTCACGCCCGACGGCGGGCGCGTGGAAGTGCACGCGAAAAAGGACGGCGGGACGCTGGAGGTTGCGGTGCGCGACACCGGCATCGGCATCGCGCCCGAGGACCAGAGCGCTGTGTTCGAGGAATTCCGCCAGGTCGGCCGGCATTACACCAACAAGAACGAGGGAACCGGACTGGGGCTGGCGCTGACTAAACGCTTTGTCGAACTGCACGGCGGGCGCCTGTGGCTCGAGAGCGAGCCCGGCAAGGGCTCGACCTTCACATTCACCATTCCGGGACAACCATGAGCCTCGTTCTGATCGTCGAAGACAACGAAAAGAACATGAAGCTGGTGCGCGATATCCTGCAGGCCAAAGGGTACGAAACCGCCGAAGCCGTCAACGCGGAAGACGGCATCAAGCTGGCGCTCGAGCGCGTGCCGGACCTCGTGCTCATGGACATCCAGTTGCCGGGCATGAACGGCATGGAGGCGCTCAAGGTGCTGCGCTCGGAGCCGAAGACTGCCAAGGTCCCCGTAGTTGCCATCACGGCCTCGGTGATGACCCAGGACAGGAAGCAGATCATGGACACCGGGTTCGACGGGTTCATCGAGAAGCCGATCAACCTGAAGGAGTTTCTCGCTACCGTGCAGGCTGCGATCAAGCCGGCGCCGGCATGAGCACGGGCGCAAAGATCCTTGTCGTCGACGACACGCCGCACAATGTCAAGCTGCTGGCCGATATCCTCGGCGCCAAAGGCTACGCGGTGTCCACCGCGGTCAACGGCGAAGAGGCGCTGAAGAAAGTCGCCTCCGAGCCGCCCGACCTCATCCTGCTCGACATCATGATGCCCGGCCTCTCGGGCTACGACGTGTGCAACCGGCTGCGCGCCGACCCGGCCACGGCGCTGCTGCCGATCGTGCTGTGCACTTCGCTCGATCCCGGCCAGGAGCGTGTCAAGGGCATCGAGGCGGGGGCGGATGATTTCCTCACCAAGCCGATCAACCAGGCCGAGCTTTTCGCGCGCGTGAAGTCGCTGCTGCGGATCAAGACGCTGCAGGACGAAGTGAAGCAGTGGAACGAAACGCTCGAAACCCGCGTGCAGGAACAGGTCGCGCAGCTCGAACGCTTCGGCCGCCTCAAGGGATTTTTCTCGCCGCAGCTGGCCGAGGCGATCATCAACGGCGGCGGCGAGGAGCTGCTGAAGACCCATCGCCGCGAGATCAGCGTCGTGTTCATCGACCTGCGCGGCTTCACCTCGTTTACCGACCGCGCCGAGCCCGAGGAGGTGATGGAGCTGCTGCGCGCCTATCACGCGGACATGGGCCGCATCGTGCTCGAGCATGGCGGCACGCTGGAGCGGTTCGCGGGCGACGCGATCATGGTGTTCTTCAACGACCCGGTGCCGATGGAGAAGCCGGCCGAGAACGCAGTGCGCATGGCGCTCGCGATGCGCGATGCGTTTCCTCCGATCAGCGAAACGTGGAGAAAGCGCGGCTATGAATTGGGCCTCGGCTGCGGCGTGGCGCAAGGGTATGCAACGCTTGGCGCGATCGGCTTCGAGGGACGCTGGGACTACGCGGCCATCGGCAACGTCACCAACCTCGCGGCCCGGCTGTGCTCGGAGGCCGCGGGCGGCCAGGTGCTTGTCGACCGCAAGATCATGGCGAAGCTCGACGGCCTCGTGGATGCCGACGCCATCGGCCCGTTGCAGTTGAAGGGGATTGCGCAGCCGGTGCCGGCGTTTTCTGTGACCGATTTCAAAGCCGCCTGACCGAGCGGGTTCGAAATACTGCCAAATTCGGCTCAAACCCTGCGCCCCTGGCATGTTCCAGGGTGAAATGCTGCCATCAATAGGATTTAGATCCATGCAAATGCGAACCTTCGGCCGCAGCGGGATGCGGAGCTAGGTCGCCCGCGCAACCAAGTTGATCTAATGACTCGGAAACGCAACTTCAATCGGAGGCACTCATGCTATTGACGTCCTTGTCCGTTCCAAGAAGTGAATTCGAAGCCGGCACCGGCTGGCAATTGAAACCAGAAGGAGCCTGTCAAGGTTCGGTGTGCGTGCCGCTCTCGAAACCGGCCGGCGATCCGGTCGACGTGACGCAGGTGGCAAAGGACATGGGCATGCCGCTGGTTGCGTCGCAGGAACATGGCTTGTGGGCGCTGGGGCCCGCGGTGATCGGCACGCGAGCGCTGGCAAGCGCGCAGGCGCCCGACCTGCGGCTTCCCGACCTGGAGGGCAAGGAGTTCAGGCTCTCGAGCCTGCGCGGGCAGAAGGTCCTGTTGTATGCGTGGGCACCGTACTGAGGCTGCTCCCGCGACCTGCCCGTGTGGCAGGCACTGAGGAACGAGCTCCACCCGAAAGGCTTCGAGCTGGTCACCGTCGGCCTCGACACGCAGGGCGACGCAGGCTGCCGCGCGTTCATCGAGGCGGCCAAGCCGCAGCACCCGTCGCTCATCGACCGCCATCACGCGCTGGCCAACTTGTTCGGGGTAACCAACATCCCGATGAGCATCTGGATCGACGAGAACGGGATGATCGTGCGGCCCGCGGAGACCGCTCCTGCACCGCCGCCGCCCGCCGGCACGCCGCCGCGGGTCCTGCCGCCGGATCTGCCGCAGCGCTACGTAGAGATCATGGTCGAGGCGGCGAAGATCCGGAAAGACACGCAGGCCTACCACTCGGCGCTGCGCGACTGGGTGGAGAAGGGCGCGGCCAGCCGGTTTGCCTTGTCGCCCGACGAGGTCGTTGCGCGCTCGCGTCCGCGCGATGACGCAAAGGCGCTCGGTCATGCGCATTTCGAGCTCGCTTCGCAGCTCGAGATCGAAGGCCATCACGAGGCGGCGATCGAACATTTTCGCGAAGCGCATCGGCTGGTGCCGGACAGCTGGACGTTTCGCCGGCAAGCCTGGTCACTCGAGAAGGCCGGCGACGGGCCGCTCGCGAGGTTCTGGCAGGGGCCGAGCGCCGATGCGCCCGAAGCCTGGCCCTATGAAGGCGACTGGCTCAAGGACGTGCGCCAGATCGGGGCGGAGAATTACAACGAGCCCTGGCGACCCTGATTGGGGACGAGCAAATGGAAACACGAATTTTCGGCCGCAGCGGCCTCAAGGTTTCGATCCTCGGCTTTGGCTGCGGCGCCGTCGGCGGCCTGATGGTGCGGGGCGACCCGGCCGACCAGGAGCGTGCGATTGCCAGGGCGCTCGATGCCGGGGTGAACTATTTCGACACGGCCGTCCAGTACGGCAACGGTGTATCAGAGAAGAACCTCGGCCGCATCCTCGGCAAGCTCAAGCCTCGCGACGCCATCGTCGGGACGAAAGTGCGGCTGTCGCCCGATACCGCAGAAATCGCCGCAACCATTGCAAAGTCGCTCGAAGGCAGCCTGCAGCGGCTCGGACGCGAGCAGGTCGACATCCTCCATTTCCACAATCCCATCACTTCGGCCGGCGGCGGCAACACGTTCAGCACCCGGCAAGTGCTCGATGAAGTCCTGCCCGCCTTCGAGGCCCTGCGCCGGCAGGGAAAAGTGCGCTTCCTGGGCATCACGGCAACTGGCGATACAGCGGCCTTGCGGGAGGTGATCGATGCACACGTCTTCGATTCCGCGCAGGTTACCTACAACATGCTCAACCCTTCGGCGGCTACAGCATTGCCGCCGGACTACCCGGCGCAGGACTACGGCGGCCTTTTCGACAACGCAAAGGCTGCGGGTGTCGGCGTGATCGGCATCCGGGTGCTGGCTGGAGGAGCGCTGTCGGGCACTGCAGAGCGCCACCCGATCGCCAGCCCGCCGCCCGAACCGATCGGCTCGGCCCTCAGCTACGACGGAGACCTCAGGCGCGCGCAGCGGCTGGCGCCGCTCGTCACCGAAGGATTCGCCGCGAGCCTGGCCGAGGCCGCCACGCGCTTTTGCATCACTCATCCGGCGATGGGCACGATCCTGGTCGGCGTGGCCACGCCGCAGCAGTTCGAGGACGCGCTGGCTGCGGTACTGAAAGGGCCGCTGCCCGAAGCCGCGCTCGATCGGCTGGCTCAATTGCGGCAGGCGTTTACCGGGGAAGCGCGCTAGGCGATGGACAGACGCAATTCGATGCTGGCACTCCTAGCGCTCGGCGCGCCCGGCATGGCCTGGGCCCAGACCAGAACCCAGCAGGCAAGGGTGTCAACGCTCGGCGTCCTCACAAGTACAAACCCCGAGCCCACGCTTGGATTTCTTCGGGAGGGGCTGCGCGCACTCGGTTGGGTCGAGGGAAAGAGTCTTGTGATCGAAGTCCGGTCGGCGGAAGGAAAGCCGAACGCCCTGCCTGGGATGGTCGCGGAACTGGTTCGCATGAAAGTGGACCTGATCGCGGCGTACCTGACACCGGCCGTCCAGGCCGCGAAGTTGGCGACAAACGCAATTCCGATCGTCATGACCGGGGCTGGCGATCCGGTGGCAACGGGACTTGTCGCGAGCCTTGCTCGCCCTGGAGGCAATATTACGGGAATGTCCGGCACGACTGCGGAGCTCGCGGCAAAGAACCTCGAGATCGTCCGTGAGATCCGTCCTGGAGTGAGCGTCGTCGCGGTCCTGGCGAATACGGCTGATCCGTTTACGAAGCCGTTTCTGGGCCAGCTCCAGCTGGCGGGCCGGGCGATGAACATCGAAATCCGGTCGGTGATGATGCACGGACCGGAGCAGTACGAAGCGGCTTTCGCGGAACTGGTGAAGGCCAAGGTGGACACAGTCATTCTCCAGCCCAGCCTGCCACGCAAGCCGGCAATCGATCTCGCGCTGAAGCATCGCCTCCTTCTGGCTTCGCCCAGCCTGATTTTTCCGAGGGCGGGCGGGCTGTTTGCTTATGCGGCGAGCCCGAAAGACCTTGCCCTCAAGGCCTCGGTCTACGTCGACAAGATCCTGAAGGGGGCAAAGCCGTCCGATTTGCCGATTGAGCAGCCGACCCAGTTCGAACTAGTCGTCAACATGAAGACGGCGAAGGCGCTTGGCATCGCTATCCCTAGATCGGTGCTGGTGCGCGCGGATGAAGTGATCGAATGACATAATGCTGCCATTTTTCGCTAGAAGCCCCCTCTGCGCCTGTGTTTACTGGCGAAATGCTGCCATCAACGTCGCCGTGAAAGGACCCTGACGATGGCGGAAATCCTGCCAGTCGACCGATTGGAAGTGCTGGTCCTCGTCGACAACATCACCGACAGCCTGTCGACCAACCCGCGCTTCACCGCGTGCTCCCATGCGGGCCTGATCAACGTGCTGAACCACGCACGCTCGTCGTTCCCCGATGTCCCGCTTTATGGCGTGATGGGAGGCCTGCACCTGTCCGGAATCACCGAGAAGATCATCCCTCAGACGATCGCGGACTTGAAGACGTTCGGCCTCAAGTTCCTGGCGCCGGGCCACTGCACGGGCTGGCGGGCGATGCACGCAATGGCACAGGTCTTTGGCGACGAGCTCGTGCCCTCCGCGGTGGGAAAGAAGTACCTTCTCTAGCAGCCTGTCGGAGGCCGGCAAGGATGCCTCGAGTGGCATAATAGCCACCTATGTGTCTATGTGCCTGAGGAGCTTGCCATGGAAAATGCGGTTCGCTGGTCCCTGAAGGTATCGAAGGAAACGGACGAGGCGCTGCGCGCGCACCTCGGGCGCTCGGGCGGGCGCAAGGGCGACCTCTCGAAGTTCGTGCAGCAAGCGGTCCAGGCTCGGCTCGAGGCGGAAACGCGCCCGAATGCAAAGCCGCGCGGGGGGCCGGACGCCGGCACCCGGGAGGGCCTGGCCGAGGCGCTCGCCGCGATCCGGGCGCGGACACGGACGTTGTCGAAGGCGCGATTCGAAAAACTGGTGAGCGAAGCCGTGGGTTACGCGCGCAAGCTCCCCTGAGCGGTGCTCGTCATCCTCGATACGAACGTCCTGCTGAGCGCACTTCGAACGCAAAGCAGCCCGCCGGCGAAAATCCTCGACGCGTGGAGCAAGAAACACTTTCGGCTGGTGACGAGTGCCGAGCAAATCGAAGAGTTCAAGCGTGCGGCGCGTTACCCGAAATTGCTCGCCTATCTTCCGCGCGGTGCGATCGGCAGAATGGTCAATGAGTTGCGCTCAGCGGACGTCCTGCTCGAGCGCCTGAGGCGCGCGGGCGATGCGCCGGACCCGGGCGACGACTACCTGCTTGCGATGGCGATCGCGGCTGGAGCCGATTTCCTCGTTACCGGCGACAAGCCGCTGCTTGCGATGAAGAGAGCAGGGCACACACGGATCGTTCTGCCGCGGCGCTTCGCGGCAATGCTCGCTGGCTGAATCTTGCCCGATTCTTGCCAAATTTTGCCAAGCCACGTACGATCTCTCCATGAGCACCATGAATATTTCCCTGCCCGATTCGCTCAAGGATTTCGTCGATGAGCAGGTGGCTAACCGTGGCTACGGGACCAGCAGCGAATACGTTCGCGAATTGATCCGCAAGGACGCCGATCGGCTGCGCCTGCGCGGACTGCTGCTCGAAGGGGCCTCATCGAGTCCCGCGCGCCAGGCCGATGCAGACTATTTCGACGCGCTGAAAGCGCACGTCCGCAAACGCGCCCGGCGGTGAAATTCAGGCCCGTCATCCCAAGGGCTCTCGCCAACCGGGATGTCGAGCAGGCAATTGAGCACTATTTGGCCGAAAGCGCCGCGCAGGCTGCGCTGGGATTTATCGTCGCGTTGGAAAGGGCTTATGCCCATATTGCACGTTATCCTGCCGCCGGTTCGACGCGCTATGCGCACGAGTTGAATCTCCCTGGATTGCGTTTTCGACCCCTCCGACGCTTTCCGCACCTGGTCTTTTACGTCGAGCATGCCGACCATATCGACGTGTGGCGCGTGCTGCACGGGCAGCGGGACATTCCCGCGTGGCTTGCAGGCGAAGACTCAGGTCCCACGGGCGAAGAGATTCCCGGGAAGTAGCGGCACGGAGAGCCACGCGGACGAGGCGGTCTACCGATCGGCGCGGTTCTTGAGCACGCCTAGTACCTCGCGATCGAGCCACAGGCCAAGCGCGCCGGCATCGCGATGCGTGCTGTATTTGATCAGGCGCCGCAGTCCCCGTTCCGAAACGCAGGTTTGCGGGGCTGAATCGGGGATCCCGCACTCCTGCGGGCCGTAATGCCGGAGTGTTTTCTCACTGCTTGCAGATCGAGCATTTGGGCGATTTCGCTGAACGCAAACCAGGGTTGCCGATCGTCGTCGAGGAAAACGCGCACCCGCTGGCCCTTGAACGCGTACCACTCGTGCCGGACGTCGCCTTCCACGCCTTCGACGTAACGCTTGGCGCGCGCCAGCGAAGTGAAGACCGACCCGGTCCAGCTCCAGGAAACCAGGACCGCAATGGGTACGACGATGACAACCAGCAGCCCCGCCGGGAACGCTTCGCCCCGGCTCATGTAATGGCCGATGGCGGCAAACGTGGCGACAAGCGCGGCCAGCGAAGCGATCCGGAAAAACCACTTGCGAACCTTCGACTCGTCATCGATTCCGAACGCCATCGCGACTACCGGCTGGGCAACCCGGCCGCCCGGATCACATGCCCGAGCTGCCAGGGTCGCGGCAGCGCCGCGTGCGCGGCCTTGATTGCGGCGAGCCGTTTCAGGAGCGCGTCGGGCATCGGCGCGGTCCGTCGCGTTTCGGTCGACACGTGCGAGGACAGGCACTCGATCGACGCGGCGAGGTAGCCTTCGGTCGCGTGGAACATCTCGTGGTAGTAGTGAATGCGCTTGGCGTCGAAATCGATGAGGCGCGCCTCGAACCGCAGCGGGTCGCCTTCCTTCACCTCGCGCAGGAAATTCTCGTGCGCCTCCAGCGCGAAAGTGGTCGAACCGTTCTTCTCGCGGAACTCCTTGGTGAGCCCGAGGAACTCGAAGAAGGGCGTGATCGCGATGTCGAAGACCACGTGGTAGTAGCCGACGTTCATGTGGCCGTTGTAGTCGATCCATCCGGGTTCGACGACGTGGCGCGATCCGGGAAACGGGGTTGGGATGTGGGCCGGGATTTCGATCTTCATGTGTGGATGCTCATTTGCCGGTGAACTTTGCTTTTCGACGCTCGGTAAACGACTGGAGGCCCTCGGCCGCGTCGGCGGTCTGCGCGAGTTTCCTCTGCACAGCCTCCATCTCGGGCTTGATGCCGAGGGGTCCTTTCTCGAGGTAGCGGCGCGAGGAGGCCAGCGACGCGCGCACCGCAAGCGGGGCCTGCTCCGCGATCGTGCGCGCAAGCGAAAGCGCACGTTCGTACTGCTGCCCGGCGGGCACGACCTCCTGCACGAAGCCCAGCCGGAACGCTTCGGCCGGGCCGAACTCGTCGCCGGTCAGCAGGTAGCGCTGCGCGTTTCCCCAGCCGGCGCGCTCGACGAACCGGATCGTTGCGCCGCCCGTGGGCATGATCCCGCGCTTGACCTCGATCTGCGCAAAGCGCGTGTCTTCGGCGGCGATGACGATGTCCTGCGCGAGCATGAGCTCGATGCCGAGCGTAAAGCAGATGCCCTGCACGGCGCACACCACGGGTTTGGTGCGCAAGGGCTCGCACAGCGAAAAGGGATCGATGCCGCCTTCGGGCGCGGCCGCTTCGCCCTTCGCCATGAGCGGCGCGAACTGGTCGAGCTGCAGGCCGGCGGTGAAGTTGGCGCCATGCGCGTAGAGGAGCCCGACGCGCACCGAGTCGTCCTTTTCCAGCGCGGTGAAGGCCGCGACGAGCTCGCGATACATCTTGAGCGAGAACCCGTTGAGCTTCTTCGGCCGGTCGATGCCGATGAGGAAGATAGCCCCGTCGCGTCCGGTAGTGATCCGGCCCTCGGCCGGTGTCTCCTCTGCCATGCGCCTGTCTCCACCCGTTTGAGAAACGGCCGCCATCTTGCCATGCGGACCGGTTTACAATCGACTTCGGATACGCAGGAGACCGCCATGGCCGCAGTAGCTCAAAGCATCGCACCGCAGGGCCAGCCGTTCCGAGTCGAGCAGATCGGCGTCACAATCGGCGCGGAAGTCCACGGCCTCGACCTCACGCAGCCGCTTGACGATGCGACCTTCGCGCGCCTCGATTTCCTGTGCGAGCTGCCGCGCGTGCCGGAGTACCAGTTCCGCGTGCGCTGGAAGCCCGGCACGATCGTGTTCTGGGACAACCGCTCGACACAGCACTACGCCTGCAACGACTACTACCCGAACCGCCGCCGCATGGAACGCGTGGCGGTGGCGGGCGACCGGCCTTTCTAAGGAGCCTCGCGCATGTTCCCGATCATCGAAGTCGAAGGCAGCCCGCGCAACCGCGGACAACAGCACGGCGTGAAGGCGCGCAAGCGCATCGACCGCTCCGTGGCCACCTATGCGCGCCTGTTCGCGTTCTGCGGCATCGATTGGAAGGGGGCCCAGCAGCTCGGCGCAGGCTACCGCGACCTGATCGGCGACCTCGACCACGAGTTGCTGGAGGAGATCGAAGGCATCGCAGCCGGGTCCGGCCGCGGCGTGAACGAGATCCTCGCGCTGAATGCGCGCACCGAGATCCTGCCGCCCACCTATCCCGGCCAGCCGCACCCGGAGCGCAAGGGCATCGCCTCGAGGAATATCGCCGGCGGCGTGCCGGACTGGGGCGAGTGCACCTCGATCGCGGTCAAGCCCGCCATGAGCACGACCGGCACCACGCTGCTTGCGCAGAACTGGGATTGGCTGGGCGCGCAGCGCGCGGCCCTGGTGCTCCTGCGCTGTACTGAAACCGACGGCGCGACGTGCCTGACGCTGACCGAGGCGGGCATGCTCGCCAAGATCGGGCTCAACAGCCATGGCTTTGGCGTGTGCCTCAATATCCTGCGGTCCTCGGACGACGGCTCGAAGCCCGGCGTGCCGGTGCATGTGCTGTTGCGCGCGCTGCTCAAGCGGCGCTCGGTGGATGACGCAGTGACATTTGCCTCGAAGCTCGATTTCGGCGCTTCGTCGAACGTGCTGTGCGCGGATGCGGGAGGGGAGAGCGCGGCGCTGGAGTTTTCCCCGCGGGGGCTCCATGTGATCCGCGGGGCGGCGTGTGAAGAAATGCGGGCGCTTTGTCACACCAACCATTTCCTCTCCGCCGAGGCCGCAAGGCACCAGGCGTCGCTTGCGCCGAGCATGTCGACCTATCCGCGGCTGGAGCGAATCAACGCGCTGGCCGGTGGGCACAAGGGCCGCTTCTCGCCGCAGGACCTGGAGCGCATGCTGCGCGACGAGTCCGAAGGGTTCCTGTCGATCTGCCGCCGTCCCGATCCCGCGGTCGAGGCGGAAGCCTGCATGGAGACGGTCGCCTCAGTCGTGATGGATCTCGGAGCGCGCGTCATGAACGTGGCGCCGGATGTGCCCTCGCTCGTGGCGTACGAAACCGTAGGACTCGCGGCGGAGCCGGTGCCTGCCTGAGGACGCGATGATTGGCCCGGGGTGAGCGTCGTGCGGGCGCAATGGGAGCTCGTTAGAACTCGCTTTGCTGCCGACGCTGCCGGAGGGCTGGGAGCAGCGGATGATCCCGCGGGCCCTGCCGGGCGGCACGCTGGTCAAGTTCATCGAGCCCCACGACGCGGCGATCGCGAAGTATTCGCGCGGCGCGCCGAAAGACATGCAATGGATCCGGGCCGGCATCGACGCGTCGATCCTGTCGGTTGCCACGCTCGAATATCGCTTCAGGCAAACGGTTTTCGCCGACGATCCCGAGCACGAAAGGGTTCGCGCGGCCATTGCGGTAGAGCTCGAGAGAGCGTGCCTGCGCACGGGGTAGGCGTCTGGCCCGTGGCAGCATTTCCGGCTGTCGGCCAATGCCTGCGCGGGCCTGGGGGAACTTTTGGCAGTATTGGCCGGCTGTTGCCGCGTTAAGGCAATCTTGCCGAAGACGTTCGAGGCGCCGAACCCGAGCGCGGCGACGATGCCCGGGCCGGGTTCCGCGAGCATCAGCCCGAACGCAGCTTCGCGGTGCCTGCCTCGTCCAGCGCGCCGCCGGCGCTGGTCTTCACGCGGTACTGCCTCTCGACCTGCGCTGCCGTGTAGTAGCCGCGAGCCACGTCCTTTGCGACCTTGGCCGGGTCGCGCTTGAACGGATCGCCGAACCCGCCGCCGCCCGGCGTGGAGACGCGGATGCGGTCGCCGGGCCCGAGCTGGATGTCCTGGTCCTTCGACAGATGCGGCGGGCGGTACTCGACGCCCTTCTGGTCGATCGCCACGGTGTTCACGCCGCCGTCCGAGCCGCCGAGTGCGCCCTGCGGGCCGACGCGCCCATGGTCCATGACCATCGAAGCGCGCGCCGCCCCGCGTCGCAGCCGGATCGTGTAGTTGACGCCCATGCCGCCGCGCTGCTCGCCCGCGCCTCCGGAGCCTTCGTGCAGCGAGTACTCCTCGAACAGGATCGGGTAGTACTGCTCCATGACTTCGAGCGGCGGGGTCTTGGAGATGCCGATGGTCGAGCAGCCGTTGGAGATGCCGTCGCCGGAGGGGCTGCCGCCGTAGCCGCCGCCCGAGATCACGTACATCACGTAGTTGCGGTTGCGCTGCGGGTCGCTGCCACCGACCGCGAGGTTGCCCGAGCTTCCGGCGGGCGCCGCGAACAGGCGCTCTGGAATCGCGTGCGTGAGCGCGGAGAACACGGCCTCGGCAATCCTCTGGCTGACTTCTGCCGCGCAGCCCGAAACCGGCCGCGGATAGTGCGCATAGAGGAAAGTGCCTTCAGGGTCCTTGATGTGCAGCGGCTCGAACGTGCCCGCGTTGATCGGCACCTCCGGGAAGATGTGCTTCATCGCGAGGTAGATCGACGAGCGCGTGGTGGCGATCACCGAATTCATCGGCCCCGCGCAGGGCGGTGAAGAGCCGGTCATGTCGAACTCGAGGTCGTTGCCTTTCTTCGTGACCTTCATGCGGATCGTGAGCGGCTCGTCCACCACGCCGTCCGAATCGACGATCGCGATGCCCTCGAAGGAGCCTTCGGGAATGGTCGCGATCTTTGCGCGCATCTGCTGCGCGGCGCGCCGGCGCAGCTCGCCGATGGCCGATTCCACCGTGTCCGCGCCGTAGCGGTCGAGCAAGGCCTCGAGCCGCTTCTCGCCGATCGCGAGCGCCGCGGCCTGCGCCTTGATGTCGCCGATCCGCTGGTCCGCGATGCGGATGTTGGAAAGGATGATCGACAGGATCTCCTGGTCGAGCACGTCCTTCTTGTAGAGCTTGACCGGCGGCAGGCGCAGGCCTTCCTGCTCGGACTCGGTGGCGTGCGCCGAGAAACCGCCCGGCACCATGCCCCCGGTGTCCGGCCAGTGGCCCGTGTTGGCCAGCCAGGCGAAGACCCGGCCCTGGTAGAAAAACGGCTTCACGAACTTCACGTCCATGAGGTGCGTGCCGCCGAGGTACGGGTCGTTGACGATAAAGACGTCGCCCTGGTTCACTTCCCACTTGTTCTCGCGCACGCGCTCGATCACCGCGCGCGTGGAGAACTGCATCGTGCCGACGAACACGGGCAGGCCGAGCTCGCCCTGCGCAATGAGCGAGCCGTCCTCCCTGGAATAGATGCCATCCGAGCGGTCCATGGCCTCCGAGATCACCGGCGAGAACGCCGCGCGGCAGAAGGCGAGGTCCATCTCGTTGCAGACCTGCTGCAGGCCGTTCTGGATCACGGCCAGCGTGATGGGATCGATGGCCGCTTGCGTCATGGCATCGCCTTCCACGCCGAGAGGATCCATTCGCAGTCGACGTTGAGCTCGTCGATGCGCTTGGTCCATTCGGTAGTGACGGCGGCTTTCCATGCGGGGTGGTCCGGCGCCTTGATGTCCGAGAGGTCATACAGCGCGATGTAGCGGGGCGAGCCTGATCCCGCGCGAAAGCGCCGCGCGCCGAGCACGCCGGGCACCTGCAGCAGCAGGGGCAGGTGTTCCATGTCGTACCAGCGGTTGAATTCCTCTTCGTGCGCGGCGGGCACGTCGCCGCAGGCCATGAAGAGCGCCTTGGCCGCCTCATCCGGCGCCTGGTTGCCCGGCACGACCTGCTCGCAGGCCCAGCGCCGGAAGAAAGTGGCGGCACCAAGGCAGCGCTTGCTCCACGGCGTGAAATGCTCGCCGATGTGGGCGAGGTACTCGGGCGTTTCGAGCACGCCCGGTGAGGTCAGCTCGTAGGTGGCGAGATAGCGCCCTTCGCCGGGCTTGCAGTCGCGCTGCCAGCGCCGCGCGGAGAGGAAACCGGGAATCGACAGCCGCTCGGCCATGTGTTCGGTGTCATACCAGGCGTTGAATTCCTCGTCCATGGCCGCCGGCGGCTCGGTCATGGTGAGCAGCAAGCCCATGTTCGCGCTCATGCAACCTCCACAATAAGATTTCCGAGCGCATCGAGCTGCACCCGGTTTCCGGGCTCGATCACGGTAGTGCAATCGAGCTGCTCGATGATCGCCGGGCCTTCGAATCTCGCTTCGGCGGGCAGCTTCTCGCGCTGGTAAACGGGCGTCGCCCGGAAGCCGCCGTCGAACCAGACCTGCCGCTCGGCGTTCTTCGCTTCCGCGAGGGTCCTGGCGCGTTCCGAGCGCCCGAGCACCGCCAGGTCGAATCGCGACCGCAGCCCGATCACCGCGGTATGCAGATTGACGAGCACCGCGCGGATCTCCGGCAGCTCGACCCCGAAGCGCTCCCAGTACGCCGCGTCGAATCGCTCCTGCAACTGGCCTCGCGAGACGTTCGAGTCCGGCAGCGCCACGGTGAGGATGTGGCTCTGGCCCTGGAACTGCATGTCGGCAAAGTGCAGCAGCTTCACGCCCTCGATCGCCACGCCTTCGCGATCGAGCGTGGCGCGGCCCTCGGCGATCTGCGCTTCGAGCACCGCCTTGACGAGCGAATCGTCGAGCGACGGCAGGGGCTTGTTGACGGTATTGACGTAATCGTGGCGCAGGTCTGCCGCAGCGCAGCCCAGTGCATTGGTGATGCCCGGGCGCATGGGGATCAGCAGGCGCGGTATGCCCAGTTCCCTCGCCAGCGCCGCGGCGTGCAACGGCCCGGCGCCGCCGAAGGGGAACAGCACAAAGTCGCGCGGGTCGTGGCCCTTGGCCAGCGAGACCATGCGGATTGCGCCGGCCATCTTGTCGTTGGCGATGCGGATGATCGCCGCGGCCGCGCCGATCGCGTCGAGCCCGAGCGCCTTGCCGATGCGCTCCTCGAAAATCTCCTTCACATGCGCGAGGCTGACCGGGTTGTCGACGCCGAGCAGCTTGTCCGGGTTCAGGCGGCCGAGCAGCAGGTTCGCATCGGTGATCGTCGGCTCGGTGCCGCCGTGTCCGTAGCAGATCGGCCCCGGCATCGCGCCCGCACTTCGCGGGCCGACCTGGAGCATGCCGGCATCCGAGAGAAAGGCGATCGATCCGCCGCCTGCGCCGATGGTGTGCACGTCCACCATGGGCACGTGGATCGGCATCGCGTACTCGATTTCGAGCTCGGCCGAAACGGTGGGCACGCCATCCGTGATCAGCCCTACGTCGGTCGAGGTGCCGCCCATGTCGTAAGTGATGACGTTCGCCACGCCCGAGGCGGTCGCGGAGTAGGCGGCCGCGATGATTCCGGAAGCGGGGCCGGACATGACCGTGTTGACCGCGGTCTCGGCCGCCAACCCTGCGGCCACGGTGCCGCCGTTGCCTTGCATCACCAGCAGGTCGCGGGTAAAGCCGCGCATGCGCAACTCGTCCATGAGCCGGTGGATATAGCGGTCGAGGATCGGCTGCACCGACGCGTTGACCGCTGCGGTCACGCCTCGCTCGTATTCGCGGTATTCAGAAAGGATCAGGTGGCCCGCGGTCACGTAGCGGTTCGGCCAGACGCGCCTGGCTATTTCGAGCGCCTTGGCCTCATGCGAATGGTTGATGTAACTGTGCAGAAAATGGATGACGAGCGACTCGCAGCCCGCGTCCTTCAACTGGGTGGCGGCGCGCAGCACGGCTGCTTCGTCGAGCGGCGTAACCACATTGCCGTCGGCATCGACGCGCTCGGCCACCTCGAGCCTCAGCTCGCGGGGAATGAGCGGCTCGAACCAGCCGGTGAGGCCGTACGAGTTTGGACGCGTGCGCCGGCCGAGCTCGAGCACGTCGCGAAAGCCCTTGGTGGTGATGAGGCCGGTCTTCGCGAGCTTGCGCTCGAGCAGCGCGTTGGTCGTCGTGGTCGTGCCGTGGACGATCAGCGCAAGCGAGGGCAGGTCGAGGCCGGCCGATTCGATCGCGGCAAGCACGCCGAAGGCCTGGTTCTGCGGCGTGGTCGGCACCTTGGCCAGGCGCACGGCGCCGCTGGCCGTGTCGATGGCGATCAGGTCGGTGAACGTGCCGCCGACATCGATGCCGGCGATCCAGGTGGCTGGAGACATTTAGCTATCGGATCGGCAATTTTGTTGCAACCAGCAAGGCTTCCGAAAGCCTGAAAATGCCCTGGGAATCGTACTGTCGACCCAGCTTCGGGGTCCAATATCTCCCATGAGCAAGCCAATCTCGAAGATTGAGAGCACCCCGGAAATCGCCAATTGAACGCCGCGCCAACGAATGATGATCGGACCATGCCGTCAATATGTCTTCATCCAGGCGAACTCGTTTTCCGCGACGTTTCCGGATTTGGCGGAAAGCACGGCTCAGAGCGTCTTTCGATCTGTTCGAGACTCGATTGTGGAAGTCGACGCGCAAAGCGGCTTCGGTCGCCGCCAGCAAGCTCAGGGAGACGCACAGTTCGAGTTCGGTCTCGTAGCGACGAAACAAATCGTCGAGCTCCGCCGGTGTCAAGCCAACGACTGACGGATCAATCTGGATTCGAGGTACTTTTCCGGAAAGAAGTTCTTCTTTTTGCAACCTAAGCCCGGAAGCCGATTGTTGAAACCATGACCAAACAAAAAGAAGACCTTGATTGCCTTGGTTCATGCGGAGGACTAACCGAGTGCCTGGAGCAAGGTTTGCTCGAAAGTCTCCTTAGTGAACGGCTCGAATTGCCTGGGGTCGTTCGGATTCACGAGACTCCAATGGACGTCGTCTTTCTGTCTGATTAAAGTGAATTTGGCTGCCGGCCCGACAACGTCGACCCGGCCAAACGCGCCGATCACATACGTCGCCACGGGATCGAACACGATCCGCTGCCGACCAAGTGAAACAATGACCCCTTTGACTTTGTAAGCGCCAACTCGATCTTCGTGCAGCTCCTTCTCGAACTCGGTCAATTCGATCAGCTTCTTTTTCAACGGATCATCCAGCCATTTCCTTATCTTCGATCGCAGTTCCATCAGTGCAACCCGCCAGCGGTCGATCCGGATCTTGTCCGGGCGCGCCTTTCCTTCGCTTTCCTTCTTGCGTTGCTCGAGACGTTGGGTAAAGGTGGAGGTGCTCATGCTTCGCCGCCTATCGCGCTTAGAGTGAATGTGCGGATTTTACGTCTGATTCCGCATTCAAACTGACAGGTACTGCTCGCGCACCGATTCGTTGGCGGCAAGCTCGGCCATCGTGCCGCTGTAGCGGATCTGGCCCGTCTCGATGATGTAGGCGCGGTCGGCCACGAGCTGCGCGAAATGCAGGTTCTGCTCCGACAGCAGCACCGAGAGGCCTTCGCGCTTGAGGTTGCGAATGGTGTTGGCCATCTGCTCGACGATCAGCGGGGAGAGGCCCTCTGAGGGCTCATCGAGCAGCACGGTGGACGGGTTGCCCATGAGCGTGCGGGCAATGGTGAGCATCTGCTGCTCGCCGCCCGACATGCGCCCGCCGCGGCGGTCCTTCATGCGGCCGAGGTTCGGGAACAGCTCGAACAGCCGCTCGGGCGTCCACCGCGCCGAGCCTTCGCGTGCTTCCTGCAGGCCGACCTCGAGGTTCTCCATGACGCTGAGGTCGGCGAAGATGCGCCGGTCTTCAGGCACATAGCCCAGGCCCAGCCGCGCGATCTGGTATGGCTCGAGGCGGTCGATGCGCTGGCCATTGAAGCGGATCTCGCCCGAAGTCGGGCGCACCAGCCCGATGAGCGCCTTGAGCGTGGTGGACTTGCCCGCGCCATTGCGTCCCAACAGCACGACCACTTCACCGGGACCCGTTGTGAGTGCGACATCGAAGAGGATCTGCGCCTGCCCGTAAGCCGCGTTCAGGCCGGAGACTTCAAGCATGGGCTGCCCCGTAGGTCGTGCCGGACCCGAGGTAGACCTCGCGGACCTTGGGGTGCGCTCGAACCTCGTCCGGTCTGCCCTCGGCAATCAGCTCGCCGCCCGCGAGCACGATGATCCGGTGAGCATGCGCAAATACGACGTCCATGTCGTGCTCGGTGAAGAGGACCGCAATGCCCGAATCGCGCGCGAGGCCTTCGGCGAGCTGCATGAGAGAACTGCGCTCTCGTGGCGCCATGCCGGCCGTTGGCTCGTCCATGAGCAGCAGCCGGGGCTGGTTTGCGAGGGCAATTGCGAGCTCCACGCGCTTGAGGTCGCCGTACGCGAGCACCGCGCAGCTTCGCCCGGCCTGCTCAGCCATCCCGACGCGGGCCAGCAGGTCGTCGGCTTCCTTCACGTTCGTGCGCGTTGCGAGCGCGGCCAGCGATGCGAGACGCTTCTGGTGCGAGAGGAGGGCCATCTGCACGTTTTCGCGCACCGTCATCGAGGAGAACGTCGCGGTGATCTGGAAGGTGCGCCCGACGCCGAGGCGCCAGATGTGCCGTGGCTTCATCCCCGCGAGGCTGCGGCCTTCGAACTCGATCGACCCGCTGTCGGGCTCGATCTGGCCGTTGAGCATGTTGAAGCAGGTGGTCTTGCCGGCGCCGTTGGGGCCGATCAACGCGAGCATTTCGCCTGCGGCCACGCTAAAGGAGACACGGGAGACGGCCTGCACGCCGCCATAGGCCTTGGAAAGATTGCGGACTGTCAGGACGCTCATGCCGCAGCCACGCGCTGGCGCGCATTGCGCATTGCATTGATCCTCTCGCTCACGAACCCGGCCACGCCCTGCGGGAAAACGAGCACCAGAGTGAGGATCACCGCGCCGAGCACCGCGCGCCAGTAGTCGATCTCACGCGCGACCGCATCCTGCAGCCAGGTGAAGATCGCCGCGCCCCAGACCGGCCCGGTCAGGTTCGAGATGCCCCCGAGCAATACCATCACGAGCCCGTCGACCGAGCGCGTCACGGAGAGGTTCTCGGGCGAGATCGAGCCTTTCGAGAACGCATAGAGGGAACCGGCCGCGCCCGCAGCGAGGCCCGCGATGACGAAGGCCGCCCATTGCATCGCGCGCACGTCGATGCCGATCGCGTCGGCGCGCAGCGGCGAGTCGCGGCCCGCGCGCAATGCGTAACCAAACGGCGAGTAGAGGAAGCGCCAGAGCGCGAAGATGCCGAGCACGCAGCCCGACAGCGTGAGGTAGTAGTACGCGGTCTTGGAAGCGAGCCAGGGCGCCGGCCAGATGCCGATGAGGCCGTTCGAACCGCCGGTTAACGCATCCCACTGGAACACGATGGACCAGGCGATCTGCGCGAATGCGAGCGTAAGCATCGCGAGATAGACGCCGGACAGGCGCACGCAGAACCAGCCGAAGACCAGCGCGCCAATGCCGGCAAGCAACGGGCCGACGATCAATCCGACCTCCATGGATGCGCCGCCCTTGACGAGCAGCCCGGCGCCGTACGCGCCGAGCCCGAAGTAGGCCGCGTGACCGAACGAATGCATCCCGCCGGGGCCCATGATGAAGAAGAGGCTCACCGAGAAGAGCGCGAAGACGAGGATATCGACGAGCAGCACCAGCGCGTAGCCCTTGAAGAACACCGGCACGAGCGCCAGCACGACGACCAGCGCCAGCAAGGCGCGGATCTCCATGGAGGAGGGCAGCACGAGCGGCGCCTCGGTCCGGCCCGCGCCGCGCGACACAGCCTGCTGGCGGCCGAGCAATCCCCACGGCCGGATCACCAGCACGATCGCCATCACGATGAACTCGACGACCAGCGTGAGCTTGGAGAACGAGAACACATGGCCGAACCACGTGACGTCGCCGATGCCGATGCAGAACGCCTTGATCTCGGCGATCAGCAACGCCGCGAGGAATGCGCCGCCGATCGAGCCCAGGCCGCCCACCACGACGACGACGAAAGCATCCGAGATCACCTGCAGGTCCAGGAAGAGCTGCGCCGGCTCGCGCGGGATCTGCACCGCGCCGCCGAGACCCGCGAGCAGCGAGCCCAGAGCGAACACGCCGGTGAAGAGCCACTTCTGGTTGACGCCGAGGGCACTGGCCATCTCCCTGTCTTCCGTGGCGGCGCGAACGAGCGTGCCCCAGCGCGTCTTGGTCAGGATCACCCACAAGATGCCGAGCACGGCGGGGCCGAGCAGGATGAGGAAGACGTCGTATTCCGGGAACTGCTTTCCGGCGATGGTGATTGCGCCGCTCAGCCCGGGCGCGCGCGGGCCGAGCAGGTCTTCCGGCCCCCATGCCCAGAGCGCGAAGTCTTTGATCACCAGCACGAGCGCAAAGGTCGCAAGCAGTTGCAGCAGCTCGGGCGCGGCATAGATCCGACGCAGCAGGAAGATCTCCACCAGCGCGCCGAAGATCGCCACGATGATGCCGGCGAGCAGCACGCCGCCCCAGAATCCCAGCGGGCCGCGGCCGAAATATTCGACGAGGCTGTAGGCGAGGTAGGTGCCCAGCATGTAGAGCGACCCGTGCGCAAAGTTGACGATGCGCGTCACACCGAAGATCAGCGACAGCCCCGCGGCGACGAGGAACAGCGAGCTCGCGCTCGCGAGGCCGTTGAGGAACTGGATCAGTACCGAGGAAGCGGTCATGAAAAATCAGGGACAGACCACGATATTCGAAAACGTGGTCTGTCCCTGAATTGGGGCTTGCTTGTCGCGCTAGTCTTTTCTCATTGCGCGGACTTCCTCGAAGGGCGGCAGGAACAGCGCGCCGTCGGCGAAGCGCCAGTTGACCATCACGCCCTTGCCGTTCTTCTTGGCCAGCTGGCCGACATAGGCGCCCATGGTGGACTGGCCGTCGATCGCGCGGTAGACGATCGGGCCGATCGGGGTGTCCATCTCCAGACCTTTAAGCGCGGCGATGAGCTTTTCGGTGTCGACCGAACCGGCTTTCTTGATGGCGTTGGCCACCGTGTACATCGTGGAGTAGCCCACGATCGAGCCTAGCCGCGGATAGTCCTTGTACTTGGCCTGGTACGCGTTGAGGAACTTCTGGTGCGCCGGGGTCTTGATCTCGTTCCACGGGTAGCCGGTCACGTACCAGCCTTCGGGCGTCTCGTCCTTGAGCGGGTCGAGGTACTCGGGCTCGCCGGCCAGCAGGTTGAACACAGGCGTGTTCTTGAACAGGCCGCGGGTGTTGCCTTCGCGCACGAACTTCTGCAGGTCGGGCCCGAAGAGCGAAGAAAAGATCGCATCGGGCTTGGCGTCGATCAGCGCCTGCACCACCGCGCCCGCGTCGATCTTGCCGAGGGCCGGGGCCTGCTCGATCACGATCTGCACGCCGGGCTGCTTCTGCTGCATGAGCTTCTTGAACCAGAGCGTGGCCGACTGGCCGTACTCGTAGTTCGGGTAGACGATCGCCCACTTCTGTTTTTTCAGCTTGACCGCGTCCGGGATCAGCATCGCGGTCTGCATGTAGGTCGAGGGACGCAGGCGGAACGTGTAGCGGTTGCCGTTCTCCCAGACGATCTTGTCGGTGAGCGGTTCGGCCGCGACGAACACGATCTTGCGCTGGTTGGCGAGGTTGCTCACCGCCAGGCCGACGTGGGAGGGGAAAGTGCCCATGAGAAGGCTCACGTTCTCGCGTGCGATCAGCTCCTCGGCGACGCGCACCGCGTCTCCGGGATTGCCGTTGTCGTCGCGCGAGATGACCTCGATCTTGCGGCCGAGCACGCCGCCGGACTTGTTGATTTCATCCAGCGCGAGTTCCCAGCCTTTCTTGTAGGGGTCGAGGAAGGCAGGGAAGACCTTGTAGCTGTTGAGCTCGCCGACCTTGATCGGCTGCGCCTGCGCGGCCGGGGTGAACAGGAGCAGGGCGGCACCCGCGGCCACCAACGAGGACAAACCCGCGTTCCAGAGTTTCATTTTTATCTCCCTTCCATGTTGTTGCAGAGATGTTACCCCAACCCCGGGATGGGTCGATGCGCCTGGCGGCGCGTTTGGCGATGGGCGCGCTCGTTGCGGCGCGCAACCGCCTGCCGGAGCGCCGGCAGGAAAGTACTCTCGTAGTTATTGGTGCCGAAGGCGCTCCATTTGACCTCGCCGTTGACGACGAGGATGAATCTCGGCACCCCGCGCGAGGGCCCCAGGCGCCGGCCAAGCCACTTGAGTTCTTCCGGATAGTGCCGTTCGACGATCGGCTGGCGCAGGGTCTCGCCGCGCACCTCGAAGTAGCGCACCGCCTTCCAGTCGGGCGAGGAGCGCATTTCGGTCATCAACTCGCCGCGCGCGCGTGCTTCCCAGTGGCGGCAATAGGGGCAGTCGTCGGTGCCGAGATAGACGACCGTAATCTCGTCTGCCGCGAGCGCTATTGCGGTGCACGACAAGAGTGCAAGCAACAGGAACAGGCGTTTCAGCATCGGGCGGTCATGGCGCTTGCGGGCCGATGCTGCACCACCCGGATGCGGCCCTTGAGCGAAAGGAAGGCGCCGGCCACGAGCCCGGTGGCACGCAGCGCGAGCGCGGCTTGCTCGCCGGCATCCAGCGCAGCCTCCACTGCCGCCAGCGGCAGGTCGCCGACTTCGACCGTGACCGGAAGGATGCCGAGATCGCTGTCTTCCTTGACCTCGCAGGCCGGCCGGCGGCGGATCGAGGGATGCTCCACGTTGAGCGCGTTGGCAATCATCGTTGCGGCCGCGTCCGCCGCAGCGGCGTCGGCAGCAAGTACCGTGACCGCATCTGCGATGCCGAGCGATTGCGAGCGGCCCTTCCAGCCTGAAGTGGCGATCCCGCGAACGGGGTCCGCAGCGCGCACCTGCAATCCGCCAGCGAGGGAAGGCGCATCCGGATCGGCGGCGATGCCGACATCGAACATCGCATTGCCCGAGAGGTGCAACGCGATGTCGCCGCCATCGTTCACGTAGGCTTTTTCGAGCTTGCGGCCGCGGAGCATGGCCTCGAGCAGTTCATCCGCGACCGCGCCCGCAACCGCGGCCATTGGCGTGATGAACATCGATCGATGCGGCCAGGCTGCGGCAACCATGCGTTTGGCCACGGGGCCGCGCACAAGCGGCCAGGCACCGGTGACAGGCGCGCGCAAGACATCGAGCTCGCTGACGAGCACCTGCAGGAGATCGGCGAAGCGCGTGGTGGCCTGCCCATAGGCCGCCTCGATTTCTTCCGCCGGTCCCCATGCTTCGACGATGCAGTCGATCGGCCCGTGCTGCAGGTGCAGGCGGCCATCTTGAAATCTCGAGTGAAGCGGTGTGCTCACGAGGATCGGATCCGTGCCGTAGCGCAGCGGTCAGCGCTGGCCGTCCTCGCCCTTGATGTCCCTGGCCGCAAGGCCGCCGACGCGCGCATGCACGCGGCCGCCGGTGGTCATGCCGAGCAGGTAAACGATTTCGCCCGGACGCGGCGCGTCGGCCACGCGCACCTCGATCGCGTCGAAATGGCTGCGCACGTAGGCCGCGTCTTTGTGGTGGATCGGGATGTCGAGCGTGGTGCCCGCGGCGCCGACCTTGGTGGCCGAGGGCACGATGGCCTTCGCCGAGCCGAGGATTTCGCGCATCGCGTAGCCGCCGGGCACATGCCAAAGAGCCCCGTGCTCGAGCTCGCCCTCGGTGCCGATGATCGAGCCCTTGCCGTAGGCCTCGACGGCATTCTTGCCGCCGAGCGCCGCGACGAGGCGGTTGGTGAGCTCGATGCCCAGGGGTTTGAGCGCTTCCATCATCGGCGTGATGTCCTCGACGTGCCTGCCCGCATAGGGGTTGCTGATGACCGCGGCGATCGCGCCGCGCAACTGCGGCTTCGCAGGCGGCGGGCCGCCGTCGTGGCGGATCTCCTCGACCTGGAGGTGGATCTTGCGGATGGTGTAGACGCTCATGCTGGGGACTCCGGTAGTGTTTCGACGGGCCAGGGGTTCGGCGAGCGCCAGCCCTCGGCGCGGAAAGGCGAGGAGCGAAGCACCTCCTCGAGCGTGACGATGCTCCGCAGGTGCCCGCCCATCGCTGCGTAGCTGGCAAGTGGCATGGTGAATTCGATCGGTAGCACGAGCGCGGGCGTCGGCACGTAGCCGAAGGCGTTGTCGGGCATCGCGAGCACATCGACCATGACCGTGATGCCGCCGCCGGGCCACACGTACACCGGCGCGCCACCGCAGGTCACGCGCGTGATGAGCTCCTTGACCGAGCGCGTGAGGCGCACCGGGTTCTCGGTGACACCGGCCCGCAATGAGCCACCGGCACCGCCCATGAAGAGCACGCTGCAAAGCGCGGGCTCGCAGTTTTCCGCGATGCGGTCGACGACGACTTTCACCGGATCGGGCATCGGCGCCTTTTGCGGCTTCAATTGCCCATCGAGCACGAACCACTCGGCGTCCTCGCCCGTGGTCGACACCATCAGGAGGCGCAAGCCGGGCCACGCGGTCTTCGCATCGATCTTCTCGATGATCGTGAGCGGGTCCTCGATGTTGGTGCCGCCCCAGCCCGAGCCGGGAGCGGCGACCTTGAAGTAGCGGCCCGGCGTGGACTTGCGCCCGCGCACGCGGATGCCCGAGGGTTTCATGTCGAGGAACTTGCCGGCCTGATGCTCGGTGAGCACGCCGGTGATATGGTCGTCGACCACGATGACTTCGTCGCAATGCTCCAGCCACTGCTGCGCGAAGATGCCGATGGTGGCCGAGCCGCAGCCCACTCGCATGCGCTGTTCCATCTCGCCGTTGACCACGGGCGGCTTGCCGGCTTGCACCACGACGGTCGATCCGCCGTCGATCGTGAGTTCGACCGCGCCCTTGTTGGAGAGCTCGAGCATCGCGTCGCAGGTGGCGTTGCCTTCCTTCTTGCTGCCGCCGGTGAGGTGATGCACGCCGCCAAGCGCGAGCATCTGCGAGCCGTACTCGGCCGTCGTGACATGGCCGACGGCTTCGCCGTTGGAGCGCACGGCCGCCTGCTCGGGTCCGAGCCAGCGGTCGGTGTCGAGCTTCAGCTTGAGGCCGCAGTAGCTGAAGATGCCCTCGGTCACCACGGTGACCATGTCGACGCCGGCCATTTTCGACGCAACGATGAAGGGCGCCGGCTTGTAATCGGGATAGGTCGTAGTCGCGCCGATGCCGGTGACGAAAGTGCTGGCCGCGGAAACGATGCTGCCCTCCCAGGGCTTGCCCTGTTCGAGGAAAGCCACCACTTCCTTGCCGCTTTCGATCGACCTCTGGAGGATCACCAGCGGGTCGCTGCGCACGAGCCGGCCTTCGAGGTTCGCGTAACGGTCGCAGGCGCCGGTCTGGCCGGTGCGGATGCGGCAGAGCACCGGGCAGGCGTCGCAGCGGATGACTTCGCCTGAAGCCACGGGGTCGGCGGCCTGCGCGCTGCTTTCCGGGGCGTCCTGCGGATCGACCGAATCAAGGGGGTGGCTCATCAGGTTGGCAACATATTGACTGGAGAGCCGCTTCTGGCGCGGAGGTCAGCCATGTTTTGGCAGCATTGCGGCCCGCAGCCGGTGCGGCAGCACGGGGACCTGCCGCATGCGCACGCCGGTCGCATTCTCGATCGCGCCCAGGATCGCGGGCGCGGTCGGAATCAGCCCCGGCTCGCCGACCCCCTTGGCGCCGTACGGGCCCAGCGGCTCGTGCGCCTCGACGAGGATGCACTCCATGGGCGGCACGTCGCCGATGGTCGGGATCAGGTAGTCGTGCAGGTTCTCGGTGCGGCCGGGCAGGTATTCCTCCATGAGCGCGAGGCCGAGGCCCTGCACCGTGCCGCCGTGGATCTGGCCCTCGACCTGGATCGGGTTGATGGCGCGGCCTACGTCATGGGCAGCAACGATGCGGATCACCCTGGTCGTCCCGAGTTCGAGGTCGACCTCGACTTCCGCGATCTGCGCGGCGAACGCGTAGGTCGCATAAGGCACGCCCTGGCCGTCGGCGTCCGAGGCCGTGGTCGGCGGATCGAAATAGCCTTCGCCGATGAGCCCCTTGCCGATCGGCACGCGATGCGTGATGCCGTCGCGGCGGATCACGATGCTCGCGCCTTTGCCGGCTCGTTCGATTGACAGGAGATAGGCGCGCTCGAGGTACCCGCCTTCGGGCGCGTTGGCCATCGCGAAAAGCTGCCTGCGCAGGTCGAGGCCCGCAAGCTCCGCGGCCTTGCCCGAAACGAACGTCTGGCGGGAAGCCGAGGTCTTGCCCGCGTCCGCGGTGAGGTCGGTGTCGCCGGTGAGCAGTTCGAGCGTGTCCATCGGCACGCCGAGCGCGTCGGCCGCGATCTGCGTGAGGATCGTGTTGGAGCCCTGGCCGATGTCGACCGCGCCGCTGCACAGCGTGACCACGCCTTGTTTCGAAACGCTGACATGCATCTTCGACGGATTGGAGAGCGACGTATTGCCGATGCCGTACCACATGCAGCCGATGCCGACGCCGCGCCTGAGGTTCGTCGCCTTGGCGTTGAACGCTGCGATCTGCGTCTGCGCGCGCTTCCAGTGCGGGCGCAGCGCCTCGAGGCATTCGGGCAGGCCCGCGGAGTGCTCCAGCACTTGTCCCGTCGCCGTCGCATCCCCTGCCTTGAGCGCGTTGCGCAGGCGCAATTCGAGGCGATCCATGCCCAGCTTGTCGGCGAGCTCGTCCATGATCGCTTCATGGGCGATCGCGCCCTGCGGCACGCCGAAGCCGCGGAACGCGCCGGAGGGATGGCAGTGCGTGAAGAAGCCGCGTCCCCGGGTGCGGACGTTCGGAACGCAATACGGGCCGGTTGCATGGATGGGTACGCGCGTCGCGACCGTCGGGCCCCAGCTCGCATAGGCGCCGGTATCGAACACGGCGTCGACTTCGCAGGCGAGCAGCTTGCCCTGCGCATCGCAGCCGAACTTCGCATGCACCCGCGCAGGGTGGCGCTTGGTGGTCGAGGCCATGCTTTCGGGCCGCGTGTAGACGCAGGCGACGGTTTTTCCGGTGATCCAGGCCGCGATGCCGACCAGCGGCTGCACCGACATGTCGAGCTTGCCGCCGAAGCCGCCGCCGCACGCCGTGGGCACGATGCGCACCTGCGTTGGCTTGAGCCTCATCACGATCGCCATCTCGTCGCGATCCATGTAAGGCGTCTGCGTGGTGACGTGGATCTCGATTCGCGCATCGACTCCCACGCCGACCCGTTGCGCCCAGCCGGCTTCCGGCTCGATGTAAGCATGCTCGACGAAAGCCGTCTCGAAAGTACCTTCGGCCACTGCGGCGCACTTTGCGAATGCGGAAGCCGCATCGCCTTTGCGCACGCCGCCGTCCTGCAGCAGGTTGCCGGGCCTGTCCGGGAGCACGAGCGGTGCGCCGGTCGCCATCGCCGCATCGAGGCCCATGATCGGCGGCAGCACTTCGTACTCGATGGGCAGGGTGGTTGCGTCGAACGCTTCGACTGCAACGCGCGTTCCGACCAGCGCAACGATGGCTTCGCCCCTGAACCGCGCAATGCCTGCGGCCAGCACCGGCTGGTCCTTGATGTGCGGATAGATGCCGAAGCCGTTGGAGGGCACGTCTTTCGAGGTGAGGATGCGCTCCAGGCCCGGTGTCCGCGCGACGACCGCGTCGAGATCACCAAGGCGAAAGCGCGCGTGGTGGTGCGGCGAGCGGATCACGCGCAGCCACAGCGCATCTTTTGGAATCGCATCGGCGCCGTAGAGCTCGCCGCCCGTAAGGCGCGGAATGCCGTCGACCTTCGCCGCGCGCGCGCCGACCGCGTGGTCACTTGCGGGAGAAACGGAGAGCTTCGGCTTCGAGGCCACATCGACCACGGCCTCGATGATCTTCTGGTAGCCGGTGCAACGGCAGAGCACGCCGCCAAGCGCGTCTTTGACGTCGTCCTCGTTTGGGGTCGGATTGCGCGCCATCAGGTCGGCTGCGGCCATGAGCATGCCGGGCGTGCAGACGCCGCACTGCGCCGCCCCGTGTTTCTGGAACGCGGTCTGCAGCGTCGAAAGGCGGCCGTCCTTCGCAAGGCCCTCGACCGTGGTGACCTCGCGCCCGGCGGCCTGGCCAAGCGCGGTGAGGCACGCGCAGACCTGGCGGCCGTCGAGCAGCACGGTGCACGCGCCGCAGTCGCCGGCGTTGCAGCCGATCTTCGTGCCGGTGAGCCCAAGCTCGTCACGCAGGACATCGGCCAGGCGCGTCACCGGCGCGGAAGCGACGCGCACACCCTTGCCGTTGACCTTCAACTCGGTCACGTGAGCATCCGCGAGGAATTCGGCGCGGGGCTTGTTCATGCGCAGGCTCCGGCGATCGTCCGTCTGACCACTGTCAGCGCCGAGTCGGCCCGATAGAGCGCGCTTGCGCGCACGTCATCGATCGGCGCCAGCGGCGCAAGGTGTTCGGCGGACGCGATCCCGGCAAGCCGTTCGTCCATCGGCTGTCCGCGCAGCGCAGCCTCGAGCGCAGGCAGCCGCAGCGCGACCGGTGAGCAGGCGCCGACCGCGACGCGCGCCTCGCGGACCACGCCGGCCTCGTGCTCGATCACCACGCTGGCCATCGTGATCGAAATGACAAGGTACTTGCGTGCTCCAAGCTTGAGGAAATGGCTGCGCGCCTCGTGCCTGGGTTTCGGGATCAGGATCGCCGTGAGCAACTCGTCGGGCCGGCGCGCGGTCTTGCGCGGACCGAGGATGAATTGCGACAGCGGCAGTGTGCGTACCCCCAAGGTGCTCGAGAGTTCAACTCTTGCATCGAGCGCAAGCAGGGCCGGCACGCCGTCGGCGGCAGGCGACGCATTGCAGAGGTTGCCGGCGAGAGTGCCGCTGTTCTGGATTTGCACGCCGCCGATCTCGCGCGCTGCGAGCTTCAGGCCGTCGAAGGCCGGGGGCAGGGTGGTTTCGAGGAGGTCGGTCCACGTCGCCGCGGCACCGATGCGCCAGCAGTCGATTTCCGAGGCGATGTCTCGAAGGCCGTGGAGCGCGGTGATGTCGAGGATCGCGTCGTCCAATGGGCGCCCGACGCGCGCTGCGTAGTAGTCGGTGCCGCCGGCGAGGATCGTGAAACTGCCGTTGGCAAGGTGCTGCAGGGCTTCCTGGGGCCGGGTCGGGCGCAGGTAGGCGGGAGCGGGGCGCGCGGACATGCGCCTATTTTGCCCCGTTCTCCATCTTCTTGGCAGTCCTGCGTCGGTGAAAGGAACGCCGATCGGCGCAATTCCGGTTGAAAATTACTTCGAGTCCGGCTTGACCCCGAGCAATGCCGTTTTCAGTTCGACGTCTCTGGGATGCGCGCCGATCCACATCCGCATCAGCGCTTCGTTGAAATCCGCCCCCGGAATGCGCCCCTTTTCAATGCCATCGACGAGGAAGATCGTCCCGAGCTGCGGCGCATAGTCGATTACGATCTGCGTTCCCCGTTTTACATCGTTCAAGGTATCGAGAATGGCATTGAATTGCTGAGTACGCGACGCTAGAGGCGATCGCTCTGCGGGCGTCAGTGTCTCTTCCAGCGCCTCCATCATCGAGGCGGTCAATTCTTTTGATGTCAAATTGCGCAAAATGTGCAGCAGCAGGCGCTTGCCCTGATCGTTGCGCAGGATTTCTTCGCCATCGTTCGACTTCGCGGGAAGATACAGCGCGGCTACGTAGACCTTGAAGACCAGGCGCATGCGCACTCCAGCGCCGTTCAACACAAGGCTGGGGCCGATCGAACCAAGTCGAACGTGCTCCGCCACCGTGATGCCGTTGATCTCGGCGGCCGAAGCGGTTGCGCTCGACAGCAGTGCCGATGCCGCCCATGCCAATGCTGTGCGAGTAGCAGGATTCATGCTTTACGTATAGACGCATCGCTACGTCCCGTCCGTGTCGCAGCACACAGAGATCGCGTTGCTCATCGGTTTTTGTCATTTCTTGCCCCTCAAACGAACGTGCGCTGCTTTTTCAACTCCGGCATGCAGTGCCGGATCCATTTGGCGGTGATTTTTTCGGCGAGCGAGTTCTGCTTGAGCCGCTCGTTCAGCGCGGAGAAATCGACGCTGTCGAGCAGCTGGTCCTGGTTGAAGCACGAGAACACCCAGCTCGTCTCGCCGGTGACGGCGTCGCGGTGCGGCTGCAGGCACTGCGCGCAGATTTCCTTCATCATGCATTGCATCGGCGAGTTGATCGACCCGATGGCCACATGCGCGGGTTTCATATGTGGCTTGAGCACATCGTGCCGCGCGCGCGCCACCGCCGCCATCATGCGGTCCGAGCCGATCGCGATCAGGCGGTCGGCGTCTTCCATGCGCAGCTCCCGGGTCCCCAGCCTCCCGCTTGCGTACGCATCCATGGCCTGCACGATATTGCCGACGAACGCGCGGTCCTGCGGCCGGCGCGGCTCGAAACCCGGCTGCTCGTCGCAGCACCAGACCACTACGTCGGCCGCGCGCTCGATTTCCTCGATCTTGTAGCGGTCGATGACTTTCTTGTACCCGGCGAAATACAGCACCTTCGAGCCGGCGGCGCGGAAAGCCTGGCCGATCGAGAACAGCACCGCGTTGCCAAGGCCCCCGCCGCACAGGACGACGGTTTCGCCCGCTTCGATTTCGGTCGGCGTTCCGGTCGGCCCCATGAGGATCACGGGTTCGCCTTTTTCCAGCATGGCGCACAGGTCCGACGAGCCACCCATCTCGAGGACGATCGTGGACACCAGCCCTCTCGCCCGGTCCACCCATGCGCCGGTCAGCGCGAGGCCTTCCATCTGCATGCGGGTGCCTGCGGCGAACGGCGAAAGGGATTCGAAATTCTGCAGGCGATAGAACTGCCCCGGACGGAATTTTTCCGCCGCCAGCGGCGCGCGGATGACGACCTCGACGATGTTCGGCGTGAGGCGCTCCACGCGCTCCACGGTGGCGACCAGCTTCTCTGCGATGCGCGCGAAAAACTCGGCCGGCGGCGCATCGAGTTGCGGTTTACGCCGGTCGAGGACCCGCGATACGACCGGGTAACCTTGCTTGGCCGAGCCCATTGCCTTCACGACGTTGCCGAAGAACGACGGGTGCACATCGCCGAAGTAGCTGACGAAGCGGCCGTCCGTCGCCCGTGTGAGCAGCACATGGGGCGTTTCGGGCTTGGCGGCCGAGCGCTGGGGCTTGACCGGGTTGCCTTCCTCGTCGCAGGCGGCGAAGTACTTGCCCTCCAGCGCGAAGTGCTCCCCATCCTCGCGCGCGAGAATGGTATTGGGCTGCGTGCCGGCGGCGACAAACACGGTGTGCGCCGGCAGCCATTTCTCGCCCGATTCATGCTTGAAGCGCATGCCTTTCACCGCGCCATAGTTGTCGACGTCGACCATGACGGGCGTCAGGCCCTCGGCAAACGTGATGCCTTCCTCGAGCGCCTTTTCGACTTCCTCGTGGTTCAGCGTGTAGGAGGGGCTGTCGACCAGCCGGCGCCGGTAGGCGATGGTGACGCCGCCCCAATGCTGGAGCAGCCGGATGAGGTGCGGCTCGCGCGACTCGCGGCGGGCGGCTTCGCGCTCGGCGCGGATGGCGCGCGCATGGGCGAGGTACTCCTCGCCGATCTCGCGCTCCTGGTCGTCCCAGGTTTCGCGCACGGCGTGCTCGCCGATTTCCGCGGCCAGCGTCTCGTAGCGCGCGAGGAATTTCTCCACCTGCACCACGTAGTAGGCGAGCGATTCGGTGGCGGTGTCGATCGCGGTGAGGCCGCCGCCGATGACGACCACCGGCAGGCGCACCTGCATGTTGGCGATCGAGTCGGGCTTGGCCGCGCCGGTGAGCTGCAGGGCCATGAGGAAATCCGAGGCCGCGCGCACGCCGCGCGCCAGGCCGTTCGGGATCTCCAGCACTGTCGGCTTGCCGGCGCCTACGCAAACCGCGACATGGTCGAAGCCCATGGCCCAGGCATCCTCCAGCGTGACCGTGCCGCCGAACCGCACCCCGCCGAACATCGAGAACTCGCGGCGCCGCTCGAGCAGCAGCCGGATGAGCTTGAGGAAATTCTTGTCCCAGCGCACGGTGATGCCGTACTCGGCGACACCGCCGAACCCGGCCATGACGCGCGAGCCGAGCGGCTCGTACAAGTCGCGCACATTGCGCACCGGCTCGAACGCGGAGCGTGAACCGAGGGCGTCCACGCCGGAGATTTCGCGCGCCAGGGGCTCGATCTTCAGGCCGTCGATGCCGACCACGGCGTGGCCGTCGTTCATCAGGTGGTGGGCCACCGTGAACCCGGCCGGGCCCAGGCCGACCACCAGCACCTTGCGCCCGGAATCCGGCCGCGGCACTGGCCGGGCCAGGTTAAGCGGGTTCCAGCGCGTGAGCAGCGAGTAGATTTCGAAGCCCCAGGGCAGCTCGAGCACATCCTTGAGCGTTCGGGTCTCCGCCTGCGGGATATCGACCGGCGCCTGCTTCTGGTAGATGCAGGCTTTCATGCAGTCGTTGCAGATGCGGTGGCCGGTGGCTGCGACCATGGGGTTGTCGACGCAGATGATCGCCAGCGCGCCGAGCGGCTGGCCGCGGGCCTTCACCAGGTGGAACTCGGAGATTTTTTCCTCGAGCGGGCAGCCGGCAAGCGTGACGCCGAACACGCTCTTCTTGTAGCCGCCCGCGGGCGCTTTCTCCCGCAGGCCCTTGGAGCACGAGTCCTTGCCCTGCTCGTGGCACCAGATGCAGTAGTTGGCCTGGTCGAGCGCGCCGTTGAGGTCGGTGCCCGGATCGGTCAGGTTGAAGCCCTGGCGCTCGCGCAGATGCTCGTCTCCCAGCGTGTGCTGCGGAAATCCCTGGGACTCTTCGGTATGCACCGGCACGAGCCGCATGAAGTCGAGCTTGCTCGGCACCTTGAAGAGAACACCCCTGCCATGCTTCTTCTTGCCCTTGGGGGTGGTCGTGGCCCACGCGGCGTAGCGCGCCGCGAGATCGAGGCGCGCGGCGTTGACCGCTTCGTCCTTTTGCCATTCGGTCACATGCCATGAGAACGCGAGCTCGCTGAACGGCTCTTCGAACAGGTCGGCGAGTTGTTTCTCGGCGGCATCGCCGTCCACTGCGGCGGCTTCCTCGGCCTTGACCTTGTGGACCGCGCGCCGCTGCACGAACAGGCGCTTGACCGAATAGATCGGCGCCAGCTCGTGGTGCTCGGCGGCCAGCGCGTGCAGCTCGGTCTCGATGCCGAACAGCTTGCCGAGGAAGTCCTCGACGTGCGGCGCGAGGGCGATCAGCAGTTCGGATTCGTCCTTGGTGGCGATCGCGGACGGGTCGCTACGCGCGGCAACGAGACGGTCGGCGAGCGAGCTGTCGCCTTGGCGCAGGAAATCGACGAACGCGGTGTCCAGGCGGACGAGCGCATTGCGATCGTAGAGATCGCCGAAAGTAAAGCCGAAGCGCAGGGCAGGCGCGCCGGATGTGGCAGGGGTGGAGGCGAGGCTGAAGGCGGGGGTGAAGGTCATGGCGGTGAGGATTTCCCGATCAAAAACATGCAATTATCGCCGAGCGCTGGCACGCCCTCAAGAAAGATCTGGTTCTGTGCTCAGACCGCTGGACCCCTAGGCGAGCCTCAGGCGGCTTGAGCGAACTCCACGCTTTTCAGGTCGTCCAGGAGCGCGTCGTGCTCGGCGGCCGTCAGCCCGCGCACCGGCTTGCGGGTCGGGCCTGCGGCCAGGCCCATGTGCGCCGCCCAGACCTTCAGCGCCGCGTTCGGCGGTCGGCCGGAGGTGCGCATCGGCTCCATGATCCAGCGGTCATAGATCGTGCGCAGCGGTGCAAGGCGCTCGAAGCCCGCCCGGCAGCCTTCCGGATCGCCGTGCTGGAATTGCGCGTAGTAATCCGCGATCGGGCGCCGACCGGCTTCCTGGTAGAGGTAGGGCTCGGGATCGGCGAACAGCAGCGTCTGCCCGTTCTTCGTGAGGTTTTCGAGCCAGTGCTTTTCCATCGGGTCGCTGACCACCACTTTCCCGCCGCACGCCCGGCGCACGTCGACGCGATCCTGGTCGTTCCCGGCGGCCTTGATGCCGCGAACGTTGGGAAGCTCGCAGAGCCGGGCCAGCAGCGGCGGATTCAGCAGGTACCCGGAGGCCGGGGTGTTGAACAGGATGATCTCGATGTCGGAGGCCGAGCAGACCGCCTCGAAATAGTCGAACAGCGCCTGGTCGGTGCGCGGCCCGGCCGGCGGATTCATCAGCGTCGCATAGTGGCAGCCCGATGCGGCCGCATGCCGGACCAGGTCGATCGTCTCGGTCAGGCAATGGTGGGTGCAGTTCGGCGCCATGCCCAGGCCATCGGCTGCCGCAGAGGCGAGCGTCTCGACCAAGAGCTTGCGCTCAGGGAGCGTCAGCGACCAGTACTCACCCATCAGGCCGCAGAAGAACACCCCCTTCAGGCCGAGGGCCTGAGTGTAGATCCCGACGTTGTGCCGGATTCCGTCCAGGTCGAGGGCACCGTCCGGCCGGAAAGGGGTATGGATCGCGGCCCAGATGCCGCCGTCTTCGATGCGAAAAGCGTGCTTGTTCATATCTGTCCCTGGTTGCTGGCTCGGGTCGGAGCCTTTAGCATCTCGGCCTCGCCATAAAGGGATGATGACATGCAACTCAAAGACAGCGTATTTCTCGTGACCGGCGGCGCTTCGGGTCTCGGAGCAGCCAGCGCGCGCATGGCCATCGAAAATGGCGCAAAAGTCGTCATTGCCGACCTGCAGGACGGCACCGCCTACGCAAAGGAACTCGGCGCGAACGCGCGCTACATCAAGACCAATGTGACGGCCGAGGCCGACGGTAAAGCCGCGGTCGAGCTGGCGCTCAAGGAGTTCGGCGGCCTCAACGTGCTGATCAACTGCGCCGGAATCGCAATCGGCGAGAAGACCATCGGCAAGAACGGGCCGCACGCGTTGGATACGTTTACTCGCGTGATCACAGTCAACCTGATCGGCACCTTCAACATGATCCGCCTCGCTTCTGAGGCGATGGCGAAAGGTGCGCCGAATGCTTCAGGCGAGCGTGGCGTGATCGTCAACACCGCATCGGTTGCGGCCTATGACGGCCAGATCGGCCAGGCGGCTTACTCGGCGTCCAAGGGTGGTGTTGTCGGAATGACGCTGCCGATCGCGCGCGACCTCTCCAGAGACGGGATTCGCGTATGCACGATCGCCCCTGGGATTTTCGAGACGCCGATGCTGCTCGGCATGCCCAAGGAAGTGCAGGACGCGCTCGGCAAGATGGTGCCTTTCCCCTCGCGCCTCGGCAAAGCCCCGGAATACGCGGCGCTCGCGCGGCATATCGTCGAAAACGAAATGCTCAACGGCGAGACGATCCGGCTCGACGGCGCGATCCGCATGGCGCCGAAGTAGCCAGCATGATCACTGATGAGCGCGAGGGGTTCAATTGCTTGCCGGCGACCTGCGGACGGCTGCAAGCCAATGGCAGCATTTCGGCTTCTCAGCCGCTTGCAGAGCGGACTTTCGACGAAAATTGGCAGCATTAGGCCAGTAGACTTTGCGCCTGGATTCACGTGCGGGCGAATGAACTAACCGCGCCATCCGTTCTTCGTCCCCCATCCTGTTATGCGCTCAATAAGTTCCGGCACGGGAAGGTCTTCGATATCGCGAGAAGAGAAGCCCTCGGCGGTCAGTGCGTCGTAGTCTTGGGCCATGTAGTCCGTGTACGCGCTCCAAATTGCCGCAGGGCCCGGGGGCCTCATCAGGCCGCACACGTTCTGTAGCCAGTTCCGAACTGCTCCTACGATCCGGTCCGGCTCATTGCCATGGTAGGAGATGTCAGATCCTGACAAATCCGAAATAGCGGCTTTGTATCGGTACGGCTCCGCTTCCAGAACCAGGCACTTCTTTCCGGTGCGCTGCCTGCTTCCGAACAAACGACAGCCGACATCGATGCCCAGTTCGAACGGCATGTTGAGCCGAAACAGGTCGCCCGCCTTGGTTGCCTCGATCCTGGAGAGGTCGTGGATCGCATATTTCGAGTTTGCGATCAGTGCCACGATCTTGTCGATCCTGGACTGGCCCGAATCCACATCCTCCAGCGCGATTCGCGGCTTCAGGCCGAGGTAGATGATTGTGAAGAGAAGCGGGCGGAGAAGAGGATAGAAGTCTCGGTCAAACGGACAATTTACGAAGACATTCTTGGCGAACGCCATGCAGGCAGGTCACTTTTTGTCTTTGGGAGGAAACGGGTCCCGTCCGTAGCTGTTCTTGCCCTTGATCGTTCCGTCTTTTCTGTGCACATACAGTTCTGCGTGCGTTTTCTTTGCTGCTTCCCGCCCATACTTGACGGCCGCGGCCTGGGTGTCGAAGGTGCGGGATGCGCGTGCGGCGCCCGAATTTCTTACGGCCCATCCACCACTCAGGCTAGGCACTACATGCTTGCTGGATCCGCTCATCTTTACTCCTGAGATTTCGTGATCACTATAGTAACGTCCTGCACCCGCTCCGGGTTGACGTTGATGGTCGCGTTGCACGGCGCGAAAGGAAACGCAATTTGCGATCTATTGCAGTGATCGGCGGCGGACCTGCCGGGCTGATGGCCGCGGAGACCTTGGTCCGCGGCGGCGCGCACGTCGATGTCTACGACAGCATGCCTTCGGTCGGACGAAAGTTCCTGCTGGCAGGCAAGGGCGGCCTGAACCTCACGCACTCGGAGCCCTTCGAGCCCTTCCTTGCACGCTACGGCGCGCGACGCGAATCGATCGCGCCGTTGCTGCAAACCTTTGGCCCCGAGCAACTGGTGGCGTGGGTGCGCGACTTGGGCTTCGAAGTGTTTACAGGCACCTCGGGCCGTGTGTTTCCCAAAAGCATGAAAGCTGCGCCGCTGCTGCGCGCCTGGCTGCATCGGTTGCGGCAGGCAGGCGTGCGATTCCACCCGCGGCACCGCTGGCGCGGCTGGGGCGACGAAGGTTTCCTGCGCTTTGATGCGCCTGAGGGCGAGGCCGTAGTGCGGGCCGATGCCACGGTCCTCGCGACTGGTGGCGCAAGCTGGCCGAAGCTGGGGTCCGATGGCGCGTGGGTACCGCTGTTGTTGAAGAGCAACGTCCCAGTGATCCCGCTGCGTCCGGCCAACTGCGGCTTCGATGTCGAGAACGGCTGGAGCGAACACTTTCGCACGCGCTTCGCGGGCCAGCCGCTGAAGCCGGTGGTGCTCACCTTTGCGGATTGCAATGGCACGGTATTGCGCAGGCAGGGCGAGTTCGTGGTCACCGAGACCGGCGTGGAAGGCAGTCTCGTCTACGCGGCGTCCGCGGGCATTCGCGATGAGATCGAAACCGCCGGCGCAGCAACGATCCATCTCGACTTGCTGCCGGACCGGGAGATCGAGCGCGTCACGCGCGAAGTTGCACATCCGCGCGGCACCCGGTCGATGTCCTCGCACCTGCAAAGTCGCACCGGCATCAAGGGCGTGAAGATGGGGCTGCTGCGCGAACTCGTGCCGGCTGCGGACTTTGCCGATCCCGTGCGCCTCGCCGCAGTGATCAAGGCGTTGCCCCTCAGGCTGGTAGCGCCGCGACCGATCGAAGAAGCGATCAGCACCGCCGGCGGAGTGCCGTTCGAAGCGCTCGACAAGGACCTGATGATTCGCGCGCTGCCCGGGGTGTTCTGTGCCGGTGAGATGCTGGACTGGGAAGCGCCGACGGGCGGTTACCTGCTCACGGCGTGTTTCGCCACGGGTCGCGCCGCAGGGAGCGGGGCGTTGGCCTGGCTGAACGGCCAGCGAGGCGAACCCGCATGAAGGCCTGGTATCTCTACCTCCTCGAATGCGCCGACGGCAGCATCTACACCGGCATCACGGTCGATGTGGAGGCGCGCTATGCGGCGCACGCAACGGGGCGCGGTGCGCGCTATACCCGCTCGCATCCGCCGGCACGCGTGCTTGCGAGCTTCGAATACCCGGATCGCGCTTCCGCATCGAAAGCCGAGTACGCGATGAAGCAACTCACCGCTGCGCAGAAACGTGCGTTGGCGAAAAAGTCTTCGTCAAAGCGCGCCGGAAAGCGCGCCAAGCCGCCGGGCTAGGCAAACAACTTGTCGTACGCTGCCAGCAGCGTCTGGTGCATCGCGCTGCCTTGCATGTCCCCGCCGAGCGTGTCCAGCCCGAAAAACTTCTCGCTGCGCTCGAGCAGCCGCTGGGCCTGGGTGACGGTCCCGGCGCCGTACATCAAGTCGAGCGCGCGCCGGTGCCCGGTGATGTCCCCGAGGTTCATCAGGCTTTCGATGCAGCGGTACACGAGCCGGCGGGCCGGCTCCATCTGCGCGTAATGATGGATCCAGTCGCAGCCTTCGCGGGTCGCTTCCTCGTCGCCGATGGCGAGCGAGAGCAGGGTCTTGAGTTCGCCGATGCGCAGCTGCTTCCACACGGTCCCGAGCGGGATCGCGAGGCCGAGGATTTCCCATAGCGGCCGTTCGTCGTTCAGGTTGAGGGTCTGCAATTCGGAGAGCAGCTCAGCCATTTCGGCATCCCCCAGGTCGTGCAGCCGGACCAGCGCGGGCCGGATCCTGTTGCCGACGCTGTTGTTTTCCCACTCGAGGTCCTCGACCGGGTAGATCTCCGACATTCCGGGCACGAGGATGCGGCAGCTGTACGCGCCTTGTTCGCTGAAGTCCGCGACGTAGATCTCCTTGCCTTCCGAAGCCACGCATTCGCACAGCCACGCGTAGTCTTCTGCCGTGGTCGTGCTGAAGTTCCAGTCGGCGAACGGGAAGTCGGGCTTGTCGCCGAGGAAATTCCAGCTGATCACGCCGCTGGAGTCGACGAAATGGATCTCCAGGTTGGACGGGAGCGTGATCTCTTCCATGTCGAAGCCGGGTTCTGGAAAGCCCTCGAGGGCATCGAGAGCCCGTCCCTGCAGCAGTTCGGTCAGCGCGCGCTCGAGCGCGACTTCGAAGCGCGGGTGGGCGCCGAAGCTCGCAAAGCATCCCTGATCCTTCGGGTGGAGCAGGGTCACGTTCATCACCGGGTAGCGGCCTCCGAGCGACGCGTCGCGCACGAGGATGCCGAATCCCGCCTCGCGCAGCCCCTTGATGCCGGCCTGGATGCCGGGATACCGGGCGATCACGTGGTCCGGCACCTCGGGCAGGCACAGCCCCTGGCTGATGATGCGGGACTTGATGTGGCGCTCGAAGATCTCCGACAAGGCCTGGCTGCGCGCTTCCATGAGGGTGTTGCCGGCCGCCATGCCGTTGCTTACATACAGGTTGCCGATGATGTTGACCGGGAACCAGGTCTGGGCGCCGTCGCGCAGGCGCGTGTAGGGCAGGGCGCAGATCCCGCGCGCCACGTTGCCTGAATTGAGGTCGACCAGCACCTCGCGATCGATCTCGTTGCCAGGATTGTAGAAAGCATGCAGTTCGGGATTGAGCAGTTCCGCCGGCCAGTCCGGCTCGTCGGTGGGCGCGAACCAGCGCTCCTGCGGGTAGTGGACGAAGTCCCGGCCGGCGCGGGTTTCGCCAAGGTAGAAGTGGGTCCAGAAATAATGGGTGTTCAGGCGTTCGAAGAATTCGCCAAGCGCACTCGCGCGGGCCGCCAGCTTGGTGGCGCCCTTGCCGTTGGAAAACAGCATCGGGCACTCGCGGTCGCGCACGTGCACCGACCAGATCGATTCGACCGGGTTCAGCCAGGACGATTCGTCCATGTGGAAGCCGCGCGCGGCGAGCTTGGCCTGCATCGTCGCGATCGTCGATTCGAGCGAGGCGTCTTTGCCTGGGATGAAGCTTTCGGTGTGCATCGGGGTGTCCCTGGCGGTTGGGGAAGGGGCGGCCGTCAGCTTTTTCGGGCGGGAATCTTGATATGACAGTGCTCGGCGAGAATTCTCACTACGGGCTCGAGCGCGCCTTCCGGATCCTGCAGGATCAACTGCTCGATCATCTCCGGGTAGAACTCGTCTTCCCACAGCGAGATCAGCCCGTCGACCATCTGGTGCGGCGCGCAGGCCAGGATGAATGCCGGGGCTGCGTCCACTGCCGGGCCGGCTGCCCGGATGGCGCGGATCGCCGCACGCGCCTCGGCCGCCGAAATGGCGGGCTTGGGCGGCTTGCCCGCGGCCAGGCACAGGAAGACCGTGTTCATCGAGTCGGTATCGGTCTTGCCCTTGGTGACCTTGCGCCACTCGTCGGTGACCAGCGTGTCGTACTCTCCGACATCGTACGAGAGCGAAAAATGGTGGAAGCGATCGTGGTATTCGCGCACCAGCTCGTCGAACGCAATGCTGGTGTCGGAGATGCGCGGCAGGTCCTTGGCCACGATGCGCTTGAGGTGCCTCTCGGCCACGGCGCGATGCGCGTCGGGGACGTCATCGAGCAGGCTTTCGGGGAGCGCGCGCTTTTTCTTCGAGCGGCGCACGGCCTTGAAGAAGTCCTTGATCTCCTGGGCGCCCAGCAGGCCGCCTTCCTCGCGCCCGGCGATGCGTGTGAGCAGGCACGCATCCAGCACGCTTTCGGCGGATTCTCCAAACAGGGCCTCGCGCGAAAGCTCCATCACGTCCGCAAACCAGAGCGCCGCCTCGATTTCGTCCTGGCAGGTCTGGCGCTCGGCGAGGCGGGCGCGGTACTGCGCCACGCTCCACTGCTCGCTCAGGGTGCGATCGCGCAGGAATTCGCGGACGTCGTGCGGTTCCGCGGGCTCGTGGATGGTCGAATCGGTGGGCATCGCGTAAAGGGCCTTCAGCATTTGCGAGCCGCCGCGTGAATGCGACAGGAACGAGTTCTCCTGCAGGGAGCGCGCCGCGCGGTTGAGGCTGCCGTTCGACAAGTGCTCCAGGTAAAGGCTTGCAAGGTAGACCATGCGCTTGAGCGCCTCGTCGAGATCGGTGCGCAGGTGGGCCGTGCCGAAGAAGTCGGCGATCTGGACGATGCCCTTGGCGCCTTCGGCGCGCATGGCGTCGAGTTTCTCGGAGTCGATCGCGCCGTTCTTGAGCCCGTGGTCGAGCGCGCGGGCGAAGTACGGGCGGTCGTCGTAGGAGGCCAGCGACTGCGGCGAGGCGGACACGGTCGTTGCGTCGCTCAAAGCGCGGACTCTTCCACAGGCGAGCGTCCCGGGGCCCTGGGCGCATTCGCGGTGCCCTCGGCGCCGTCCCTGGGCTCGAGCGCGGGCGCGGCTGCTTCCTCGGCGGTGCGGCTGCGCGCAGTGAGGATCTGGAACACATGGAAGAATTCGTCCGGGAAGTGGTGCGCCAGGCGCCACGTGAGTTCCATCCAGTCCTGGTCGCTGACCTCGTCCAGCCCCACGCCGCCCTTGGGCATCTCGAAGTGGTCCTCGCGGACGGAGTCGTCCTCCTCGTCCTTCGGCGTGCGCTCCTCTTCGATGAGTGCAAAGCTGCCGGTGGCCTTGAAAACCGCCAGCTCGTCGAAGCGCTCGTCGAGGTAGTCGGCAAGCACCTCCAGCCCGAGGTCCTTCTGGGCCAGGGCCTCGATGAAGTCGTCCGGCGCGACGTCCTCGCGAAAGACCACCGAGTTAATCAGCGAGCGCAGGCGGTCCCGGTTGCGCTCGGCATACAGCCTTTCCATGATCACCGCATCGGCGAACTGCCTGGGCGTCACGAGCAGGTTGATGAGCGAGGGCTTGGCCGAGTCGTACTCGCGGATGATGGCCAGCAGGTCCTTGGGCGCGAGCTGGTCGAGCACCGTGACCAGCGCGGTATCGCCTTCGGTTTCGACGAGGTCGACCAGCGCCGATTCCGCGGCGACGATATCCCCGGCATGGATGAGCGCTGAAGCTTTGAGGACTACGGGATGTGACATGGGTTTACCTTGAACTCGTCTTTGCTGGATGCGTGGCTAGCTGCGGCGATCGAAGCCCTGCTCGCTCAGGTAGTCCTCGCCGGCTTCGGCCAGGTCCGGGCTGTCGTCGGAGTCGTCGTCCCCGGCCTCGCGGTGCTCTTCGGATTCTCCTGCGGGTTCGGCCTCCACCGGCGTCCCGGCGCCTGGTCCCGACGAGATGTATTCCAGTCCCGCGGCGATGAGCATGAACCGCTCGCCGCCGGGACTCGCCAGTGCGTGCTGCGCGAGCGCGCCGGCCCAGGGCTCGAGGCCTGCCGCATGCGCCACGTCCTCCCACGCGGGAAAGTCGTCGGGATGGGCGGCGACCAGTTGGTCGAACACGGCCTTGACGTCGAACCGGAATCCGCCGCGGAACGCGGACGCGACCATCACGGGGTCGAACTCGCACATCTGCATGAGGTCGGCGAACTGGTCACGCTTGACCTTCAGGCGCGACGCCAGCACGTTGTCGCCGGCCGAGTCGTAAGTGAGGTCTTCGATTTCGTAGCCGTACGAAGAAGAAAGGTCGCTGAAAAACGGGGACAGCTTCAAGTGAGGGCAGCCTTCAGGTAAGCGCTCCAGATTTCTCGCGCGGTTTCGATCGGGTGCTCGATCAGGCTGCGGCGGCGGTTGTCGTCGTAACCGCGGCGTCGTGTGGGATCGGACAGCATTTCGTAGGCTTCCTGCATCTCCTGGAACGCGAGGTGCGCCCTCTCCGAGGGGTTGCGGTCGGGGTGCAGTGCGGACGCCTTCTTGCGGTAGGCGCCCTTGATCTCGGCCAGGGTGGCCGCGGGCTGCAGCCCCATGATGCGGTAGTAGTCTTTCATCGCGCAGAGTCCGGCAACTGCTGCTCGCGCATCTGGCGACGGAAAACTTCCGCGCGATCCACGTAGCTCTGCGAGGCCTCGAGGATCCTGGCCTTTTCCTCCGGCTTCAGCTCCCGGATGACCTTGCCCGGTGAGCCGAGCACCAGCACGCCGTCGGGTATTTCCTTGCCCTCGGAAACCAGGCTGTTCGCCCCGATCAGCGAGCCGCCGCCGATCTTCGCGCCATTGAGCACTACGCTGTTGATGCCGATCAGCGACCCGTCGCCGATCGTGCAGCCATGGAGCATGACCTTGTGGCCGATGGTGACGCGCCGGCCGATCTTCATCGGGAACCCGGGATCGACATGAAGCACCGAACCATCCTGGATGTTGGTTTCGTCGTCGATCTCGACCTGGTCGTTGTCGGCGCGGATCGTCACCCCGAACCAGATGCTCGTGTCATTGCCGAGCGCAATCGACCCGGCGAGCATGGCGTTCGGGGCGATGAAATGGCGCTCGCCCCGAAAGGTGACGCGGCGCTCGGCCAGTGAAAAGATCGGCATGGGAGTAGGGGCTTTCGGGGTCGGGGGCGATTATTCGCGGCCGCTATCATACCGGCATGAAAATCCTCGCCCTCGGCGCGGGCGTGATCGGCGTGGCGATTGCGTGGTACCTGACCCGGGCCGGCCACGAGGTCACAGTGACATGACGCAAGGCAAAGGACGGCGCTGATATCATCGCGCCCGCCATGCGCCAGAGCGAATCCCTGTTCCATGACATCCGAGGCCTGCGTTATCACGTGAGGCGATGGCCTGCGCACGCCGCCGGCGGCACGCCTGCCGACCCCGCGCGTCGCATGGTGTTGCTGCACGGCTGGATGGACGTGTCGGCCTCGTTCCAGTTCCTCGTCGACGCGCTCGACAAGGACTGGGACGTCTATGCGCCGGACTGGCGCGGCTACGGTCTCACCGACTGGGTCAAGGCCGATGCGTACTGGTTCCATGACTACGTCGCGGACCTCGACCAGCTGCTGGAAAAGATCCAGCCGGATGCGCCGGTCAACCTGGTTGGCCACAGCCTCGGTGGAAATGTCGCGTCGGTTTATGCCGGCACGCGCCCCGAGCGTATCGCGAGGTTCGTCAACCTCGAAGGCTTCGGCATGTCGCGCAACAACCCGGATCAGGCGCCGGCGCGCCTCGTGCGCTGGCTGGACGAGTTGCGTGCGCCCCCGACATTGCGGCCCTACGAGAGTTTCGGCGCGCTTGCGGATCGAATGCAGAAGAGCAATCCGCGCCTGATTCGAGAGCGCGCGGAGTTCCTCGCGCGCCACTGGGGTAAGGAAGCCGTGAGTGGCGGCGTCGAGCTGCGCAGCGACCCCGCGCACAAGATCGTCAATGCAACGCTGTCGCGCTTCGAGGAGATGCTCGCGTTCTGGGAGCGCGTGACTGCACCGGTGCTCTGGGTGGACGCGTCCGAATCGAAGACGATGAAGCAGATCGGCATCGACCCCGAGGACTACGCAAAGCGGCGTGCCGCGTACAAGACGCTGCGCTACGAGACCGTCCAGCAGGCCGGCCACATGCTGCATCACGACCAGCCCGAAGCGGTTGCGCGGCTGATCGAAGGGTTCCTGGCGGAAGGGGCTGCGTGATGGCCGGGAAAATCACGGACTTCGATCTGCACTGCCACTCGTCGGTGTCGGACGGCTCGCTCGCCCCTGAAGCAGTCGTGGCGCGAGCCGCGGCCCAGGGCGTGGAGGTCCTCGCGCTGACGGATCACGATGAGATCGGCGGGCTGGATGCGGCCCGCGCCGCGGCCTCGGCTGCGGGGATCGCCTTCGTGGACGGCGTCGAAGTTTCGGTGACCTGGCGCGGGGCCACGATCCATATTGTGGGATTGCGCATCGACCCGGACCATCCCGCGCTGCTTGCCGGTCTTGGCTCGGTGCGCAGCGGCCGGCTGGGACGCGCCAGGCGCATCGGCGATGAGCTTGCCGAAGCCGGCATCGAGGGCACCTTCGAAGGCGCGCTCAAATACGCAGCCAACCCGAGCATGGTCGGCCGCACGCATTTCGCCCGTTATCTTGCCGAGATCGGCGCGGTGCCGGATTCGAAGTCGGCCTTCAGGAAATACCTGGTTCCCGGCAAGCCCGGCTATGTCGCGCACGAGTGGACCGACCTCGCCACGGCGATCGGCTGGATTCGCGCCGCGGGCGGCCGCGCGGTCATGGCGCATCCGGGCCGCTACAGTTTGTCGGCGGGTGCGCTCGAAGACCTCATGAACGAATTCCGCGCAGCCGGCGGTGAGGCGATCGAAGTCGTGACCGGCTCGCACTCGCCGGACCAGTACGGCCTGTTTGCCGAGATCGCCAGAAAGCATGATTTCCTCGCGTCGCGCGGCTCGGACTTCCATTCGCCCGGCGAGGGCAACGCCGACTTCGGGAAGTTGCCGCCGCTGGTCAAGTTCCTCACGCCCGTCTGGCACGACTGGACGGTTTGAGCGATGGCACAGTTCTTCAGCGTGCACTCGACGCATCCGCAGCAGCGACTGATGCGGCAGGCCGCGGAAATCGTGCGCAACGGCGGCCTGATCGCTTACCCGACCGACTCCTGCTACGCCCTCGGCTGCCACATCGGTGACAAGGACGCGATGGATCGCCTGCGCAGAGTGCGCGGCATGGATGACAAGCGCCACCTCACGCTCATGTGCCGCGACCTGTCCGAGATCGCCGCCTATGCGATCGTCGATAATGTGCAGTACCGCCTGCTCAAAGCCGCGACGCCGGGCAGCTACACGTTCATCCTCCGCGCAACGCGCGAGGTGCCGCGCCGGCTGATGCATCCCAAGAGGAAGACCATCGGCGTGCGGGTCCCGCGGCACCCGGTCGCGCATGCGCTGCTGACCGAGCTCAATGAGCCGATGCTTTCGGCAACGCTCCAGCTCCCCGGCGACGAGGCGCCGTTTTCGGAAGGCAGGGACATCCGCACGCGGCTCGAGCACGAGCTCGACCTGGTGCTGGATGCCGGGCATTGCGGCATCGTGCCGAGCACGGTGCTCGACCTCACCGGCGACACGCCGGTCGTGCTGCGCGAAGGCAGCGGATCGCTCGAAGCGCTCGGCCTCGAAGCGATCGGCCTCTAAGCGCTCGGCCTCTAAGCGCTCGGTTAGCGCGCTTTCCGGGTGGGCGGGGTGCAAATGCGCATCTGGTAAAATCGCGCCTCAAAGCTTTGCCCACGGCGATGGAAATCAATCAACTCATACAAACCATTGCCATCTACGCGCTGCCCGTGCTGTTCGCGATTACGCTCCACGAGGCCGCCCATGGCTATGTTGCCCGCCACTTCGGCGACATGACGGCGTTCGCCGAGGGCCGCGTGAGCCTGAACCCGACGCGTCACGTGGACCCGGTGGGCACGATCCTGGTGCCGCTGGTGATCCTTCTTGTCTCTGGCGGCCGGTTCCTGTTCGGATGGGCCCGTCCGGTGCCGGTCAATTACTCAGCGCTTCGCAAGCCCAAGCAGCACATGGCGCTGGTCGCGGCTGCCGGCCCCGGCGCCAACCTGGCGATGGCCATCGGCTGGGTGCTGCTGCTCAAGCTCGGCCTGGAGTTGCCTGAAAGCAGGTACACCGAGGCGTTCGTGCGAATGTCGGAGGCTGGCGTTCGCGTCAACCTGATCTTCATGTTTCTCAACCTGCTGCCGATCCTGCCGCTCGATGGCGGGCGCATCCTTGCGTGCCTGCTCCCGAACCGGATGTCGTGGCGCTACTCGAAACTGGAGCCCTGGGGCCTGCCGCTGCTGCTCGTGCTCATGGTTACAAATATGCTCGATGCAGTCCTCGGGCCGCTCCTCATGTTTTCCGAATCGCTGATCCAGGCGTTCGTGGTCCTCTAAAGCCCAAAACCATGCATGATCCCCGAGTCCTGTCCGGAATGCGCCCCACCGGCGCGCTACACCTGGGCCACTATCACGGCGTCCTCAAGAACTGGACGCGGCTCCAGGCCGAGTACCCGTGCCTGTTCTTCGTGGCCGACTGGCACGCGCTGACGACCAACTACGACGAGACCGCGTCGATCGAGGCAAACACCTGGGACATGGTGGTCGACTGGCTGGCCGCCGGCGTCGATCCGGCGCAGGCGACGCTCTTCATCCAGTCGCGGGTGCCTGAGCACGCGGAACTCCACCTGCTGCTGTCGATGATCACGCCGCTCGGCTGGCTGGAGCGCGTGCCGACCTACAAGGACCAGCAGGAAAAGCTCTCGAACAAGGATCTGTCGACCTACGGCTTCCTCGGCTACCCCTTGCTGCAGTCGGCCGACATCATGATTTACCGCGCCAACATGGTGCCGGTGGGCGAGGACCAGGTACCGCACGTCGAGTTCACGCGCGAAATCGCGCGGCGCTTCAACCATCTTTACGGCCGTGAACCCGGGTTCGAAGACAAGGCCAAGGCCGCGGTCAAGAAAATGGGCAGCAAGAAGGCGCGCCTCTTCAACGAGCTGCGCACCAGGTTCCTCGAGCAGGGCGACGAGGAGGCGCTCGGCTCGGCAAGGGTGTTGCTCGAAGAAACGCAGAACCTGCCGCGCGGCGACCGCGAGCGCCTCTTCGGCTGGCTCGAAGGCAGCGGCAAGAAGATCCTCGTCGAGCCCGACGCGCTGCTGACCGAGTCTTCGCGCCTGCCCGGACTCGACGGTCAGAAAATGTCGAAGTCCTACGGCAACGACATTTCGCTTCGCGAGGACGCCGCCTCGGTCACCAGGAAAATCCGCACCATGCCCACCGACCCCGCGCGCGTAAAGCGCACCGACAAGGGCAATCCGGATGTCTGCCCGGTGTGGCAATTCCATCTCGTCTACTCGGACGAAGCGAAGAAGGACTGGGTCAGGAAGGGCTGCACCACGGCCGGCATCGGCTGCCTCGACTGCAAGCAGCCCGTGATCGACGCCGTGCTCGCGGAGCAGGCGCCGATGCGCGAAAGGGCGCAGGTTTACCTGGACGATCCGACCCTGGTGAAGAACATCATTGCGGACGGATGCGAGAAAGCGCGCCGCCTGGCCACCGAAACGATGCGCGAAGTGCGCGAAGCCATGGGCCTCGCGTCCTCCTGAGGCCCGCGGACATGGCCACTTCCGCGATCCAGCCCGGCATGGACCTCGATATCCCCGAGGGCGAGGCGCCGGCGCACGTCGCGAAGATCTACGGCGAGCGGCTGATCCAGCTGCCGCTCGACCTGTACATCCCGCCGGACGCGCTCGAAGTCTTCCTCGATGCATTCGAAGGCCCGCTGGACCTGCTGCTGTACCTCATCCGCAAGCAGAACCTGGATGTGCTCGACATAGCGATGGCGCCATTGACGCGCCAATACCTCGAGTACGTGGAGGTGGCGCGCGCGAAGAACCTGGAGCTGGCCGCGGACTACCTGGTGATGGCGGCGATGCTGATCGAGATCAAGTCGCGCATGCTGTTGCCGCGTCCGCCCTCGGCCGCGGGCGAGGAGGAGGACCCCCGCGCAGAGCTGGTGCGCCGCCTCATCGAGTACGAGCAGATGAAGAAGGCCGCGCGCAAGCTCGACGAGCTTCCGCAGCTGGGACGCGACGTCATGGCGGTCTCGGTGTGGATCGAGAAGACCGTGGTGGATCGCCTGCCGGCGGTGAACGCGCAGGATCTCGCCGACGCATGGCGCTCGCTGCTGCATCGCGCGCGCTTGTCGGCACATCATCACGTCACCAGGGAACAGCTGTCGGTCCGCGAACACATGACCATCATCCTGCGTCGGCTCAATGACGCCGGCCTGCGCAAATTCACCGAACTCTTCGACCCGGCGCACGGCGTGCCGATCCTCGTGGTGACTTTCATCGCGCTCCTCGAGCTTGTAAGGGAGCGGCTGGTGGAAATCACCCAATCGGAATGCTTCGCCCCGATTTACGTAAAATTGGCCAATGCTCAATCCCACTGAAGCCAAACGCATCATCGAAGCGGCGCTCCTCGCCTCGCAGGAGCCCGTGCCGCTCAACGGCATGCGCAAGCTGTTCGAAGAGGAAATCGGGTCCGATACCCTGCGGCGCCTCCTTGGCGAATTGCGCGAGGAATGGTCCGGGCGGTCGGTCGAGCTGGTGAACCTGGCCACTGGCTGGCGTTTCCAGACCCGCCCCGAGTTCCAGAAATTCGTCGACCGCCTCGTCCCCGAAAAGGCGCCGCGCTACTCGCGCGCCGTGATGGAAACGCTCGCGATCATCGCGTATCGCCAACCGGTCACGCGCGGCGACATCGAGGACATCCGCGGCGTCGCGGTCTCGGCGCAGATCGTGCAATCGCTCGAGAACCGCGGATGGATCGACGTGGTCGGCCATCGCGAAGCTCCCGGACGCCCGGCACTGTATGCCACAACGAAATCCTTCCTCGACGACCTTGGCCTGCGAACCCTGCAGGAGTTGCCGCCGCTAGAGGAAGTCGCCAGGACACTCCCCCTTGAGCCCACGCCCCCCGCAGAAACCGCCGGCCCCGAAGACGACGCGGCCGAGCCAGAAACCGCACCGGACCCCGGGCAAGCCGAGGGCGAACTCGCCGATACGCCCGCCGAGGCGGACGCAGCAGGCGCCTAGCAGGGGACCTGCCGCCGAAGAAGGCGGATCGGTCTCGCGCACGCAGGCCGCGGTGCATCGCCGCGCGGCCGCGTCGGCCGGCGCGGAGCCTGTCAGGCTGCAAAAGCTTCTGGCCCAGTCGGGTTTCGGCTCACGTCGCGAAATCGAGGACTGGATCACGCAGGGCCGGCTGACGCTGAACGGCAAACTCGCGCAACTCGGCAACCGTGCCACCCCAAAGGACCGCATCGAACTCGACGGCAAGCCGCTCGCCTTCGAGCAGGCGGGGGACGAAACGCGCGTGCTCATTTACCACAAGCCGGAGGGCGAGCTGGTCTCGCGCCACGATCCGCAGGGACGCCCCACGGTGTTCACGCACCTTCCGAAAATCAAGGGCGCCAAGTGGATGTCGATCGGCCGGCTCGACTTCAACACCAGCGGGCTCTTGCTGTTTACGAACTCCGGCGAGCTGGCCAACGGCCTCATGCATCCCCGTTTCGGGATCGAGCGGGAATACGCAGTGCGCGTGTTCGGCGGGCTGACGGACGAGGAGGTGGACCGGCTGAAGTCCGGAATCAAGCTCGACGACGGCCGGGCGGCCTTCGGGAAGGTGGTCCCGGCGGGGGGCGAGGGCTCGAACCGCTGGTACCGGGTCACCCTCAAAGAGGGCCGCAACCGCGAGGTGCGCCGGCTCATGGAGGCCTTGGGAAAGCAGGTGAGCCGCCTGATGCGCCTGCGCTACGGAACCGTGGCATTGCCGGAAGACCTGCGGCACGGGGAGTGGCGGGAACTCGAGCCGGCGGGCGTGTCGGGCCTCCTCGAGGCGCTCAGTCGCGCAAACAAGGGCGGGCAACCCGCCTGAAGCGCCTAAGACTTGAAGCGCCCAAGGCGTTGTCTGGGGCGCTGAAAAAGGTTATAATTCCAATGATTAGCTGATCTGGCACGTGATCGGGCACGATCAGGGTTTTGCGGTAGCGGGAATGGGCTTTTGGGCCCATTTTTTATTTGCGCGCCCGATTCTCGTAGTGCCGGCTTTATTGAATCGCTTTATTGAATCGCTTTATTGAATCGATGTGAGAAGGCGATGGGACCGTTGGCAAGCAGAGTAGAACCGACACTGGCAGGACTGGGGTATGAACTGGTGGACGCCCAGGCGGGCAATCACGGTCGGTTCCTGCGCATTTTCATCGACAAGCCGGGCGGCATCACGGTGGACGATTGCGCAGACGTCAGCCGGCACCTGTCGCGGTTCCTGGCAGTGGAAGGCGTTGAGTATGACCGGCTGGAAGTGTCTTCCCCGGGGCTGGATCGGCCGCTTCGCAAGCCGGAGGATTTTGCGCGGTTCGCGGGCATGAAGGCCGAGGTCAGGATGTCCAGGGCCCAGCCCGACGGGCGCAAGCGCTTCGTCGGCGTGATCCAGGGCATCGACGGGGCGGTGGTGAGGATGGAAGTGGATGGCGCGCGGGTTGCGCTCGAACTCGAAGGTGTGGAACGGGCGAAGCTCGTTCCGGACCTGTAAGCACAGGTGGGAGTGGAAAGATGAGCCGGGAAATTCTGCTGCTGGTAGATGCGCTGGCGCGCGAGAAGAACGTCAACCGGGACACGGTGTTCGCCGCGCTCGAGATGGCTATCGCATCGGCGACCAAGAAGCGCTTCACGGACGACGTGGACGTGCGGGTCGCAATCGACCGGAACACGGGCGCCCACGAGGCATTCAGGCGCTGGCACGTGGTGGTCGACGATGAGCCGGATTACAACACCGCGCAGATGACCTCGCTCGAGGAAGCGCAGGAGAAGAAGGCCGACGCCCAGATCGGCGACTATCTCGAGGAGCCGATCGAGAACATCCCCTTCGGCCGTATTGGCGCGCAGACCGCCAAGCAGGTGATCCTGCAGCGCATCCGGGATGCCGAGCGCGAGCAGATCCTCAACGACTTCCTGTCGCGCGGCGATGAGCTGGTCACGGGCACGGTCAAGCGCATGGAGCGCGGCAGCGCGATCGTCGAATCCGGCCGCATGGAAGCGCTGCTTCCGCGCGAGCACATGATCCCGAAGGAAAACCTGCGCATCGGCGACCGCGTCCGCGCGTGGGTCATGAAGATCGACCGCTCGGCCCGGGGCCCGCAGCTCATCCTGTCGCGCACGGCGCCCGAATTCATAATGAAGCTGTTCGAGCTCGAAGTGCCCGAGATCGAGGAAGGCCTGCTCGAGATCAAGTCCGCGGCCCGCGATCCCGGCGTGCGCGCGAAAATCGGCGTGCATACCAACGACCGTCGCATCGATCCGATCGGCACGTGCGTCGGCATGCGCGGTTCGCGCGTGCAGGCGGTGACGCAGGAACTCGCCGGCGAGCGGGTGGATATCGTCCTGTGGTCGGCGGACCCGGCCCAGTTCGTGATCGGGGCGCTTGCCCCGGCAGAAGTCAGCTCGATCGTCGTGGACGAGGAAAAACACAGCATGGATGTGGTGGTGGACGAGGAAAACCTCGCGATCGCGATCGGCCGCAGCGGCCAGAACGTGCGCCTGGCCTCCGAGCTGACCGGCTGGACGCTGAACCTCATGACGCAGGAAGAGTCCGAGAAGAAGCAGCAGGAAGAGGGCCGCAGCATCAAGGACCTCTTCATGGAAAAGATCGACGTCGACGAGGAGGTCGCCGACATCCTCATTCAAGAGGGCTTTTCCACCCTTGAAGAGATCGCCTACGTCCCAATCAACGAGATGATGGAAATCGACGCATTCGACGAGGACACCGTGAACGAGCTTCGCAGCCGCGCGCGCAACGCGCTGCTGGTGCAGGCGATCGCGAGCGAGGAGAAAGTCGAGGGCGTGGACCAGAACCTGCTCCAGCTCGAAGGCATGGACACCGCATTGGCAGCGAAGCTCGCCGAGGGCGGCATCAAAACGCGTGACGGCCTCGCCGACCTGGCCGTGGACGAACTATCGGAGCTGACCGGCATCGACGACGAACGCGCGAAGAGCCTCATCATGACCGCGCGCGCGCACTGGTTTGCCGACGAGCCCGCAGCACCGCCCCCGGCGGCGCAGAAGGAGGCATCATAAGCATGGCCCAGACCAGCGTCGCCCAATTCGCGAGCGAGCTCAAGGTCCCGCCTTCGACCCTGATCGAGCAACTCAAGGCAGCGGGCGTCAACAAGGCCGTCCCCGAGGATTCGCTTACCGAGCAGGACAAGTCGCGCCTGCTCGAGTACCTGCGGCGCTCGCACGGCTCGCAGGAGCCGAAGAACAAGATCACGCTTACGCGCAAGCAGACCAGCGAGATCAAGAAATCCGATTCGACCGGCAAAGCCCGCACGATCCAGGTCGAGGTGCGCAAGCGCCGCGTCTTCGTGAAGCGCGATCCCAACGAGATTGCCGAAGCCGAAGCGCCACCGGCCGTCGTCGCGGCGCCGCCCCAGGCCGTGGCGCCGACGCCGGCACCAGCGCCTGCGCCTGTTGCGCCTCCGCCGGTAGTTGCGCCGCCGGTTGCAGCCGCGCCTGTCGTTGCGCCTCCGGTGGTTGCTTCGCCGACGCCGGCAGCTCCGCCGCCTGCACCAGCGGCGCCGCCGGTGCCCGAGTACAGCCTTGACCCCAGGCAGGTCGAGCTGCGCAAGGAAGAAGCCAAGCGCCACAAGAAGCTTTCCGACATCCAGGAAGCGGAGCTGCGCGACAAGCAGGATCGCGAGCGTCGCGACTCCGAGCAGAAATCGGCCGAGCGCGAAACGCAGGCTGCGCTCGAGAAAGCAAAGACCGAAGCAGCCTTGAAGCCCGCGGCGGCTCCTGCTACGGAGGGTACGCTGCACAAGCCCAAGCTGAGCGCGGCAGATGCCGCCAAGGCGGACAAGAAGCCCAAGAAAGTAAAGACCACGACCGTCCTCAAGGACGACTCCGCACGGCGCCGCATGATCAAGACGCGCGGCGATGCGGGCGGCGGCGTTGCAGGCTGGCATGCCCGCGGAGGGCGCCACAAGACCGGTCATGCAGAGCAGGAAACAACGTCATTTGCAGCGCCGACCGAGCCGGTCGTGCGCGAAGTGGCCGTACCCGAAACGATCACGATTGGCGAACTCGCGCACAAGATGTCGGTGAAAGCGGCCGAGGTCATCAAGGCCCTCATGAAACTGGGCTCGATGGTCACCATCAACCAGGTGCTCGACCAGGAAACGGCGATCATCGTGGTGGAGGAAATGGGCCACAAGGCCAAGGCGGCCAAACCCGATGATCCCGAGGCGTACATTGCCGAGCACTCCGAACTCGAGGCAGCGGAGCAACTCTCGCGCCCCCCGGTTGTGACGGTCATGGGACACGTCGACCACGGTAAAACCTCGCTGCTGGACTACATCCGGCGCACGAAGGTGGCAGCCGGCGAAGCGGGCGGGATCACGCAGCACATCGGCGCTTATCACGTCGAAACGGCGCGCGGCGTCGTCACCTTCCTCGACACGCCGGGCCACGAGGCCTTCACGGCCATGCGCGCACGCGGCGCGAAAGCGACCGACATCGTTGTGCTCGTGGTTGCGGCCGACGATGGCGTGATGCCGCAGACGATCGAAGCCATCAACCACGCGAAGGCTGCCGGCGTGCCGATCGTGGTGGCGCTGAACAAGATCGACAAGCCGGAAGCGGCTCCCGAGAAGGTCAGGCAGGAGCTCGTGGGTCACGGCGTGATTCCCGAGGAATACGGCGGCGAGTCGCCTTTCGTGGGCGTGTCTGCGAAGACGGGCCAGGGCATCGACGACTTGCTCGAGCAGGTGCTGCTGCAGGCCGAAGTGCTCGAACTGAAAGCGCCGGTAGACGCGATGGCCCGCGGCGTAGTGATCGAGGCGAGGCTGGACAAAGGCCGCGGCCCGGTTGCAACCCTGCTGGTCCAATCCGGAACGCTAAAGCGTGGCGATGTCATCCTGACCGGCTCGGTGTTCGGCCGGGTGCGTGCAATGCTCGACGAAGCCGGACGTCCGGTGCAGACCGCGGGGCCTTCGATCCCGGTCGAAATCCAGGGCCTGTCGGACGTTCCGCAAGCCGGCGAGGAAATGGCCGTGCTCAGCGATGAGCGCAAGGCACGCGAGATCGCGCTCTTCCGCCAGGGCAAGTTCCGCGACGTGAAGCTGGCAAAGCAGCGCGCAGCCAAGCTCGACGGCATTTTCGAGAACATGGGCGAGGGTGGCAAGAAGACGCTCGCGCTGGTGGTGAAGTCCGATGTGCAAGGCTCGCAGGAAGCGCTGGTCCACGCGCTCTCCAGGCTTTCGAATGAAGAGGTCCGGGTGACGGTGGTTCACTCGGGCGTCGGCGGCATTACCGAGTCGGACGTCAACCTCGCCATGGCGTCGCGCGCTGTGATCATCGGCTTCAACACGCGGGCGGATGTGACGGCGAGGAAGCTCATCGAGTCTTCCGGCATCGATGTGCGCTACTACAACATCATTTACGATGCGGTCGACGAGATCAAGGCCGCGCTCTCCGGGATGCTGTCGCCGGAGAAGAAGGAAATCGTGCTCGGCATCGTCGAGGTGCGCCAGGTTTTCCGCATCTCGAAAGTCGGCACCGTTGCGGGCTGTTACGTGCTCGAAGGCTTGGTTCGCCGCAATGCGCAGGTGCGGGTGCTGCGCGACAACGTGGTCATCCATACGGGCGAGATCGATGCGCTGAAGCGCTTCAAGGACGACCAGCGCGAGGTCAAGGCGGGGTTCGAATGCGGCATATCGCTCAAGAACTTCAACGACCTCAATGAGAAGGACCAGTTCGAGGTGTTCGAGGTGCAGGAGGTCGCGCGCACGCTGTAAGCGCGCTTCGGTCATGCCTCGCCCCTCGGGACGCTCGCAGAAGGTCGGCGACCAGATCCAGCGCGAACTCTCGGAAATCATCCACCGGGAGTTGCGCGACCCGCGGGTCGGAATGATCACGCTGACCTCGGTCGATGTTTCGGGGGACTGCGCATATGCAACCGTGTATTTCACGTGCCTCGACAACGACCACGTGCCCGCAGCCAAGGCTGGCCTGGATCGCGCGACGGGTTTCCTGCGCACGCAGCTCGGCAAGAGGATCAAGATCTGGACGACGCCGGAGCTGAAATTCGTCTACGACGAGTCGGTCGAGCGCGGAGACCGCCTCTCCCGCCTGATCGACAAAGCCAACAAAGACAATCCTGCCAAACCCGCCGACCCCTTCGAGACCTGACGCACGCCCGCCGCGCTTGCCGCGCAGGCGGGTGAGCGGGGTCTTGCTGCTCGACAAGCCGGTCAGCATCAGCTCCAACCACGCACTTCAGGCCGTCAAGCGCCTCTACAGGGCCGAAAAGGCCGGACACGCGGGCACGCTGGATCCCCTGGCCTCGGGCCTGCTCCCGGTCCTGCTCGGGGATGCGACGAAGTTCTCCGGGTATCTCCTTGAGGCGGCGAAAGGCTACGAAGCCGAGGTGCGCCTCGGCATCACGACTTCGACGGCCGATGCCGAAGGCGAAATCCTCGAGCAAAGGCCCGTAAGCGTGACCCGAGCTCAAGTGGAAGCGGCCCTGGCTGGATTTCTCGGCGTTCAGACGCAGGTGCCCCCGATGTACTCCGCCCTCAAGCGGAACGGCACCCCCCTGTATGTCCTTGCACGCCGCGGGGAGACTGTCGAGAGGACCGCTCGCACCATCGAGATCTTGCGGCTGGAACTGGTTTCGTTCGAGACTCACAGGGCGACTTTGCGGATCCTGTGCACCAAGGGCACCTACGTACGGACCCTGGCCGAGGATCTCGGGGCCGCCCTGGGCTGCGGCGCCCATCTATCCGCGCTTCGGCGTACAGCGACCGGCCCCTTCCTGGTCGGCCAGGCGGCGACGCTGGATGCGCTGGTAGGGATGAACGAGGCCGAGCGTGACGCTTGCCTTACGCCCCCTGACAGCGTCCTGGGGCAGCTTCCACAGGTCGAATTGGAGGCAGCCGTGGAGGTACGGTTCGGCCAAGGGCAGGCGGTGCCCGTCGGGGCGCTGGAGCAGGGCATCTACCGGGCGTATGGCGCGGGTGGACGGTTCCTCGGGTTGGGGACTGCGGACGGCGCCGGAATGCTGGCGCCGAAACGATTGCTGGCCACCGGCAGCGAAGCGCCGCCAACCGGCTGAAAATCATCGGAAAACTTGCGAAACGCGAGAGAAATCAGCTAAAATCGTGGTTTCGCAAGGAGAGAACATGGCTTTGCAGGTCGCGCAGAAAGCGCAAGTAGTCAAACAATTCCAGCGGGCGGCCAGCGATACCGGCTCGTCCGAAGTCCAGGTGGCCCTTCTTACCGAGCGCATCAACGGTCTGACCGAGCATTTCAAGGCGCACACGAAGGACTTCCATTCACGCCGCGGGCTGCTCAAGATGGTCAGCCAGCGCCGCAAGCTGCTCGACTATCTAAAGCGCACGGATGCGGACAAGTACCGCAACGTGATCGAGCGGCTCGGACTGCGCAAGTAGTTTCCAAGATGTTCCGCCCAGAAACGCTCATCTCCCCGGTGAGCGTTTTTGTTTTCGGCGTTCGCCCGCCATCGATCGTCGCCACCCGGCTGTTGTAACCGGATCGGCGATCGTCCCGGCGCGCGAGTAAACCAGTTCCATAAGGACACTCCCTTTGAATCCCATCAAGAAAACATTCACGTACGGCTCCCAGCAGGTCACCCTCGAAACCGGCGAGATCGCCCGCCAGGCTCACGGCGCCGTGGTCTGCACGATCGACGACACCGTGGTGCTCGCCACTGTCGTCGCAAAAAAGGATGCCAAGCCAGGCCAGGACTTTTTCCCGCTGACTGTCGACTACCTCGAGAAAACCTATGCCGCGGGCAAGATTCCCGGCGGTTTCTTCAAGCGCGAGGGCCGACCTTCCGAGAAGGAGATCCTGACGTGCCGGTTGATCGACCGCCCGATCCGTCCCCTGTTTCCTGACGGCTTCTACAACGAAGTGCAGGTCGTCGCCACGGTGATGTCGTGCAATCCTGAGGTCGATCCCGATATCGTTTCGATGCTCGCCGTGTCGGCGGCGCTGACGCTCTCGGGCATCCCGTTCAACGGCCCGATCGGTGCGGCTCGTGTCGGTTTCCTCAACGGCCAATACGTTCTCAACCCCACCGCCAGCCAGCTGAAAGACTCCCAGCTCAACCTGGTGGTCGCCGGGACGGAGCAGGGCGTGCTGATGGTCGAATCCGAGGCGATGGAACTCCCTGAAGACGTGATGCTCGGCGCGGTGACGTTCGGGCACGAGCAGATGCAGGCGGCCATCGAGGCCATCCATTCGCTGGCCGAAGTTGCCGGCAAGCCGTCCTGGGAATGGCAGGCGCCGGCCAAGGACGAAGCGATGATTGCGCGCGTCAGAGAGCTCGCCGAAAAGAGTCTGCGCGACGCCTTCGCGATGAAGCAGAAGCAGGCGCGCTCCACTGCGATCGACGCAATCTGGAAGAACGTTTTCAACGAACTGGGCGTGGGCGCCGATAAGGGGCCGGATGCGAATGCGGTGAAAGACGTCTGCTTTGCGCTCGAGTCGAAAATCGTGCGCACCCAGATCCTCGACGGCGAACCGCGCATAGACGGTCGCGATACACGCACCGTGCGGCCGATCACGATCCGCACCGGCGTGCTGCCGCGCACCCACGGTTCGGCTCTGTTCACCCGTGGCGAGACTCAGGCGCTGGTCGTTGCCACGCTCGGCACCGGCCGCGACGAGCAGATCATCGACGCGCTGATGGGCGAATACCGCGACCGCTTCATGCTTCACTACAACATGCCCCCGTACGCGACCGGCGAGACCGGGCGCATGGGCTCGTCCAAGCGCCGCGAGATCGGGCACGGGCGCCTCGCAAAACGCGCGTTGCTGGCGACGCTGCCGAGCGCCGAGGAATTCGGCTATTCGATGCGCGTGGTCTCCGAAGTCACGGAATCGAACGGCTCCTCCTCGATGGCCTCGGTGTGCGGCGGCAGCCTCGCCCTGATGGACGCGGGCGTGCCGATGAAGGCGCACGTGGCCGGCATCGCAATGGGCCTCATCAAGGAAGGCAACCGCTTCGCCGTATTGACCGACATCCTCGGCGACGAGGACCACCTGGGCGACATGGATTTCAAGGTGGCGGGCACCGAGAAGGGCATCACCGCGCTGCAGATGGACCTGAAGATCGAGTCGATCACCAAGGAAATCATGCTGGTGGCGCTGAACCAGGCGCGCGAAGGACGCGTGTTCATCCTCGATCACATGAAGCAGGCGATGGGCGGCTCGCGGACCGAGATCTCGACATTCGCGCCACGCATCATCAAGATCAAGATCAACCCGGAGAAGATCCGCGACGTCATCGGCAAGGGCGGCGTGGTGATTCGCGGCCTGCAGGAAGAAACCGGCACGACGATCGAGATCCAGGACGACGGCACGATTTCGATCGCATCCACGAGCGCCGACGGCGGCGAGCTCGCGAAGAAGAAGATCCAGGAACTGACCGCGGACGTCGAAGTCGGCAAGGTTTACGACGGCACGGTGCTGCGTCTGCTCGATTTCGGCGCGATCGTGAGCATCCTCCCGGGCCGCGACGGACTTCTGCACATCTCGCAGATCAGCAACGAGCGCGTCAATGCGGTGGCCGACCACCTCAAGGAAGGCCAGGCGGTGAAGGTCAAGGTGCTCGAGGCCGATGACAAGGGACGCCTGCGCCTGTCGATGAAGGCGGTCAACGCCCCGGCCCCGGCCGCGCAGCAAAGCTAGCCAGCAACAGCCGCAAATGAAAGGGGCGCCACGGCGCCCCTTTTTGGTTTATGGCAGGATACCTATTTCGCGACCTGCTTCTCCCTGAGCTCGTCGAGCGTCTTGCAGTCGATGCACAGCGTGGCGGTGGGACGCGCCTCGAGCCTCTTCAGGCCGATCTCGACGCCGCAGCTGTCGCAATACCCATACTCGTCGGCCTCGATGCGCGCGATCGTCTCGTCGATCTTCTTGATGAGCTTTCTTTCGCGGTCGCGGTTGCGAAGTTCGAGGGCGATGTCCGACTCCTGGCTCGCGCGGTCGTTCGGGTCCGCGAACACGGTCGCCTCGTCCTGCATGGTGTGCACGGTGCGGTCGATCTCTTCCGACAACTCGGACTTGAGTTGCTCGAGGATCTTGCGGAAGTGCTGGCGCTGCTTCGCGCTCATGTACTCCTCCCCTTTCTTGGGAGCGTACGGCGTGAAGCTCTTCCGAGCCAAATCCAGTGCCATTTCAATCCAATATGAAAAAAGGAAAGCGGCTTTGTAGCAGAAAAGAGGGGGTGCCGCAAGCAAGCTTACACGCGCACAATGCGCGTTGCCGCAGCAGCGGGTTCAGCGTATCATTCGCCCCCTTTTCGGGGTGTAGCGCAGCCTGGTAGCGCGCCTGGTTTGGGACCAGGATGTCGGAGGTTCGAATCCTCTCACCCCGACCAGTGTTCGGTTTGAATTCAGTGCATGCCCGGCTGCCCGTAGCTCAACCGGATAGAGCACCAGCCTTCTAAGCTGGGGGTTGTGGGTTCGATTCCCGCCGGGCAGGCCAGATTTGTAATAGAGCGCAGTTCAGTGGTGGCCGTAGCTCAACGGTAGAGTCCCAGATTGTGATTCTGGTTGTTGTGGGTTCGAATCCCATCGGCCACCCCACTTCCTCCCCGGAAGTGCGCAGTCAGCGTGAGTCCTCATACAGACGTCCGTCGCCCGGTGGCGCAGGCTGCTCCTCTCATGCTTCACTTCAAGGAGGCAGCCTCATGCGCTAAGCAGTAGCGCCCTACGCGGGGAGCTGATCCTTCTCGAGCAGGAACACAAGCCCGTTGCCCCCGCTCGTTTGGAGCCAGGTGAACGGCAGCTTCGGGAAAGCCCGCTCCAGCGCCCTGCGGTTGTGCCCGATCTCGCAAACGAGGACGCCTTTCGGTTTCAGCCTGTGCCTGGCGCCCGTCAGGATGCGACGGACAAGCTCGAGTCCGTCTGGCCCGCCGACCAGCGCCATGCGAGGCTCCGCGCGATACTCATCGGGCAGGGCGCCCATGGCAGCCGCATTCACATATGGCGGGTTGCTTACGATGAGGTCGTATCTGCGCAAGGTGAGCGAAGAAAACAGGTCCGAACGCGCAAGCTCGACTCTTTGCCTGAGTCCATAGTCCGATACGTTGCGCTTCGCCACTGCTAACGCGGCTGTTGAAAGGTCCACTGCATCGACCTTCGCATCGGCAAACGCGTGCGCCATGACGATTGCGAGACAACCCGATCCGGTGCACAGGTCGAGCGCGTGACGCACCGGCCCCTGCAGGAAGGCTCGGATGTCTTCACCCAGCAACTCGGCAATGAATGAACGCGGCACGATCACGCGGCGGTCGACGTAGAACCGAAATTCGCCGAGCCACGCTTCATGGGTCAGGTAGGCGGCAGGGATCCGCTCGCCGATGCGTCGGCCCACGAGCGTTTCCACTCTTTTCAACTGCGCAGCACTGACGGGATTGCCGGCGTGGCTCTTGAAATCACCGGGGGATATCCTGCAGGCGTGGAGGACAAGCCAGGATGCTTCTTCGCGGGCGTTGAAAGTCCCGTGCCCATAGGTAAGTCCAGCTGCCTGCAGGCGCCGTGCTGCTGCCGCAACGACGCTGCGTACTGTTTGGGTCTTGTTGGCCCTGGACAAGACTTGGCCTAGGAAATCGGCATGCGCAGGACCTCGAAGTGGATCCGAGGCATTGGTCGGGCTTACCCGGCTGTAGCGTCGATCTTGATCGAGTCGAACGAAGTCGGGGCACCGCCGGCCGGCGCGAAGATCGACTCTTTCTTCTCTCCCTCCTTCTTTGGCTCCCCGGGGGGCGGGGCGGCCTTAACCCCGGTGATGTCGCCCGCCGTGGCCTGGTTGATCAGCCAGAGCATGTTGGTGGCCGAGTCGGCGTTGGCCATCGCCTCTTCCTGAGAGATCTTGCCGTCCATGAAGAGCTTGAAGAGGGCCTGCTCGAAGGTCTGCGAGCCCGGCGACATGCTCTTTTCGAGCGCTTCCTTGATCTCGTTGATCTCGCCTTTCTCGATCAGCTCGGAGACGTGGCGCGTGTTGAGCAGCACTTCCACGGCGGCCATGCGGCCGCCGGACTTGGTGCGGATGAGGCGCTGCGAAATGATCGACTGGAGCGCGGCCGACAGGTCGAGCAGCAGGCTCGGGCGATTCTCGAGCGGGTAGAAGTTGATGATCCGGTTCATCGCGTGATAGCTGTTGTTTGCATGCAACGTAGCCAGCGTGAGGTGTCCCGACTGCGCATACGCCAAGGCCATGCCCATGGTGTCCTTGTCGCGGATCTCGCCGATCAGGATGATGTCGGGCGCCTGGCGAAGCGCATTCTTCAACGCGACCGTGAAGCTCTTGGTATCGGTGCCGACTTCGCGTTGGTTGACGATGGATTTCTTGTTCTGGAAGATGAACTCGACCGGATCCTCGAGCGTGAGGATATGTCCGGCCTTGCGCTCGTTGCGGTAGTCGATCATGGCCGACAGCGAAGTGGATTTGCCGGAGCCAGTCGCGCCGACCATCAGGATCAGGCCGCGCTTGGCCATGATGACTTCCTTGAGGACTTCCGGGACCCCGAGGCTGTCCAGCGGCGGGATGCTGCCCGGAATGAAACGCACGACGACCGCGGGTGAGTTCTTCTGGCGGAAAGCGCTGATGCGGAAGGCGCCGACGCCTTCGAGCGCGAACGCGGTGTTCAGCTCGAGCTCATCCTCGTATTCCTTGATCTGCTTTTCATTCAGCACTTCGTAAAGCAGCGTCTGCACCGCGTCCGGAGTCATCACGGTCTGGTTGACCGGGACCGCATTGCCGTTGATCTTGATGTTGATCGGCGCGCCGACGGAGAGAAAGATGTCCGAGGCCTTCTTCTCGGCCATCAGCTGGAACAACCTTTTCATCGCTGACATGGTGAATCCCCCGATCCGTTCGGCGCCGGCCTAGTCGCCGCGCAGCAATTCGTTGAGACTGGTCTTGGCGCGGGTCTGGGCGTCCACCCGTTTGACGATCACTGCGCAGTACAAGCTGTACTTGCCGTCAGGGGAGGGCAGCGAACCCGGCACGATCACGGATCCCGACGGTACGCGTCCATACGTGACCTCCCCGGAGGCCCGGTCGTAAATTCGGGTGCTCTGGCTAATGAACACGCCCATCGAGAGGACGCTGTTCTCCTCGACGATCACGCCTTCGACCACCTCGGAGCGCGCACCCACGAAGCAATTGTCTTCGATGATTACGGGGTTCGCCTGGATCGGTTCAAGCACTCCACCGATCCCGACGCCACCCGAGAGGTGTACGTTTTTCCCGATCTGTGCGCAAGACCCGACCGTTGCCCACGTATCGACCATCGTTCCTTCATCGACATAGGCGCCGATATTCACATAGGAAGGCATGAGGACGACATTCTTGGCAATAAACGAACCGCGCCGCGCCATCGCAGGCGGCACCACGCGAAATCCCCCGGATGCAAAACGTCCCGCGTCATAGTCGGCAAACTTGCTTGGCACCTTGTCGTAATACTGCGTGCCTGCGCCGGGCACCACGCCATTGTCGGCAAGCCGGAAGGACATCAGGACTGCCTTCTTGATCCACTGGTGCGTCGTCCAGACGCCATTGATCTTCTCGCACACGCGCAAAGCGCCTGAATCCAGCCCTTCAATCACGTGCTCGACCGCTTCGCGAACTTGTGCTGGGGCGGATGACGGGCTGAGGTTGGCGCGGTCTTCCCACGCCGGGTCGATGATTTTTTGTAGGTCCTGCATGTCCTATCGGCTTTCGGAAAAACGCATCATGCGCTTGGTTGCTTCAACACAGTCTGCGAGCGGTTGCACCAGTGCGACGCGGACATAGTTCCGGCCGGGGTTCGTGCCATTCATTTCGCGGCCCAGAAAACTCCCCGGAAGGACGAGCACATTATAGTCGCGGTACAAATCCCTCGCGAACGCCGCGTCGTCGTCCGGCGTGCGTATCCAGAGGTAAAACCCGCCTGAGGGCATGCTCGTCGCCAGGGGCGGGCGGAGCAATGGCAAGACTGATTTGTACTTTTCGGCGTATTGCGCGCGATTCGCGACCACGTGTGCCTCGTCGTTCCACGCCGCGATGGAGGCCCGCTGCAACGTAACGCTCATGGCGCTGCCGTGATAAGTACGGTAAAGCAGAAAACTCTTCAGCAATGCGGCATCGCCGGCGACAAAGCCGGAGCGCATGCCCGGGGCATTGGACCTTTTCGAGAGGCTTGAAAAAACCACGAGGCGCTCGAACCGCGGCCGTCCCAGCATGGAGGCTGCCTGCAATGCGCCCATTGGGGGAGCGGATTCGTCGTAGTAGAGCTCCGAATAGCATTCATCAGACGCGATTACGAAGCCGTATCGGTCGGAGAGTTCGAAAAGCGCCCGCCAGTCGTCCAGGTCCATGACCGCGCCACTGGGGTTGGAGGGAGAGCAGGCGTAGACGAGTTGCACGTCGCGCCAGACCTCGTCACCCAGCGACGTGTAATCCGGCTTGAACCCATTCGCCTGCGTGGCATCGAGGAAAACGGGAAAGGCACCCGCCAGGACAGCCGCACCTTCGTAGATCTGGTAGAAGGGATTGGGGCACACGACAAGCGCTTTCCCGCGAGTGGGATCGATCACGGTTTGCGCAAACGCGAAAAGCGCCTCCCGAGAGCCATTGACAGGCAGTACCTGTGTAGCGGGATCAACCTGGGCAATCCCGTACCTTCGCACCAGCCAGGCGGCGATTGCCTCACGCAACTCCGGTAACCCTGCGGTCGCGGGATACGCCGCCAAGCCGTCAAGGCTCGCAACGAGGGTCGAAGTCACCACCAGCGGCGTTGCGTGCTTCGGCTCGCCGATAGACAGGTTGATTGCTGAATGAGCGGGACTAGGAATAACGTCCTTGAGCAAGAGCCTGAGTTTCTCGAACGGGTAGGGCTGGAGCTTCGCGAGCAGCGGATTCGAATGTATTCCCGCCGGCTGGCTAGTTCCCGGCATGCGGATCCCCGGGCACCAGGGCATCAAGCGGTACGTGCGCGGCTGGTCGCCACCCTCGCTTGCGATGATCGACGACGACGGTCGTAAAAATGCCGCCCCGAACGTTGAATCTTGCGGTGAGCCTCATGTACCGGGGCCTCGATGCCTTGACCAGGTCCCCGAGGATCTTGTTGGAGACGGCCTCATGGAAGGCGCCCTGATCGCGATAGGACCACACGTAAAGCTTGAGCGATTTCAACTCGACGCAGGTCTTATCAGGCACGTAGTCGAGAAGCAAGGTCGCGAAATCCGGCTGTCCCGTCATAGGGCACAGGCAGCTGAACTCCGGAATCTCCATGTGGATCCGGTAGTCCCGCTCGGGATTCGGATTCGGAAATGTCTGCAGTGTGCTGCTCGGACGGGAAGGCATCGAAACGCGCGGGACCTGGCGGAGGAGGGGGGAACAGGAGCGCGAAAATGGTATCATAGCGCACTCGCTTTCCATGGCGGAATGTCGATTGAAACGAGCGAACTCCGATCCCGCCACGCCCAGTCAAAAACTCCGAAAACAGCTTCCGTGCGTCTGACCCAGATCAAGCTCTCCGGCTTCAAGTCGTTCGTCGAACCTACTTCGATTCATGTGCCCGGCCATCTGGTCGGCATCGTAGGTCCCAACGGTTGCGGCAAGTCCAACGTGATCGACGCCGTACGCTGGGTGCTCGGCGAGTCGCGCGCTTCCGCGTTGCGCGGGGATTCGATGATGGACGTCATCTTCAATGGGTCGGTAAACCGCAAGCCGCTCGCACGCGCTAGCGTCGAGTTGATCTTCGACAATACCCTTGGCCGTGCCGCCGGGCAGTGGTCGCAGTACGCGGAAATCTCCGTCAAGCGCGTTCTCCAGCGCGACGGGGAATCCTCGTATCACATCAATAACACGCATGTCCGCCGGCGAGACATCACCGACATCTTCATGGGCACGGGCCTGGGACCGCGCGCCTATGCGATCGTCGAACAAGGGATGATCTCGCGGGTCATCGAGGCAAAACCGGAAGAGCTGCGCATCTTCCTGGAAGAAGCGGCGGGTGTCTCCAGATACAAGGAGAGGCGTCGCGAAACGGAGAACCGGCTTTCGGATACGCGCGAGAACCTTTCGAGGGTCACCGATATCCGTCTCGAACTCGGAACGCAGATCGAGAAGCTCGAGAAGCAGGCCGAGGTGGCCGGCAGGTACCAGGAATTCCAGTCGGACCTGCAGACGAAACAGCAGCTTCTCTGGTTTCTTCGCCGCCGGGATGCCGCTGCCGAGCGGGAGCGGCATTCACAGGAGATCCTGCGGACCGGGAACGAGCTCGAATCGGAAACCGCAGATCTCAGGGAAACCGAAAGCCGGATCGAGTCGGCGCGCAGCGCGCACTACACGGCCGGAGACGGGCTCAACGCCGCGCAGGCCGCCCTGTATGGAGCGAATACTGAAGTCGCCCGTCACGAGTCCGAGCTGCGCCACGTGGAAGAAACGCGGCAAAGGCTGGAAAACAGGCACATCGAGCTGCGCGCTCAGCTCAGCTCCTGGCGCGAGCAGCGCTCGCAACTGACACAGGCGTTGCACATGTGGGCGACGCGGCAGGTGGGCGCCAGGCAGCGGGTTGAAGATTCCCATGGCGCCCTGGCCGGTGAAAACGAAAAGTTGCCCCATGCCGAGCGGGCATTCCGGGTCGCGCAGGATCGGCTCAACGAAGTCCGCAGCCAGGCGATGCAGACGGAAAGCCGGTTTCAACTCGAGCAGACCAACCTCGGACATATCGAACGCTCCGTCCAGGGCCTGGATCAGCGCAACCAGCGCCTCCAGGCTGAGCTGGAAACCCTGGATCGACCGGACGCCCAGGCGCAGCAGGATCAGGAACGTCATGTAGAAGAGCTCGGTCGCAGAATCGAGTCGGCCCAGGCTGATACCGCGGCCTTGCAGGACACCTGCAGCGAACTCGACCGCGAAAGGCAGGCTGCAGTCGGGCGCCTGAACCAGGCGCTACGCGAGCACAGCGCAGCAGAGGCGCAGCTCGCAACGCTCAGGCAGATCCAGGAATCGATGGCGGAAGACGGCAAGCTCGTGGAATGGCTCGAGCACCAAGGCCTTGCCGACGCACCGAGGTTCTGGGAAAAACTGCGCATCGAAGGCGGATGGGAAACCGCAGTAGAGGCTGTGCTGCGGGAGCGACTGCATGCTCACGAACTAATCAGCAGTGAGCGCCTGGCGGAACTGGCGTCTGCCAGGCCACCCGCGAAAGCCAGCTTCTATTTCCCGGCCTCGAGTCCGGAAGCCGTCGAAGCTTCCGGATTCGAACCGCTGGCCAGCAAGATCGTTACAACAGACGCGGGCGTGTCAGGAGCGGTTTCCGACTGGTTTTACGGAGTGCATGCGGTTGATGGCATGCCTTCTGACGAGGCACGGGCCGGATTGCCGCAAGGGGTGATGCTGGTGAACCGAGAGGGTCACCGGTTTTCGCGCCATACAATCTCCTTTCATGCGCCGGATGCGACGGATTCGGGGCTTTTGGTGCGACAGGCGGAAATCGAAGCGTTGGCCGGCAGGCATGATGCGCTTCGTTCGCAGCTCGATGCCGCCCGGGACGATGTAGCGAAGACCGAGCAAGGCCTTGCAGCCAAGCAGTCCGAGCTGGCATCGGCCCGCGACGCAGCGGCGGAACTGCAGGGCAGCGCGCACGAAGCGAATATCGAGCTCCTGAAGATGGTCCAGGTTTCGGAGCGCTATCGGGAACGCAGCGGGCAAATCGAGGCCGAGCTCCAGGGCATTGCGGTCGAGTTGCAAAAGGCGAGCGGCAGGAAGGCCGAGCTGGCCGGGGCGATCGACCGCATTGGAAGCGAGATCGCCGAACTCAAACGAACGCTGGAAGAGGTCAAGAGTACGCATGGCGCGACGGAAATTGGCCTGACCGAGCAGCGCAGGGCACTGCAGCAGGCTGAGCGAGCAGCGCAGGAGGCGATATTCGCCGAACGCGAATGCGTTTCCAAGATCACCGAAATCGACAACTCGGTCAAAATCGTCGACCAGCAGATCGAGCGAGCCGAACTCGATGTGGTCAAGTTGACCGAGGAACTCGCGGTCGATCCGATCCCTGAGGTTCGCGAATCCCTCGACGCGGCGATCGAGTCCCGCATCGGATGCGAGAAAACCTTGTCCGAAGCACGTAATACCGTCGAAGCGGCGGCCGCGGCACTTCGCGCGTTGGAGCAAGAGCGCTCCCAGATCGAGGCCAAAATGGAGCCGCTGCGTGAGCGCGTCGGTGAGTTGAGGCTCAAAGAACAAGCCGCGAGGATCAATCACGAACAGTTTGCCGCGCAGTTGTCAGAAGCCGGAGCCGACGATGCAAGGTTGCTCGTGGAAGCGGAAACGGCGCCACGGCCCTCGGCGCTTCAATCCGAGATCACGCGCCTCAACCAGGCGATTTCCGAGCTGGGTGCGGTGAACCTGGCGGCGCTCGAGGAGCTGAAAACGAGCAGCGAGCGCAAGGGGTTTCTCGATTCGCAGTCCGCCGACCTTGAAGAGGCGGTGAAGACTCTCGAAGACGCGATCCGACGGATCGACCGGGAGACGAGGGAGTTGCTGCGCGACACGTTCGAAAGCGTGAACCGGCATTTCGGCTCGCTGTTCCCGATGCTCTTCGGGGGGGGGGAAGCAAAGCTGATCATGACAGGTGAAGAAATCCTCGACGCCGGGGTGCAGGTCATGGCGCAGCCGCCCGGCAAGCGCAATAGCAGCATTCACCTGCTCTCCGGCGGGGAGAAGGCGCTCACTGCGATTTCGCTGGTCTTTGCGTTGTTCCAGCTCAATCCGGCACCGTTCTGCCTGCTCGACGAAGTGGATGCACCGCTGGATGACTCGAACACCCAGCGGTTTTGCGACCTGGTCCGGAAAATGTCGACACAAACACAGTTCCTCTATATCAGCCACAACAAGATCACGATGGAGATGGCTAGCCAGCTCGTGGGCGTGACTATGCAGGAGTCCGGGGTTTCGCGCGTCGTGGCCGTCGATATCGACGAAGCGCTTCGCATGCGCGAAGAGCTCGCGGCCTGATCGGCCCGGCGCCATGAGCGAATTCCAGACCGGCCTCTTGCTCATCGGCGCCCTGGCGGTCGCAGCCGTGTTCGGCTACAACAAGTGGCAGGAACACCGCGCAGGCCAGGCGGCTGACAATTCTTTCAGGTCGCGGCATCCCGACGTGCTGGTCGAGGGTGCGCCGGCCACAGCGCCTCGAGTGTCGGCGACGGCTTCTGCTGAGGAACCACGGATCGAGCCGGTTATTGCGCCTCGGTCCCCAGTCCTGACCGTAAATCATGGCGCCGCCGATGAAGAAATCCCAGACGCGCGCGTCGACTATGTCATCGAACTGGGTGGGCATGGCGAGGTCAATGCCGCTTTGCTGGCCGAGTTGTGGTCGGGCGTGGAGCAGAGATTTCCACGACGGGCACGCCTCGCGGGTTTCGTGGACGGCCAATGGGTTCAACTCGCTCCGGGTGCAACCAGCCAGCAAATGGAAGCCGCGCTCCAGTTGGTCAACAGGCAGGGCGTCCTGAGCGAGGGCGAGCTGCTCGAGTTCAGGTCGGCGGTCGAGACCCTTGCGTCCAGGCTTCAGTACACCGCGAAGTCTCCGGAGATGCGCGATGCTTTGGAAGCAGCGCGAGCTCTAGACGGGATCTGCGCCGAAGCTGATATCCAGGTGGCATTCCATGTCGTTGCCGCGCCTGGGGCGGCCTTTGCCGGTACCAAAGTGCGAGCTGCAGCCGAGGCTTCGGGGTTCGTCCTGGACGCTCGCGGTCGTTTCGCTTTGTTCGACGAAGACGGCCGCGAACTCTACGAGTTGGCGGACCGTGACGGCACGAAGTTCATTCCCGCCACCATGAAGGACGCGGCGCCCCAGGCTCTCACCCTGTCCATGGACGTCCCGCGCGCTCCCGACACGCAACGTACCTTCGACGCCATGGTGAGGTTTGGCAAGCAACTCGCCCACTTGCTGGCCGGCGGCTTGGTCGATGACAACAACCAGCCTCTCGATGAGCGCGCGGTATCCGCAATCAACGCGCAGCTCGTCGTCGTCCGGCGCAGCCTCGAAGCCCAAGGAATCGCCCCCGGAAGCGCGCTCGCGCTACGGCTGTTTTCCTGAGGTTGCAGATGGCGATTCCGAAGTCGGTGCGCGACGAGGCAACGGCCTTGCGGCGCGACATCGACAACCACAACCGGCAGTACTACGTGCTGGACCGGCCCAGCATTCCGGACGCCGAATACGACCGCCTCTTCCGGCGCCTGCAGGATCTCGAAGCCCTCCACCCGGAACTTGCGGCGGCGGACTCGCCCACGCGGCGCGTTGGCTCCGATCCGCTGCCGCAGTTCGCGCAAGTCACCCACCGTGCCCCGATGCTGTCGCTGAGTAACGCCTTCACCGAGGAAGAAGTCCGGGCTTTTGACGAGCGGGTGCGCAAGGCATTGCAGGTGGAAAGCGTGGCCTATGCGGTAGAACCCAAGTTCGACGGACTGGCGATCAGCCTGACCTACCGTGACGGGGTATTCGTGCAGGGCGCAACGCGTGGGGATGGGGAAACAGGCGAGGACGTAACGCCAAACCTGCGTACGGTGCGTTCGATCCCGCTGGGCTTGGGCAAGTCGGCGGCGCTCGAGCCCGAGCTGGAAGTGCGCGGCGAAGTCCTCATGTTCCGGCGGGAGTTCGAAAAGCTCAACGAACGTCAGCGCGCGGCCGGTGAAAAAGAGTACGTCAACCCGCGAAATGCCGCGGCCGGCGGACTGCGCCAGCTCGATTCGCGCATGACGGCCCGGAGACCGCTTAGGTTTTTCGCATACTCCGTAGGCATAGCCGGCCCGGCCGACCGCACGCAATCCAAGATCCTTGATCGCCTCGCAGAACTCGGCTTTCCTGTGGCCGGAGAGAGGTCGACGGTGGTTGGCGTGGAAGGCCTGCTCGGCTATTACGCCCGCATCGGGGCGCTGCGCGAGAAGCTTCCCTACGCGATCGACGGCGTTGTCTACAAGGTCGACCGTCTCGACTGGCAGCAGCAACTCGGGTTCGTCTCCCGGGCTCCGCGATACGCGATCGCGCACAAGTTTCCAGCCGAGGAAGAACTGACGCAGGTGCTCGGTATCGACGTACAGGTGGGGCGCACCGGCGCGATTACCCCCGTTGCACGACTCAAGCCGGTGTTCGTCGGCGGAGTGACAGTCACCAACGCAACCCTGCACAACGAAGACGAACTTCGTCGAAAGGACGTTCGAGTCGGCGATACGGTAATCGTGCGGCGCGCGGGCGATGTCATCCCTGAAGTGGTGTCAGTTGTCGTCGAGAAACGCCCGTCGGGGAGCGAACTGTTCTCGATGCCTGCTGAGTGCCCGGTCTGTGGCTCCGCGGTAACACGCTCCCCTGATGAGGCGGTAGCACGGTGCTCCGGGGGACTGTTCTGCGCGGCGCAACGAAAGCAATCATTACTGCATTTCGCGAGCCGAAGGGCGATCGACATCGAAGGGCTCGGCGAGAAACTGGTCGATCAGCTCGTCGATGCCGGGCTGGTGCAGACCCCGGCCGACCTTTACAGGCTCAGGCTTGACGACGTTGCCGGCCTCGAGCGCATGGCGGAGAGATCCGCGACCAACATCCTTGCGGCACTTTCCGATTCCCGGGCGACAACGCTCCAACGCTTCATTTACGCGTTGGGCATCCGTAATGTCGGGGAAAGCACGGCGCGCGACCTCGCCGCGCACCTCGGCAGCCTCGATCGCCTGATCGGGGCCGGGCTGGATGTTCTCGAGTCCGTTCCGGATGTCGGGCCGGTCGTGGCCAAGTCGATCCGGCAGTTCTTCGACGAGCCCCATAACCTGCAGGTGATCAAAGGCCTTCGCGAGGCCGGCGTGAACTGGAAGGAAGGCGAGGGCCGCAAGGTTGCGCCCGGCTCCCTCGTCAGGACTTTTGTTTTGACTGGCACGCTGCCCACACTGACTCGAGACGACGCCCGTGCCATGATCGAGGCCCGGGGCAATAAGGTTTCCGGGTCGGTTTCAAGGAAGACTGACTATGTTGTCGCCGGATCTGATGCCGGCAGCAAGCTGGCAAAGGCCACGGAACTCGGGGTCAAGATCCTCGACGAAAAGCAGTTTCTCCAACTAATGGAAGGCACCGAATGACGATTGCGCGACCGCTGAGGAAAGCGGTGTTCCCGGTAGCGGGTCTGGGGACCCGCTTCCTGCCTGCCACCAAGGCGAGCCCGAAGGAAATGATGCCTGTCGTGGACAAGCCGCTCATCCAGTATGCCGTGGAAGAGGCGGCGGCAGCGGGCATTACGGACATGGTTTTCATTACCGGACGGAACAAGCGAGCCATCGAAGACCATTTCGACAAGGCCTACGAAATGGAGAGCGAGCTCTCCGCCAAGGGCAAGCAGGATCTCGTAGACGTCATCCAGCAGGTGCTCCCTCGAGGGTGTCGCTGCATCTATATCCGGCAGTCCGAACCGCTCGGGCTGGGTCATGCCGTGCTTTGCGCCCAACCGGCTATCGGTGACGAGGCATTCGCCGTGATCCTTGCCGACGACCTGATCGCCGCCAACCCGCCCGTAATGGCGCAGATGGCAGCGCTCTACCAGCGGGAGCAATGCGCGGTGCTAGGGGTAGAGGACGTGCCTGCGGACAAGACTGCAAGTTACGGGATCGTCAGCCCCGAGGAATCCGGAAGCGGGCTCACGCCAATCAAGGCCATCATCGAAAAGCCCGCACCGGATGCAGCTCCGTCTACGCTCGCCGTGGTGGGCCGCTATGTCCTGACCCCCGGAATATTCAAGCATCTAGCCGCAGCGAAGCCCGGGCGGGGGGGGGAAATCCAGCTGACGGACGGCATTTCTGCGCTGCTCGCGGAGGAGCGCGTCCTGGCCTATCGATTCCTGGGGGAGCGCTTCGACTGTGGCTCAAAACTCGGTTATCTCAAGGCCACCGTCGAACTCGGGATGCGGCATCCTGAAGTCGGGGCCGAGTTTGCCGCCTATCTCAAGCGGCAAAAGTAAATGCGCGATTCCAGTGAGGCGTGGGCACTGCTGCGCAACGCGGACCTGATTTGCGGTGCGGACGAAGTGAGTTCCGCAATTCGCGAGATGGCGGAAGTAATCTCCGCCGATCTCGCCGAATCCTACCCGCTTGTCCTTGCGGTCATGGGCGGGGCGGTCGTTTTCGCTGGGCAGATCCTGCCGTTGCTCAGGTTTCCGCTGGATTTCGATTACATCCATGTAACGCGTTACGGACCTTCGATTGTCGGTGCACAGGTCGACTGGAGGGTGTCGCCCCCCGCGTCGGTAAAAGGCCGTACCGTCCTGGTCCTGGACGATATCCTGGATGGCGGCAACACAATGGCCGCCATTCGCGAACGCATCCTGCGCCTTGGGGCGGTTGCATTCCACTGCGCGGTTCTCACCGAGAAAACGTTGGGCGGAACCAAACCGATCATCGCCGACTATGTCGGATTGCGACTCCCGAACAGGTTTGTCTTCGGCTGCGGCATGGACGCGCGCGGCTATTGGAGGAACCTGCCCGAGATCTACGCATTGAAAGGGGAATGAGTTGCTCGCGATCGTCGGTGGCAGCGGATTTTCCCGGCTGGCGAATCTCAAAGGCGTCCGGACGGAAGCCGTAAGCACACCTTATGGCGAGCCCTCCGGCCCGATGACTTTTGGCACCGTGAACGGGCGGCCGATGGCGTTTCTGGCCCGTCATGGGTACGAGCACACGATTGCGCCGCACGAAATCAACTATTGCGCAAATATGTGGGTGCTCAAGGAGAAGGGCGTCGATAGCGTGATTTCGATCGCGGCTGTCGGGGGCATCCGCAAGGAATTCGGGCCCGGCGTACTGGTCGTTCCACACCAGATCATCGACTACACGTGGGGGAGGAGGGCAACCTTCTTCGAAGGCCGCGGCAAGCCCGTTACGCACATCGATTTCACCGAACCGTACACCGGGGAGTTGCGCGAGCGAATTCTGGCCGCCGCCGCCGCTTGCTCTCAGCCGATTGCCGAGCGCGGCGTGTACGCGGCGACCCAGGGCCCGCGCCTCGAAACCGCGGCGGAAATCGACAGGCTCGAGCGTGACGGGGCCGACCTCGTCGGGATGACCGGCATGCCGGAAGCCGCGCTCGCGCGGGAGCTGGGACTGAAGTATGCCGCCATTGCCGTTGTGGCAAACCACGCGGCGGGACGCGGCGACAGCGAGCACCAAGTTTCGATGGAAGCGATCATGGCGACATTGGAGGTGGCGATGGGCAAGGTGTGCGGGATCATCGAAAGGCTGATGGCGCAATGATTCGGGGCGTGCTGAAAATGGGCGACGAAAGACTGCTGGAAATCGCAAAGCCGATCGAGAAATTCGATACGCCCGAGATGCGAGACCTGCTGACAGACATGCATGACACCATGGCGCATCTGGATGGTGCGGGTCTTGCCGCGCCGCAAATCGGCGTCGGGCTGCGCGTGGTGGTCTTCGGCGTCCAGAACAATCCCCGTTATCCGCAGGCGGAGGCTGTCCCCTATACGGTCTTGATCAATCCCTCGATCGAGCCGCTCTCCGCGGAGATGGAGGAAGGCTGGGAGGGCTGCCTGTCGGTTCCGGGCCTGAGGGGGATCGTGCCGCGTCACTCGCGCCTGCGCTATCGCGGTTTCGATGCGCTAGGCGCGCCTATCGACCGCGTGGCCGAAGGCTTTCATGCACGGGTTGTGCAGCACGAATGCGATCATCTGGACGGCATCCTGTATCCAATGCGGATCCGCGATTTCACGCGCTTCGGCTTCATTGAGGCGCTTTTCCCGAACCAGGAGATCAAGGACGACTAGGACGCTGCCGCAAGCGACGCTCGAAAGGGCTTCAGACGTGGAGCTCTTCGAGCAGGTCCTGTTCGAGCATCAGCACCACGCGCTGGTTGGAAAGCGATTCACCGGCAACGAGGAACACGTCTTCGGCGCGGTCGCCGAGCGTATTGATCTTTGCGCTGCGCAGGTTGATGTTGTAGCGCGCGAGCACGCGGGCGATCCCGTACAACAGTCCCGGCCGGTCGCTTGCCACCAACGAAAGCACATACAGGGTGCCGCGCTCGTCGGGGCGGATGTCGACCGAAGGCGTCACCGGGAAGTGCCTGACCCTGCGCGAGATCCGTCCGCGGACGGGTGGTCCAAATGCCGTGTCTGCTTCGAGTTCTTGTGCAAGCTCGGTTTCAATGAGGCTGATCATGTCGCGATAGTGCGCGGCCTTACCGCGTCCCATGATCAGGAAGGTATCCAGGGCGTAGCCGTGCCGCGTGGTGTAGATTTTCGCTTCGACGATGTTGAAGTTGGCCCTTTCGAAGTAGCCGCAGATCCGAGCGAAGAGTTCCTTGCGGTCGGGCGTGTAGATCATGACCTGCAAGCCCTCGCCGAAGTTCGACAACCTCGCCCGCACAACGGCCTTCGGCGAATCGACCCGGTAGTGGAGGTTGCGGGTCTGCCAGGCGATCTCCTGCGCGTCGTGCCTGAGAAAGTAGGCCGTATCGAGTTGCGCCCAGAAGCGATCCTTAACCGAATCGGAAAGTGCGTAGAGGCGCAGCAACCGCATGGCTTCTGCCTGCGTATCGGCCACGGCGGAATCGAGCTTGAGCTCGCCGCCGGTGAGTAGGTGCCTCGCGGAGCGGAACAGGTCTTCGAGCAGCTTCGCCTTCCATGCGTTCCAAACCTTCGGGCTGGTGCCGCGCACGTCCGCGACCGTCAGCAGGTAGATCGCCACCAGGCGGCGCTCGGTCTGCACCGCCGCAGCAAACGACTTGATGACGTCCGGATCTGAAATGTCCTGCTTCTGCGCGACGGACGACATTGTCAGGTGATGGGTGACCAGGAACGTTACAAGGTCGATATCGTCGGGCGCCAGCCCATGGACGCGGCCGAAGCGGCGCGCATCGACGGCGCCCAGCGTGGAATGGTCGCCGCCGCGACCCTTCGCTATGTCGTGATACAGCGCTGCGACATAGAGCAGCCACCTGCGGTCGAATCCGCTCATGAGCTGGCTGGCCAGTGGAAACTCGTGCGCGAGTTCGGGCATGGTGAAACGCCGGAGGTTTCGCACGACCATCAGGATGTGCTGGTCCACGGTGTAGACGTGGAAGAGGTCGTGCTGCATCTGCCCGACGATCCTGCCGAACTCGGGTATATAGCGACCGAGAATCCCGTACTGGTTCATGCGCCTGAACTCGTGCACGATGCCGCGGGGCTGCTGGAGGATCTGAAGGAAAAGCAGCTTGTGCAAGGGATTGCGCCGGTACTTTGGATCGATGTGGCGGCGCGCCCGCCACAACGCGCGCATGGTCGGCGCGGTCATCCCGCGCAACTCCTGGTGCTGCTGCATCAGAAGGAAGCTTTCGAGGATGGACGAAGGCTCGGTGTCGAACAGCTTTTCGCTTCGTGCGTCCAGAAGCTCACCGCGCACCTGGAAGCGTTCGTTCAGCACACGCGGCTGGGGAAGCCGCCTCTCGGACAGGCGAGCCCCGAGGTTCTGCAGCAGGATCGTGTTGAGCTGGGTAATCGCCTTGGCAGCGCGGAAGTAGCGCTGCATCAGGACCTCACTGGCGCGACGCGTCCCGGTGGCAGTGCATCGCATCTGCCCGGCCAGCGCGGTCTGGTAGTCGAAAACGATGCGGTCTTCCCGGCGGCTGGCGAGGTAGTGCAACCTGATGCGCAGTTCCTTGAGAAGCTCCTCGTTGCGGCCAAGCTCGACGGCTTCGGCCCTCGAAATGAGTCCATGCAGCTCAAGGTCGCTCCAGCGCTTGCCTATTCCGGAGGCCGAGGCGATCCACTGGATCGTTTGGAGGTCGCGCAACCCGCCAGGCGCCTCTTTCAGGTTCGGCTCCAGCGCATACGGGGTGTCCTGGTGCTTGGCATGACGATGCTCCTGCTCGAGCCGTTTGGCGCCGTAAAAAGATTCGCTGTCCAGGTTTGCCTGCATCACCGAGGCCAGCTGGCCGAATAGTTTCCGGCTCCCGCAGATCAGGCGCGCTTCGAGCAGTGAAGTCTGCACGGTGATGTCCAACGTTGCGGCTTCGACGCAAGCCTCGAGCGTGCGCACGCTATGGCCGACTTCGAGGCCGACATCCCAGAAAAGGCCAACGAGTACCTCGAGAAGCTCCTTCTCGCGGGGCTGGGGTTCGCGCTCGATCAGGATCAGGATGTCGACGTCGGAATACGGGAAGAGCTCACTTCGCCCATACCCGCCTACCGCGACGAGCGCCGAGTCCCGCGGCATACCGGCGCTCTTCCAGAGCGACGTCAACGTTCGATCAATCAGGCGCGCGTGGGCCCGCAGCATGCGGGCGGGCGAGGAGAGCCTGGAAAACTGCGCGCGCAGGTCCCTGCGGCCCGACTGCAGGAATGCGCGAGTCTTCTCGACGGGGGACTGGGCCGCGAAGTCTGCCGCGACCACGCGTTACCCGATTACAGGCGGAGGGAGCGGCGCGCCGGCCGACCTCGTTAGCACGTCGTAACCGGTGTCCGTAACCAGGACGGTGTGCTCCCACTGTGCGGACAAGCTGTGATCCTTGGTCACGATGGTCCACCCATCGGCTAGCTCGCGGATCGCAGGCTTGCCGGCGTTGATCATGGGTTCGACCGTAAAGGTCATTCCCGCTTCGAGTTGCAAGCCGGTACCGGCCCTGCCGTAGTGCAGGATCTGGGGATCCTCGTGGAATTTCCTGCCGATGCCGTGGCCGCAGAACTCACGCACGATCGAAAAGCCGTGCTTCTCCGCATGGACCTGGATTGCGGAACCGATATCGCCAAGCCTGGAACCCGGCCGCACGTGCGAGATTCCGATCCACATGCATTCATAGGTTATGTCGCACAAGCGACGGGCCTGAATGCTCGGTTCGCCGACGTAGTACATCCGGCTCGAATCGCCGTGGAACCCATCCTTGATCACGGTTACATCGATGTTCACGACATCCAGGGCCTTCAGTACTCGGTCGCCGGGAATCCCGTGGCAGACCTGGTGATTGACCGAAGTGCAGATCGACTTGGGAAATGGCTTGTAGCCCGGCGGGGCGTAATTGAGTGGGGCGGGAACGGTTTTCTGCTCATTCACCATGTAGGCGTGGCAGAGGTCGTTCAGCCTGCCCGTCGTCACTCCGGGCTTGACGTACGGCAGGATGAAATCGAGCACTTCGGACGCCAGGCGCCCCGCTACTCGCATTTTTTCGACTTCTTCCGGGGTTTTGAGGGTTACTGCCATGGCAATCGTGCGAAAAAGAGGGGGTTTCGGAAAGGGCGCGAGGATACGGGAAACACGCCCCAGAGGCAACGGATCGTTGAGTCTTGAGCCCTGATTATGCTAGAATTTCAGGCTGGCTTTGAGGAAGGGATTGCCTGCCATTTCTGGAGGTCCCCCCCGATCGATGAGCCAAATTTCCCGCCCGACGTCTTAGGGTGCCCCGGACGAATTCTGTTTTGTCGGGGTTTCGCGACGCACGGGTGGCAGTGATCAACCCTAAAAAGGAACTGTCGATGTCGGTAACAATGCGTGAAATGCTCGAGGCGGGCGTCCATTTCGGACACCAGACCCGCTACTGGAACCCGAAGATGGAGCAGTACATTTTCGGCCACCGCAACAAGATTCATATCATCAATCTTGAAAAGACCCTGGTCATGTACCTAGGGGCTCTCAAGTTCATCCGCCAGCTGTCGGCTAACAAGGGAAACCTCCTTTTTGTCGGCACCAAGCGCCAGGCGCGCGAGATCGTCCACGAGGAAGCCTTGCGCTGCGGATCGCCTTTTGTCGATCACCGGTGGCTCGGCGGGATGCTCACGAACTTCAAGACCGTCAAGCAGTCAATCAAGCGCCTGAAGGAAATGGAGCAGATGACGCAGGACGGCTCGTTCGAGAGGATCGCCAAGAAGGAGGCCCTTGGCCTGCAGCGTGAAATGGACAAGCTTCAGCGAAGCCTCGGCGGCATCAAGGACCTGGTGAGCCTGCCTGACGCGCTGTTCGTCATCGACGTCGGTTATCACAAAGGTGCGATCACTGAAGCGAACAAACTGGGCATTCCCGTTGTCGCAGTAGTCGATACCAACCACACGCCCGAAGGCATCGACTATGTGATCCCGGGCAACGACGACTCGAGCCGTGCGATCAGGCTGTATGCGCGCGGCGTGGCGGATGCGGTGCTCGAAGGGCGCACCCAGTCGGTCGAGCGGGTGATTGCGGCATCGCGGGATGAGTTCGTCGAGGTCAACGACGAGGCTGCCGCCTGACCGGGCGTGCAAGCGAAGCGAACACAAGGGGCCGCGGGCCCCTTTTTTAAATCCAAGGCAGGAAAAACGGCGGGAGCAAGGTAATGGCAGAGATTACGGCGGGCCTGGTCAAGGAATTGCGCGAGATGACCGGGCTGGGAATGATGGAATGCAAGAAGGCGCTGCAGGAAACAGGCGGCGATATCGGCAAGGCCGAGGAATTCCTGCGCATCCGCAGCGGCGCGAAAGCCAGCAAGGCCGCAAGCCGAATCGCGGCGGAAGGCGTGATCGGCGTCTACGTGTCCGAGGACGGCAAGCTGGGCGCTCTGGTCGAGGTCAACTGCGAGACCGATTTCGTCGCGCGAAATGAAGACTTCCTCGCGTTCTCCGGTGGTTTGGCCAAAGTGGTTGCGCAAGAGAATCCTGCGGACCCGGCGGCGCTCGCGGGACTGTCGATCGACGGCGCCGGCATAGAAGCCAAGCGCCAAGCCCTGGTGCAGAAGATCGGCGAGAACATTTCGATCCGGCGATTCCAGCGCCTCGCTGCAAAGGGAAAGCTTGCGCAGTACGTTCACGGCAGCAAGATCGGCGTACTGGTCGACTACGAAGGGCCGGAGGAAGCAGGCAAGGACGTCGCCATGCACATCGCCTTTGCCAAGCCGCGCTACCTTCGCAAGGACGACGTGCCCGCTGAAGCGGCGGCCAAGGAGCGCGAAATCCTGGTCGCGCGCGCAAACGAATCCGGCAAGCCGGCCGAGATCGTGGCCAAGATGATCGAAGGCGGGATCAACAAGTTCCTCGGTGAAATTTCCTTGCTCGGCCAGCCGTTTGTGAAGGACGACAAGCAGACCGTCGAAAAGATGCTCGCCGCACGGAAGGCCAGGCTGCATGGCTATGCGTTCTTCGTTGTGGGCGAGGGAATCGAGAAAAAGCCCCCCCCCGACTTCGCGGCCGAAGTGGCCAGCATGGCCCGCTAAACGATGCGCCCTGCAGCCGTGCCGAAGTACAAACGCATCCTCCTCAAGCTTTCGGGCGAGGCTCTTATGGGGGAGGATGCGTTCGGCATCAACCGGCAGACCATCAACAACATCGTGAGCGAGATCGCCACGGTGGTGCGCATGGGCGTGGAAATCGGCGCGGTCATCGGCGGCGGCAACATCTTTCGCGGTGTCGCGCCTGGCGCCGCGGGAATGGATCGGGCGACTGCGGACTACATGGGCATGCTCGCAACGGTCATGAATGCGCTTGCGTTGCAGGACGCCATGCGCCATGCCGGCATCGCAAGCCGAGTGCAATCGGCGCTCAATATCGAACAGGTCGTCGAGCCCTATATCCGCGGCAAGGCCATCCGTTACCTTGAAGAAGGCAAGATCGTAATTTTCGCCGCAGGGACCGGAAACCCGTTTTTCACGACCGATACGGCGGCAGCCTTGCGCGGCAGTGAAATGGGGGCCGAAATCGTCCTCAAGGCGACGAAGGTGGACGGCGTGTACACGTCTGATCCCAACAAGGACCCGTCGGCCCGCCGTTACAGCAGGATCAGCTTCGACGAGGCGATCCACCAGAACCTAAAGGTGATGGACGCGACTGCGCTCACGATGTGCCGCGACCAGAAACTGCCGATCAACGTGTTCAGCATCTTCAAGCCCGGCGCCCTGCAGCGCGTTGTGGCCGGCGAAGATGAGGGCACACTGGTGCACATCTGAGATCGATGCCGGAGGCAACATGATGATCGCTGAGCTGAAAAAGAATACCGAGTCGAAGATGAAGAAGTCGCTCGAGGCCCTCAAGAACGACTTGGGCAAGGTAAGGACTGGCCGCGCTCATACGGGGCTCCTCGACCACGTCATGGTCGACTACTACGGCACGCAAACGCCCCTGAGCGGCGTTGCAAGCGTTTCCCTGATCGATGCGCGTACCATTGGGATCTCCCCTTGGGAGAAGAAGATGGTGGCGGCAATCGAAAAAGCGATTCGCGAATCCGACCTTGGCCTCAATCCCGCCGCAATGGGAGATACGATCCGCGTGCCAATGCCTGCGCTAACCGAAGAGCGCAGAAAGGAACTCGTCAAGGTCGTCCGTGGCGAGAGCGAGAATGCCCGCATAGCGGTCCGGAACCTGCGGCGCGATGCGAACCACGCGCTGAAGGAAGCGTTGAAGAAGAAGGACATTTCGGAAGACGACGAGCGGCGCGCCCAGGAAGATGTGCAGAAACTGACCGACCGCCACGTCGCCGAAATCGACAGGATGCTGCAGGCCAAGGAAGTCGAACTCCTCGCCGTCTAGAGACACGGGAACCGCCATACATGCATAAAAGCTCGACAATTTCGGTGCCGGAGTCCGCGGAGGTACCGCGGCATATCGCGGTGATCATGGACGGCAACGGACGCTGGGCAAAGCGCCGGCACCTGCCTCGGTTCGCCGGCCACCAGCGCGGCGTCGAAGCGGTCCGCGCGACGGTGAAGGCCTGCGTCGATCGCGGCGTGGGTTATCTCACCTTGTTCGCGTTCAGTTCCGAGAATTGGCGCCGCCCCGCCGAGGAAGTGGCGTTGCTGATGGAGCTGTTCACCGGCGCGCTCACAAAAGAAGTCGTCAAGATGCATCGCAATGGCGTGCGCCTGCGGGTCGTAGGCGACCTCGGACGCTTCGGCTCGAGGATCCAGGCGCTGATTTCCGAAGCGGAGCAGCTCACTTCTACCAATGATCGCCTGACGCTTACGATTGCCGCGAACTACGGCGGACGCTGGGACATGCTCCAGGCGCTCAGCCGGTTGGCCAGGGACAGGCCGCACGCGCTCGGCTCGGACCTGACCGAGGCCGACCTGGCGCCCTACCTTTCGATGAGTTACGCACCCGAGCCGGACCTGTTCATCCGGACCGGTGGCGAACATCGCATCAGCAATTTCCTTCTGTGGCAGCTCGCTTATACCGAACTCTATTTCACCGACGCCCTTTGGCCGGACTTCGGCGCCGAATTGCTCGATGAAGCAATCGCGTGGTACGCGGGCAGGGAGCGCAGGTTCGGCCGCACGAGCGAGCAGGTCGAGGCCGGCAAGGAAATTCGCAAGGGCGCGGCCGCGCCTGCGGACCCGCCGCGCCGTACACGGGCGAATGCTTAAGGAACGCGTCGCCACCGCAATCGTATTGCTGGGAGGTTTCTTGGCGGCGTTGTTCCTGCTGCCCACCCGCCAGTTCGCAATCCCGGTCGCCGCCATCGTTGCACTCGGTGCCTTCGAATGGGCGACGCTGGCAAAGATTGCCCGGGCAGGGAGGTACGGGTATGCGGCATTCGCGATCGTGCTTTTCGGCGCCATCGTGTGGGGATTCCAGGCGATAGACCCTTCGCGAAGGGAAGTCGCGCTGATCTATGCCGTGCCGGCGGCCTTCTGGGTGCTCGTCGTCCCGGTCTGGCTAGCCCGCGGATGGGGGATGCCTTCAAAATCGATTGCGCTGATCGTCGGCGTTCTCGTGGTCATCCCCGCGGGACTCGCGGTAGTCAGCTTGCATTCGATATCACCGTACGTCGTCCTTATGCTGCTCGCATTTGTCTGGATTGCCGACATTGCGGCTTACTTTGTCGGACGGGCGATCGGAAAGCGCAAACTTGCTCCCAGCATCAGTCCCGGCAAGAGCTGGGAAGGCGCGCTTGGCGCCCTGGCCGCAACTGCGATCTACACTATTATTTGCGCCATGGTGCTGCCGCAGTTGAGCGTCATCGTCAAAGGCGGGCTCTGGATCATTTACCTGGTCATTGCGGCCCTTCTCTGGGCGCTCAGCATCGCGGGCGACCTGTTCGAGTCCCTCCTCAAGCGGCGGGCCGGTGTCAAGGACAGCGGCACGTTGCTCCCCGGTCATGGCGGAGTGCTCGACCGGATCGACAGCATCACCTCCACGCTTCCGGTAGCCGCGCTGCTTTTCTACCTTATTGTCGGGGGACCATGAATACGGATCCGGCAAGGCAATCAAACTCCAAACCGCGTGAAGTGGCGATCCTCGGTGCGACGGGCTCGATAGGCCGCAGCACGCTAGACGTGCTTTCCCGTCATCGCGATGCGTACGTTGTTCATGCCCTCACCGCACACACGTCATCCGAAGCGCTGATCGAACTTTGCCTGCGTTGCCAGCCGCGCATTGCCGTGCTTTCAGGCATCGAAGAGGATGATTCATTACGCCGCCGGTTGCGCGATGCGCGGTGCCGGACCGAATTGCTTTTCGGCCAGGAAGCCTTGTTGCGCGCAGTCGAAGGTTGCGACATCGCCATGGCGGCGATCGTGGGGGCTGCGGGGCTTCCACCGACACTGGCCGCTGCGCGAGCGGGCAAGCAGGTGCTGCTCGCAAACAAGGAGGCGCTCGTCATGGCGGGGCCACTTTTCATGCGCGAGGCGCGCGCTGCCGGAGCAGTGCTTCTCCCGATCGACAGCGAGCACAACGCAGTGTTCCAGTGCCTGCCGACCGACGCCTTCGGGCGGGCGGCAATGTCCGAGGTCCGGAGGATCGTCCTCACCGCGTCAGGAGGCCCGTTCAGGACCGCAAGCCCGGAAAAACTCAGGTCGGTCACACCAGACGAGGCCTGCGCGCATCCGAACTGGGTAATGGGACGCAAGATCTCTGTCGACTCCGCCACCATGATGAACAAAGGGCTCGAGGTCATCGAGGCCCGCTGGCTGTTCGACGTCGACCCTTCACGGATCGAAGTCGTCATCCATCCGCAGAGCGTGATCCATTCCATGGTCGAGTACGTCGATGGGTCGACGATCGCCCAGCTTTCGAATCCCGACATGCGCGTCCCGATTGCCCACGCGCTTGCGTACCCCGCACGCATCGATTCCGGCGCGAGCCCGCTCAACCTTGCGGCGATCGGCCGGCTGGATTTCGAATCGCCCGATGTGCAGCGGTTTCCTTGCCTGGCCCTCGCGTATTGCGCCCTTGAAGCGGGTGGCACTGCGCCGGCAATCCTCAACGCGGCCAACGAAGTTGCGGTCGAAGCCTTCCTGGACGGGCGACTTGCGTTCACCGGCATCGCGCAGGTCGACCAGGAAGTGCTCGGTCTGGTGCCCTCTGGAGAGGCCGCATCCCTCGAAGTGGTTCTCGAAGCCGATCGCGCGGCGCGGGCGCGCGCGCGCCAGTGCATTCAGGGTCGATTGGAGCGAGCGGCATGATGCTCCTGCAGACCATAGTGGCTTTCATCGTAGCGCTCGGGGTGCTCATCGTCGTGCATGAGTTCGGGCACTACCTGGTTGCGCGCTGGTGCGGGGTGAAGGTGCTCCGGTTCTCGGTCGGTTTCGGTCGCCCGCTGCTGGCGGTGCGGAGTGGGGCCGACCAGACGGAATGGGTGCTCTCGGTGGTGCCCTTCGGCGGGTACGTGAAGATGCTCGACGAAAGGGAGGCGCCCGTAGACCCCTCGGAATTGTCGCGCGCCTTTAATCGCCAAAGCGTTTGGCGCCGCTTCGCCATCGTCATTGCGGGCCCGCTGTTCAATTTCCTCTTCGCAATCTTCGTATACGCGGGCTTGTACATGCATGGGCTGCCCGAAGCGCGTCCCGTAGTCGCGGAGCCCGTCGCCGGCTCGCTTGCGAAAGCCGCGGGCTTCCGGGGCGGCGACACGGTTCGGAGAATCGACGACCACTCGATCTCGACGTGGCAGGAACTCCGCTGGCGATTGCTTCAGGGGGCATTGCAAAGGCAGTCTCTCGCTGTCGAGGTCCTTAACGCCAAGCAGCAGATTTCGGTGCTGCGAGTCGACCTCTCCGGTTTTTCCGGAGACGACGTCGAGAGCGATCTCCTGGACAAACTCGGGTTCCGCCTGCACCGCCCGCAATTGCCGCCGGTGCTAGGCAAGGTAGTCGCAGGCAGCGCTGCAGACCAGGCGGGACTGAAGCCCGGCGACCGCGTGCTCGCAAGCGATGACCAGCCGATTGGATCATGGGACGTGCTGGTCCAGGCGATACGCGTGAAGCCCGGCAAGCCCATCGAGCTCGCCGTAAGCCGGAACGGCCAGCAGATGACGGTAATCGTTACGCCGGAAGCGGTCACCTCGAACGACCAGCGCATCGGACGGATCGGCGTCGCGCCCGAGGTTTCTGCGCAGCAGTCCGAACAGGTTTTCGTGCGCATCAGCTATGGGCCGCTCGAGAGCCTCTCGCGCAGCATCGAGAAAACCTACGACATCTCGATCTTCAGCCTGAAGATGCTCGGGAAGATGCTCGTAGGAGAGGTTTCTTGGAAGCACCTCTCGGGCCCCGTCACGATCGCCGACTTCGCCGGGCAGTCGGCGCAGCTGGGCTGGATTTCCTACCTGACGTTTCTTGCGTTGATCAGCATCAGCCTCGGAGTACTGAACCTGCTTCCGATCCCGCTGCTCGACGGTGGGCACTTGATGTATTATTGCGCCGAAATACTGAAGGGCAGCCCGGTATCCGAGCGCATCATGGAGCTCGGGCAGCGTGTCGGTCTTGCGCTGCTGCTGGTCATGATGGCCTTCGCCTTTTACAACGACCTAAACCGCCTCTTCTCCAGCTGAATGATTCGCCATCGGTTATGTGCCGCGGTTGTCGCTGGTTTGCTTGGCGTTTTCGTCAGTATCAACGCGTTCGCGTTTGATCCTTTTACCGTCAAGGACATCCGGGTAGAGGGCCTGCAAAGGACTGAGCCAGGCACTGTCTTCAGCTACCTGCCGGTCAAGGTCGGCGAGACCATGACCGAGGAGAAGGCGCAGCAGGCGATCCGCTCGCTCTTCGCCACCGGGTTTTTCCGCGATGTGCGCCTCGAAGTCGAGAACGGCGTCCTGGTGGTCATGGTCGAAGAACGTCCGGCAATCGCGCAAATCGATTTCTCCGGGATCAAGGAATTCGAGTCGGACACGCTGCGGCGCAGCTTCCGCGAGCTGGGCCTTGCCGAATCGCGCATTTTCGACCGCGCCCTGCTGGAGCAGGCCGAGCAGGAACTCAAGCGCCAATACCTCTCCCGCGGCCTTTATGGCGTCGACGTCCAGACGACCGTGACGCCGCTCGAGCGCAACCGAGTCGGCATCAACTTTGCCGTGAAAGAGGGCGATGTTGCAAAAATTCGCGGTATCAATATCGTGGGCGCTTCGGCCTTCAGCGAGAAAGACCTGCTGGACGAATTCGTGCTGCGCACACCCGGGTGGATCACCTGGTACACCAAGCACGACCAGTATTCGCGCCAGAAGCTGGCAGGAGACCTCGAGTCGTTGCGCTCCTTCTACCAGAACCGGGGCTATCTCGATTTCAACATCGATTCCACCCAGGTCTCGATCACGCCGGACCGCAAGGACATCTACATCACCGTCAACATTTCCGAGGGTGAGAAGTACTCGGTGTCCGACGTCAAGCTGGCCGGGCAGCTCCTGATCCCCGAGGACGAGCTCAACAGGCTGGTCAGGCTCAAGCCCGGCGACGTATTCGCGCGCGACAAGCTTACGGCGACAACGAAGGCCATTGTCGACCGGCTTGGAAACGACGGGTATGCATTCGCAAACGCCAACGCGGTCCCGCAGATCGACAAGGACAAGCGCGAGGTCGGCTTCACGATCTTCGTCGATCCGGGCCGCCGCGTTTACGTACGCCGCATCAACGTCGCAGGCAACACCAAGACGCGAGATGAAGTCGTCCGGCGGGAGATGCGCCAGCTCGAGGGCGGGTATTACGACGCGTCCAAGATCCAGCTCTCGCGCCAGCGCGTAGACCGGACGACCTACTTCAAGGAAGTCACGGTCGAGACGGTGCCGGTGGCGGGGTTGGCGGACCAGGTTGACGTCAACTTCACGGTGGAAGAAAAGCCGACCGGCGCACTCCTGCTGGGTGCGGGATTCTCGACGGTGGAGAAGGTCATCCTTTCGGGGTCGATCTCGCAAGGCAACGTCTTCGGCAGTGGAAAGTTCCTGTCGACACAGGTGCAGAGCGGCAAGATCAACCGGGTGTACTCGATCTCCTATACCGATCCCTACTACACGGTTGACGGCGTCAGCCGGGGATTCGACGTCTATAAGCGCGACACCGACGCATCGGCGCTCAGCATTGGCCCTTACAAGACCAAGACGTTCGGTGGCGGCGTCCGTTACGGATATCCGCTCTCGGAGCGAGTCTCGCTCTCCTTCGGCCTGAACGCGGAGAACGTCAACCTGGAGACGTTTACCACCAGCCCGGCGAGCTACATCCGCTTCGTCAATGCGTTCGGGAACAAGTACTCGTACGCTGCGGCCACGGCAGGCTGGATGAGCGACACGCGCGACAGCCTGATCCTGCCGCGTGTAGGCAGCCTGCAAAAAGTAACTACCGAAATCGGCGGCGGAGACCTGCAATACTTCAAGGTCGGCTACCAGCACCAGTACTTCCGTCCGATCACGCGCACTTTCACCCTGTTCCTGAACGGCGACTTCGGCGTTGCGAACGGCTTGGGCGGCAGGCCGTTGCCATTCTTCAAGAACTTCTACGCAGGCGGTCCGGGCACCGTCCGCGGTTACAACTTTTCCGCACTCGGGCCGCAGGACGGGCTTGGGAATGTCCTCGGCGGCACCCGCCGCATCGTGGGGCAGGCCGAAGTGCTTTTCCCGGTTCCGGGCGCGGCGCAAGATAAATCCCTGCGGCTGGCGGTGTTTGTCGACGGTGGCCAGGTGTTCGGCCAGAACGAGAAAATCTCGCTCGGCGACCTCCGATATGCCACCGGGCTTGCGCTGAGCTGGAATTCGCCGTTCGGGCCTTTGCGCTTGTCCATCGCCCAACCCCTGAATGCGACGTCTCAGGATCGCGTCCAGAGGTTACAATTCACGTTTGGCACGGGCTTCTGATTGGCATCGACCTTTATGCAACGCAACAAATTCGTCATGGCTGTCGCAGCTTCGCTCGCTGCAGGTGCAATGCTCGCCGGACCGGCGTCGGCCCAAGCTGAAGGACGCATAGGCTTCGTCAACACCGAGCGCATCTTGCGCGATGCCGTGCCTGCGCAGCGCGCCCAGAAGAAGATCGAGGCGGAGTTCGCCAAGCGCGACCAGGAACTCTCCAAGACGGCCGACCAGCTCAAGCGCATGCAGGACGAGCTCGAGAAGAACGGCGTCACCATGGCCGAAACGCAGCGGCGCAACAAGGAACGCGAGTTCGCCGACGTCAATCGCGAGTTCCAGCGCAAGCAGCGTGAATTCCGGGAGGACCTCAACTCGCGCCGCAACGAGGAGCTCGCTCAGGTGGTCGAGCAGGCCAACCGCGTGATCCGCCAGATTGCCGAGGCCGAGAAGTACGACATCATCTTCCAGGACGCCGTCTACGCAAACCCGCGCATCGACATCACCGACAAGGTGATCAAGACGCTCGAAGGCAAGCCGCCGGCGCGCTGACCGCCGCGCGACGACATGCGCGCCACACCGGGCAGGGCAGGTTCGCTTTCGCTCGCGGGCATCGTCGAGAAGCTTGGCGGGCGGATTTCAGGCGACCCCTCCACAGTTGTAAGCCAGGTGGGATCGCTTGAGAATGCGGACGGCAGCAGGATCGCGTTCTTTTTGAATCCCCGCTACAAATCGAAACTCGAGAAGACCAAGGCCGGCGCCGTGGTCCTCGGTCCTGAAGCAGAAGGGTTCACCTCAATTCCGCGCATCGTTGCGCAGAATCCCTACGCCTACTTCGCGAACCTTTCGCGCCTGTTCAACCCGGACTCGGACTGCCCGCCCGGCATCCATCCGCAGGCGATGGTAGCCGCAGATGCGCGCGTGGCGGCCACAGCGCATGTCGGCGCTGGTGCGGTGATCGGTTCAGGGGCAGCCATCGGCGAGGGCACGCGCATCGGGTCGGGCTGCCACATCGGGGACGGCGCCCACATCGGCGACTCCGGCAGGCTCTATCCGTCGGTGGTCGTGTATCCCGGATGCCGGATCGGCTCGCGCGTCATCCTTCACTCCGGCGTAGTCATCGGCGCGGACGGCTTCGGGATCGCACAGGACGGTGGCCGCTGGATCAAGATTCCCCAGATCGGCCGGGTCATCCTCGGCGACGATGTCGAGGTCGGCGCAAACACCACGATCGACCGCGGCGCGATCGACGACACGGTCATCGAAGACGGCGTGAAGCTCGATAACCAGATCCAGATAGGGCATAACTGCCATGTGGGCGCGCACACGGCGATGGCCGGCTGCGTCGCAGTGGCCGGGAGTGCGAGGATAGGCCGCCACTGCACGTTCGGTGCAGGCGCGATCGTGCTCGGCCACCTGTCCATTGCGGACAACGTCCATGTGTCCGCCGCCACCGTGATTTCGCGCTCGATCGGGAAGCCGGGGACTTACACTGGCATGTATCCGTTCGACGAGAACGCTTCGTGGGCGAAGAACACAGCCTGGGCGCGCCACCTTTCCGGGCTCGCGGATCGCGTAAAGGCGCTCGAGAAGCGTCTCGCGGCAAAGGAGAGCAACGATGACTGATGCGATGGATATTGGCGAGGTGCTCGACCACCTCCCGCACCGATACCCCTTCCTGCTGATCGACCGCATAAGAACGCTCGAGCCGGGCAAGCGCATCGTCGCGCTGAAGAACGTCACGATCAACGAGCCGTTCTTCCAGGGCCATTTCCCGCAGCGCCCCATCATGCCCGGCGTTCTGATCCTCGAGGCCATGGCGCAGGCCGCTGGCATCCTCGTGTTCCGCACGCAAGGCAACAAGCCGGACGCAAACTCGATTTATTACCTCGCAGGCATCGACAAGGCGCGCTTCAAGCGGCCGGTCGTCCCCGGCGACCAGCTGGAGATCGAGGTGATGATCGAGCGCGGCCTGCGCGGGGTGTGGAAGTTCTCCTGCAAGGCTCATGTGGATGGCGCGTTGGTCTGCGAGGCCGAAATGCTTTGCTCGGTGAGCAAGGCCGCGGAAGCCTGAGCGCAGGCGCGTGACGATCCATTCCACTGCGCTCATTCATCCCGGCGCCCGCATTGCACCGGGCGTGGAGATCGGCGCCTATTCAATCGTCGGCGGGGAGGTTGCGATCGGAGAGGGCAGCTGGGTAGGGCCGCATGTGGTGCTCGACGGTCGCATGACCATCGGGCGCAACAACCGCATCTTCCAGTTCGCCTCCCTTGGCGGCCCGCCGCAGGACAGGAAGTACTCGGGTGAGCCGACCGCCGTTCAGATCGGCGACGGGAACACGATTCGAGAGTATGTGACGATCAATCGCGGAACCACCCAGGACACAGGCGTGACGCGAATCGGTGACGACAACTGGATCATGGCGTATGTTCATTTCGCCCACGATTGCCGGATCGGCAGCCACACCATCTTCGCCAACGCGTGCCAGGTGGCGGGCCATGTCGAAGTGGGCGACTGGGCGATCCTTGGCGCCACTACGCTGGTCCACCAGTTCGTGAAGATCGGCGCGCACAGCTTCACCGCGATGGGCACGTTCCTGCAGCAGGACCTGCCGCCCTATGTGACCGCGGCCGGAAACACGGCCAAACCTTACGGCATCAACAACGAGGGGCTGCGCCGCAGGGGATTCACGCCCGAGGCGCTGAACGCGCTGAAGCGGGCCTATCGCACGCTTTACCGATCCAGCCTGTCCCTCGAAGAGGCAAAGGCCGAATTGCAGGCGCAGGCCGCGGACTGCGCGGAGGTGAAGTTGCTGCTCGATTTCCTCGGCGCTTCCACGCGCGGGATCGTGCGCTAGGAATGACCGGCGCGCAATGACAAGCGCGAGGATTGCCATGGTCGCCGGGGAGGCATCGGGGGACTTGCTGGGCGGGCACCTGCTGACCGCCCTGGGCACCCGCCGAAGCGGGTTGTCCTTCGACGGAATCGGTGGCCCGCGCATGATCGGCCGGGGATTCGACAGCATCTACCCCATGGAGAAGCTCTCCGTCCGCGGCTACGTCGAAGTCCTGCGCCACTACCGGGAGATCATGGGAATCCGCCGCTCACTGCTCACACGCCTCTTGAAAGAGCGCCCGCAGCTCTTCATCGGTATCGATGCGCCGGACTTCAACCTCGACCTGGAATACCGCCTGAAGTCGCGCGGCATTCCCACCGTGCATTACGTAAGCCCCTCGGTATGGGCCTGGCGGCGAGGCCGGGTCCGCCGCATCGCCCGCTCGGTCTCCCACATGCTTGCGCTGTTTCCGTTCGAGACCGAGATCTACCGCGAAGCCGGTGTCCCCGTCACCTTTGTCGGCCATCCCGTGGCCGATACGATTCCGATCAAGGTGAACAAGGCCGCGGCGCGTGCGCATCTTCGCCTGCCACCAGGAAAACTCGTGGTCGCGCTGCTTCCCGGCAGCCGGCAGTCCGAGCTGCGCTACATGGCCGACACGTTCGTGCAGGCCGCAAAACAGCTCCATGCCGAAGTCGGTGAGGTCCAGTTCCTTTGCCCAACGGCCTCGAGGCCGACGCGCGACCTGATGCGCGACGCGATTCATCGAAACGAAGCCGGCGACCTCCCGATTACGCTCATGTTCGGCCATTCGCACGAGGCGCTGGCCGCGGCGGATCTCGCCCTGGTCGCCAGTGGTACCGCGACGCTCGAGACCGCGCTGCTCAAGACGCCCATGGTGATCGTCTACAAGATGTCCCCGATCACGTGGAAGATCATGCGGCGCATGCTCTACCTGCCTTACGTCGGCCTGCCCAACATCCTTGCCGGTGAATTCCTGGTGGACGAGTTCATGCAGGACGCCGCGACCCCGGAGGCGTTGTCCGGAGCGCTCCTCGCGCTGATGCGGGATACGGCCCGGCAAGGCCGCCAAGTCGAGCGATTCGCCGAAATGCACGAGACGCTGCGCCAGGACAATGCGACCAAGGCCGCGGAAGCAGTTCTGCAGGTGCTCGACAGTGCCGGTGCGCGCGGAACCAGGTGATCCTGCAATGAGCGACCCCGGCATGGTCAAGCTGAGCGTCTGCGGCATCGATGAGGCCGGGCGCGGCCCGCTCGCCGGCCCGGTGTACGCGGCGGCGGTGATCCTCGATCCCGGGAAGCGCATCCGCGGACTCAAGGACTCGAAGCTCCTGTCGCCCGAGAAGCGTGACACGCTGCTGCCGATCATCAAGTCCAGGGCGCTCGCCTGGTCGATCGCGTTCGCCACTGTGGAGGAGATCGACCGCATCAATATCCTGCAGGCTTCGCTGCTCGCGATGGAAAGGGCGGTAGCCGGCCTTCCGATCGTTCCCGACGAGGCCTGGGTCGACGGCAACCGGCCGCCAAAACTGGGTGTCCCGGTCCGCACCATCGTGGGAGGCGACCGCCTTCATCCCTGCATTTCTGCAGCCTCGATCCTCGCGAAGACGGCACGCGACGCCGAGATGGTGCGTTTGCACGCCCTCTATCCCCAGTACGGCCTCGACCGGCACAAGGGCTATTGCACGGCGGCGCACCTCGCCGCGATCAAGCTGCACGGGGTTTGCGAGATCTATCGCAACTCCTTCCTTCCGGTGCGCCTGGCACGCAGATGAGCGTCATCCGCTCGCGCGACAACCCGCGGGTCAAAGCGTGGATGCGCCTCGCGGACGATCCGCGCGAGCGCCGCGAGCACGGGCTGGCGCTCATCGAAGGCGTTCACCTCGTCGATGCTTACCTTCAGGAGGGGGGCGAGCCCAAAACCCTGCTCGTGTCCGAAGAGGCGCTGGCAAAGCCTGAAATCAGCCGGATCATGGGGCGTTCGTCCACGGTGCCGGTGATCCTCGCGGATGCGATTTTCAACCGGATTTCGGACGCGCAAACGCCTTTCGGGATCGCAGCCGAAATCGAGATCCCGGCCAACCTCATCGACCCGGCGTCGAGCGACGGGTGCGTTTTCCTGGACGGGCTCCAGGACGCCGGCAACGTCGGCACCGTGCTGCGAAGCGCGGCTGCGTTCGGCATTCGCGACGTGTTCGTCGGCCGCGGGTGTGCGGACCCGTGGTCACCCAAGGCGCTGCGTGCGGGAATGGGCGGCCATTTTTTCCTGCGGATCGCGCTGTCTGCAGACCTTGCAGCCGACGTGAGCCGTTTCGGACGGCACTCGGTCTGCGCTGCGGCCCACGGCGGAGAAGTGCTCGATTCTCTCGATCTTCGCGGACGCATCGGCTGGATCTTCGGCAGCGAAGCCAAGGGCACTTCCGAGATCGTCGCCGCCGCGGCATCTTTCAAGGCCACTATCGAAACGCCGGGTGGCGCCGAGTCCCTCAACGTCGCCGCCTCGGCGGCGATCTGCTTCTACGAGCGGCAGCGGCAGCTCAGGGGTCGAATCAATACACGTGCCGCTCGATCTTGATGTCGCGAAGGATCGTGGTCGCGATCTCCTCGATCGACTTGGTGGTCGAATTGATCCAGTGGATGTTTTCCCGCCGCATCATGAGCTCGGCCTGCTCGACCTCGTACCTGCAGTTCGCGAGCTTTGAATACTCACTGTCCGGCCGCCTTTCCTGGCGGATTTCGCGCAGCCTCTCCGGGGCGATCGACAGCCCGTAGAGCTTGCCGCGGCAGCCCTTGAGCACTTCCGGCAGCGACCGCCGCTCGAAGTCTTCCGGGATCAGCGGATAGTTCGCCGCTTTCACGCCGAACTGCATCGCAAGGTAAAGGCTCGTAGGCGTCTTGCCGCTGCGTGAGACGCCGACCAGGATCACGTCCGCATCGGCAAGGTCGCGGTGCGATGCGCCGTCGTCGTGCGCCATCGAAAAGTTGATCGCTTCGATGCGTGCCTTGTATTCCTGCTTGTCGGCCGAGCTGTGCGATCGGCCGATCGTATGGTTGGACTTGATGCCGAGGCCCGCTTCGAGCGGGTCGATGAAGGTCTCGAAGAAATCGAACACCAGCGCGCCGGAGGTGCGGATCACGTCGCGCGCCTCTGGATTGACGAGCGTCGAGAAAACGATCGGCACCCCGTTGCCCAGCGCAAGGGCTTCGCGGATGCGCGGCATGCACTCGTCTTCGGCCTTCTGCTGGCTGTCGATGAACGGCAGCGTGATCTCCTTGAAGTCCAGACCCTCGAACTGGGTGAGCAGGCTGTGCCCTAGCATCTGCACCGTGATGCCGGTGCCATCGGAAACGAAAAGTACGGTGCGTCTTCCGCCCATTTTTGATCGTTTAGAGAGGGGGTTTGTGCTGCGCAACAATAGTCGACTCGCTACAATAGGGACTTTGTTGGTGCAGGGCAACCGAGGGCTGTAATGGGGTCAAGCAAGTACGTCGCCTGGCTGCGCGATCTGCGCATGTCGGACCTGGAGCAGGTGGGCGGGAAGAATGCGTCCCTTGGCGAAATGATCGGCGGGCTTGCCGGGTCCGGCATCCGGGTTCCGGGCGGATTTGCTACGACGGCCGACGCCTATCGCGAATTCCTGAAGGCAACCGGCCTTGATGAGAGGATTTCAAAAAGGCTGGCCGGGCTCGACTCGAACGACGTCACGGCGCTTGAACGCTGTGGTGCTGAAATACGCCGGTGGGTCGAGGAGACCCCTTTCCCGCCTGAAATAGAGGAAGCAATTTGCTCTATTTACAAAGCGCTTACGGATTCTTCTTCCAGTGAAATGTCATTCGCTGTGCGCTCCAGCGCAACTGCCGAAGACCTGCCTGACGCGTCGTTCGCGGGCCAGCAGGAAACCTTCCTGAATATCCGCGGGGTGGGGAACGTCCTCACCGCCATCCGCCATGTTTTCGCCTCGCTCTATAACGACCGCGCAATCTCCTATCGGGTCCACCAAGGCTACGACCACGGGCAGGTCGCGCTTTCCGCCGCGGTCCAGCAGATGGTGCGCAGCGATCTCGGTGCCGCCGGAGTGATGTTCACGCTGGACACCGAATCCGGTTTCCGCGATGCGGTGCTCATCACCTCGTCCTATGGGCTTGGGGAGCTGGTCGTGCAGGGCGCAGTCAACCCGGACGAGTTCTACGTGCACAAGCCGATGCTCGCGGCCGGCAAGCCGGCGGTGATTCGCCGCAACCTCGGCTCGAAACTGCAGAAAATGATCTTCACCGAGGCGACCGCAGCCGGGAAATCGGTGCGGACGGTCGATGTGCCCAGGGCGCAGCGGCACGCCTTCTCCCTGGGCGACGAGGACGTGCTCGAGCTTGCGCGCCACGCGGTTTCTATCGAGAAGCACTACGGCCGCCCCATGGACATCGAATGGGGCAAGGATGGCAACGACGGCAAGATCTATGTGCTGCAGGCGAGACCCGAGACGGTCAAGTCGAGGAAGCAGCCGGACGCGCAGGAGCGTCACGTCCTCAAGGCTCGCAGCACAGTGCTCGCCACCGGCCGCGCGATCGGCCAGAAGATCGGCAGCGGGGCGGTGCGGCTGGTCGCAAACGCCTCCCTGATGTCGAGCGTGCAGAAAGGCGACGTGCTGGTGACCGACATGACCGACCCGAACTGGGAGCCGGTCATGAAGCTCGCGAGCGCCATCGTCACCAACCGGGGCGGGCGCACCTGCCACGCCGCCATCATCGCCCGCGAGCTCGGCGTTCCAGCGGTCGTCGGGTGCGGAGATGCAACGGGCACGCTCAAGGACGGCGCGCCGGTCACGGTTTCCTGCGCTGAAGGCGATACCGGGTTCGTCTATGCGGGCTTGCTGGAAACCGAGATCCAGAAAACCGAGCTTGGCGAAATGCCCGAGATCCCCGTCAAGATCGCAATGAACATCGGCAACCCGCAGCTCGCTTTTGAATTCGCCCAGTTGCCTAACGCGGGCGTCGGCCTCGCGCGGCTCGAGTTCATCATCAACAACATCATCGCGGTGCATCCGCGTGCGTGCGTCGACTACCCGAACCTGCCTGGCGAGCTCAAGGCTAAAGTCGAGGAAGCCGCTCGCGGCTATGCCGACCCAAAGACCTTTTTCCGGGAGAAGGTGGTCGAGGGCGTGGCCACCATCGCGGCGGCCTTCTGGCCCAGCCCGGTGATCGTCCGCCTGTCCGACTTCAAGTCCAACGAGTACAAGTTGCTCGTCGGCGGCGAACTCTACGAACCCGACGAAGAAAATCCGATGCTTGGCTTTCGGGGGGCGTCGCGTTATATCTCGCCGGACTTCCGCGAATGCTTCGAGCTCGAATGCTCCGCGATGCGCAAGGTGAGGGATGAGCTGGGCCTTACCAATGTCGAGCTCATGGTGCCTTTCGTGCGCACGCTCGGCGAATGCCGCCAGACCATCGACCTGCTTGCGGCCAACGGCCTCAAGCGCGGCGAGAACGGCTTGCGGCTCATCATGATGTGCGAGCTGCCTTCCAACGCCATCCTCGCCGACGAATTCCTCGAGTACTTCGACGGGTTCTCGATCGGCTCCAACGACTTGACCCAGCTCACGCTGGGCCTGGATCGGGATTCGGGGCTGGTCGCCGGCTCGTTCGACGAGCGCGATCCCGCGGTCCTGGCGATGCTGCGGCTCGCGATTTCGGCATGCATCCGGCAGGGCAAGTACGTGGGCATCTGCGGCCAGGGTCCTTCTGATCACCCCGATTTCGCGCGCTGGCTGATGGACGAAGGCATCGAAAGCCTCTCGCTGAACCCCGATACCGTCGTGTCGACATGGCGGGCGCTTGCCGGGCAGGCCCCGCCGCCAAAAGACAAGTTGCGCAGCGCGGCGCGCTGATCGCCGCGGGCCTCAGCGGTTACGGATCAGCCTTTGCTTGTCGCGCTGCCACTGCTTGTCGCGTTCGGTGGCGCGCTTGTCGTGTTGCTGCTTGCCTTTCGCAAGGCCGATCTCGAGCTTGATGCGACCGCCCTTGTAGTGCAGGTCGATCGGGATCAGCGTGTACCCGCGCTGCTCGACTTTTCCGATCAGCTTGCGGATTTCGTCCGCATGCATGAGCAGCTTGCGAGTGCGTACCGGGTCGGGAGTGACATGGGTGGACGCAGTAGGCAGGGGACTGATGTGCGCGCCCAGCAGCCACAGCGCCTCCTTGCGGACGACGACATAGCCTTCGGTGATGTTCGCCCGGCCGGCGCGCACCGACTTCACCTCCCAGCCCTCGAGCACCAGCCCCGCCTCGAAGCGCTCCTCGACGAAATAATCGTGAAACGCCTTGCGGTTCTGGATGATGGACATGGGGGGGCGCGCCTGGATGGGCGCGAAAAGACGGGGAGAAATTCTGCGGGCGCGCGGGAATTGTAGCGCATGGCTGCGATCGTCCGCTCCGCACTCGTCGGCTACAGCGCCGCGCAAATGTACGCGCTGGTCGAGAACGTCGAGGCCTATCCGAAGTTCCTGCCGTGGTGCCGCTCCAGCGAGATCCTGTCGCGGCGGGAGGAAGGCACGACCGCCAAACTCTCGGTGGGGCTGAAAGGCATCCAGCAGTCCTTCACGACAGAGAACGTAAATCGTCCCGGCGAGTCGATCGAGATGAGGCTCGTGCAGGGGCCGTTCCGCTCCTTCCGCGCCGAGTGGAAGTTCCATTCTCTGGGAAGGCATGCCGCCAGGATCGAATTCTCGATGGATTACCGGCTCTCGGGCGGGCTCCTCGCGAAGGTGCTCGGCCCGCTTTTCGATCACATCGCCGATACGATGGTCGATGCATTCCATCGCCGTGCCCAGGCCGTCTATGGTCCGCCTGAACATTGAAGTAATTTGCGTCTGGCGCAATCGTCAGGAGGTTGTCCAGGTCAGCCTGGAGGAGGGCGCAACCGCGCTCGACGCGCTCAGCGCGAGCGGCCTCCGGCAGCGCCATCCCGAAATCGACGCCGGCGAACCGGCGCTCGGAATTTTCGGCCGGCGCGTCCCACCGGGCACCACTCTCGTGCAGGGGGACCGGGTCGAGGTCTACCGCCCGCTGCTGGTCGACCCCAAGGAATCACGCCGTGCCAAAGTCTCGGCAAAGCGTCGCCTCAAGCGCTGACCCACCCGGCACCCGCGGCTAGAACACGGCCGACATGCGCGTATAATGTGTATTTGCAGGAAAGGCAGCCTCCATGCGCGTGATTCAACGGGCGCTCACTTTCGATGACGTACTCCTCCTCCCCGCCCATTCGCGCGTTCTGCCGCGCGACGTCTCACTAAAAACCCGCCTGACCCGCAAGCTTGCGCTGAACATCCCGCTGATTTCCGCGGCGATGGATACCGTGACGGAGGCTCGCCTCGCCATCGCGATCGCGCAGGAAGGCGGCATCGGCATCGTCCACAAGAATCTCGATCCCCAGGCACAGGCGGCCGAGGCCACCAAGGTCAAGCGCTTCGAGTCGGGCGTGCTGCGCGACCCGGTCACCGTCGCCCCGGACCTGTCGGTGCGCGAACTGCTCGAGCTGACGCAGAAATACAAGGTTTCGGGCTTCCCCGTCGTGGACAAGGGCAAGGTCGTCGGCATGGTCACCAACCGCGACTACCGGTTCGAAACCAACCTGGACGCGCCGGTCAGCTCGATCATGACGCCGAAGGAACGCCTGATCTACGTGAACGAACAGGCGAGCCCTGAAGAGGCGAGGGCGCTGCTGCACAAGCACCGGCTCGAGCGCGTCCTCGTGGTCAACGAATCGTTCGAGTTGCGCGGCCTCATTACCGTCAAGGACATTCTCAAGTCGACCGAGCACCCGAACGCATGCAAGGACGAGCAGGGCAAGCTCCGGGTCGGCGCGGCCGTGGGCGTAGGCGAAGGCACTGAGGAGCGCGTCGATCGCCTCGTTGAAGCCGGTGTAGACGTGATCGTCGTCGATACCGCGCACGGGCATGCGCAAGGTGTGCTCGATCGCGTCGAGTGGATCAAGAAGCGCCACGCGAAAATCCAGGTCATTGGCGGCAACGTGGCCACGACCGCCGGCGCCAAAGCGCTGGTCGATGCGGGCGCCGATGGCGTCAAGGTCGGCATCGGCCCAGGGTCGATCTGTACAACGCGCGTCGTTGCCGGCGTCGGGGTGCCGCAGATCACCGCGATCGACAACGTCCGCCAGGCGCTCGAGGATGCCGGCGTGCCTTTCATCGCGGATGGCGGTGTCCGGTACTCCGGTGACGTCGCCAAGGCGATCGCCGCGGGCGCAACCGCAGTCATGATGGGCAGCGTGTTCGCGGGGACCGAAGAAGCCCCGGGCGAGACGATCCTGTTCCAGGGCCGCTCCTACAAGTCCTATCGCGGCATGGGGTCGCTTGGCGCGATGCGGGATGGCGCCGCCGACCGCTATTTCCAGGATCCGACCAACAACGTCGACAAGCTCGTGCCCGAGGGCATCGAGGGCCGCGTGCCGTACAAGGGCAGCGTGCTCAGCATCATCTACCAGCTGGTCGGCGGCCTGCGCGCGAGCATGGGCTATTGCGGCTGCGCCACCATCGACGAGATGCGCACCAAGGCGGAATTCGTCGAGATCACCTCGGCCGGCATGCGCGAATCCCATGTGCATGACGTGCAGATCGTCAAAGAGGCGCCGAATTATCGTGTGGAGTAGGTAGTTCGTGCACGACAAGATCCTCATCCTGGATTTCGGCTCGCAAGTCACGCAGCTCATCGCGCGGCGCGTGCGCGAGGCCAAGGTCTACTGCGAGATCCACGCCTGCGACGTCTCGGACGAGTTCGTCCGGAACTTCGGCGCCAAGGGCGTGATCTTGTCCGGCAGCCATGCCAGCACGTACGAGGACCAGGGATTGCGAGCGCCCAAGTCCGTCTACGAACTGGGCGTCCCGGTACTCGGCATCTGCTACGGCATGTTCACCATGGCCGTCCAGCTCGAGGGCGAGGTCGAGCCAAGCGCAAAGCGCGAGTTCGGCTACGCGGAGGTCAGGGCACGCGGGCACACGAGGCTATTCGAAGGCATCCAGGACTTCGAGACGCCCGACGGCCACGGCATGCTCAAGGTGTGGATGAGCCACGGTGACAAGGTCACTGCGATGCCGCCCGGGTTCAAGCTCATGGCCTCGACCGAGTCGTGCCCGATTGCCGGCATGGCGGACGAGGCGCGCCGGTTCTACGGCGTGCAGTTCCATCCGGAAGTCACCCACACGAAGCAGGGCAAGGCGATCCTCAATCGCTTCGTGCACGACATCTGCGGCTGCGGCAGCGACTGGAACATGCCGGACTACGTCACCGAGGCGGTGGCGAGGATCCGTGAGCAGGTGGGCAAGGAGGAGGTGATCCTCGGGTTGTCCGGCGGCGTGGATTCGTCGGTCGCGGCGGCGCTGATCCACAAGGCGATCGGCGATCAGCTGACCTGCGTATTCGTCGATCACGGCCTGCTGCGCCTCAACGAAGCGACGCAGGTCATGGCGACGTTTGCCGAACACCTCGGCGTCAAGGTCATCCACGTCGATGCGACAACCGAGTTCATGGGCAAGCTCGCCGGCGTCTCAGACCCCGAGGCCAAGCGCAAGATCATCGGCAAGGAGTTCGTCGAGGTATTCCAGCGCGAGTCGGCGAAGATCAAGAATGCGAAGTGGCTCGCGCAGGGCACCATCTACCCCGACGTGATCGAATCCGCCGGCACCAAGACCGGCAAGGCCACCACGATCAAGTCGCATCACAACGTCGGCGGGCTGCCGGATACGCTGCACCTCAAGCTGCTCGAACCCTTACGCGAGTTGTTCAAGGACGAAGTGCGGGAGTTGGGTCTCGCTCTGGGTCTTCCGCGCGATATGGTCTTCCGCCACCCATTCCCCGGCCCGGGGTTGGGCGTTCGCATCCTCGGCGAGGTCAAGAAGGAATTCGCGGATCTACTCCGCCGGGCCGACGCGATCTTCATCGAAGAATTGCGCAAAACCGACGATACCGACGGCGTGTCCTGGTACGACAAGACCGCGCAAGCCTTTGCCGTTTTCCTACCGGTGAAATCGGTGGGCGTGATGGGCGACGGGCGGACATACGAGTATGTGGTGGCGTTGCGGGCGGTGCAGACCTCGGATTTCATGACCGCCGACTGGGCGCCGCTGCCGCACGAACTGCTCGCCCGGGTGTCGAGCCGCATCATCAACGAGGTGCGCGGAATCAATCGCGTGGCTTACGACATCTCTTCCAAACCGCCGGCGACGATCGAGTGGGAGTAGTCGCTTCCCACGCCGGGGTTCGCATGAACAAGTTGTCCCTCAGGCTTTTCGAAATACTGCCAATATTTCGCTAGACCCCGCGCCCAGAGCCATTCTTCTGGCGATTTGCTGCCATCTTAAATGGTGCTCTTGCGTTGGCTTTCGCCCGGATTGCCCGATATCGGTCCAGCAATGGCGCGCCGCCGCGACTACTCCCAGCTCGAGGGCGGGCCTGCCGACCGTTGCACTGACCCGGCTCGTGTCCGCCGGAAAGCTGGAACGCGTGGGACGCGGCCTCTACAGTCTCCCAAATCAGGCGATCAGTGAAAATCGCTCGCTCGCCGAGGTGGCGATCCGGGTGCCCCGCGGGGTGATCTGCCTGGTTTCCGCGCTGCGCGTGCATGACATCGGCACCCGAGCGCCGCATGCGGTCTGGCTTGCCATACCCCACCATATGCTCTCGCCTCGGCTCAGCCAGCCCGCACTGCGCGTGATTCGCATGTCCGGACCATCCCTGAGCGAAGGAATCGACCGGCTGACGGTAGACGGCGTGGAGGTCCTTGTCTTCAACGCCGCAAAAACTGTCACCGATTGCTTCAAGTTTCGCAACAAAATCGGTCTGGACGTCGCGCTCGAAGCTCTGCGCGAGGGCTGGAGCAAGCGCAAGGTCACAATGGATGACCTGTGGCGCTACGCCGGCATCAATCGAGTCGCCAATGTCATGCGCCCCTACCTCGAATCCATCGCTGCGTCATGAACAAGAACCGCGCGGCCTCGATCCGTGCCCGACTGAAGAACCGCGCGGACGCAACGAAGCAGGACTTCAATCTCACGCTCACGCACTACGGCCTGGAACGGCTGCTGTACCGTTTGTCGGTATCCACGCACGCGCCGAACTTCCTGCTCAAGGGCGCGTTGCTGTTCATGCTGTGGTACGACATCCCGCAACGGCCGACCCGCGACGCCGACCTGCTCGGATTTGGCCCCGAGGACACCAATTCGGTGGCGGCTGTATTCCGCGACATGTGCGCGATTGAAGTGGATGACGGCATTGCTTTCGATGCGGGCTCGGTCAAGGCAACGGAAATCCGAAAGGGGGCGGGTTTCGGCGGCGTGCGCGTCGAGTTGCGCGCGATGCTGGACGGTGCGCGCATTACGCTGCAGGTGGGCTACGTTCACCCGCCGTCGTACCGCGCTGCCGGAAGGTGTCCCCGCGGGGCTGAGCGATGATTTAGCCATGGATGCCGGTAAGCAAGCGCAATGGCGGGCTTTCGTGACCAAGAACAAGCTCGATGCCATTGCGCTGGGCGAGTTGGTGTTTATGTTGCCAACTGGTGTTCGTGCTGGCTGTTCCTGCGGGTGCCCAAGGTCACATTGGATACCAGAACTCTCAAGGCCTTTGGAACCGAATTCGCTTTCACGGTCGATCGGACAAATACGCACTGGATACTTGAATGGGCGCTGAACGAAAGTGAAAATTACGACCGCTTTGGCGAGGAGGATGGCCGGGGCTGGATGGGCCGATTGACACCATTGCGCGATGAACTGCTGCGTGGCGATTTGCGCCCACTGTATCTCGGTTGGCTGGCTGGCGTGAGCGCCCGCGAAGTTGACGAAGAGGCCATCGAGCCCCCGCGGCCGCCCGGGCTTTCTCGACTCACTGCTGCCCAGCAGTCGCTGGCGGAATTTCTCGAAATCGGCCCGGACTTGCTAACGGCGGCCGGGTTGCTTGACCAGCAAGCACCCGATCTCGATACCGAGGCCGATGTGGAACTGGATGTCTGGATCGCCGAACTTCCAACGGCACAGAAAGCAGCAACGCTCAAACTGCTGTTGACAGGGCACGCGCAGCAAGCCGAGAGTCGGTTGAAATTGCGCTTCCTTGCCTGGCAGCGCGAACGGCAGCCGATCGGAACGCCTGAACCGCAGCGGCGTACTGTTGCGGAACTTCAGAAGTTGGCGATGTCTGCTGCCGAAACGAGAAAACAGCAGGAAGCCTTGCAGCGCAAGAAAGCTGAAGGCGAGCGGCAGGCCAAGCGCAAAGTCTATCTGTGCACTCTAGCCGCCGATTTCGATCGGTGCTGGCAAGCTGCCGATGAGCGAGCCGAACGGGGCATCGCCTCCGCCTACGATGAGGTACAACACGCGCTCGTTGATCTGGCCGATGCCTATACGCTTTGCGCTTCCCGAGCTGACTTCGACCTCAAACTGGCAGGCTTCATGGCCCGGCATGGAAAACGCGGTGCCCTGGCAAGGCGCCTCTCGGATGCCAAGCTCTGGAAGAAATCGTAGCGGTCAAAGGAAGCAAGAATGAGCAAGAAATTGAAGCTCACCACGAAATATTTGAATGAACTGATCGAACAGGCGACGACAGATGCCTACAACGAATCAGAGCAGGCGGGCGGGTTCTTCGTAATGATCGAAGAGAACCTCGCTCTTCCATTCGTGACTCAGGTGCTTGGCCAGGAAGTGACGGTCGCCAAGGTCGATATCACCAAGCGCGACCAAATCGTCGCCATTTGCGTTCGTGGAAAGGTAAGTCAAACAATCCCGATCCTTGATCTGCCGTTGCCCGACCCGCAGCCAAAGGGGGCAGAATGGATTGATGCTTATAGGCGCTGGCACGGGACCTGAGTGACTTCGAGTCGGGATACCTTCCGCTATCGAGAATGACCTGACGGTAAACAATTCATCGAAAACTCTCGGTGTGACAACAAGTTAAGCTATTTGATGGCAGCGGTTTTTGGTGTTTTCGGGGCGGTTGGTGTGTTTAGAGCGGTGCCGTGACGGTAAAAAAATTGACGAAAAGATTTTACGAGACAAAAAGGCTCATTTGATGCCGGTACTTTTTTGGCACCATTTCGAACAGCAGAAGGGCTCGTTGACGCTGCCAAGAACCGTCGCGAGAACCGATAGATGTCGATACATCTCGAAAGGTGGCCTGTGTCGAGGCGCCGATGCCCCTCGATAGATGTCGATAGATGTCGATAGATGCTGAAAGCTATTTCGGGGTATTAGATGAGATTGACGGTAAATCTGACGGTAAAAATGTTACTCGCAGAACGAAGCTCTAGATGGGACAATGGCTTACATATGTCGTTGATGATCGAGTGGGAGTAGAAAAACGCTTGATAGCAATATATTGAAAAATGTTTGTAATGTAACAAAATGATGTCTGTTGGATTGGATGTGGGGCGATCTGGCGCATGATCACTTTCCGGTCTAATTACAAGGAAATGATCCGGAAACCCGGCTTTACGAGCGAAATCGTCGAGCGCTTCGCCGGTTCCGAATAATCCATGATGATTGCGCGGGCGCCTGCGCGATTCCGCACACTTCGATCTGCTGTCGATCATAAATCAGCAGCACCACTTCCTGGAAGCTCTCGGTGCTAGCGTCGAACGCGTCGATGGCTATGACACGGATCGAGAGCGGGGCGATGACGCGTTCTTTCGTCAGGAGGGCACTGCGCTCTCTTCGGTAGCCCGTCGACCGCAGATTACCGTTCAAAGATGGATGGCCCTGCCCGTTTGCGTCCATTGGCTGCACATGTACCTGTGAGCTGTACCATTGACCGGATCGATCTGGAATAGATGCAGCCAATCATTGTCGACCAACTTCCGTACCTGCATATGCGCTTTGAGGACGCCCTCGATCGCCGCGCGAGGAGCTTCGATAAAAACGCTCAGACGAAGCGGCGTGTGCATCCAGCGCTCTCCGTTGTGCAGTGACTGCATCGGGAGTCCGATACGCAGGTCGCCACCGTTGCCTTCGAACACACCGATGTTTCCGCCGACGACGTTGTGCAACACCTTGTTGCCGCTGCCATAGTGGAAATTGTCAACGGTCGAGGCGTAGTACTGCATGTTGATCCAGTGTGTGACGACCATCGGCGCGGTCATGATCAACTCCAGCACCGAGCCATCAAGATCCGCACTCCAGTCGTAATCGTGCAGGAACGAGCGTCCGGCGAGGTTCATGTGCCGGGTGCGGCTGCGGGGACCGACTATGAACGCGGCATTATTGACGAGCCCCCATTCAGGGCGTACCTGTGCCCAGTCGCGGGCGCGGGTGTCGATTGCTGCGCGCAGTTCCGCGACGGCGTCTTGGCCGTCGCGGTCCGCCAACCCGGCAAGTCCCAGCGACGCCGCACGCTCGGCGCGCGCGCGTGCGCCGGCCCGGGCGAGCCAGCCGAGTAGCTCGCGCAAGTCGTCCATGTGGCTCGCCGGTAATTCGTCCAGGTCGTAGAGTCGCACCTCGTCGGTGGTGGTGTTGTGCAGAGCGGGGACGAAGAAGGTCGTCGCCGGTATGTCCATGCAAATTGCAGCGAGTCCAGCACGTACCTGCGTGTCGTTGAGTAACGCCGCCAGGGCGCGCGCGTTGATTTCGCCGGTCTGGCCGCAGCAGGCGCCGCAGTCGAGACCCGCAGCGTGCGGATTGTTGACGGTTGCGCTGCCGTGCCCGGCGAGCAGGACAATGCGGGCAAATCCGGTAGTGAGCGACATCGCGCCGAGGATGCCGGCGGCGAGACTGACACGCTCGTCCAGATCGATAGCAGCGCCGTCGCCGGCTCGGCCGGCAAGCCGCGGTTTGAGCTCGCTTGCGTCGGCACCCAGGCCACCGAGCCGGGGCTGCGGCACGGGGCGTGTGCGGCCGAGATCGTCGGTCAACAACTTGGGCGCATAGACGATGCCGATGGACTCGACGAACGAGAAGGCAGAAACCGACGCCGTCTTGAACTGCTTCCACGCCTGTTGCAGGTCGAGTGACTGCCGGCGCTGCGCGGCGAGCTCACGTTCACGTCCCGGTTCCACGCTAATATCGCGTACCTGCAGCTTGGCGCCGAGCAGACCGGGCAGTTGCGGGCGACGCATCGATGTGCCAAGCGGCGCGTATTCGAGCGGCAAGCCGAAGAATCCGGCGAAACCGAGCGTACGGACCCGCGGCGACTCCGCCTCAAGCGCACGGCGAAAAACCTCCGAACGCACGTCGATGCAAAACGCCGCCTGAACTGCTGGCGTTCCTGTGTCGGTCGGCGGAAGCGCGCGCATCAAGTCGGCGCAGATTTCTTCCTGGTAGGCAATCTCGCACGCGTGCTGCAGGAGCCAGTCGATTTCCTGTGCGCGGGCTACGGCAGGCCGCGTGTCCGGCCAGCGCGCCTTTGCCGATTGCCATAGCGCCTTGATGCCGGAGACAGGCAGCTGTTCGGCGAGCACCCATTCCCATGCGAGGCGAATCGCCAGGAGGTGCACAAGATGATCGTCGTCAGCGTCCCGAAGTCGCGCCTGCCAGCGCAAGTAGGCGCACCAGGAAGCCCAGCCGTTGACGCTCATCAGTAACGATGCGTAATACTCGCTGCGCTCCGCAAGCGGCACCCCAAGCGCATCACTAACCGCTGCGATCAGTGCGAGCGGTTCAGCAGGAAGTGTCGTGACGGCTTTGCCGAATCCCGGCAGACCCATGAGCAGCTTCGGGCTCAGGTCGTGCCGGGCCGTTTCGCGCCATGTCGGGTAGAGGCCGGCACTGCGGTGCAACGACCAACTCGACTGACCCTGGTCGAAGAACGCGGCGCAGAACTGGCTTACATTGTGCGTGACGAACGAGCACCAGGACATCTGGTGGGCGAGGTCGCGCGTAGCATCGGCGACATCGGCCATGCGACTGCGCTGCGCTGGCAATGCCGGACAGTGTTCGAGCGCTGCGATTACCTCCTGCGCGCCGAGTTTGCTGCTAGCGCGCTCGAGTGCGAGAGTGATATGCCGCTCGGTATAACCGCCGGAGACAAACGCTTCGCGGTACCAGGTGCGCGGCATTACCACCCGTGCCCCCCCCGGCAGCGAGCGTCGCACCGGCCTGCGCGATCGGCTGCCCGACATAGGCCCACCACGGGTTGACAGCGATGAACTGGTCGAGCGGCCAAGTCGGGGCGATTCGCCGGCAGGCCGCATCGATGGCTTCTGCGAGTTCCGGATCTTCGGGAGAGGTTTGGCGCGTCGAGTTGCTGGCTTGAACCAAGGTGGTCACGGTCACGATTGAGCTCTTCTGGGATTAACGGTGGCTGACGGGGCCCGTACATCGCGCGACACAAGCTTGGCTGGCCAGAGGCGAAAGGTCAGGCGAGTGAACAGGTCGTCGAGGTAGAGTCCGGCAAACAGGTGCGGGTAGAGCCGTTGTGATAGTCGGCCATCCGGATAGGCACGGATCCATGCGTGCAGGACGAAGAGCAAGCTGAAGCAGGCAATCACCCAGGCGACGAGTGTATCGGAAGGGCCGCTTCTGATCGGCAACGGCGCGACTTGGATTTGCAGCAGCACCGCGTGGGCGATGAAATAGAGGATGGGGACCATCGCGCTCGCGCCGGTAAGCAGAGCGACATGCATCCAACCGAAGCGCGTGGCGTTATGCACGAGCAATGTCGTCAGCGCGATGGTAACGACCCAGGCCAGCGCCCAGAGCGCAGGCTCCTCGTCGACCCCGATCCTGGCCGCTGTCGCCGTCACCGCGACGATCGCGGTCGAGACTACGAGTGCGCCGAGCCAGCGCGCGAATCCGGGCTGTCGCGGCGCCGGCGACATCAGCTTAAGACGGTACTGCTCAACGACGCTGCCAGAGGAGAGGAAGGCGTGCGCTTTATAGAGTGAGTGGCCGATCAGGTGCAGCGCGGCAAGTTCATATGCGCCGAGTCCGCACTGCATCAGCATGAAGCCCATTTGCGCACAGGTCGACCACGCCAGCATTACCTTGATGCTGATGCGCGTCATCATCGTCAGGGCAGCGATCACCGCGGTCAAGCTTCCCACGATGACCAGCACCGCCTGAGCGGCGTCCGATCCGACCATCAGAGGGCTCATCCGGATCATCAGGAATCCGCCAATGTTGACAACCCCAGCGTGAAGAAGTGCGGATACCGGTGTCGGCGCTTCCATGACCTGGATCAGCCAACCATGAATTGGCAGCTGCGCGCACTTGAGCACTGCGGCGAACGCCAGTAGCACACCGGCCCACTGGAGGGCGGTCGGGAATGCAGGCATGGTACTAACGCGGGCAAAGATTTCATCCAACTCGAAGCTGCCGAAATTGAGACCGATGAGCGCGCAGGCCCCGAGCAGGCACAGATCAGCAACTCGGCTTGCGAGGAACTTCTTGTGTGCGGCGATAAGCGCCTGCTGCCGATCCGAGTAGAAAGTCAGTAGCTGATGTAGTGCGAGACTGGTGCAGATCCAGGCGAGCGCGAGTAGCAGCAGGTTGTTGGAAATCACCAGAAGTGTCACGGCCGCCAGTGTGGCCATGAACCAGCGCACGTAATGCGCCTGGTCGGGATCGCCGTCGAGGTAGCGGCGGGAAAACCGGAGGATGATCAAGCCGACAAACGACACCAGCACCAGCATGATGACAGTCAGAAGATCAAGGCGAACGCTGAGGGTTAGCGCGCCTATTCGGCCGAGCGGGAGAATTGTCAGCATCCGGAAAAAGACTTCGCCGAAGACGGTAAGGGTGACAGCAAGGAAAATGGCGAGACCAAGCGCACTGCCGGCCAGGAACAGTGCGCGGTTCCACAAGACGGGCAGGCGAGGGTTCGCGCGACTGCCAGACAGGGCCGCCGCCAGGGCATAGCACAACGGAATGAGAAGGAGCAGAGGGCCGACGGCGACCTGCAACTGTCTAATCCCTTCGATCATAAATCCCTTCGATCATGTCGGCTGGCTTCGCGCAGTGGAATGCGGCGTACTTTGCGCGATCTCTATCGTTCTGTATAATTCATATTTATTCAATTAGCGTTCTGTAATTACGAACAGTCAGTACGAACAGTCATTACGATCAATCATGGCGCGTCTCAATTACCATCACCTGCATTACTTCTGGGCTGTGGCCAAGGAAGGCAACCTCACGCGTGCCGCAAAGAGCCTTCACGTATCGCAGTCGGCACTATCAGTGCAGATTCGGCAGCTCTAGAATCAACTCGGTCAGGCGCTTTTCATCCGAGAGGGGCGAATTCTTTCGCTGACCGAAGCCGGTCGCATCGCGCTGGCCTACGCAGAGCAGATTTTCGAGACAGGCGCCGAACTGGTTGCCACACTCAAGGACGGGCGCCGGCGCGAGCGCCAAGTCTTGAGGATCGGTGCCGTTGCCACGCTCTCGCGCAATTTCCAGGAATCTTTCGTCAAGCCGCTGCTCGCCCGTCCCAATGTCGAATTGGTACTGCAGTCAGGCAGCCTCAGCGACCTGCTGATCCGGCTCGGGACACATACCCTTGATCTGGTTCTCTCAAACCGGCCGGTGCAGGGAGATTCAGAGCGCGAATGGCGCTGTCGCCGAATAGCTCGTCAGCAAGTCAGCCTGATCGGCCGGCCCCTTCCGAAGGGCAAGACAATGCGATTCCCCGAAGACCTCGCCGGCTTCTCGCTTCTGTTACCCAGCGCGGACAGCGATATCCGAACGGCGTTCGATTTGCTTTGCGAGCAACTTGACATCCGTTTCCGCGTGCGCGCCGAGGTCGATGATATGGCAATGTTGCGCGTGCTTGCGCGGGACACCGATGCCATAGCGCTCCTACCGTCCGTGGTAGTGCGCGATGAGCTACGCGACGGCCGCCTGCATGAGTACTGCGTGGTTCCCAATCTTTACGAGAACTTCTACGCTATCACCGTCAAGCGCAGCTATCAGCATCCGCTGCTGAAGACATTGTTCTCGCGCACGGAGGCCGAGGTTCTGGCGATGGCCGTTTAACAGACGGTCACCGGTGATTCGAAGTCGACAAGGCTGATCGATCCCTCCACGCAGGTAGTATTCTCGCTGTCCCATTGATTCAAGCGATCTCCGATTGCAAATTGAAGTCAAAGACAAACCCGAACGGGCCATCGTTGCTGGCGTGCAGTTGCCGGGCGTGAGCGACGTCGCGTTCGAGTCCTCGTTGATCGAGCTCGCGGGAAGAGTAAAAAGGCAGAGACCTGACTCTCTAGAGCTCAGGGCAACACCATCGCCGACGCAAATTCCACGGCTCGCGTCGTCGGTGTCTTGGTGTGGAAACGAACAGAGTGCTTGCGTTCGAGTATTTATGCTCATCCCATCGACCGAAACCAGCTTGGGCGCTCCGTTGGAGGGTTACAGGTTGAAGAGAGGCTTCTTGAAAGCACTTCTGCTGAAATACTGGGATCGCCTTCGATCCAGTTTCTGGTTCGTGCCAGCGGTCATGGCGTGCCTGGCCGTGGCACTGGCCGTTTGCGCGGTCGAGCTCGACAAGGCCGTCGCCGAGGACTGGCTGCAGCGCGTGGGCTGGAGCTATTCAGGTGGTGCCGAGGGTGCAAGCCTGCTGCTGGGCACCGTGGCCGGGTCGATGATCGCCATCGCCGGGACCGTGTTCTCGATGACGCTGGTGGCGCTGTCGCTCGCCTCGTCCCAGTTGGGCCCCCGCCTGCTGCGCAACTTCATGCGCGACACCGTCAACCAAGTGGTGCTGGGCACCTTCGTGGCCACGTTCGTGTACTGCCTGCTCGTGCTGCGCACCATTCGGCGCATCGACGAGGGGGCCTTCGTGCCTCATTTGTCCGTCAGCCTCGGCGTGTTGCTGGCCATGGTCAGCATTGGGGTGCTGATCTATTTCATCCATCATGTCTCGGTCTTGATCCAGGCGGACGAGGTCGTGGCGCGGGTCGGCAGGGAACTGGACGACGGGATCGACAGGCTGTTTCCCGGCCACCTTGGCAAACCTGAGTCCGAAGTCTCGAAAGCGCCGGGGGAAGCCGAGCTGCCAGCGGCGTTCGAACGCGAGGCCCGTCCTGTGGGCGCCCTAGAAGACGGCTATCTCCAGATGATCGATGCCGACGCCCTGATGGAATTGGCCAGCGAGGAAGATCTGCTGCTTCGGCTGGAGCGCCGGCCCGGGCACTACCTCGTCAAAGGGCGGGCGATGGCGATGGTCTGGCCCGGAGATCGTGTCACCGAAACCCTGATCGACAAGCTGAACGCGGCCTTCGTGCTCGGCAACCAGCGCACCGCCGCCCAAGATGTCGAGTTCTCCTTTCACCAGTTGGTCGAGATCGCCGTACGAGCACTATCCCCGGGCATCAACGACCCGTTCACGGCGATCGCCTGCGTGGATCGACTGGGTTCGGGCCTGTGCCGACTGGCCCGACGCGACATGCCATCAGCCCAGCGATTCGACCCTCAGGGGCGGCTGCGGCTGGTGGCGCCGGGATCGTCGTTTGTGGGGATCGTGGACGCGGCCTTCAACCAGATCAGGCAAAGCGCTCGTTCGAACCCGGCCGTGGCGATCCGCATGCTCGATGCCATCGCCCAGATCGCAGGCCACGTGCAACGCTTGCCGGACGCGGCCTGCCTCCAGCGCCACGCCGGCATGATTGTCAGAGGGGCGCGGGAAGCGGTCCCGGAACCGGACGATCTGCTCGACGTCGAGGCGTCCTTCATGGCGGCGACACAGACGCTGCGCGAACTTCACGGCTGACACAACGACGGTCTCCCAGTCAACCACTTACTTCGGGCCGGGCGCCTGCGCCGCTTTCGACGTCAGCAGAATGGCGATACCAACCGCTGCGGCCAGCAGCAACGAACCGATCAGGATGGCCAGTTGGGCCTCGCGTTCGAAATGCGTGCCGGCAAACGCCAGTCCGCTGATGAACAGCGCCATGGTGAAGCCGATGCCGGCCAGGAAGGCAGTGCCGATCACGTCGTTCGGCCAACTCACCGACCAGAAACTCGCGCTTGATCTCGAGCCCGACGCCGAAGAAGAAGATCGCCATCAGGCCGTCGTTGATCCAATGGCGAAGGTCCAGGCGCAAGATCTGGTCGCCGATTGACATACCCAGCGGAACGCCCAGCATTTGCTCGTAGGCCCACGCCCACGGCGAGTTGGCCCAGGCCAGCGCCAGGATGGCGCAGCCCAGGAGCACCAGACCGCCCGAGGCCTGTTGTTGTGCGAATAGCTGGAACGGCTGTACTACGCGATCACCTGCGCGCTCGGCCTTCGTGCGACCCAGCAACTCCTCGTCACGCGCCAGACCGCCCGGATTCATGGTGCGCAGGCAAAGAGCCCCGTGCCTGTGCGCCGGTTTCTCAGAGTACGTGGCGGGAGGTTTGCGCGTTTAGGAATCATCCGCGCAGATTATCGCGATCCGTGCCGGCTGCTCCGTGCGCTGCCGAACAGTTGAGTGTGTGCGTGCGCTGTCGCACAGACGAGGTCACGCGAGCTGGGCAGATTGTCTGGTCGCCCAGCACTGCGTGCTGGTTGCCGTCCTGTTCAGGGAGAGTGTGGCGCGCCGATGTCATTGCATGCCGCCGGTCCACAGACACAAGCTAAGGAAGCGACATGAACACCAATCACACGCCAGACACACTCACCCAGGCGAGCCTTGCCGAAATGGCGTCATTCAAGGGGCGGCCCTGCCTGTCGCTCTACCAGCCGACCCATCGACGCCACCCGGACAATCAGCAGGACCCGATCCGGTTTCGCTATCTGGTGAAGGCGCTGGCGACCTCGCTGCGACAGCAACATGCGACCGCTGCCGTCAAGGCCCTGGTCGAGCCCTTCGAGGCCCTCGCACAAGACCACGACTTCTGGAACCACACGCTGGACGGCCTGGCCGTACTGGGCGGGCCGGGCCTGTTCCGCGTGTTCCTGCTGCAGCGGCCGGTGGCCGAGTTGGCCGTGGCGGCCGACAGCTTCCACACCAAGCCGCTGCGCCAGTGGCTGCAGTCGACCGGGCGCTACCAGGTGCTGGCGTTGAGCCTGGACAAGGTGCAGCTGTTTGAAGGCGATCGCAACACGCTCGATGCCGTGACGCTGGCGGCCGGCGTGCCGCAGACGATGACGGCGGCACTGGGCGACGAGCTGACCGAGCCGCATTCCACCGTGTCCTCATATGGCGGCATCGGCGGCGCCCACATGGCCATGCACCATGGCCACGGCGGCAAGAAGGACGAGATCGACGTCGATGCCGAGCGCTTCTTCCGTGCGGTGGACCGTGCCGTGCTGGAACACCACTCGCGCCCTTCGGGCCTGCCCTTGATGCTGGCTGCCCTGCCCGAACACCACCACCTGTTCCGCGAGGTCAGCCACAACCCGCTGCTGATGGCCAGCGGCCTGATGATCGACCCCCAGGCCCTGACGCATGACGACCTGCGGCAACGCGCCTGGGACGTGGCAGCGCCACAGCAAGAGGCACAGCAGGCCGCATGGCGCGATGCCTACACCGCGGCTGCGGCCCATGGGCTGGGCAGCGAGGACCTGTCGCAGCTTGCACATGCCGCGGTGGCCGGCCGCGTGGCAACCCTGCTGATCGAGGCCGAGCGCCAGGTGGCCGGGCGGATCGACGGGTCGACCGGTCGCATCGATCCGGCCGATCTGGGCAACCCGCGCGTGGACGACGTGCTCGACGACCTGGGTGCTCTGGTCCAAAGCAAGGGGGGTGTGGTGCATGTACTGCCGGCCGATCGCATGCCCTGTCGTACCGGCGCGGCGGCGAGCTTTCGGCACTGATCCGTCGGCGCCTGTCACAAACCTCACAGGAGAACCCATGAAGGTCCAACTCGACACCGACGTCCCCATCGATGGCACCGAGGCGCTGGCCGAGAAGGCAACTGCCCCTTGTTCCGGTGGCACGGGGTGCGCAGTCCGAAGGCACATGCCATGAAGTCGTACGCCCGCTTCGGCGCCATGATCGCCACGTCGACGCTCGTGATGTTCGGGCTGATGTACCTGAACACCTATGCG